>Ga0105237_10006886_pt1 | contig 12530 bp, 10 predicted proteins | sample KBSC24metaG_FD_81520 | JGI IMG/M metagenome (GOLD analysis project Ga0105237, IMG submission 81520) | Corn rhizosphere microbial communities from Kellogg Biological Station, Michigan, USA - KBS C2-4 metaG | ecosystem: Host-associated > Plants > Roots > Rhizosphere > Soil | place: Michigan, USA...
GCCAAAGCGACGAATCCGGTGAAAGATCTGCAGAGATACGGGCAGTCGATTTGGCTGGACTATATTCGCCGCAACCTGCTCACTAGCGGCGAACTGAAAAAATTGATTGATGAAGACGGATTGCGAGGCATGACCTCGAATCCCGCGATCTTCGAGAAGGCAATCGTCGGCAGCACCGACTACACCGACCTGTTGCAGTCTCTCGCCCAGAAGCACGATCTCGATGCAAAGGCGCGCTATGAGGTGCTTGCGATCCGTGACATCCAGGATGCTGCGGATTTCCTGCGTCCCGTATATGACGCAACCAGGCGTCGCGACGGTTATGTGAGCCTCGAGGTGTCGCCTTACCTGGCCCGCGATACGAACGGCACGCTCGATGAAGCACGTCGTCTGTGGAAAGCAGTGGCACGCGAGAACGTCATGATCAAGGTGCCGGGTACTGCAGAGGGGATTCCCGCTTTTCAGCAACTGATCGGCGAAGGCATAAACATCAACGTCACGCTATTGTTTGCGCAAGAGGTCTACGAGAAAGTTGCCGAGGCCTACATCGCCGGCCTGGAGCAACTGTCGGCAACGGGCGGTGATGTCAGTAAGATGGCAAGCGTGGCAAGTTTCTTTATCAGTCGTATCGACACGCTGGTCGACTCCAAGGTCAACGAGAAACTGAAAGCGAAGCCGGATGCGCAACGGGAAGCACTGCTGAAGGGCATACTTGGTAAGGTTGCCATTGCGAATGGGAAACTTACGTATCAGAAGTACCTGCAGATCTTCAGCGGACCGCGTTGGGAGAAGTTGGCTGCGAGAGGCGCTCAGACCCAGCGCGTGCTTTGGGCGAGCACTAGCACCAAGAATCCTGCTTACCGCGACGTCATCTATGTTGAGGAATTGATAGGCAAAGACACGGTCAACACTGTTCCACCGGCCACGCTAGACGCTTTTCGTGAGCATGGGAGAGTGCGTGAAAGCCTGACTGAAAACATCGAGAGCGCGAAGCAGACAATGTCTGATCTGGCTAAAGTCGGCATTTCAATGAAGGAAGTTACCGATCAGTTGACGGTGGAGGGTGTGAAGCTTTTTGCGGACGCCTTCGACAAACTCCTGGAAGCGGTCGAGAAGAGTACACGTAACGAGGTTTCCCCCAAGGTAAACAAGCAAAATTTTAAATTGCCGCCGGACCTCGCATCGTCGGTGAAGACGCACATCGATGATTGGCGTGCGAACGGCAAGGTGCGGCGGCTATGGCAGCGTGATGCGTCTTTGTGGACAAACACCGACGAGGCGAAATGGCTGGGTTGGCTAGGAGTCACGGAAGAACAGACCGCTCGGCTTAGGGACTTCCGCCAACTGGCTGAGGACGTGAAAAGCGCGGGCTTCACTCACGTTCTTCTGCTGGGAATGGGAGGATCGAGCTTATGTCCCGAGGTGCTCAAAATGACCTTCGGGAAGCTCACGGCTTTTCCTGAGCTGCACGTGCTCGACTCTACCGATCCGGCACAGGTGAAGTCGTTCGAGAACAGAATCGATTTGTCGAGGACGCTGTTCATTGTTTCGAGCAAGTCCGGAAGCACGCTCGAACCTAACATTTTCAAACAATACTTTTTCGAACGTGCCAAAGAAGTGGCAGGGCCAGGCAAGGCGGGCAGCCAATTCATCGCAATCACCGATCCGGGCTCGAAGATGGAGCAGGTAGCCAGGTCGGATCACTTCCGGCACATTTTCCATGGGCTGGCTAGCATTGGTGGACGTTATTCCGCCCTTTCCGACTTCGGTGTTATTCCTGCGTTGGCAATGGGACTGGATGTCGCCAAGTTCCTCGATCGGACGGAGGACATGGTGCAAGCGTGTGCCTCTTCCGTGCCAGTTGAGGAAAACCCTGGTGCGGTTCTCGGCGTTGTCTTGGGCGCTGCGCATAACCTGGGTCGCGATAAGGTGACCATCATTACTTCTCCCGGTATTTCGGATCTAGGCGCGTGGCTCGAGCAGTTGTTGGCAGAATCCACCGGGAAGGATGGCAAGGGAATTATCCCCGTGGATCGGGAGCAAGTCGGGGAACCTGAGGTCTACGGCAAGGATCGACTATTTGTTTACTTGAGACTCGAAACCGCACCTGATGCGGCTCAAGATACTAAAGTCACAGCTCTGGAAAATTCGGGACAGCCGGTTGTTCGGATCTCGCTCGGTGATACCTATGATCTGGGCCAGGAGTTTTTCCGCTGGGAGATCGCAACGGCAGTGGCAGGATCCATCATCGGGATCAACCCTTTTAACCAGCCAGATGTTGAAGCCAGTAAAATTGCCACCCGCAATCTCACCTCCGAATATGAGAAAACGGGAGCTCTTCCGGAAGAAAGGCCTCTTATCGATCGCGACGGCATCAAGCTTTTTACTGACACGAAGAATGCTGAGGCATTGGCCAAGGCTGCCGGCAACGATCAATCGCTGGTCGGCTTCTTGCGGGCGCACTTGAATCGAGTGCAAGCCGGCGACTATTTCGCCCTGCTGGCATATTTACAAATGAATGGCGCTAATGAGGACAAATTACAGGCCATCCGGCATATGTTGCGCGATTCTAAACGGGTAGCCACATGTCTTGGTTTCGGCCCGCGCTTCTTGCATTCCACCGGACAGGCATACAAGGGAGGGCCTGATTCTGGTGTCTTCTTGCAGATCACATGCGACGATGCCGTCGACTTGCCGATTCCCGGGCAGAGATACACATTCGGAATTGTGAAAGCTGCGCAGGCTCGCGGTGACTTCCAGGTCCTGGCCGAACGCAATCGGCGTGCATTACGGGTACACCTTGGCGAGGACGTGCAGAAGGGTCTCGTCACATTGCAGAGTGCAATCAAACAGGTGCTGGGCTAGCGTCTTCCCCGTCGAGGCCTGAAGTCGCAGCAATTGTCATTGCCACGACTGACTGACGGGGAATTTGCATTCGGCAATGCAGCTTCCTGCCGGAGCCTTGTGCTCACGAATCACTATCGTCAGACAAATGGAGACACTATGCGACTAGGAATGGTCGGTCTAGGCAGAATGGGTGCGAATATGACACGGCGCTTGTTGCGTGGCGCTCACGAGGTAGTTGTGTCCGATCTCAGCGCCGACAACGTGAAGCATGTTGCCAGCGAGGGTGCGATCGGTTCTTCTTCGCTCGACGATTTCGTCGCCAAACTGCGCCCCCCGCGAATCGCATGGCTGATGGTACCGGCCGGCACCGCGACCGAGCAGACCGTCCAAGCACTGGCCCAGCGTTTTCAAAAAGGCGACATTATCATCGATGGCGGAAACTCCTTTTTCAAAGACGATGTTCGCCGTTCCAGGCAACTGCAGCCCAATGGCATTCACTATATCGATGTGGGAACAAGCGGCGGAGTTTGGGGTTTAGAGCGCGGCTACTGCATGATGATCGGCGGACCGAGAGAAGCGTTCGATCATCTCAATCCCATATTTAAGACCTTGGCGCCAGGTCGAGGCGACATTGCGAGAACACCAGGACGGGAGAACGTGCCGGGCACAGCGGAAGATGGCTACATCTACTGTGGGCCGTCGGGCGCGGGGCATTTTGTCAAGATGGTGCACAACGGCATTGAGTACGGACTGATGCAAGCTTACGCAGAGGGTTTCGATATCTTCCGCAACGCCAATTCGAATGAACTGGCTCCGGAATATCGCTACAACTTGAACCTGGGCGATATCGCAGAGGTCTGGCGTCGAGGCAGTGTAGTGAGTTCCTGGCTACTCGACCTTACCGCCATGGCATTAACGGAGAATCCCACATTGTCCGAGTATACGGGTTTCGTGCAGGACTCGGGAGAAGGCCGCTGGACGATTCAGGCGGCCATTGACGAGGCCGTGCCGGCGGACGTTCTTTCGGCCGCCCTCTATGCACGTTTCCGCTCTCGGCAGGAACACACGTTTGCCGAGAAATTACTTTCCGCTATGCGCCAGAAGTTCGGCGGCCACGTCGAACCTAAAGCTGGGGGCACAAAGGAGCTAGTCAGGACTTAATAGCGCCATTTACACTGTTCTTCCTGTAAATGGCGGCTCGCCTCCACATCTGTTGCTTTGAGTTCGGCAGGATTGCTGTCATTTCGTTCTCTGAGGATTAGCTATAGATGTCTCAGTCTGCGGTACTCACAGCACCCACTGCGAGGCGCGTCGGTAAACCGGGCGATCCATGTGTAATGGTCATCTTCGGTGCCGCCGGCGACCTGACTCGCCGAAAGCTTATCCCGGCTCTCTACAACCTCGCTAATGAACAACTGCTCTCGAGAGAGTTCGCGGTAGTCGGCCTGGCTCGAGGGCAAATGAGCACTGAAGAGTTTCGCAATAAAGTTTCACTGGACATCAAGCAATACGCGACCGGGCCCGTCGACTCTGATTTATGGGAATGGTTCGTTCGGCGCATGTACTACGTCCAGGGGGACTTTGGGGATGCGGAAGCCTACACACATCTCCGAGAAACTCTGGAGAAAGTCGACAAGGACCATTCCACACACGGCAATTACTTCTTCTATCTCGCGACCGCCCCGGATTATTTTGGACCTGTAATTGAGAATCTCGGCAAAACCGGTTTGCTGGCGGAGGGCAATCACCACTGGCGTCGTGTCATTGTTGAGAAGCCCTTCGGAAGGGACTTGGATTCCGCGCGCGCGCTCAACAAACAGATCCAGAAGGTGCTCGACGAGAAGCAGATTTACCGCATCGATCACTACCTCGGAAAAGAGACCGTACAGAACATACTCGCATTTCGTTTCGCGAATGGAATCTTCGAGCCCATCTGGAATCGGCGCTATATCGATCACGTCCAAATCAGCGTAGCTGAGACAGTAGGCGTGGAGTCACGTGGCAGCTACTACGATCAGGCGGGCGCTTTGCGCGATATGGTGCCCAACCACATCATGCAACTGATCAGCTTGACCGCGATGGAGCCGCCAATTTCGTTCCAGGCGGATGCGGTACGAGACGAGCAGGCGAAAATCCTGCATGCGATTCAACCTCTCACCTCCGAAGAAGTGCTGCTGAAGAGCGTGCGTGGACAATACGGAGAGGGGATTGTCGCTGGGCAACGTATTCCTGCGTATCGCGCGGAGCAGGATGTCCCTTCGGACTCACGCACGGAAACTTTTGTGGCGATGAAATTGCAAATCGACAATTGGCGCTGGGCCGACGTGCCGTTCTATTTGCGGACCGGAAAAGCAATGCCCGTCCGCAACACGCATATCGTTATTCAGTTCCGGCGGGCGCCATTTGTATTATTCCGGGATACCCCGGTCGAAAATCTCACACCCAATCAACTTGTGCTGCATATCCAGCCGGAAGAAGGCATTTCTCTTCGTTTCGCGGCTAAAACCCCAGGCGCAGTTATGCGCCTTGGAACCGTGGACATGAATTTCGAATACGCCGATTATTTCGGTGTAACCCCCAGCACCGGGTACGAGCGCCTCTTGCACGATTGCATGATTGGCGATGCCACGCTTTTCCAACGAGCGGACATGGTGGAAGCGGGCTGGTGCGTGGTCAATCCCGTCCTCGACGTGTGGAAAGCTCTTCCGCCGCGTAACTTCCCGAACTATCCCGCTGGAACATGGGGACCGAAGGAGGCCGAAGACCTGATGGAACGCGACGGCCGGCGCTGGAGGAATTTCGACAAATGATCCTGGCCGGGGATATTGGGGGCACGCACGCGAGATTAGCCTTCTTCCAGGCTAACAATGGCCATCTCAAGCTCGTCAGTGAAACCGCATTTCGCAGTCGGGACTTCCCGGGTCTGGAAGCTATCGTTTCCGCTTTCCTCGATCACGAACCGCAGGGTGTCGATGCTGCCTGCTTTGGCATCGCGGGACCTGTGCGGAACGGTCGCGCCGAGGTCTCTAATCTGCCCTGGGTTGTGGAATCCTCTCGTTTGGCAAACGAACTGAAACTCCGATCGACTTTCCTGATTAATGATCTTGAAGCGAGTGCATGGGGCATCGGGATCTTGGATCGAGGCGACGTCTTGACGCTGAACGAGGGCACAAGTTCTGCGGTCGGGAATCAAGGGGTCATCGCTGCGGGGACGGGATTAGGCCAGGCTGGCATGTATTGGGACGGCCGCCAGCATCACGTGTTCGCTTGTGAGGGTGGACACACCGATTTCGGACCTCGCAATGAGTTGGAGCTGGAGTTACTGAAATATCTGATGGAAAAGTTCGAAAGGGTCAGCTACGAGCGCGTGCTGTCAGGTCCCGGCCTTGTCAACATCTATCACTTTCTTCGCGACACCGGACGTGCCGAGGAACCGCCCTGGCTGGTGAAAGAGATGTCCATTGGCGATCCCGGAGCCACTATTTCCAATATGGCTTTGGAAGGGAGATCGCAGCTCTGCGAGCAGGCGCTCGATATGTTCATTTCCATCTACGGTGCGGAAGCGGGTAATCTGGCGCTCAAGGTTCTGGCAGTCGGGGGCATATACGTGAGCGGCGGTATTGCACCGAAGATTCTGCCTAAACTGAAAGATGGTAGATTCCGCGAGGCCTTTTTGGACAAGGGTCGTATGCGGCCGTTGTTGGAAGCTGTACCCGTTCGGGTTATTGTCAACGAAAATACTGGATTATTGGGAGCCGCTCGTTGCGCGGTTATCAAGAGCGCAAAAGCACTTCGATGATGGCCGGGCTCGAACGCTCTTAAGCGTAATCAGCCGACAGCAGTTGCCGACGACCGTTCTCTTCCCTGTAGCTGATTTCCACTCGCTTACCAGCCGGCAATCGGTTGCGTAAATCACCCTCCAAAACAATCATCCTCGGGACGCCTGATCCATTGGAGAGGTACACGACCGACTTGTTCGGCTGCCCGACATGCGCCTCATAGAACTGCACTCGCTCCACTCGGCCTCGGAGAATGCCTGCCGCCTCCGCCTCGCTCATCGTCTTGAATTGACGCGCGGCGTCGGGATGTTGCTTAAACCAAACCGCTCGACGACGCTGGCGCTGCAATTCCCAAATCGCATTCAGAGCGAAAATTCCGGAGATCGACAGCAGGATCAGCGACAGAAACAGGCCATCCACCGTTGTGATGGAGCGACTCATCAGCACCCACACGATACCAAGCAGTGGTAGGACCGCGAGTAGCGCCGAGACGATCAGCAACATAGGTTCTCCCAAGGAAGACAGCCGTACGAGTCACGTCGCAGGCTGGCGCATCACGTCGATGCGATCGTGCCACTAGAGTAGCAAAGGACGGGTTATGCAGACAATTTGGTTAAGAGTCTCGGCTGGCTATTGACTACGCCAGTCTGCGATCTCTTTCAGTCCTTCCGCGCGGGTCTGCTCGAATAAGCGTACACGGTGGCGGGAGTGTTCAAATTCATGAATGTCGGCCCAGACTTCGGCGCGCCAAGGCGCGTCATGAGTAGCAGACTCGCCGCAACTGGCGCAGCGGGTGTGTAGCTTGACCGGCAGGCGTGGTGTTTGGGAGCCTTCCTGAAGCTCTATAAAGATCGACCGTACTTCCTGGATTTCATCGTTCTTCCCCACGATGTGCTCATATCGCAGTAGGTACTCGAACCCCAATTTGCGGGCCTCGATCTCAGCTTCCATGCGGGTGTGAAAGGGACCGTATTCTGCGCGCATCTGCTCGGTCGAATCGCATGCCATCCAAAATGTTTCCTTGTAAGCCATACCAGTTCACCCGGGGTCGGCCGCGGCACTGGGACTCTGGAGGGCGGCCTTGCGACAACATCCTGTATCCCGCAATCGAATTACCACGTTTTTAAGCAGAGAAGTACCACGTTTCAATGATCTTGGCACAGTTCTGCGCGTCTTGCAGCATCCGGTAATGCAACCGGTTGCAGCGTTTTGCCCGTCCTTCTATCCCTACGCCGAGGGGCCGTGGGCTTTGGTTACTTGGAAGGTATCAGGGCCTGCCGCTAACATCGAGACGAAGGAAAGACCCGGGAGCGCAGAACCGGGAGTCCCGTCAATGGCAACCCGCCGCCAAATCCGCAAGGAAGTCATGCTTTCCGTCCGCATCTACGGGACCGATGCGAACGGCCGGCCGTTCTCCGATTGTGTCTCGACTGTGAATGTGAGCCTCGAAGGGGCGATGATCGAGGGCATGAACCGTCCCATCAAAGCGGGCGAGGTTATTGGCCTCTCCTACGGGAAGAACAAGGCGCGTTTCCGCGTACAGTGGGTGGGACAGCCGGGAACAGTTCAGCAGGGGCGTATGGGGATTCAAAACGTGGTTGCGGGGACCTGCGTCTGGGACGTTCCTCTGCCGAAGAGCGACACGGACGAGCGAGGCCGGACCTTGGCTGCACCTCGCCCTCAACCTCGGATGAAATGTTCAACCTCCGCGGAGTTGCGCCCACTGGGAGAAGCGCCACTCTGGAGCAAAATAGGTGACATCAGCGAAGGCGGTTGTTTTGTTGAGATGATGATCCCCTTAAAACCTGGCACGCGCCTCAAAATCTCTCTTTGGCTTAAGAACGACAAGGTTGCTGCCGAGGGCGTGGTCGCTAACAGCCGCCCGGGTTTTGGCGTGGGTATCCGCTTTACCGAGATGTCACCGCCAGACGTGGAGCGCTTGCGTGAATTCGTGAAAAGTTTGATCAGTATCCCTGCCCAAACGCTTTCCCGAGTGTAGCTTGCTGCGGTTTAGCTTGCCTGTTGCAGTTCGATGGCACGCGACCCGGCTATTCGTGCCGTATTCTCTTCCCGCAAACTGTCCAGCCACCCTCGGCCTCCGTGATTAGCCACGTAAAGTGCGAGTTCCAAGCGACTCCAGACACCCAGTTTATCGAATGTAGTTCGCAAATAATTCTTTACAACCTGTTCTGTCGTGCCAACCAGCTTGGCAATTTCCCGGTTGGTCATTCCCTCCCAAACCAGGGTAGCAACTTGGCTCTCTTTCGGCGTCAGAGATTCATGTGGTTTTCGCACGATAACACCTCCCGTTGAAATAACGCGGTGGCTAGTTTCACTCGCTTGCGGCCTTCCTTGATGCCTGCGCGCAGGAACAAGGTACGCAGGTGTTGCTTCACCGTTCTTGGACTGATATTCAGTTCCGCAGCAATCTCTTTGTTGCTGCAGCCCTGAACGAGCAGATCCAGTACTTGGTGATCCCGTGGCGTGATTTTGATTTGGCTCAGATCAAGCATGGCGTTCATTACTCCTTCGCGACTTTGAGGCTGCCGCATGTGAACGCTTATTCCATAAGCAAGGTGTTCGCCAATTATTCGCCTGAAAAACGCGAGTCTTACTCCTTACGGTGCCTTGGTTTACAGATCAGCTGACTCAGAGGCCCTCAAACGCGATCGTCACAACGGGAATTCCGGTCCCATAATGGTGTGTCGCATGAGGGTTAAGCTTCGCTTCATGTGCGCTGGAGTAAATTTTTTGGGGAGGAGTCGGCACGTGCGGGTTCTTCTTATCGAAGATGAAATCCGGCTGGCTGAAAACGTTGCCGGCAGTTTGCGAGAGAGCGCCGGATACGCGGTTGACGTCTCTCACGACGGAGAGCAGGGGCTGTTTCTCGCGGAGTCGAACCCGTACGACTTAGTCTTGCTCGATCTTATGCTGCCCCTGATGAGCGGCGTTGAGGTGCTAAAAGCAATCCGTGCGGCTGGGCAGCATAGCCCGGTGCTAGTGCTTACCGCACGTGATGAAAAAGACTCGATTATTGATCTGCTCAATGCCGGTGCCGATGACTACCTGACCAAACCATTTGATCTCGGAGAATTGCTGGCGCGTTGCAAAGCGCTGATCCGGCGAGGCAAAGGGCGCTCTTCCCCGCTGATGAAGATCGGGGATCTGGAGATAAACACCGCGAATCATCTGGTGCGCCGGGCGGGAGACAACGTGCCGCTAACGGCAATGGAATACCGGGTTCTTGAATATCTAGCGCATCGTGCCAACGCGGTCGTCTCCAAGACCGAATTGCTGGAACACCTTTACGACTACAACTGGGAAAAATTCAGCAACGTCATCGAGGTTTACGTCTCCGGGCTACGACGCAAATTGAACGATGGCTCCTCCCGCCAACTGATTCAGACCCTACGAGGTCAGGGATACATCTTGCAGGGGTAACGTGAAGGGGCGATCGATTCAAAAACGGCTGCTGCTGGCGGTAGTGATCTCGCAAGTACTTCTGGCCCTGGGATTGACCTGCGCGGGCGTCCTTTACACTCGCCGTCGCGTAATGGCGTCTCTGGACGAAAGCCTTCGGGCGCACGCCACGAGCATTGCCGCTTTGGTCCGGTTCCCGGAGGATGGAAGCAAGCGTTTATTATTCGACCAAAGCCTCGCACCGAAGTCGATAGATGGGGTGCACTCGGATGTGTACCGCGTTTCAGCCCGTGCTTTGGGAATGGTTGGGCAATCACCTGGATGGCCTCAAGATTTCCCAACCTCCTGCAAGTTGCAAAACGGCTTCTTTAGTGTGGCGTTCAGAGGCGTGCCCTATCGCGTTCTGTGCTTAGCTGAAGTTCCTATGTTGGACCGGGAAGAGGATCAGCCTACTTACGCATTGGACGTCTTCTACGCGGCTCCGAATTGGACCCTGCGAAGCGAGGAGCGTGCAGCCGGATTGTATATCGCCTTAGCGAGCCTACTTCTCATGAGCGGCACCACGGCACTGGCATGGTGGGGTATTCGACGCAGTTTGCTTCCGCTGCAGCATTTGGCAGATCAGGCGTCACGGATATCGGCATTGAATTGGGAATTCCACAATCCACCAGAGGTGGAATTGACAGACGAGCTGCGGCCGCTCACAACGGCGATGAAAACCATGCTGCAACGACTGGAAAAGTCGTTCTCCCAACAAAGAGAATTTCTCGGCAACGCGGCTCATGAACTAAAGACGCCGGTTGCGATCCTTAAATCAACCTTGCAGCGCCTGATCCAAAAGCCTCGCAGTTCGGCTGAGTATGAGACCGGGATTCTCCAGGCACTCGAAGATATGGATAGGCTGGAAAAGCTTCTGCATTCCATGCTCCGACTGGCGCGTGCGGAGCAGTGGGCAAATGGCAGATTGAAACGCAACCTCAGTACCATCGACATTGCCAGCACCTGCGAAGCCGCCATTGAGAGGCTCCGCACCGTGGCCGAAAAGAATGGCAATGAAGTTCAGTTTACGTGCGAGCGTCATATCGCATTGCCAGCCGATCCGGAAGACCTGGAAACCGTCTGGGCCAACCTTCTGGAAAACGCCATTCGCTACAGTCCGCGAGAATCGCGTATAGGCGTACACGTCGGGCTTAATGGGAACGATCACGCCAAAGTAGTCGTGGAAGACCACGGCGAGGGCATTTCCCAGTCGGATCTTCATCGCATCTTCGAACGCTTTCATCGTGCCGACGCCTCGCGCGCGCGGGACACAGGCCAATTCGGCTTGGGGCTTGCTATCTCAAGAGCTCTGGTTGAAGCTTACGGAGGCAACATTCGAGCGGAGAGTGAATTAGGGCGGGGCACTCGAATGATCGTGGAATTACCTCTCAGCCCAGAGTAATCGCCCGGCCTTCAGGTTCCCTTAAGGCTCGCTGGGCAACAATACGCTTACGGAGACGCTAGAGTATGTCTATCCACGCCTGCTTAGACATTGAACGAATTCTTCTGCTTGCCGTAGCATTCATTTCGAGCGTGTCGTTTGGACAGCAGACTTTAGACCGGAATCTATCGCAAAAAATTGGGCAAAGCAATCCTGGAGCTCCCCTAACGCTCACATTGCAGGACGCATTGCAGCGGGCGAAGTCCAACAATCCCCAGTTCCAAGCCGCATTGACGGATCTCGGCCTCGCCAAAGAAGACCGCGTGCAGAGCCGGGCAGCCCTACTTCCCAATGTGAACTACAACATGGAGTACCTGTATACGCAAGGCAACGGCCTGCACAGCAACCAGCCGATTTTCATCGCCAACAACGCCGTCCATGAATACATTGCGCAGGGAAACGTCCATCAGGAGTTTTCGCCCCGTGTCTTCGCCGAATATCGCCGCACCGGCGCTGCACAAGCTCTCGCCCAGGCCAGGGCGGAAGTGGCTGCTCGAGGTTTGGTCGTCACCGTGGTTCAGGCTTATTACGCCCATATCGTCGCGCAGCGCAAATATGGCACGACCCAGGAAGCTGTTCTCGAGGCGGAGCATTTTCTCGAGATCAGTCAGAAACTCGAAAAAGGCGGAGAAGTGGCGCATTCCGATGTAATCAAGGCACAGATCCAGTATCAGCAGCGCCAGCGCGATCTCCAGGAAGCACAACTCGAGATGAGCAAATCTCACCTTGAACTTGCAGTGCTTCTCTTTCCCGACTTCAACGAGAACTTCACGGTAGTCGACGATCTGCGCCTTCCACCGCCGATTCCCACCTACGAAGAGGTGCAGGCGGCAGCAGCGCAGAACAATCCTGATATCCGCGCAGCTGCTGCAGCATTGAAAGAAGCCAGTGGAGAAGTTGCAGTGGCTTGGACGGGCTTGCTTCCCATAATTACCGCCGACTATTTCTATGGTATTGATGCCTCGCGCTTTGCAACCAGGGTGGACGGTCTGAGCACGCTCGGC
>Ga0105237_10006889_pt1 | contig 12528 bp, 10 predicted proteins | sample KBSC24metaG_FD_81520 | JGI IMG/M metagenome (GOLD analysis project Ga0105237, IMG submission 81520) | Corn rhizosphere microbial communities from Kellogg Biological Station, Michigan, USA - KBS C2-4 metaG | ecosystem: Host-associated > Plants > Roots > Rhizosphere > Soil | place: Michigan, USA...
CGCGGTCAATCCAAAGGTGTCGCAGCCCGCTGCTACGAAAAACTTCTCAGTCCGGAACCCATGCGATAGCCGGAGGGCTGCCACCTCCGGGGTGATCGCGATTGAATGCGTGTCCGGCGGTATCGCTCGTGCCTCGCTCAACTGTCGACTGCAGAGTATTCTGAACTATTGCGCGAAGCGCTCCCCCGCACCAAAGGTGCTCAACAAGTCAGCCCAGGGCAAGCGAGTGTAACGAGCGCCGCCCTGGGTTGGATTTCCACAACGAGTGCTCGCCCCAACGGGGCACGACAAGAAGCCTGTTTTGCCCCGTTGGGGCGTGCGCGCTTTTGACGACGGGACCCAGGGTGGCGCTCATTCCTCGCTTGCCGTCTCGCCCACCCACCGAACACTCCCATTCCCCTCCGCCTCCTCGCTGGGCTGTGTTGCGTAGGGCCTTTGGCCCAGTCACGAGCAAACGCGGAAAGTTCAGAACCACGCTCTAATGCTTTTGGAACCTTGCGGTTCGCACGGCTCACAGTCTCGCCGGTTTCAGTCAAGATATGGGCAATGCTGAACTGGAAACTTCCCCCAACCCTCCATCAGCAACGCTTACTTATTCGCGCTCGCGGTGGCCGTCTTTGGATTGCGGGTCAGGTCGATCAGGTCGTTGAGGATGTTCAGCGTCTCGGTCTTGATCGCGTCGTAACGATTCAATTTGTTCGTCGCTTCCTCGTCGTCGGCGTCATCATCAGCCGACGGCTGGACTTGAGTGACCGCGTCCTTGTCCTTGGACTTGTTATCGGCGCCTTTCTTGTCCTTGTCGGGCTTGTCGTAGGTCACCAATTGCAGGTCGGGCTTGTTCACGTTGTCCAAGGTGATCGTGTAGGTCTTGATTTCCGGCGGCTTGACCTTTTCGCGAGCGGCGTTGCGCGCATCGGTGCGGGCCTTGTCCTGCTCGATCTCCGCACGGCGCGCCTTTTCATTCAGCGAGACGCGGTTGTCCGCCAGCCGCTGCTTGATCACGTCGAGGTCTTCGGTGATGTAGCGGAACTCCGGATCCACCGCGACGCGCGCCGCGGAGCGCTGCTTGAGTTCGGTCTTGAAGAGCGGGCGTTCGACTTTCTCGTAGTCCGCCGCCGGGACGGTGTCGTAAGGCAATGGGCCCTTGAGGGCGATCTCGCCTATATCCTGGTGATCGAAGAGAGAGGGGAGCTTGACGTCGGACTCGACTCCGCGGAGCTGGGTTGAACCACCGGCAATGCGATAAAACTTCTGGATCGTGAGCTTGAGGGCGCCGGCTTCGTTGCCGCCGCTGCCGAGGAAGGGCATGATCCGGCCAATCTCGAGCATGGTCTGCACGGTGCCTTTTCCGAAGGTGCTGCTGTCGCCCACGATGAGCGCGCGGTTGTAGTCCTGGAGCGCGGCGGCGAAGATCTCGCTGGCCGAGGCGCTGAGGCGGTTGGTGCAGACGATGAGCGGCCCATCCCAAGCCACCGACGGATCGCGATCCTTGGAAACATTGACGTGACCGTTGCTGTCCTTGGACTGCACCACCGGGCCACGCTTGATGAACAATCCGGTGAGGTTCACGGCTTCCTCGAGCGAACCGCCGCCGTCACGGCGCAGGTCCATCACGAGGCCTTGAATGTGTTCGGCCTTCAGCCGGTTGATGAGCGCCAAAACGTCCTTCGTGGTGCTTTTCGCTCCGGCCGCGCCGCTGTGCTCCATATCCGCGTAGAACGAAGGGAGAACGATCCAGCCGAGGCGCACGGCATTGCCATCCGGGCCATAGTGCTCGATGATTTCAGCCTTGGCTTCCTGATCCTTGAGTTTGATCTCCTCGCGCTTGATCTCGATAATCTTGCGGACGGAAGGATCGGGAGCATTCACCGGAATGACCTGAAGGCGGACGATGGTGTCTTTTTTGCCGCGGATCATCTCGACGACCTTGTCGAGCTTCATATCCACTGCATCCACGAAATCCTTGTCGCCTTGCGCCACACCGGCGATGCGATCGCCGACCTTGAGGTGCCCTTCCTTGGAGGCGGGTCCACCGGGAACGAGTTCGGAGATCTTGGCATAGCCATCCTCGGAATGGAGGACAGCTCCGATGCCGACGAGCGCCAGGGCCATATTGATCTTGAAGTTCTCCAACTCCGAACGGCTCATGTATTCGGAGTGCGGATCGTAGGTCTGGGCGAGAATGGTCAGGAAGCCCTTGATGATGTCTTCCTTGGTCTGTTCGCCGAGAGAGCGCAGCACCTGGTCGTAGCGCTTGGCCAGCAGCTTGGCCGGCGTGTCGACATTGTGCTTGTTCAGCGATTCCTGGAGGAGTTCGCCTTCCACTCGCAATTTCCAAAGCTGGTCGGCATCCGCCTCATCCTTCGGCCATGGGGCTTTCTGGCGGTTGATTTCGACGGTCCGATCGCTGGTGAAATCGTAGGTATCCTTCAGGGCTTCCTTGATCTTCGCAATGCGGTCTTCGACACGCTTCTTGTAGATGTTGAAAATGATGAAGGCGGGTTCCGGATTGCCGAGCAGCACGTCGTTGTGCAGCGTGGTGGCATACTTCGCCGTGAAGAGATCGATGTCCTTCTGGGTGAAGTAGAGGTGATTGTAATCAAGCCCGTCGAGGTAGTTTTTGAGAAACACAGGCGCCACTTTTTCATCGAGCTTTTTCCGGCTGTAGTGACCTTGTTCCAACAACCGACCTACTGAGATTTCAATCTGCCCGGGATCCGGCGCCTCTGCCGCGTCGCTGGCGAGAGTGAGGGCCATGGTGGACACCAAAGGAAGCAAAAAAAGACGCGGGAATTTCATTGAAGAGTTGTGGGGCTTTTGGGAAACGGCTTTGCAAACTGACAGAATTCGGTGAAAGCGCAAACCTGACTTCTTAAACTTGCGGTTGGCGGCATCTTCAGCTTCGTGTGCAGGGGCTCTGGCGGTTGCAAGTACCGCGCCATACACCATGCAACTCGACTCCTACACCGGCGGAATCTTTGACACGAACTGTTTTTACCTGCGCGATTCGAAAATCCTGATCGACGCGCCCCAGGGGGTGGCCGACTGGCTCAGCGGGAACGGCTACTCTGTTTCCACCCTGCTCCTGACCCATGGCCATATCGACCATGTGTGGGACGCCGCACGGGTCCAGGCTGAGCATGAATGCCGCGTCGGATACCATCCGGAGACGGAGCCAATGGTCACCGAAGCGGGGTTTTTCAGGAATTTCGGCTACAATTGGGACATCGAACCGATCAAACCCGGTTTTCATATCGACGAAAGCGGTTCCACGGTCGTCGAGGGGGTGGATTTTCAAGTTTTGCTCGTGCCCGGGCATTGTCCCGGCAGCCTCTGTTTCCTGGAGAAGACCTCGCGCATCCTCTTCGGGGGCGATGTGCTGTTTGCGGGCGGCGTGGGCCGGTGGGATTTGCCGGGCGGCGACGGTCCCCTGCTCTTTCGGGGGATCAAAGAAAAGCTCTATCCTTTGGGCGACGACGTGACCGTCCTCCCTGGCCACGGGCCGGCGACGAAGATCGGGATCGAGCGGCAGACGAATCCCTACGTGGGGGAGAATGCGGACGAGGAGTGGTAGCGGGCGAGGAGGATGTCCGGGTAGCGCGGGCCTCCGGCCTGCTGGTTTCCACATCCTGTGGAAACCAACTTTCCCGTGCTGTCGCACCCAAGCTCCAGCTTGGGTGCGCTCTTGACTGCGAAGCTCCAGCTTCGAAGGGGGCGGCCAGCGGAACGATGTCTTCCAAAGTAGTGCGCGGCGAAGCAGAGCTTCGAAGACAAGTGCGTGACCAAGCTGGAGCTTGGTCACGAGGGCGGGAATCTGTCTACGGGAGGTTGGAGGTTGGACCTTGAACGCGGACGGCCCGGGGTTGAGGAGGGTGTCTTCGTGGACTACGACGACTCTAATGACGGTAGGCAATCACCGTTTACATTCGCTCCGGAACTTCGATCCCAAGCAATCCAAGCCCCTGTCGCAGCACGCTCGCGGTGACGTCGCAGATCGCAAGGCGGCTGGCGCGGATCGCCGGCTCGCTTTTCAGCACGGGGCAGGATTCGAAAAAACCGTGAAAGGTGGAAGCCAGTTCGTAGAGGTAATTGGCGAGAAGATTCGGACGGTAATCGTCGAGAATCTGGGGCAGGACCTCGCCGAATTGCAGGAGCTTCTTGGCCAGAGCGAACTCGGCCGGTTCTGTGAGCTGGACTTCGGATTTCTGCGCGCCAGCTTCTTCGCCACCCTTCCGGAAAATCGCGCGAATCCGAACATAGCTGTACTGGAGATACGGCGCTGTGTTCCCTTGAAAGCTGAGCATCTTGTCCCAGGAGAACACGTAATCGCTCTGGCGATTCGGTAGCAGGTCGGCGTACTTGACGGCCCCCAACCCAACGATCCTCGCGATTTCCCGGCGTTCCACGTCGGGAAGCTCGGGGTTTTTCTCAACGACGAGCGCCAGCGCCCGTTCCACGGCTTCATCCAGCAACGCGGCCAGCTTCACCGTTTCTCCCTCACGGGTTTTGAACGGCTTGCCGTCCGCACCCAGGATCGCTCCGAACCAGACATGCGTCATGCGCACCTTGTCCGCCAATTCCGGATGCCAGCGGCGGAAAATGGCGATGAGCTGCCGGAAATGAAGCTGCTGCCGGCCGTCCGTCAGGACGAGGATCTCGTCGGGAGACCACGTCTTCAGCCGGTACTCCAGGGTCGCGAGATCCGTCGTCGTGTAGTTGAAGCCGCCGTCGCTCTTTTGCACCAGGGCGGGATTCGGCCGCCAGCCTTCCTTGTCCTTGATCAAAAAGGGGTCTTCCTCCTGCTTCAAATTACCATCGGAGAAGACGCAAAGGGCGCCTTCGCTCTCCGAGGCGATGCCACGAGCGCGCAGTTCATCGACCACGGTCTTGAGCTGCGGATTGTAAAAACTCTCCCCGAGCATGACGTCGAATCTCACCCCCAACCGGGAATAGATGGCATCGAATTGCACCTGCGAGAGGCGCTGCATCTCGTGCCAGATGGAGAGATTCTCCGCGTCCCCGGCCTGGAGCTTCACCAGTTCCTGGCGGGCCGCCGTCCGCACCGCGGCATCGAACTCCGGTTTCTCCTCGTCGCACTTCGGGCTGATCAGTTTGTAGATCCGCTCCATCTCTCCGATCGGATCGGCTTCGAGTGCCGCCCGATCGAGCTCCGTCTTCCAGCCCAGAAGCAGCATCCCGAACTGTGTTCCCCAGTCGCCGATGTGATTGTCGCGCACCACTTCGTGGCCGACGAACGCGGCGATGCGCGCGAGCGCGTCGCCGAGAATTGTCGACCGGATATGGCCGATATGCATCGGCTTCGCCACGTTCGGCGAGCTGAAGTCGATGACGAATTTCTTCGGCCGCACCGGAGCCGGGACGCCGAGGCGCGAGTCGGCCAGCAACCGCGCGAACTGGCCCGTGAGCCATTCGGGTTTGATCCGGAAATTGATGAAGCCAGCTCCCGCGATCTCGGGCGGGGCGCTGATGTCGGCCACGTCCAGCTTGTCGAGGATCTGCTGGGCGACCTCGCGCGGCTTCGACTTCTGCCGATTGGCCAGGATCATCGCAACATTGGTCTGATAGTCGCCGAAGCGCGTATCCGCCGCCGCGTTCACGCGCACCGCCACATCGGCGATGCCGGCGAGAGCGGATTGCACACGGGACTCGAGGATTTGAGCAATGGTTTCCATGAAAAAATGGGAGCGGGACAATGAGCGCCCGACGGCCGTCGTGCAAACCCCGATTCAACCTCTGCGCTCCGCCGGGGCGCGCGACCTACTTTAGGGGGCGTTGTTTTCGAAGATCGCGAGAATCTCCGCCGCGGAAGCCGCCGTCCCCAGGCGCTCGCGCACCGCGCGGTCATTCAGGAACTTGGCGATCGCCGCCAGCGTCCGGAGATGCGTCTGAAATTGATCCTTGGGCACGACGAAAAGGACGATGAATTTGACCGGGGCATTGTCGAGCGAATCGAACTCGATCCCGCTCATCTTCCGGCCGAAGGCGGCGACCACCTTGTCCACCCGGTCCGACGAAGCGTGGGGAATGGCGATGCCGAAACCGATCCCGGTGCTCATCGTTTCCTCGCGCTGCCGCAGCGCCCCCAGCACCACGTCGCGATCCGGGGGTTTGACCTGTCCGACCGAAACCAGGAGGTCGACCAATTCGACAATAGCACTCCACCGTTCTGTCGATTTCATTTCCGGCAGGATTTGATCGACTGTGAGGAGATGGCCGAGCGTCATTCGAAGAAAGGGAAGCCTGTGGGAAAAGTGAGCGCGACTCTAACGATGGCCCTTTCATTGACAAGCGGGATTTCAGAGGCCCCGGGGGCGGAGGGGGCGGGCGGGAATGGCGCGGAATCTGGGGGGATTGAGATTGGAAAGAACTCTCCCTCGCCCTCTTCATCTTCATCTCCATCAATCCTCACGGGAGGGAGATGAAGATGAAGAGGGCGAGGGAGAAGCTGCAATGACACCACTCCCGATCACGCATGGATGCAAAAAAAATCCTGCTCGCCTCCCGCCTGCGATCCGATGTCATCTGGTCGGATGAAGATACTCCTCACCGGCAGCGAAATGGATCCCCTCGCGCGCACCGGCGGCCTCGGCGATGTGCTCGAGGCGCTGCCCGCCGCCCTGGCGGCGCGTGGACACGAAGTGAGCGTGGTGCTGCCGTGTTATCGCGGACTGCGCGAAAACTCCGAGTTCGGAGTCCGCTCAACGGGCGTCCACATTCCGGTCTCCGTGGGGCACAAGCAATTGCCGGCGGAGATCATGGAGTGCACGGCGCCCAACGGGGTGCAGGTTTTTCTCATCCGGCGCGACGAATATTTCGACCGGTCGGCGCTCTACGGCGAGGAAGGAACGGCCTACGCGGACAATGCGGAACGCTTCATCTACTTCTCGCGGGCCGTGATGGAACTGGCCCGGCGCGCCATGCCGCCCCCGGATATCATCCACGTCCACGACTGGCAGACGGCTCTCGTGCCCGTGCTGCTCAAGGACCGCAAGCTGCCCTTCAAGACGGTGCTGACCATCCACAACCTCGCCTACCAGGGAAGTTTCTGGGGCGTGGATTTCGGACTGACCAATCTGCCCGGCCACTACTTCGGAGCGACGGGCGTGGAATTCTACGGCAACTTAAACCTGCTCAAAGGCGGGCTCCTCTATGCGGATGCGATTACGACGGTCAGCGAGCGTTACGCGCGGGAGATCCAGACCCCCGAGAACGGGGCGGGTCTCGACGTCGTCATGCGGGAACAGGCGCACAAGCTCACGGGCATCCTGAATGGGGCCGACTACGACATCTGGAATCCGGCGGCCGACAAGCTGCTCGCCCAAAAGTTCTCTCCCACAAAGATGCACGGCAAAAGGATCTGCCGTGACGCGCTGCTCAAGGAATGCGGTCTCGCCCCCAATCCCGAAGGCCCGGTTTTCGTGATGGTGACCCGCCTGGACCGCCAAAAAGGCATCGAACTGCTCTTCCCAATCATCGACCGCCTGCTGGCCGACGACGTCCGCCTGATCATCCTCGGCGAGGGGCACCAGGCGTTCGAAATGGAGCTGGAGGTCGCGCGGCGGCGTCACCCCGAGCGTTTCGCCTTTCGCGCGCAGATGGACGAAAAGCTCGCGCACCTGATGTACGGTGGCGGCGACGCGTTCCTGATGCCTTCCCATTTTGAGCCATGCGGCCTGAGCGCCATGTATGCGCTCAAATACGGCACACTCCCCGTGGCCCGCGCCACGGGCGGACTCTACGAGAGCATTCAGGACTACGATCCTTCGAACGAGAGCGGCCACGGCTTCCTCTTCTACGACTACACCCACGAAGCTTTCTGGGACGCCCTGCAGCGCGCCCGCCGCTACTTCACCGACGAGCCCCACTGGGCCGCCCTGCGCCTGCGAGCCATGGCCTGCGATTTCTCCTGGGCAAACGCGGTGGGGAAATACGAAGACGTGTATAAGCGGGTGCTCGGGCGGTAGGGAGCAGTAATCAGTAATCAGTGGACAGTAATCAGGGTACGTGGCGCCGCGGGCACTGATTACTTTCCGCCCACTGATTACTGATTACTCTGCCCGACGCGCCCCAGAGCCCCGCTACGAGTACTTCACGCTCTTCCCCGGCTCCATTTCGTAATTCAGCGTCAGGCGATCGGCGGCGTTGGGCTTGATGACGTCAGCCACGAACTTCATGAAGATGGCGTCTTCCTGGGTCATCGCGAGTTTATCCATGGATTCGAAATCCAGGGCGATAAAGAAAGGCCACTCGGACTTGGGATCGATGTTCTTGCCGCAGCGCACGCTGAGCACTTCCGGGATCTTGAGGAGCGACATGCGCGTCGTCATCATGAGTTGTTCGAGCTTCGCCGGAGTGACCTCGGGCCTGAGCTTATAGAGCGTTACGTGATGAACCATGCGAAAAAGGGCGGATGGCGTGAGAGTGAAAGGGAAGCGACGCCCAAGGACAAGCCTTAGAAATGACAAAAGCTGGACGAACGGGTCGTCCAGCTTTCGTCAGCGAGTGTTTATCGGTGCAGGAACCTACCGTTTCCAGTCGAGCGCGCCCTTCATGATCGCATAGACGTAGCCGACGGTCAGGACGCTGACAAAGCTCAGCATGCTCCAAAAGATGTTGTGGTCTTTCGCGGCGAGAAAGTCGCGATAAACGACCGCCCACGGATACATGAAGACGATCTCGATATCGAAAAGGATGAAGAGCATCGCCACGAGATAGAACTTCACGCTGAAGCGGGGCTGGGACCCGCCGATGGCGGGCATGCCGCACTCGTACGCGGAGTCCTTGGTGGCGTTCCTCTTCGCGGATTTGCCCAGGATGACGCTCACGATGAGCGCCGCGGCGGCAAAGCCAATGGCCACGATTACCTGCAAGAAAATCGGCAGATATTCTTTCATAATCCCTCAGAAAACCCGTGTTGAAACGGGCTTAAACCGCGGCGGGAGCCGGAGCTTTCGGTGGAATGGTTTCGAGGGTCGCGAGTTGCTTCGGAATGCCCTTGTACTTCTTCTGCTCTTTTTTGACCATGCCGCGGGCAACCAGGTTTTGAAGCTTTTCGTAAGCGCGGAGGCGCAGCATTTCTTCCCCACCGCTGGCGGCGTTGCGGTTCTTCAGGTTCTCGTGAACGATATCGAAGAGTTCCTTGAACTCGTAGGAGCTTTTCGAAGAGAGAACAGCAGCCAGTTCTTCAGTTACCAGATCAGGAAGCCGACGGGAGAAAGCGGTTTTCTTGTGAATAGGCATAGAGCGGGAGATTACCACACATTTGGCTTTTCACGAAGGAAATTTTCTGCCCGTGCAAATTTTACTTATAGCTGAGGGGCCTGTGGAACCGAATTTTGAGAGGATTCCGGCTTCAAACTGGGCGGATTCGGGGTGGGCGCGTTGCCAGCTTCCCCGGCGGGTTTTTCCAGATTCTCACGTTTGGGTTTCTCTGGAGAGTCACCCTTTTGCTGATTCTCAGTTCCGGGTTTGGAGGGCTGCGCCGAATCCCCCTTGGGCTCCGCTCCTGATTCCTCTTTCGGCCGATTTTGCGGATCTGGTTTTTGCAGATCCTGCGGATCACGTTTTGGCAGATCCTGTGGATCTGGGACTTTTGGCGGCGTAAGCTGGAATGTGTTGGGGTCGAGCTTGAATCCAGAGCCGAGCGTACTTTCAATCATCGGATACGCCGCGATCAAAGCCCCCCCCACTGTTCCGACCAGGACTTGGTTGAAAGTCAGGGTTCCCACTGACTCCACGAGCGTTCCTTCGGAGGTCACCGACTGTGAGTAAATGCTCGGCGTCAGGTGCTTGCCGATGACTTCGGCCTTCGGCAGCTTCCCGGCGTCGACGTATTTGGCGGATTCCGGATTGAAGGCGAGCGACATGGCCAGAAACGGGTGCAGAACTCCGTAGGAGTGCTCAAAAAGAGCCTTCATATCGAGGTAGCCGAATCCCGCCGTCGGAGTGCCCACCGATTTCGCCATTTGACCGAAGGCCGGCACGGCGGTGATCGCGGCCTTGCCGGTCTTGAGCTGGGCCAGGGCAGCGACGATGTCCGGCTCACTGAAACCGACGACCAGGAATTTATCCGTGAGGGCAACCGTCGGCGCGATGGGCACGAGTCCCCCCGCGGCCGGGCTCTGGAAAATCGTCGTGCCATGTTCTTCCTTGCTTCCCCAAGCGGCGCTGCCCGCGAGGCCTCCGGTGAATACCTCCACAAAGGACCGTGCCTTGGCGGCGTCACGCACGTCCAGCGCCAGCAAAACGGAGGGCTGCGCGGCATGCTCCACCCAATTCCCGACCACGCCAAACTCCGGCCCGAAGGCCTTCCCAAAATCGCTCCACTTCAGCCCCTTGTCCGCCAGCCCCTTCTCGACCGCGGAAAAGCCCGGCAGCATCGCGCCCAGAACCAGCGAAGATTCGGGGATCTCGATGGTCGCCGGAACCGTGGTCATATAAGAGAGAAATGTGCCCGGACTGGTGAAGGCCAGGCTGTTCCGGGCCAAAGGCGCCTCCGTGGTACTTCCGGAACTCAGGAGGAACAGAGTGTCCCGCATCTGTTCGCCTTCGAACTTCGTCCCAAACGCCACCGCCTGAATCTTCTTCAAGTCGGCGATTTGCTTGGGATCGAGAGTCTGGCCGCTGGCCACGAGCAGAGACACGAGGCGCTCGGTGAGCACACCCACCTGCGCAAAGAGCACCACTTCGCCATCGCCCGGCAGATGGGACGTGGATTTCTTGTAGAGATCGTTGGACGCCAGCGCCTTCTGTCCCAAGCCCTGGGCGGGAACATCGAGCGTGTGGCGGAGCAGTTCCATGTCGTTGGAGACCAGATACCAGCCGGCCTGGATGGCCTCGCCGATGGTCGTGTCCTCGTAGGTGAAGGTCTCGATCTGCGTTTGGCCCTGCATCGTCACATCGGACTTGCCCGCCGGATACGCCTTCTTCAATTCGGCGCGGGGTTCCGCGAGCAACGCCTCGGCATCGGCCTTCGATCCGGCAAAAGAGAGGCCCGCGATGAAATGCGGTGCGGATCCATCGATCGAGGTGACCGCGAGAAAACCCTCTCCCGGATCGAGTTTGTCGATCTGCGACAGCTTCTCCTCGAGCATCTTCATTTGGGGGGCATTCGCGCGGGGCTTGGCGAGGAAGGCCTGCACTTCCGGTTCCGCCGCGATCTGCGCCAGGCCCGTCTTGGGCCAGCGCGCCGTGGTGCGTTTCACGTCCGGGAAATGCACGAAAAAGAGGGTCTCCGCCGGCGCCAATTCAACCGCGGGCGTGTGATGCACGGGCGCTTTTTTGAAAAGGAGGAATGCCGCAGCGACGGCAACGGCGACCAGCAAGATGACTCCGGGGATGACTTTCTTCATAAATAGTGGAGGCGGGCAATGAACGCGGAAACCGTGCCGGGGCGAAGGGAAAAATGGGGATCCCGCCGGTTTACCAGTAATCAGTGATCAGTTGTCAGTAATCAGTTTCACATTCCGAGCGATCACTGATTACTCGTCCACTGATCACTGATTACTTCTTCAATCACCGTTCCTGATAGACGCCCACGGCGCGGAATCCATCGGCGCTGACCTCAAACACCTCGACACTCACCGGCCAGGCCGTCGAGCGATACGCTTCGAAGGCCATCGGATAGTAATCCTGATAATTGCTGGCCAGGGCCGGGAAGACGTAGGCGGTGAAACGGTTCGGCACGACGAGGAGCACTTTTTCTCCCAGGGTGTCCTTGAACATCTCCAGGAATTTTGGCGCGAGGACGGCGCTGGCCACGATGGGCCGGTCCGAACGCAGTTCCGCGTACTGGATGACCTGCTTGCGATCCCGCTCGTAGCGCGGCTGGAGGGTCGCCAGGTCAGCCGCGGCGGCGAGGGCGGCCCGCTCCTGGATGGCCGCTGGCTCGACGTGGAACTTCTCAAGGATCTTCTTCGGAGGGAACAGGTAGTCGTCTCCATCGACCACGACCGGCGCAAACACGGTACGGTGCGCATTGGGAATCTCCCACGTCACCTCGCGGTGCATGGACATGGGTTCCAGAATGACGCGCCATTTGAATTCAGTCGGCGGATCGCCGGCCCAGCCGACCGACGCCATCATGAGCAAGAATAGGCAAGCGATCGCAAATGGCCCGAGGCGAGGCTTGCGCCCGGCGCCGGAAGCGAGCTGGCGGCTTGCGGAACAAGCGGAGGCAGGCGCCTTTCGGGCGAGCCGATTCTCCTCCTGGCATCCGACACCGCGACGGAGAGGAAAGGCCGAGATCTGAGGTCCTTCGTTCCTGCCAATGACGTATTTTACAAAGCGTTGAAAATCAGGATGCGCGGGTGGATTGGCTTTTGACGATCGCCTCCGCGATCGCCCTGACGGGCTCGCTACGCGAGTCCTGTCGCTCCGCTTCGGTCCGAAGACGATGGGAAAAGATGGGCGGCGGAGCCGCGATTTCTTTGCCATCGCGTTGCGGAGAACGCGATCCACCGGCGCGCTTTCTGAGCGCGAAGATCGAAGGTTGCGCCACGGCTCAAC
>Ga0105237_10006890_pt1 | contig 12528 bp, 10 predicted proteins | sample KBSC24metaG_FD_81520 | JGI IMG/M metagenome (GOLD analysis project Ga0105237, IMG submission 81520) | Corn rhizosphere microbial communities from Kellogg Biological Station, Michigan, USA - KBS C2-4 metaG | ecosystem: Host-associated > Plants > Roots > Rhizosphere > Soil | place: Michigan, USA...
CATAGAACGCCATCTTCGTGGCCAGTGTCGAATGGATGACAAGACCCTTGACGGGCGTGAGGTCGACAAAGGCGTTGCCGACAAGGTTGTTTTCCCAGCTGTAATTACCGAGGCGGTTTTTGATAACGGCCAGCGGATTCTTCATCTCCTGCCCGACAAAAGGGGAGATGCCGTAGTAGTATCCCTTGGCGGTGCGCGTAGCGGCCGCTACCTGCGCGGGCGTCTGGGCAACGAATTGCTTTAGCCCGATGGAGTCGTACACGATCGCCGGCGTAATAGGATCGAGGTTCAGCGCCGAACTGATGACGCCGCCGTATTCCCGGTTGGTCTCCCCGGGACTCAGGTTCTTTCCATGCTCGAAACCGAGGTTCTCCCCGAAGTTGACCCAGGCGGCCGGCTTGAAGCTGGTATTGATCCGGTAGTTCATCCGCGTATACCGGGATACCTTGGTCGCGATCTGGCCCTGAAGGTCGGTATAGCCAAAAGAGGTATAGTAAGCGGCCTTGTCGGTCCCTCCGCTGGCGCTCAGGCTGTGATTCATCTTGGGCGCGCGGTAGTTGAAGATGTCCTTCTGCCAGTCGGTGCCCTTTCCATACCCTTCGGGAACGCCGAAAGGCGCCGCATTCCCGGCGGCCGTAGCGGCCAGGTTACGCGTGTTCGCATACTGGACCGCGTTCATCACGTTCAGTTTCCTGGTCGGCTCCTGCAACCCATAATAACCGTGATAGCTGATCCTCGGACCACCCGGTTTTCCCTTTTTGGTGGTGACGAGGATAACTCCCGCGGCGGCGCGGGTCCCATAGATGGCCGCGGAGGCGGCATCTTTCAGGACTTCAATGGACTCGATATCGTCGCCATTAAGATAACCTATTCCACCCGGGTCGATAACCACCCCGTCGACGACCCAGAGGGGATCGTTTTTCCCGTTGCCGAACGACGTGAACCCCCGGAGCCGGACCGTGGCGGCCGCGCCCGGCGCCCCAGTCTGGGCGGCGATAGTGAGACCGGAGGTCCGGCCTTGCAAGGCTTGTTCAACCCTGACAACGGGTTGATCTTCAAGCTCTGAAGCGCGTACGCTCGAAATGGCCCCCGTCACGACGCTTTTCTTCTGGGTTCCGTAACCGACGACCACGACCTCATCCAGCTTTCCCACGGTCGAGCCGTCCAGCTGTACCGACAGTTTGCCGGACGCGGGAATGGCCAGCTCCTGGGTCGCCATGCCGATATGGCTGATCAGTAAGGCTTTAGCTTGAGTCGAAACAGTGATTCGGAAATTGCCGGCCTCATCCGTCGTGACGCCGTTATGCGTGCCCTTGACCGACACCGTAGCCCCGGACAACGGCTGCCCATTCGATTTGTCGGTAATGGTCCCGGTAATCACCCGGTCCTGTGCCAACGCAGAATAGCTTAAGAAATAAAAAAAGGAAAGAAATAGCAGTACATGTACTTTCATACCACAAGCATTTAGTTTTCGGTTGAATAATAGGGCACCAAAGTAATCGGGGACCCTCCCTTCGACCAAAGAAAGCACTACGGCATTGCTACGTCAAACTCAAAAAAAGATATATTTAAACCATTTGTTTAATGTAATTAACTAAATATTAAAATATTACAAATCAATAAAAGGATCGCGACAATTTGAATCGATACACCGCCTTTCGGAAGGAAATTCTACAGCTAGGAAATTCTTCCCCGGAGCATAAAACGGGCGTCAGCGTAGTCTTGCAAATTTCTTGTTGGAGGTGCCCGCCGGGAACAAACAGGGAACAGTTATTGAAGACTCAATACAAACTACAAAGGATGCCCGAAAGAATGTCCCTCACAACCGTAAAGGAATTGATCCAGGTCTTGCAGGACCGTGCGGTCCTATACCATCACGCACTGGTCGATCTGGCCCATTCCCATCTTATGGATTTGAAGAACATCTTTGGCCATATCATCCGGGAATCCCACCGCTTTCAGCAGGAGTTGAAAAATGACCTTGCCCGCCTGGACGGACACTCAAATGACGAAGACAAGCCGCAAAAAGGGGCGATCTATCACGTGTGGGAGACCCTGAAAGCGCCTATAGAGGGCGACAACAGCAAAGTCATCCTCGAGATCTGCGAACGGGAGAGCGAGGCCCTCGGGCATGCCTACGAAGCCGCCTTATCATCGGCGGATTCCCTGGACAATTTCCTAAAACGCCGCCTCAACAGGCATATCCTCATGATCCGCGATTCGGAAACCGCGATCCGGGCCTATCATGACGCCTTATAAGATGATAATATGGTAAGGGCGTTGGGCCGGACCGGCTCGTCCGGCGAGGGTCTGTCCGGTGAAGGACGATCCGGCGAAGGTCTTTCTGGGGAAGGCCGATCCGGCGCAGGTCGGTCCGGATCTCTTGCCGGCTCAGGCTCCCGCTCCGGTCCGGGAATGACCGGTTCTTCCGGCGGCTCCTCCGGTCGCACCTCCGGCGATCGGCCCGGTACCGGAATTTCGGCTGGGACGTCTTCTCGCTTCTTCTTGCTCATACCACTTTTTCCCGCAAGAAACATACCCCGGTATGGCTCGGCTATCTACTTGAAGTTGGCGATTTGTATCAATTGCTTTACATCCCGGACGATGATCTTTCTACCCTTGGTTACCACGATCCCCTGTTCTTTGAAGTCGGCCAGGATGCGGACAATATTTTCCCTGCGCGTACCCACCAGGTTTGCCAGGTCTTCACGGGAAAGGTTGATCTCTACAGGAGACTCAGAGGCGATCTCCGGTTTATATTTTTCCCGGAGCACGATCAGCTGCAACGCAAACCGCTGACGTACCGGCCGTTGGGAGAACAGGGTCAGATTGTTCACAAATACCGTGAATTCATGGCTGAGCAGCTGCAGCAACCGCCCGTTGAGCACCGTTGACTGCTGCAATACAGCTAAGAAGGCTTCTTTGGGAATAAAGGCGATCACGCTTTTCTCCAGGGTGGCAGCGGAGTCAGGGAACCGTTCGCCCGATAATACGGCATGATACCCTACCAACTCACCCGCATTGGCGACATAGATGATCTGTTGGCCGCCGCCATAATCCGCCTTGAATTTTTTTACCTTACCCTCCTTGATATAAAAAATGCCGACCGGCAGACCGCCTTCCCTGAAGACGATTTCACCTTTGCCATAGGTCTGCTCGGTCTGGTGAGAAAGGAGTAGCGCCTGATCCTCCTCCGGAAGATTGTAGAAAATGGACCGGCTTTTGAAGTTCCATTTTTCGATTGGAAATAATCCGCTGATACTCACGTGTTCAAAGGTAATCTTTTTTGAAATTGCAAAAAATCACGTCAAAGCGTGACAAAACGCTGTTTTTTGTCAATAGGGAATATCGGAACTTTGCGGGATGCCGAGTTCCGCAGCCTCTTTTGAACCGGGAATTGACCGGTGGTTCAATTCAGATAAAATGTTACATCATCTGTACCCCAAAACGATCCAGGCGCTGGCGGAGCGGCATTGGTCTCCCATCGGCATTACGAAATTGGCGTTGGAATTTCTTGTTCCCTCACCCGGCCTCAGGATATTGGATATCGGTAGCGGGGTAGGGAAGTTTGTTTTGACCGGAGCTTATCACCGGCCTGACACTTCCTTTTTTGGCGTCGAACAACGCCGCCACCTCGTGGCTCATGCCGAGACGGCCCGAAATATCCTGGGCCTGAACAACGCGCACTTTTTTCATCGGAACTTTGCCCACCTGCATTTTAAGGCCTTCGACCATTTTTACTTTTATAATTCCTTTTATGAGAACCTGCTGGACACCGGCAGAATTGATGACAGCATCGTATGCACCCCTAATTTGTACAGTCACTACCACCGTATCCTGCGTAAAAAGCTGAAGGAAATGCCGGTGGGAACAAGGGTGGTTACCTTCCATTGTCTCGAAGGCATAATGCCTTCTGACTACCAGTTGATCGAGGAGCATTTTGGAACCTTGCTCAGGTTCTGGATGAAATATAATTCGAAAAGAAATGAGTACTGAAAAAAAAGATCACCCGGGCTACGTAGGAAGCCTCCTGCTGCACAAGTGTTCCCGTTGCCGGACGGGAGATATGTTCCAGGTACGTAGCTCGTACCGCCTAAGGGCATTCATGAAGATGAACGAACGCTGTCCGGTCTGCGGGCAACGGATGGAAATAGAGGTCGGCTTCTGGTACGGCACCAGCTATGTCAGCTATGCGCTGACAGTGGCGCTGTCGGTGGCCACCTGTATCGCCTGGTGGGTGCTGATCGGTTTTTCGACGGAAGACAGCCGGTTCTTCGTGTGGATGGGGGTCAACATGGTCCTCCTCCTGCTGGCCCAACCTTATCTTATGCGGCTGTCCAGGGCCATCTGGCTATCCTTCTTCGTAAAGTACAATCCAAACTGGCGCAGTGAGAAGCCGGATGAACCCGAACGCCTGGGAAGCAAAACGCCCAATTGACCAGGTCGCTGACCAATTGACCGGATCTCTGGACTAACCCAGGTATTTTCACAGCAGGTCCCGACCCCGCTTCAACGCCGCCTCAAAGCTCTCCGTCACATTGGCCTTTCCAATGGCAAACAGCAATCGCGCATCCTTTAATGCCTTCACCACCCCGGGACTCGTCACCTCCGAAAGGATCAGCTTCGTCCCCCGGTGCCCGAATTCCTTATGCATCTCTTTCAAGGCCCGGACGCCGCTGGCATCGATGACCGGGACATGCCGCATCCGCAGGATCAACACTTTTGGCGCGCGCTCAACCTGCTTCATCGCATCCTTGAACTTATACACCGCACCAAAGAACAAAGGCCCGCGGATCTCGAAGACCTCCACCGATCGCGGCAGGACGACACCCACCTCAACACCCGCCTCCACACGACCCTCCTCCCCGCCAGCACCCGCCCACGGCCCCACCGCACTACTCTTGACCATCTGCCGGAGAAAAAGAAAAGCCGCCAGCACAAGGCCGATCTCGATAGCCACCGTTAGGTCCACCAGCACCGTCAAAAGAAAGGTCGTCAGCAACACCGCCCGGTCACTCCACGACCCTTTAACAATGGCCAGAAAATTCTCCCACTCGCTCATATTATAGGCCACCACAACCAGGATGCCGGCCAGCGTAGCCATCGGGATCAATGCCGCCCATCGCCCCACGAACAGCATGATCAGCAGGAGCACGACCGCATGTGTGATACCCGCCACAGGTGTCCGCCCCCCATTGCGGATATTCGTCGCCGTCCGGGCGATTGCCCCGGTCGCCGGAATACAGCCGAACAAGGAGGAGCCGATATTGGCAATACCCTGCGCGATCAGCTCCGTATTCGATCGATGACTGCCCCCGATCATCCCATCCGCCACCACCGCCGAAAGCAACGACTCGATCCCGCCCAGCAACGCGATCGTAAAGGCCGGCTGCACCATCTTCCGGATGGTCGCAAGATCCAACGAAGGAACAGCCGGGGCGGGAAAAGAAGAGGATATCCGTCCAAAACGACTGCCGATGGTTTCCACCGGTAAATGAAACACCACCACCACAACCGTAGTAAGCAGGATCGCGATCAGCGACCCCGGCACCCGATGGGTGACCCGCGACCAGCCCAGCGTGATCAGCACCGTGGCAACCGCGATAGCAAAGGCAGAAAGATTCAGGGAAGAGATATGTTGCCCGAACGCCCGCCACTTGTCAAGGAAATCGGCCGGCACCGTGGCCAAATGCAACCCGAGAAGGTCCTTCACCTGCGAAGAGAAGATGACCAGCGCGATCCCGCTGGTGAACCCCACGATCAGCGGATGCGGGATATATTGTATCACTGTGCCCAGCCGGGCAAGACCCATCGCAACAAGCATCACCCCCGCCATGAACGTGGCAATGATCAATCCCGTCACGCCGTATTGCTGCACGATCCCATAAACGATGACGATAAAAGCCCCGGTAGGACCGCCGATCTGCACCCGGCTGCCGCCCAGTCCCGAAATGATCGCCCCCGCGATCACCGCCGTAAAAAGCCCCTTCTCCGGCGAAACCCCCGAAGCGATCCCAAAAGCGATCGCCAACGGCAACGCCACAATGCCCACGATCAGCCCCGCCAGAAGGTCTCGAGTCAGCTGTGCGGCGGAATAGTTCTTTAAAGTATCCAGTATTTTAGGCCTGAACAACATGCAATACCAACAAAACTATCGATCCTTCAAGCGCTCAAAAACCCCCTTTTGTCACTTTTTTTGGTGACTTTTTGCAGCTTTACCTGAAAACAACAAACCGCCTGGTCGTATTGCTTTTCGGGTCACGTAGAAAATAGACCCCGGCGGCCAGGTCGTTCATCGATAGATTATTTTTCCCGGGAACAAGAAGAAGGGTCTTCACAAAACCCCCGGACGCATTGACGATCGCAACCGCGGTGAATTGCTGCACCGTGATCTGCAGTTCCTTCCTGTCCCCATCAAACAACAGCCGAAGTCCATCGTTCACCGGTTGCTTTACTCCAACGATATCGGAATACGTGTAATGATCGGCATCGGTATACAGCTTAAGCCGGTAAAAATAAGTACCGGCATTCCCGGGTTCATCGCTGTAAGAAAAGGCAGGACCTGCCGGTCCCCACCCGTCCACGCGGGCGATATCCGTAAACGTGTTGCCGTCCGCACTTCGTTGGACCTCAAAATACAGGTAGTTGCCTCCCACGGCGGTCGTCCATTCAAGATCGATCTTATCGCCGGCAATAAAACCCCGGAAGCTTGCCAGTGCAACGGGTAAGATGACATTGTTCAAGCCCGTGGTGCCGCAAAAGCAATAGATACCGCTACGCTGCGACACCGGTGTGCTGCTGCCGAATATCCGGAAGTAATACAGCTGTCCGGGCACAAGACCGGAAAGTGACAATTGAACCCCGCTGCTGGGTCCACCGGCCAGCGAACACCCGATCTCGGTCAGCGTGCCACAGGCCGGGCCTCCCCTGAAAGCCTGGATACCGATAACAAAAGAACTGTTTTGAAAACAGGAGATTGTAGCCGTGGGGCCGAGGGGATAGAATTTAAACCAGATATTGGACGCGTCCTTGCCGATGTTGCCGCAGGACGGCGCCGGCGCACAGGCATCCATCGCCGTGGTGGCTTGGCAGCTCGGCTGGTTGCTGAAATTGACCCCGCCATTGCAGGACGTTCCGGTATTGCAACCATAGATCCAGCTTGGGTTGAAGGTGACGGCCGAAGAAAGATCGACACCCCCGCCGGGGCACAGCTGGGCAACGGAGGCCAGGCTCAGCAGAACGGAAAAAAGGGTTAGCAGGCTCTTCACGGGGATCGATTTTGGATCGTCCTATAAAACAAGAACAAAGCGGCCGGGATTCCCAATCGCCGGCGCCGGATTCTTCTTTTTTATAGGTAACTGCTTATTGAAGGAGCAAAGATTATGATAGTTTAAGCGTCGCTACTGCTCCTTTGCGACTTCGAAGTCTCCCCGCCGTCGTCCTTCGCGAACGGCCCATCCGGGCGCCGCGCTGAACGTCCATCCGGTCCCGAAGCGCTATAGGTATGGAAATACACCGTGCCGATGCCCGGGATCACCGTTGCCCCGCGGGAGTCGGACGCGGTACGCCCACCGCCGGGGAACACGAGCACCGGTCCGTCGACAAATTGCCGGCGCAACTCGTTGATACGATCTTGCCGAAGACGCTCGCGACGCTGCTCGGCCGCAAGGAGTTCGGCGCCGCCATACTCGCCGGCAGCGCGTTCAGCATCGGTCGATGGCCGGATAGCAAGTGCGTTCATCAGCAGGGTGCCCAGATCGTCACCGGCACGCAATGCCCGCTTCGTCATCCAAAACGATCGCAATGCGAACTCAGTCATACGGCAAATTTGAATTGCTGGAAAAATAAGTTATATTTGGGTACCTGCCGCAAGCAATTATTTCCACTATGCCAATAGTAAGAAACCCAATGCGGCGCCTACCCATTCTCTTTTTCCTCGCTGGCTCAATGGCGGCTTTACTGATTTATCTGAAAGTGTTGGCACACCGGGAGGTCCGGCTGTTAGACGGCCTGAAATACCAGGTGGATGCTGTGGCGGGAAAGAACGCCTCTTCGGTTGCCGTTGTCCTGGCCGCCATGCAGGTTACACATTACGTAATAAGCGACAAGACTATTTTAGCCGGGAAGGGAGGCGGATCCGTCGGCGACTGGATGCCCTGCGGTCTCGCCAACCAGCTATTGGGGGAAGGGGCCTGCGGCAGCTATTCAATGGTGCTGGCCCGGCTTCTGGAAAGTTACGATTACCCGGTGCGGATCGGGCAAATGAAGGTCAGGGGACTTTTTGGCGGCCATATTATCGTAGAGACACGGATCGGCGGGAACTGGGTGGTCCTCGATCCCTTGTATGACCTGGCTTTCCGGCGACCGGATTCGAGCCTCGCCGGCTTTGCCGATCTGCACGACCAGTGGAGGGACTTTGCCCCGCAGGCGCCGCCGGGATATGACACCAGTTACCGGTATGAGGCGATACGGTATACGAACTGGAATAAGATCCCCCTGGTGATGCCGGCCACCCGGAAATTGTTGAGCCTTGTCCTGGGCGAGCAGCGAACGGCGAATATTTGCCTCCGTATGTATCTATTGCGCGGCTACGACCTTTGCTTTTACATCGCTTTAATTATCCTTGCGCTGCTAAGCGTCTACTTGTACTGTGGCGTGCGCGGCTTCCTGCCCTGGCAAAAGGCCGCGTTGCAGGCAATGACGGACAAATGAAAAGCCCGCCGGATCGTTTAAACAACTGTCTTCATCCCCTTCTTCTCGATCGCCTGTATCGCCCTCACCGTCTTCACAAACGAATCCGGCGTCACCGAGATACTATCGATCCCCTCCTCGACAAGGAATTGCGCAAAGTCCGGAAAGTCCGACGGCCCCTGCCCGCAAATACCCACCTTCACCCCCTCCTCCTTCGCCGTCCGGATCAGCATCCGCAACAACCCTTTCACCGCCTCATTCCGCTCGTCATACAGATGCGCCACAAGCCCGGAGTCCCGGTCAAGACCCAGCGTCAACTGGGTTAGATCGTTGCTCCCAATTGAAAACCCATCGATATGTTTGGCAAACTCCCGGGCCAGGATGATATTCGAAGGCAATTCCGCCATGAGGTAAATTTCCAATCCATCCACACCCTGCAGCAATTCGTTCTCCGCCATCACGGCCTTCACCCGCAGCAGCTCAGGCACAGTCCGGCAGAAAGGGATCATCACCGCCACATTCGATAACCCCATCTCCTCCCGCACCTTCTTGATCGCCCGGCACTCCAACGCAAAAGCAGGCCGGTAGGATTCGCTATAATAGCGCGACGCACCCCGCCAGCCGATCATCGGGTTCTCCTCCACCGGCTCGAAATGCTCGCCCCCCAGCAGGCCCCGGTACTCGTTGCTCTTGAAATCGGAGAACCGGACGATCACTTTTTCCGGATAGAAGGCTGCCGCGATCTTCGCAACGCCATACGCCAGCTTATGAATGAAAAAGCTCTCCTCGTCCTCAAACCCGTGTATTAGTTGACTTATCGCCGCTGTCAGCTTCTTGTCCCCCATCTCACGATGCCGCAACAACGCCAACGGATGCGCCTGGATATAGTTATTGATGATGAACTCCTCCCGCGCCAGCCCCACGCCCCGGTGGGGAAGATGCGCAAAGCCAAAGGCCGTCGACGGCGAGCCGACATTGAGCATCACCGGCGTCCGCAGGACTGGCAGCTCGTCCAGCCTCGTTGTGTGCGTGCTGAACGGGATCTCTCCTTCGTACACATAGCCTTCTTCACCCTCCGCGCAGCTCGCAGTAACCAATAACCCATCCTTCAGCCATTCCGTCGCGTTCCCACAGCCTACTATCGCCGGCACACCCATCTCCCGGGCGACGATCGCCGCATGACACGTACGCCCGCCCTTGTTGGTAATGATGGCCGCCGCTATTTTCATAATGGGCTCCCAATCGGGGTCCGTCATATCCGTCACAAGGATATCCCCCGGCTGGAACTCATGCCCGCCGATCCGCTTGTCGAGCGAGTAAAGGATATTCACCTTACCCGTGGCTATCTTATCCCCCACCGCGATCCCCTTGCCCAGCAGCCGCCGCTCGGCAGGGGACATCCGGTATTCCACCTGCGTGCCGGAGGCCTTCCGGCTATGTATCGTCTCTGGCCGGGCCTGCACGATGAACAACTGCCCCGTCAACCCGTCGATCGCCCATTCGATATCCACCGGGCACCATTTCTTTTTCAGCTTCGTATAATAGTCCTCGATGACCATGACCCAGTCGGCCAACCGGAGCATCTGCGCGTCCTCCAGGCAGAACCGGTGCCGCGAGGCCTCCTCCGTCGGGATGATCCGCGTCCGCTGATCGCCATGATCCCCATAGATCATCTGCTGATCCTTATGCCCGAGCTTCTTTTCAATGATCGCCGAAAAGCCGTTCTTCCGCGCCGGCTTGAACACCAGGAATTCATCCGGCGAGACCGCTCCCTGCACCACCATCTCGCCAAGCCCATAGGAACCGTTGATCATCACGATATCCCGGAACCCGCTTTCGGTATCCAGCGAGAACGCAACGCCGCTCGCCGCCAGGTCGCTGCGCACCATCTTCTGCACACACACCGAAAGCCCCACCGTCGATATATCGAAGTTGAAGGTCTTCCGGTAACTGATCGCCCGGTCCGTGAACAATGACGCAAAACAGTTCCGCACCGAATCGATCAGCGCCGCAGGACCGCGTACGTTCAGGTAGGTCTCCTGCTGACCCGCAAAGCTCGCATCCGGCAGGTCCTCCGCCGTGGCCGAGGACCGTACGGCGACGTCCGTCGCGGCCTGGTTATATTGGCGCGAAAGCTCTTCATACGCGCTGATGATCGGCTGCGAGAGCTCCCGCGGGAACCGGGCGTTGCTGATCGCCTGGCGGATCGCCAGCCCTCCGCGTCTCAACGATTCCACACTCTCAAAATCGATCCGGCCCAGCTCCTGCTGGATCAGGCCGCCAAGCCCGCTTTGTTCGATGAATTGCCAATAGGCCGTCGTCGTGATCACGAACCCGTCGGGGATGTGCACACCCAATGCGGTGAGATTACGGAGCATCTCACCAAGCGAGGCACACTTTCCGCCAACCATCGCGATGTCTTCGATCCCTACGCTGTTTAATGGGAGGATGATGCGATTATTCATAAATGCGACATTTTAGAAAAAGGTAGTCCCCGCCAGCTGCGGTAGCAGCTGACGATTCTCCGCACCGGTCTTCTGGGCGAGATGGATCAGCATGTCCCGGGTCAGGGCCGAGAGGCCATACTGGTATTCCCAGCCCCAGTCGTTTCTGGCAGCCGCATCGTCGATGCTTCGCGGCCAGCTGTTGGCAATATCCTGTCGAAAATCAGGCTGATATTGAACGTTGAAGCCGGGTAAATTATTGGCGATCGCCGCCGCCAATTCGGCAGGCGTAAAATGAACACCCGAGAGATTATAGGAGGTGCGGACACTTAGGCTGGACGCCGGCGCGGCCATCAACTCAAGCGTCGCCCGGATCGCGTCGGGCATATACATCATCGGCAACCGCGTATCGGGCCGCAGGTAGCAGGTGTAACGGCCATGGGCAAGAGCCTGATGAAACATATCCACCGCATAGTCCGTCGTGCCGCCCCCCGGCTGCGCCTCGTAACTGATAAGCCCCGGATACCGCAGACTGCGGACATCGACACCATACCGGGAAAAATAATAGTCACAGAGATTCTCACCCGCGGCCTTACTGATGCCATACATCGTGTAAGGCAGCAGCCGCGCATGCTGCGGACAGCGATCTTTCGGTGCATCCGGCCCGAACACCGCGATACTGCTCGGCCAGAAGACGCGGGCCACCTTTTTCTCCCGAGCCGGCTCGAGGATATTGAGCAGGCTCTGGGTGTTCAGCTGCCAGGCCTTCGGCGGCTGTTGCTCGCCCGTAACGGAAAGCATCGCCGCCAACAGGTACACCTGGCTAATGTCATAGCGGTTCATCACCGCGGCAACCGTCTTGGCATGGAGGACGTCGAATTGCTCGTAAGGACCTTCATCCGCCAGCTCGCGGGTCACCGGCCTTACGTCTGCCGCAACCACCCGGAAATCCCCATGCTGGCGGCGAAGGGCGGCGGTAAGTGCGATGCCGATCTGCCCACAGGCGCCGACGACAAGGATGTTATCATTTTTCATGGTAATAGCAATCGATTTGACTACGAAATTGGCAGGAATAGATGGATTTTTTCTTAAATTGCGATACTGGCGATAATAAATCGCAAAAGTCGCCCATTGGCCGATTTTTGATCATTTTTATCGGTTGAAAAACCGCCGCGGCCGAAAAAAATCAATCTATGGTGAACGAAGAATTGGACAGCCTGGATATCCGGCTCCTGCAGCTGTTACAGCATGACTGCCGCCTCACGAACAAGGAGTTGGCCGACAAGATCGGCAAGTCCGCCACCTTCGTGTTCGATCGCATCCAGAACCTCCAACAGCGCGGCATCATCCGCCGCTATGTCGCCCTCGTCGACCGGGAGACGATCGGCAAGAA
>Ga0105237_10006892_pt1 | contig 12526 bp, 10 predicted proteins | sample KBSC24metaG_FD_81520 | JGI IMG/M metagenome (GOLD analysis project Ga0105237, IMG submission 81520) | Corn rhizosphere microbial communities from Kellogg Biological Station, Michigan, USA - KBS C2-4 metaG | ecosystem: Host-associated > Plants > Roots > Rhizosphere > Soil | place: Michigan, USA...
GGCCCCCGCCGACGCACCCGGATTGCGCGAGCTGATCGACCACATGGATGGCGTGGTGCTCGTGGGGACGTCCCCGCTCGACTACGCGCCGTACATCAACGTGCTCGCGCGCGTGCCGGCCCCCATTCGTCCGCTACAACGCAACGGCGCGCCGGCTCCGAAGCCCAAGCCGGTCTGGTTGATTTCGCTGCTCCTACTGGTGCTGTTCTCGTTGGTGGCCGCGGGGATTTACTGGCGCTACCTCGATCACGGAACGCCCGACAAACGTCCGGCGTTCCGCAATCCTGCGCCACGTCCCACCACCCCACAGACACCCGCCGAAACACTCACCGTCGGACCGCCCGGGAACCTAGCCGATTCCACCTCGGCGGCGGCGTACGCGGTGGAGCTGGCCACGTGGAACGCACCCGATGACGCGATTGCCACGTTGCGACGCAATCAATCATCATTGCCCGCGGGGACGGTCTCACCAGTCCCGGTGGGGCCCAATCGCGACACGTATTACAAGCTCATCACCGGCGCGTTCACCACCAAAACGGGTGCCGATTCCCTGCTCGCTCGACTCAAGCAACAAGGGGTCGTGCGTGACATGCCGGGAACAGTCGTGCGCACGCCGTACGCGCTGTTGCTCGATAGCGCCACCGCGGGACACACGCAGGAGCTGGTGCGCAAGTACGCAGGAACCAAACAGGCGGTGTACGTACTGGCGCAGCGGGATGGCACACTCAAGTTGTATGCGGGCGCGTTCGAGCGCCCGGAAGATTCCGGGACATTGCTGGCCACGCTTCGGTCGGCCGCGTTGCACCCGGTGCTCGTTTATCGGACGGGGAGAACACCGTAATTGCGCTTAACGAAACTGGAGCTGCACGGCTTCAAATCATTCGCCGACCAGACTGAGCTCGTCTTCGAGCCCGGCGCCACGGCAATCGTCGGCCCCAACGGGTGCGGCAAGTCCAACGTCTCCGACGCCGTGCGTTGGGTGTTGGGCGAGCAGCGCGCGCGCGCGCTGCGTGGCGCCAAAATGGAAGAGGTCATCTTCCAAGGGTCGTCGGCACGTCGCCCCGTGAATTTGGCCGAAGTCTCGCTCCACTTCGAAAACGACGACGGCGCCCTCAATGTGCCGTTCCGCGAAGTCGTCATCACCCGCCGGCTCAGTCGTTCGGGTGAAAGCGACTATTTCATCAACCGCACACCAGCGCGTCTGCGCGACATCCACGATCTGGTGCGCGGGACGGGGCTGGGCGCGGATTCCGGCGTCGTCATCGAATCCAAGATGATCGACGCGCTCCTTTCCGACCGCCCGGACGACCGGCGCGAGCTGTTCGAAGAGGCGGCGGGGGTCGGGCTCTATCGCGACCGGAAGCGGAGTACGGAGCGCCGGCTCGAAGAGACGACGCTCGATCTCTCGCGCATCGACGATCTCATCAACGAGGTTACCAGCCAAGTCCGCTCGCTCGCTCGGCAGCGCAAACGCGCCGAACGGCACACGGAGCTCATGGCGCGTCGGTTCACCGTCGAAACTGCACTCGCCGCGCGCGAAATGGCGGCGTGGCGCGATGAGCTGATCACGCTACAGGAGCGGCTCGCCGCGCTGCGTGAAGGAGCGCCGCAGGAACACGAGCGCGTGGGCACCGCCGAAGCCGAACGCGAAGCCGCGCATGGGATGCGCGCGGCGGCCGAAGCCGGACGCGCGGAGCTGGCCCGTCTGGTCGGCGATCAGCGGCACGCGGTGCATCAATTGCGTAGCGAGATCGCAGTGGCCGAAGAGCGGCATCGCAACGCCGTGGCCCGCCGCGAACGCGCAGAAGAAGAACGTCGCGAAGGGGGCGATACGGCCTCCCGCGTCGAGAACGAGTTGCAGGACGCAATGCTCGAGCACGAACAGCTGCAGGCGTCGCTCGAAGCCGTGAAGATGGAGTTGGACGAGCGGACCCGCCTGGAAGAATCGGCGCGCCATGCGTTGGCCGCCGCGCGTACCACGGTAGAACAGGCGGAGCGTCGGGCACGCGAGCTGCGCGAGCAGTCGCATCGATATGCGCTCGACAAGCAAGGCGCCGAGCGTGAAGTGCACGACATCGTGCAACGACGCGAAGCGTTGCGGACCGAGCAGTTGCAACTCTTCGATACCGCCGAATCGATCGCACGCGAAGTCGAAGATGCACAGTCGATGCTCGACGTGGCGCGCGTGCGTGTGGTCGAGACCTCCGAAGCACTCGCCGTGGCGCAGTCCGCGGCGCAATCGGCGCGCGAAAGCGAAGCCGTAGCTCGTGCCGACGCGACACGCGCCGAACAGGCGTATACGGGGCTCGAAGGTAAGTTGCACGCACTCGAAGGGTTGGAGCGCGAGCGGGTCGGCCTGGCGCCAGCAGCGGCCAAATTGCTCGAAGTACGCGATCGGTTTGGCGACGGCGCCATTCTGGGGCCATTGAGCGATTATATCAGCACCGGGAGCAGCGCGGCCACTCTGGTGGAGCGGTATCTGGGTGCGACCGTGCACGCCGTGCTGGTGCGCGATCGCGCCACGGCCGACGCGGTGCGGGCATGGCACGCGGAGCATAATCCGGGGCCCCTGCTCCTGCTTCCTATCGATACGGTCTTTGCAGGCGAAGGCACGGACGCGAACGACCTCGCGGGACTGGTCGAATCGTCATCCTCGTCGGCCGCGGGGTGGGTGCGCGCGCTGTTGGGCAAGGTCAAGCCGGTGCAAGATGGCACCGCGTTCGTCGATGCGCGTGGCGCCGTTTGGCTCCCCGCGGCGGCCGCGGGCCCTGGTCCGCTCCGCCGCCGCGCGGAGCTGCACGATGTGCGCTCCGAGCTGGACGAAGCCAACGCGGCCCGGACGCGCGCCGCACACGCCGCGACCCAAGCGGGCGAATATCTCGAGCTGGCGCTACAGGCCGCCAACGAAGCCGCCGATCTGGCCAACGGCACCGCGCGCGAAGTGCGGCAGTTGGAAGATCGCGTGAACGAAGTCGTGCGGCGTCATCAACGCGCCGCGCGCGAGGTGTCCGAGGCCGAAGCCATCGTCGAAAAGCTCACGGAACGCGAGCACGCGTTGCACGAGCGCATGCGGAGCATCGACGAGCAGCTCGAAACGATCACGGTTTCCACGAGCGAGCAGGACGCGCAGATCCTCGAGCTCCGCCGCGCGCTGAGCGAGTCGGAGCAGGCGCACGACGACACACGCGAGCAACGGACCGCGGCACAGGTACAACAGGCACAGGCGCAGGCTCGGCTCCAAGTCGTGAGCGACCGCGAAAAGCGGCTGTCCGAAGAGCTCACCAACGCGTCGGCCAAGCTCGAGTCGTTGCAGAGCGAGCTCACCACGCTCTCCGACGCCGACGCGCAGTTGGTGGACCAGCTTGCGCAGTGGCAGAGCACCTTGGACGCGCAGGCGGCCACCTTACACGACGCTGAAGCGCAACTCTCGGCGGCCGAGCTGCGCGTGGCCGAGGCCAACGAATTTCTGGCGTTGGCGGAGCAGACGTTGGACGAAACGCGCCGGCACGCCACGTCGCTGGAGCAACAGATGCACGCCACCGAGCTGCGCTACACCGAGCTGTCGGGGCGCCAGGCCACGGTGCGCGAGCGGCTCGAAACCGAATGGAAAAAACCGCTCGAAGAGCTCATGGAACAGGTCACACCGCTCGACGAGGACAGCGACGCGCTCCGCACCGAGGCGGCGCAGCTGCGCGATCAGCTGGAATCGCTGGGGCCGGTGAATCCGCTCGCCATCGAAGAGCACGACGAAGAGGTCAAGCGTCTCGACTTTCTTACCACGCAGCGGAGCGACCTGCACGAGGCCAAGGCCTCGCTGCAACAGGCCATCAAGGAGATCGACAGCACCGCGCGCGAAATGTTCTTGCAGACCTTCGTACAGGTGCGTGAGAACTTCCGCCATATCTTCATGACCCTGTTTGGCGGTGGGGACTGCGATCTACGGTTGGAAAATCCCGAGGCGCCACTCGAAGGTGACATCGAGATCCATGCGTCGCCGCGCGGGAAGAAGACGCAACGCATTCACTTGCTGTCGAGCGGCGAAAAAGCGCTGGTGGCGTTGTCGCTGCTCTTCGGTATCTTCTTGATGAAGCCTAGTCCGTTCTGTCTGCTGGACGAAGTCGACGCGCCGCTGGATGACCAGAACATCGGGCGGTTCGTGCGGATGCTGAACGAATTCAAGAAGAACACGCAGTTTATCGTCATTACCCACAACCCTCGTACCACCACCGAAGCCGCGGACGCGGTCTACGGTGTGACCATGCAGGAGCCCGGCGTCTCGTCCATCGTGAGCGTCCGCCTGCGCGGGAAAGCGGTCGAAGACGCGATCGACGGTACGGGCGACCATACACCCGCCGCTGCCTCCGAAGGGGCCTCGGCCGGAGCTGGAGTGTAAGTCATGTTGATCGTCATGCAGCACGGTGCGACCCAGGAAGACATCGACCGGGTCGTCGAAATCATCGAGGACATGGGGTACGAAGCGCGCCCCATGCCAGGGGCGCAACGGACCGCCGTCGGCATCGTCGGCAACGACGGTCGCGTCGACGGCAGCCGGATCGAAGCACTCCCCGGCGTCGCGCAAGTCATCCACGTCTCGCAGCCGTATAAACAGGTTTCGCGCGAGTGGCGCCCGGAAAACACCATCGTCACCATCGGCGAGGGCGTCTCGTTTGGTGGCGAAGAGGTCCCCGTCATCGCAGGGCCGTGCTCGGTCGAGTCCGAAGCGCAGATCATCAAATCGGCGCAAATCGTCAAAGACGCTGGCGGCTCGGCGCTCCGCGGCGGAGCGTTCAAGCCGCGCAGCTCGCCCTACTCGTTCCAAGGGCTTGGCAAAAAGGGACTCGAGCTCCTGGCATTGGCGCGTAAAGAAACTGGGCTCCCCATCGTTACCGAAGCCATGGACGACGAAGGGGCGCGGCTTGTGGCCGAATACGCCGATTGCATTCAGATCGGCGCGCGCAACATGCAGAACTATTCCCTGCTCCGCACCGTCGGCAAGCTGGGACGCCCAGTGCTCCTCAAGCGTGGCATGGCGGCCACCATCACCGACCTGCTACTGAGCGCCGAGTACATTTTGGCCGAGGGGAATAGCCAGGTCATTTTGTGCGAGCGTGGCGTGCGCACGTTCGACAGTGCCGTGCGCAACATGTTCGACCTCACCGCGGTACCGGTGGTGCAAAAGCTGTCGCACCTCCCGATTATTGCCGACCCTAGCCACGGCACCGGATTGCGCGACAAGGTGATTCCCATGGCACGCGCGGCGGTGGCCGCTGGGGCCGATGGCATCATCGTCGAAATTCACCCCACGCCTGACCGGGCGCTGTCGGACGGCGCGCAGTCGCTCTATCCAGAGCAGTTTGTGCAAATGATGACCGAACTGCACGTGATCGGCGCGGCGATCGGACGGCACATTCCGGCGCCGGTGGGAACGGGCGCACAGTAGACGGGGTAGTCCAATGATGCCGTATCGTCGTTTCGGGGCCGCGTACGCGGCCCTCGCTATTTGCGTGGGCGCCACATCTTTTGTCGCGTTACGTGCTGGAGCGCAAAGCACCTCGCGTGAGAGCGCCGCCAAAACGCCCGCGCGCACCGCGTCGGCTACGGCGACGCCGGAGGCACGGGCTCGGTTCGAACGGGTCCAGCAACGCTATCGTTCGGCCAAATCGTTTCGCATCACCTTCGATCAAACGCTGAGCAACCCGATTACGGGTGGCAGTAGTACATCGCGTGGCGAGCTGGTAAGCCAACGCCCCAACAAGTTCGCCATCACGTTCCGCCAACCCGTGAGCGGCGACGAAATCGTGTGTGATGGTCAGTGGGTGTGGGTGTACCTCCCGAGCAGCGTGCCGGGACAGGTCATCAAGTTCTCGGCGGCTGGCGCCCGTGGTGCCACGGCCGATCCCATTGGCCGTATTCTGACGGCGCCGGCCGATCAATACCGTCTTGCGGACGCCGGCCAAGGGACCGTCGCGGGACACGCCACGCATGCCGTAACACTCACACCGACCGCATCGGAGCAATTTTTCACAACAGCCACGGTGTGGATCGACGACGCCGATGGCTCGGTGCGTCGCATCGACGTGACAGAAACGAGCGGGGTGAGCCGTCAGCTCGTCATCACCAAGCAGGCCACCAACGTCTCAATCGCCCCCGGGACGTTCACCTTCACGCCTCCCACCAAGGTGCGCGTCATCGAGCAAGGGGCGCCGGGCCGCTAACGCGGCCGCCGCTTTCGAGAGCACATCGTACACCGCCTGCGCGGTAGCATCGCCGCGCAGCGCTTGCAGGTGTGCGTGCACCGTGGTCATGTCACCGCGCACGACGGGCCCCGTCAGTACCGCCGCGGGTGAGCCATGCGCCAAATTCTCCACGGCAGCGCTCATCAAGCTGTGCACCACCTGCTCGGCGGAGCGCTCCGCGATGCCGGCGTTGGCGAGCAACTGACTCGCGATCCCCGCCAACACAACGGGAAAGTTGGACGCCATCACCGCGGCTGCATGATAGATCTTTTTGGCGCCCGGTGGAATATTCACTGTACGCGCCCCCAACGCCGCGGCGAGCCGTCGGCTGGCCGCGCAGGCGGTCGCGTCCCCGTCGATCCCGACCCACGCCTCACGGACGAGTTGCGCACCGCGTTCCGGCGTGGCAAACGGGACCAACGGATGGAATGTCCCGCACGGAAATCCGAGCTGCCGCAGTGCTTGGAATCCCGAGGGTTCCGCCGTTCCCGACGTATGCACGATCACTGTCCCCCGCGCGATGCGGTGCGGGTTCCGGCGCGCGAGCTCAGCGAGACTGGCACAGACCGTATCGATTTCCGGATCGCCTACGGCGACGATCACGACGTTGGCATCACTCAACGTCGCAGGATACTCCCCAACGCTTGTCGCCTCTTCGTGCGCTCGGCGCGCATGCAATCCGACCACGATTGTGCCAGATGCACGAAAGGCGCGGGAAAGCCCGCGCCCCACTTTCCCCACGCCGATTACGAAGACGCGATCGCTCATCCTTTGACCTGCCCAGTGTCCGCGTGCGCCACCGACGCGTGACTGGCGCGAGCCAAGACATCTTTGGGCGTTTTGGCGCCCGACAACAGCCGCGTCGCCTCGGTGATCGCTTTGTCGTCCATTGCCTTGCGATAGAATTCCGCGTCGGCGCCAAAGACGTAACGATTGACCTCGTACACCAGGAGTCGCGCGATCAGAGGCGAGGCCTCGTCGTACGTGGTACGCGGAACATCCACTCCGCGCGCCTGCATCCGTTTGTACACGTCGTCCAACATGGCGGGCGTGACCGTGAATTCCGGGCTCTTGACCGCGTGCGATGCTTTCACCATCAACGCGTAGCTCGTGAGTGCGTCGCGGAAGTTCCCCACCTTGCGCCCCAACGCCTGCATGAGCGCCAGATTCTCCGGCGTAATGGTCGTGTCGCCAACCGTGACATCCGGGACGATCCCACCGCCACCGAGTACCGTCCGCCCGTCGGGAGTTTTGTACTCCGGACGCGGCGGCCGACGATCGGGCGGCAGCGCATCGCTTTCGCTCCGCGTCACTTTGGAGATGGAGCGGCCAAGGGGGGTGTACCACCGCGCGGTGGTGAGCTTGAGCGCGCCGTCCTCGCCGAGCGGGAAGACCGTTTGCGCACTCCCCTTTCCGAACGTGGGCGATCCGATCACGGCAGCGCGGTCGTTGTCCTGCAGTGCGCCGGCAACCAGCTCCGCGGCACTGGCGGTCCGGTCGTCCACCAACACCGCGATCGGGAGGGTTGGCCACCGCTGTGGGGTAGAATCGGTGTAAATCTGCTCCGACGTTTTGGCACGGCCACGCGTGCTCACGACGCGCATCCCCTTGTCGAGGAAGAGATCAGCCACGCGCACCCCCTGCTCGAGCAAACCACCAGGGTTGCCGCGCAGATCGAGGATCAACGACGTCGCCCCGTTGGTGCGCAACGAGTCGATCGCGCGCGCGAGCTCGCGGACACTCGAATCGCTGAACACACGGAGCGTCACGTAACCCACGTTGTTTTGCAGCTCCGCCGCATGCCCTACGGCGCTCTGGTGGATCTCCGCGCGCGCGAGCGAGATTTGCACCGTTGACGGCGCTCCGGGATGCTCCACCGTGAGCTTGACCGACGATCCTGGCGCGCCGCGCAGGAGCCGTTGCACCTCTTCGGGCGTGAGCCCGTGCACGGTGATCCCGTCGATCTCGATGATCCGGTCGCCGGTCAAAATGCCCGCGCGCTCACCAGGGCCACCCGACAGCGGATTGACCACCACGAGCATCCCGTCGCGCATGTCTACCTGCAATCCCACGCCGGCGTAGTTGCCGGTCGTCCGTTCACGCAGCTTGTCGAGCCGTCCCGGCGTGAGCACCACGCTGTATGGATCGCCCAGTTCGCCTACCATCCCATCTACCGCGTAGCGGTACATAGTACTATCGGGGACCGAATCGAGATACCGCGTGGCGACCAATGTGCGCACCTGCTCGAACAGCTCCGAGCCGTGTGGCGGCACGGAGGCGTCGGACCGGGTGCCGCGCTGCAACATCCACGCGCTACAAAGAATCGCCGCTCCCAGAAGCAGGACGACCGCGATCGTTTTGAATTTGGAATCTTGCGTCGTAGACGGAATAGTCATAGCGAAATGCTAGTCTGCAGCCGAGGCGAACCGTTCAGGAAAACGGTGTAACAGCTGGTTCACGATTCGACGAAACACGTCGTCCTCCGTCCCAGCCGCATCGACAGGAAGAATCGGACCACACTCCGGATGGTGCTCCTGCCACTCCGGCAGCAAAAACGACGCAAACGCGGCGCTCACGCGTTCGTGAAACACATTCCCCGCCAGCTCCATCCGATCGTGCGGACCACGATGGCCGGCGCGCTGCAGTCCCGTTTCGAACGGAAGATTCAACAAGAACGTCACATCCGGAACTATGTCACCAACGGCCAACCGATTGGAGTAGCGGATGTCCGTTTCTCCAAGTCCACGTCCGACGATCTGATACGCATAGGTCGATAAGAAAAATCGATCCAGCACAACCACGTCACCACGGTCGAGCGCGGGACGAATGTTGTCATGGACCAACTGCGCACGCGACGCGAGAAAGAGCAGCGCTTCGGTCGCATCGGCCAATTGACCACCTGGCTCCAACAGCAGCTGCCGAATGGCCTCGCCAATCGACGTGCCACCAGGTTCACGAAAGTACTGATATGCGAGACCAGCGTGCTCGAGCCATTCGACCAATTTTCGCACCTGCGTTGTTTTCCCAACGCCTTCAGCGCCCTCGAACACGACCAGAACGCCATGGCGACGACTGGACGAGCTCACCGCGTCCTCGACGATATGACGTGAACCCGGGAGCTCACGATAATCAGCCCAGCGTGATGATCGGGCTCTGCGCGCCCTTGGTGATCCCGTCGCTGATCCAGTCGTTCACGAGACGCATGATTTTATCGAGATTTTCCTGCGCCACCGCCACGCGTTGATACGACGCGTTGGTCTGAATCTGGGAGAGCATGCCATCCAGCTGCTGTTCCATTTCGGGCGTCGGATCTTCGCCGCGCGCCAGCATTTCCTGCGCCTGACGGCGCAGCTGCTCCATGGCCTTGAGCAGCGTGACCGCATCTGTATCCTCGCTCAGCGCGGTATTGGCCCGCATCACGGCTTTGTACTCATCGCTCTGGCCGATGAGACGGCCCAACTCGATCGCTTTGTCTTGCAGCATGCTTTCTCCTCAAAATGGGCAGATCACGAGTGTATGGGGCTCTGCCCGGGAACGGACGCGTGGTTCGCGTCCGCTCACGCCCGCCGTGCGACCACGAACCGTTCGCGGCCCGTCAAATCCAACCGGATCGCGACGTCCCGATATCGCGTATCCACCAACAATAACTCCCCAACCAACGACGCGCGCCGCGCGTCGACTTCGAGCGCTAACACGCCGCCCGGCTCTAAAATCGAGGCCGCCTCGCGGACGATCGCCGCCGTGGCCGCCATCCCCCCGTCGTCGCTCACCAGCGCCACGGCCGGCTCCCAATCCCGCACGCTGGCCGGCAGCGCCGTCACCTCGGAAAAGGCAATGTACGGCGGATTGGACACCACGACCGACGCGGCGACCCCAGCCAGCGGTGCCAGCAACGACCCATGCCGAAACTCCACCGGACAGCGCAAGACGCTGGCCGATAGCTCGGCGTTCCGCCGCGCCACCTCCAGGGCATCGAGCGACACGTCAGTGGCGATGACCCGCTCAAAGGGCCCTTCACTGGCCAGCGCTAAGGCGATGGCCCCAGAGCCGGTCCCAATGTCCACGACCGTCCCTGTTGACTGTCCAGCCAACCGCAGCACTTCGCCCACCAGGAGCTCGGTCTCCGGCCGTGGAATGAGGACCCGCTCATCCACCTCGAGTGTGAGATGCCGGAACCACGCCCGCCCCACCGCATGCGCGAACGGCGCCCCGTCGCGTAGCAGCCGAGCCGCACGCCGCGCCCGCTCGATCAACGCATCGTCGACCGCCGTCGTGGAGTGGGTCTGCGGCCAAAAGCGTGGCACATCCAACAGCGCGGCGACAATATCCGTGGCGCGACGGAGCGTGGGATCCCCAAGAAGGATACGGAGCTCGTCGGCCAGCGCCCCTGCCGTGGATGCGCCCGCCTCACTCACTCAGACGTTCCTCGACATCCGCTAACCGCAGCGCGTCGATGATAGGCTCGATTCCGCCGTCCATCACGCGCTGCAGCTCGTGCATCGTCAACCCAATGCGGTGATCGGTCACGCGGCTCTGCGGGAAATTGTACGTGCGAATCTTGGCCGACCGATCGCCCGTCCCCACCTGCGTCTTTCGCATCCGCGCCCGCTCGGCTTCTTGCTCCGCCAACCGTGCATCGAGCAGCCGCGCGCGCAACACTTCCATCGCTTTGAGCTTGTTTTGCAGCTGCGATTTTTGATCCTGCTGCGACACCACGATGCCGCTCGGAATGTGCGTGATCCGCACCGCCGAGTCGGTCGTGTTCACCGATTGCCCACCGGGACCGGATGAGCGGAAGACGTCAATGCGGAGATCTTTGTCTTCGATGGTGACGTCCACCTCTTCGGCTTCGGGCAAGACAGCCACGGTCGCCGCGGAGGTATGAATGCGCCCCTGACTTTCCGTCGCCGGCACGCGTTGCACGCGATGCACCCCAGACTCCCAGCGCATGGCACCGAACGCGCCGTCCCCTTTGACTTTGAAGATGACTTCTTTGACGCCGCCCAACGTGCCATCGGACAACGACATCAGCTCGATGCGCCATCCACGCCCTTCGGCGTAACGCGTGTACATGCGCCACAGATCGGCGGCAAACAGCGCGGCCTCGTCGCCGCCCGTCCCCGCACGGATTTCGACGATCGCGGGGCGGTCATCCAGTGGATCCGGCGGAAGGAGCGCGGGCTTGATCTCGATTTCGAGCTGCTCGATCTCCCGCTCCAGCCGCTCGGCTTCGGCGGTCGCCTCGGCAACCATATCGGGGTCGTCGGACGCCGCGAGCTCGCGCGCGCCGCCCAGTTCGCGCTCGGCGCGCTCCAACCGGTGCGCCAGCACGACCACGGATTCCAATTGACGATGCTCTCGCCCGAGCGACGCGAGCCGGCGGGCATCTTTGGCCGTTGCCGGTTCAGCCAATTCGCGCTCCACCTCAGCGGCGCGCTGTACCGCGTCCTGCAGACGGTCTCGAAGACTCATGAAAACGAATGACGGAAGATCACACGATGGGCACGCCGAGCCGAAAGAGACTGCGGCGACCCACGAAAAAAGGGCCTACGATGATCGTAGGCCCTCGTGCATTCAGACAGCGCGCTACGCCGTTGCCTTTTTGTTGTACTTCTGGCGGAAGCGCTCGACGCGGCCTGCGGTATCGACCAACTTGGCCTTCCCGGTATAAAACGGGTGGCACACGGCGCAGATATCCGTGCTGATATTCGCGACCGTGGACCGGGTCTCGAAGGTATTCCCGCAGGCGCAGTGCACACGCGCCGTGGCGTACAGGGGATGAATGTCAGGTTTCATGGTGTCCCACCGAATATTTGGATAGCCTATAAAGCTACTGACCACGTGCCCCAAAGACAAGACGAACAGCGTCACGCGCGGAGCGACGTGCTTCCCGGCGTCCTCGATTCGAACAATCGTTCCATATTGAGAACGACACCACGCTTCGCGGGGGGTGAAATGTCCGTTCTCACGGGCGTATCACGTACTCGTCATAAGCCAGCTCACCGACTCGTTTCAGACTAGCCATCGCCCTCGAATCGCCACATGTTGTGGCGTACGAGTTGCCCTTTTTGTGTGGCTCTCGACCTCGTAAACTGGAGGCTGTATGCGGCACTGGATGCTGGCCCCGTTGACCCGATTCCGCGCACCCGACTCGCGGCGGGCGACTTCTCTCTCGTGCGGACATGTCCGGTCCCGAGAGAGCCGCTGGTCGGCCCATCGCCTCCTGGCAGCAAGCGCTTTGTCGCTGACCATGGTGCTTGCGATGACGCTGGCTGGCTGCAGTGGCCTCA
>Ga0105237_10006893_pt1 | contig 12525 bp, 8 predicted proteins | sample KBSC24metaG_FD_81520 | JGI IMG/M metagenome (GOLD analysis project Ga0105237, IMG submission 81520) | Corn rhizosphere microbial communities from Kellogg Biological Station, Michigan, USA - KBS C2-4 metaG | ecosystem: Host-associated > Plants > Roots > Rhizosphere > Soil | place: Michigan, USA...
GCATCGGCAAAGGCAAGGACGGCACTGCTCGCCTCAGCCACCCGCAAATGCGCGAGCTTGAGATCGAACGCGACGAAGCGGTCGCGCGCCTGTTCGAGAGCGGCGCAGAGCGCGGGTACAGCATCTTTCAGCCCCTTGCTGCAAAAGCGTTGGCGGGCCTCACCCTTTTCGGTGCAGAAGATGGTCCTGAACAGCGAGGCGCGGGCTGCGCCGGCCACGTCCTTGGCCGCGGCAAGGCTCGATTTCAGCCTTTCGTCGTCTGCCGTTTCGGCTTGCAGGACGAGGGCTTGCAGCAATCCATCGATTTCGCTGTCGGTCAGAACCACGGCGAGTTCGGCAATGAGAGCATCTTCCTGCTCCTGCTCGACGCCGAGCAGGCGCTTCAGCGAAAGGCCTTCCGCCTCGGCCCAGTTAAGGCGACCATCGTGGTAGCCGATCATAGCGGCCAGCTCGGCGTGCTTGTCGAGCACCGTGTTCACAACCTGGCGGAAGTACTCTTCGCTCGTGAGCGTAATGACCTTGGCGAGCGCATTGCCGAGCGTGCTGTCACGCTGCTCGGCGGCGCGGGCGATCGTTGCATCGAAGGCTTGCCGTCGCATGTCGGCCTGGCCGCGCTCCTCCAGCACTTTGAAATGTGGCGTCACCTGAGCTTCGAGCGGAAAGCGCTGCAAGAGCCGCTCGCAGAAGCCGTGGATGGTATGGATCTTGAGTCCGCCTTTTGCTTCGAGTGCGCGCGCAAACAGGCGCCGCGCGGTGCGGAGGTCGCCGTCCTCAGGCGCACGCCCCATCAGTAAAAGCAGCTTTTCGCGCAAGTTGTCCTCAGGCGCCGTGGCCCACGCCGCAAGCTCTTTGAGCAGACGGTTCTGCATCTCCGCCGCCGCCGTCTTGGTATAGGTGAGGCAGAGGATGCATTCGGGTTTTGAGCCGGCGATGAGGAGCCTGAGGACGCGCCTGACCAGGACCTCGGTCTTGCCCGTGCCGGCGTTGGCCGAAACCCACGCGGAGGCGTCCGGGTCCGATGCCCGCCCCTGATTGCGGTCGGTCTCGTGCGGGAGCGGCGCAAGATCGTTCATCGCCACTCCTCCTCGGCCTCTTGCGTAAGCCATTCATCGACGCGGGCGAGGTGGGCATATTCGTCGTAGCGGTAGAGGCCGGTGAAAGCCGCCGCGCGGCGCCGCTTCACCTCGTAAGGCATGGCGGAATCGCTGTAGCGCTCGATGAGTCGCGCCAATTGTACGAGCGCTCTTTCGCCGAGTTCGACGGCGTCGCCTTTGGCGGCAGGGCGGTCCTCACCGCCATCATTGCGGCCTGAGGCGTGGATATAACGAAGCTCACGCACCGGCCGCTTACCGACATCGCCGAACCCACCGTGTTGGGCGATCGCAGATTCGAGCGGAAGCTGCGGAGCGTAGAGATCGTCGACATGACCAGGCAGAGGCGGCCTGCCGGTCTTGTAGTCGTAGATGACAACCGAGCCGTCTTCGCCGATGTCGATGCGGTCGGCGCGAGCGGTCAGTTCGAAGCCCGAGGGAAGCGTGAGCGCGCCTTTGACCTCTGTGTGCGTGCTCGTGGCGAATGTCCGCCGCGTCGGCTCGGTCGCGGCGAACCAGAGGGCGAATTGCTGGAAGGCAGGCCGCCAAAAGGCTTCCACTCGTGGCGAGCCGCCAAGCTCATTGAAAGCACGATCGGCGAAGGCAATCAGCTCAGCGTAGATGTCTGCAGGCAAGGTATCGGGATAGGCTTCAGCAAAATCGTGCAGCGCTCTATGCACGATCTGGCCGCGCAAGGCCTGATCGGGCTCGGTGCCAAGCGGCTTCAGAGGTTCCAGCTTCAAGATATTGCGCGCGAAGATCTCGTAAGGGTTGGCGATCCATTTCTCGATGCGTGTCACGCTGAGACTGCGCGGCCTCGCCTCGGCCGGTGGGCAAGGTCTTGGCGGCTTGGCCGGAGCAAAACAGGGAGCATGGTTGCGCTCTCTTGCCCAGGCGACCCACGGCTGCTCCGGCTTGATCTTGTTTTGCAAGTCAGAGGCGGTCACCAGCGCTTCGAGCCGCTGCAGCCAGCGCGACGGTACCGTCGGCACCCCGTCAACTTTGAGTGCACGGGTGAGATAGACGGTGCCGGCACCAAGCGCTTGCGCGAAATCATGGGCGGCGAGCCCGACCAGCTGCTCGGGCGGACTCAAGCCGAGCGCCGCGCGCATCGGCCTGCTGAGCCAAGGACCGGACTCTTGCGGCCGCGGCCAGACGCCTTCGTTAAGGCTGCCGAGGATCACGACGTCAGGCTGCTGGAGTCTTGCTTCGAGCGGCCCCCAAATGAAGAGGCGAGAGTGGAGCGGAAAGCGTGGGCGGACCACTTCGCCAGCGATCAGGCTGCGATGGAAAGGTGGGTAATCTGCGGCCCCTAAAGTGAGACCGTGTCCCGCGTCGATGAGCTCGGCAAGCAGTACCGACAAGGCTTCGCCGGCATCGCCTTGCCACAGCCCTGACGACGAGCCGCGCTCGTCGCGCGCCAAAGCTTCGGCGACGTCCGCATGGGCTCGGGCGAATTGTGCCGCCTCTCGCGAAGCCCCTTCCTTGAACAGAGACGTCAGGGGCGCGAAAGCAGCTTCCAGATCGGCGACGAGCTCGAGAGCAATCACTTGCTCCTGCTCCCTGATCGCGCGACGGACTTTTTCTTCGTCGCGAGCGGCTTTGAGCGCATCGCGCGCGCCTTGGAGGCCTTGCCCAACATAGATGTCGCGGAAGGCACGGCGCTCGAGCGCCCGCGCCGCAGACCTGATCTCGAAAGGCGAGCGTCCAACGCGCGCGAGCGGATGCTTAAGCAGCGCCATCAGCTCCGACGGCGCGAAGTTGGTCTCGACCGCGCCAAGCACGAGATCGAGGAAAGCGCCAGGAACCGTACGCGCCACGGGTACGCCCGCCGAGTCGTCGATGGTGAGGTCGTAGCGCTTGAGCCGCGCGGCTACCCGCCGCGCCAATACGCGGTCAGGCGTGACCAGGGCCGCGGTTTTTCCTGGCGTCTCGATCACAGACTTGAGGATCAGCGCGATGGCCTCGGCCTCGTCATGCGCGGTCGGCGCGGCGATCAGGCGAATGCCGGCAAGCGCATTGGCGAAGCTCGCGCGGCCCTCAGGCGAGAGCCCATCAGCACCGAGGAAACGCTGCCAATGCTCAGTGCTCTCCGCCGGCCGTAGCGCCTCGCTCACGAGATGGAGCCGCGCACGAGCGGCCGCGTTTGGCTCGCTTCCAGCCAAGTAGGTCACATTTTTGCGCTCCACGCCGATCTTACGCACGAGCTCGGCCATGCCCGCTTGTGGATGCTCGGGGTGATCTCCGAGCAGCGACCAGCTTTCGTCATCAAGCGAAAGATCGAGGCCCGGCAACACGACCGCGCCATTCGGCAAAGAGGCGATGGTCTTGAGCAGCCGTGCGGTCGCCGGCACCGTGCCGGTCGAGCCTGCGGCGATCACAGGGTGGGGCGAGCCTAGTGCGAGGCGCTCCGTCTCCAGCGCCATTAGCATATTGCGGCGCGTGATCGGGGAGACGAGCCCGTTCTCCTCGAGATGGTTAGGCCAATGCTCGGTAACGATCTTGAGGAAGTCTACGGTGACTTGCCAGTGCGCGGCGAAATCCTCTGGCACGATGTCGGCGAGCTTCGAGAGATCGACCTCCTCGCGTTCGACATCGTCCATGAGTCGCGCGAGGTCGGCCGCGAGATAGGACGCCTGACCAGGCGTTACGCTCAGGATGGCAGGTCCTTCGACCGATCTATCCGCGACGGCTTCCTGTTGCAGGCGGCGGCCCAAAGCAAGCACGAGCTTCATCAGAGCGAGGCGGCGGGGAAGGGCGCCGATGGCCGGTGCGCCGATCGCACCGTGATCCTCCGCGCTGTCGCCAGCGCCAAAGATAATGGCTGCCTCCTCGTCGGGATCGCCGAGGGCCCTGATGCGTGGAAGCAGCAGCGCTTCGCTTCCAGCCTCGGCGAGAAAGGCCTCGCGCAACCCTCGAGCAGCGCGCCGCGTCGGCAGATAGATCGTGGCCAGAGGGAGGGCGAGGGGATCGGGCTTTGCGCCGCCGGGCAGAGGCAGGTCGCCCCCGAGAATCGCCCTGGCGAGAATGGAAAGGAAGGGCGCCGAAGGCGGGATGGTGTAGAGCCTTGGCCCCCCCGGTAAGGACTCAGGCACCTTCGCTCTCGAACAACGTCTCGGCCTCGGCCAAGGCTTCCGGCGTGCCGACATGCATCCACCGGCCGTCTAGCCTCACGCCGTAGAGCCTGCCCTTGGCGAGTGCCTTGTCCCACAAGACGTTCAGAGAGAAGCGCCCCTCCGGCGCGTCTTTGAACAGCCTCTCATCGCACAGCGAGACGCCCGCAAAGGCGAAGGGCACGATCTCCCCCTCTCCGCGCCGCTGGAGTCTCCCATCGGACCCCATCGAGAAGTCGCCCTTGGCCGCATAGCCGATGCTGGTGGTAATCGGCGCAAGCAGAAGCAGACAGTCCATCGTTGCAGGGTCCCACAGCCGCAGCATGCGCTGGAGTGATGGCGCTGCGCCCTCGCTCCATACCGAGTCGGCATTATGGATGAAGAAGGGGTCCGACCCGAGCAGCGGCAGCGCCTTCTTAACGCCGCCCCCAGTGTCGAGCAGGACTCCGCGCTCGTCGGAGACGAAAATCTTCGGCGGCTTGCCCTGCCGGTTCAGGACGTGAGCTTCGAGCTGATCGGGGAGATAGTGGACGTTGACCACCGCCGTCTTGACGCCCGCTTGCACGAGTCGGTCGAGCACGTGATCGATCAGCGGCCTGCCGGCAAGCGGCACGAGCGGCTTCGGCACGCGCAAGGTCAACGGGCGCATGCGCTCGCCGAATCCGGCAGCAAGCACCATCGCCGTCTTTGCCTCGGTCATGGCCGCGCGCCCTTACAGCACAAGTGGCCGGAGATCGCCTGCCGATGGCAGCTCGCGCGCGTAGAAGCGGCAAAGCTCGGCAAGCGCCGGATGAGCGAGGTCGCGCTCAAGATAGCGCGCGACCCTCGGGATGTGGGCGAGATAACCGCGCTTGCCGTCACGTTTCGCCAGTCGCGCAAAGATGCCGAGAATCTTAGAGTTGCGTTGGGCGCCGAGCGTTGCGTAAAGGGTACGGAACTGATCTGACGAAAAGTGCTGGCTCTGCGCGTTTCGGGCGGCACAGTACCGAGCGAGTTCGTCGCGTTCAAGCGCTTCCGGAACGTCGAGTCGGGCGTCCTGGAGGAGGGAGACGAGGTCGTAGGCAAGCGGGCCCTTGAGAGCGTCCTGGAAGTCGAGGATGCCAACCTGCTTGATACCCTTCCGCTCTGGCAGCCACATCAAATTGGGTGAGTGATAGTCCCGGATTACCAGGCCCGGATCGGCCTGTGCGGCTTGTGCCAGAAGCGGGCGCCACAGGCTGAAATATTCCTGGCGAAGAATCTCCGGGGGAGGTCTTCCGTGTACCGCCGGCCAGAACCAATCGATGAGAAGCGAGGTCTCGGTCAGCATCGCATCCGCGTCATAGGCAGGCAGCCGGTAAGGCGCGTGGCCTTCGATGGGTAGAAGGTCTGGCGGCGGCTTGCGGGCAAGCGCCACCAGGACATCCACTGCCGCGCCATAAGGCTCAGGCAGGGGGCGACCTTTGGCGATTTCGCCGGTAAACAGGCGGTCGCCGAGATCCTCGAGGATCAGGAACCCCTTATCGAGATCGAAGGCATAGACAGCGGGCGCCGATAGCTCACGCTCTCTAAGCGCTCCCGCGACCGCCACGAAGGGGGTCACGTCCTCGGCGAGATGAACGAGCGCGCTGTACGGTTTGCCGTCGCGGATCGGTGGGCCATCCGGTTGCCGCGGCGAATTCATTAGGATGGCATTGCGATCCGGCAGCACGAGCCGCGCATAGGAGCGGGTTGACGCGTCGCCTTGCAGATATGCGGCGCCGGCCTGGGCATAGGGCGTCTTGTCGAGGAATCTCCGGAGTTCGCGTAGGCGTGTCAGTCGCGACTCCCAGTTGCCATGGGCGGTGAACACGATACGGCGGAGGTTCGGCAGCGCCGTCTCGTCCATGGCGATGTCGAGCCGGTCTGTCGGCAACCAGCTCTCGGCGCGCTCGGGCCACTCGATAAGGACCACGCCTTCGCCCAGCGCATCTTCGAGGCCCAGTTCGTCAAGCTCAGACGATTCCAATCGATAGAAATCGCAATGGGTGAGCGTGAGCCGGTTCGTCTCGTAGCGCTGCATCAAAGCGAAGGTGGGACTCGGCACCTCGTCCTCGCCGCCAAGCCTCGTGACCAGAGCGCGCGCAAAAGTCGTCTTCCCTGCGCCGAGCGGACCGCTCAGCGCGATGACATCGCCGGCCTTGAGGGAAAGAGCGATACGGCTTGCGAGGATGTCGAGCCCGACGAGGTCGACATCGTCGAGACTCCAACTCGAGGTCATCCCGCGCGGCTTGACTTGTATAGCGGCTGTTCAAGCTCGGCGTCGGCACGCTCGCCGAGCGGCAGCAGCACCATGACCCGCGTGCCGCGGCCGGGAGCCGAGTCGAGCGACACCGTGCCGCCATGCAGCCCGGCGAGGCTCTTCACGATGGAAAGCCCGAGTCCAGCGCCGCGATGGCGGGAGCCGTGCGATCGGCTTTCGAAGCGATTGAACACAACCTGCTGATAATCCTCCGGAATGCCCACGCCCTGGTCCTCCACAGTGAAGGCAAGCATGGAATCCTCTCGCGCGCAATTGAGCGCGATCTTGCCGCCCTGCTCCGAGAAGCCGATGGCGTTGGAAAGGAGATTATACAGTATCTGGGTCACGCGGCGGCCGTCGGCAACGAAGCTGTCGATGCTTGGCTCTATACCGATCTGAAGCTTGACGTTGTTCAGCTTGAGACGCTCCTCCACGCCCTGCACCGCCTGGCCGATCACGTCGCGCACCTTCACTGGCGATAGCTTCAGATCGAGGGTGCCGGCGTCGATCGTGGCGAGATCGAGAATATCGTCGATGATCGAGAGTAGCGTCCGTCCCGAGAGGCAGATGTCGTTGAGATAGTCGCGCTGTCGGTCAGTGAGCGGACCGGCAATAGGACTCGCCAAAAGCTCGCTGAATCCGATGATGTTGGTGAGCGGCGTCCGCAATTCGTAGGATACGTGGCTGATAAAGGCGGTCTTGAGCCGGTCGGCCGCCTCGAGCGCCTCAGTACGCTCAATCAGGGCGCGTTCGGCGCGCTTGGCATCTGACACATCGACATAGGTAAGCAGCGTGCCGCCATCGGGAAGCGGCAGAGCCGCGCAAGCAAGCACGCTTCCATCAGGCCGGTCGAACTCACTCTCATAGGCGCGCTCGGCTGCAATCGCGGTGACCGCAGCCTTGGTGCGCTCCCATTCTTCGGACGCATCATAGAGCTCGCGGCACCACGATATGATCTCCTCGATGTGTGGCTCGCCATCGAGCTGATGCGGGTTCAGGCCCCAGATCGCGGCAAACGACTCGTTGTAGAGCCTGAGCCGTCCGTTCGGGGCGAACACGGCGACGCCCTCGCGCAAGGTCTCGATGGTCTCGCGCTGCATCTGGATCAGCGCATTGTAGCGGCTCTCGAGGCCGATCCGCTCAGTCACGTTCTCATAAAGGTAAGTGATCCCGGCTTCGCCCTCGCTATCGGCGATGACATGCAGCGTTCGACCGTCGGGAAGGTGCCATTGGTCCTCGATTTGGGCATTGGTTCCATAGGCCGAGAGCCAGGATTTCTTCCATTCGCGAAAATCAGCTTTCTCCGGCAACCGCCGCGCCTGGCGCAGACGGTCGAGGATCTCACCATCCCGCGGATGGTTGGCGAGCCATTTGGGGTCGAGCTGCCAGAGCTCGACATAGGCCTGATTGAAATGGGTGAGGCGTTGGCTTCCGTCGAATACGGCGAAGGCGGTCGCGAGCCGGTCGAAGCTTCTGAAGCGCGCATCGAGGCTGGGCTTTGTCTCGATGTGGCATCGCTCGGCCACACTCGCCTGTGCGTCCAAGAGCCTGCGCAGCGAGGCCACCTGTTCTTCGAGTCGGCGATGTTTGGAGGCGAGCTCGGCGGCCTCTAGCCGCTGGCCGACGAGGTCGCGTACTTTGAGCACGATGGCTCGGCCTGCCGCCCTGCCGTCGATTTCGACATAACGGTCGCGCAAGGTGGTGAGCATCAGATTGAATGCCTCGCCCCGCTCGGCCAGCCCCTCGATTGCTCCGTCGAGTTCGTTGACTGAAGACGCGTCGAGCCATCCAGCGAAATTCAGGAATCTCGCGGCTTCGAGCGGCACACCGTAATTCGCGGCCAAGGTCGCAACCAGGAGATCGGCCTCGCCCGTCTCCGACACGGTGAGCAGCATCTGCGGCTCAGCGGTGAGCACGGTATCGAGCATGCTCCCGCTTAGCCGGTAGCGCTCTGCCTCGTTTGCGGCTTCAGCCGCAGCCTTGCGCGCGCGCTGGGTGGTACGCAGACAAATAATTGCCGTGCCGATAGCAAAGGCGATGACGCCGAGTGTGATGCCGAGCAGAAGCAGCATGCGCGCATCAAGCGCGATGCCTGCAGTGGCGGCTATGGCCGCCTGGGGGAGGAAGAGAGTGGCAAAGCAGGCGGCGACACGAGACAGCGCCTTTGGCCACCTTGATGAAGGTAGGCCGTTGCCCCCGCTGGTCCGCATGGTCCCTCGCTCCGCGCCGCCGCCCATGGCCTTGCGCTCAGCGCCGCTTAACGCTGCCACAGACTTAACGCGGGTCGTTTTCGACCCTGCGAGCTTCAAGGCGAATCAAGCTTAGATTAGCTGCATCGCCGAGTCTTGCCCACTGGCGCGAGCACTAAGGCGGGCAAAGATTTATCGCTTCGCGGTCAGGGTGCGCTCTAGATTTCGTCCCGGTGATAACCGCCGAGCGCGCCCGCAACGGCTCCGATGAAGGCGCCGATAAGAAAAGAGAGCGAGCTAAAGAAAGAGAAGCTGATCGCTGCCTTTCGAGCCGCCTCGGCAGCTTCGGGTGAAACTGGAGCGGCTGGCGCAGGGGTCGCTGCCGCCACAGCCCCAGCCACCGCCGAACCGACGATCAGCAGCGCAACCAGGATTATGGTCGCCAAGGCCCAAGCGAGCAGTCCGTGCGCCGTGTCGCGAAACAAGACCTCGTCGGTTCGCACGCCCATCCATTTCTCTCGGAGGCGACCCGCCAAATAGCCGCCGAGTCCGGCTGACAACCATTGCGTGATGATCAACCAGATGCCGGCGGCGATGCCGAATGTTGCAGGAGGCGTCGAGGAAGGAGTCCAAGGAGATACCGTAGCCGGGCCGAGCCCCGGCCCAAGCGAGACAAGAATGATCGTGACGCCGACTGCGCCGACTGCGCCGGCGAAAATGGCGCCCCAATGAACGCCCGAGGCAGAACTCTCGACGGAGGCCTCGGGAACGATAACTTTAGTGCTAACCATTTTTGTTGCCTCTCAGAATTTGTGCGCAACCAACAGGCATGAAAATCGAAAGTTCCAAAAGGGACAGAACGATTCGCGGGCTGCGGTCCGCCCACCTTCGTCAAATGGGGAGGCGTCAAAAAAAGAAGCCCCGGGTTGATCCGCGGGGCCTCTTCGAGGTCGTCCCGACTAGACGGTGGGCGCAAATTCCAAACGGCCGACTTTGCTTCCTTTCGAAACTCAAGCGAGAAGCCATTGTTCCGACGATTGCTGCTCCTATCTTCGGTTATTGCTGCGTCGGCTTCACCGGCGTCTGACCGCCGTTCCTTTTTGCACATTGGGAACTTTGCGCATTAGCGTAAGTTGAAGGAGTCCTTCGGTATCGGCTCTCTGTCACGCAATGAGCGCCGATGCCCGCTCAGGCAAGCGATTAAGGCTCGGGCTAAGGTGTCCGAGCCTTTGCTTTATGGGCCCCTGAAAATTTGGAACGCGACTCGAACCTCGTCGGCGGCCGGGACTTATAAGCCCGAGTGTAGGAAATTGGAGACTGGCCTCTTCGCCAGCCGGCGATATGACGGCATCTCCTATCCCATCGAGCAATTCTGGCGGGACGCGCGCGAGGGCAAGCTCGCCAATGTGGTTTTCGTCGATCCCAATTACACCGACCGCGCAGAGGATATGGGCACGTCCAACGACTCTCACCCGTGGGACAACCTGCTGGTGGCTGAGGGCTTCTTGGCAAAGGTGCACGATGCGCTCAAGAACGGTCCACAATGGGATCGGGTGTTCGTGCTCAATTTCGACGAACACGGCGGCTTTTTCGATCACCTGCCGCCGCCGATTGTCAGGACGACACCAAGCTCGCCGGCCCAGGGTCCGCATCCGAACTTGAAGCGTCTCGGCTTCAGGGTTCCGGCGATAGCCATGGGACCATTCGCGCCGCGCAAGATCGAAACGGCGGGGCCTTAGGAGCACTGCTCCATCCTCAAGATGATCGAATGGCGCTGGGGCCTCGAGCCGATGACTCTGCGCGACCGCTACGCGAAGAACTTCGCCGAGGCGCTCGACTTCACGCAGCGGCGGCCGGCGATCGATCTTCCGCCTTACGATCCACCGCCGGCAAGGGCCTGCGCCGCTGGCGGCGGGTGGCTCGAGCTTCAAGCCTCGCGCGACGGCTCCGTAAAGGTTATTTGCGATGGACCTCCGAGTGCCGACTGCAGCGCCACGCTCATGGGGTTAGTGAGCAAGCTCGCGCTCGCGCAGGTGCCCGTCACCAGAATCGGCCAGGGAAGCAAGGTCGTGCTGGAGCTGAAGCTCACCGATGAAGCGCGCGCCCTTCTCGCATCATCGGATCGAATGCCTGCCCTACTGGAGACAATCGTCACCGACGAGAAGGGCCCGATATGTCGTCGTCGATCTCACACGTCACGACAGCCGCTAGGCGCGGCCCGAGAAGCTCAGTAGCGGTAGGTGTCCGCCTTATAGGGGCCTTCCAACGGCACGCCGATATAGTCGGCCTGCTCGGGCTTAAGCTTGGTGAGCTTGGCGCCGACCTTGCCGAGGTGCAGTCGCGCCACCTTCTCGTCGAGTTGCTTCGGCAGGGTGTAGACCTTTTTCTCGTATTTGCCCGGATTGGTCCACAGCTCCATCTGTGCGATCGTCTGGTTGGTGAACGATGCGCTCATGACGAAGCTCGGATGGCCCATGGCATTGCCGAGATTGACGAGCCTGCCCTCCGACAGAAGGATGATGCGCTTGCCGTCGGGAAACTCGATCTCATCGACCTGCGGCTTCACGTTTTCCCATTTGAAATTGCGCAGTGCCGCGACCTGAATCTCGGAATCGAAATGGCCGATATTGGCGACGATGGCCCGATCCTTCATCGCGCGCATATGATCTACCGTGATCACTTCCTTGTTGCCGGTCGCGGTGACGAAGATGTCGGCGCGCGGCGCGGCGTCCTCCATGGTGGTGACCTCGTAGCCCTCCATCGAAGCCTGCAGCGCGCAGATCGGATCGATCTCCGAGACCATCACGCGGCATCCGGCATTGCGAAGCGACGCGGCTGAGCCTTTCCCCACGTCGCCGAAGCCCGCGACCATCGCCACCTTGCCCGCCATCATCACGTCGGTGCCCCGGCGGATGCCGTCAACCAGGCTCTCGCGGCAGCCGTAGAGATTGTCGAACTTCGATTTGGTGACGCTGTCATTGACGTTGATCGCTGAAAATAGCAGCGTGCCTTTCCTCTGCATCTCATAAAGACGATGCACGCCAGTCGTAGTCTCCTCGGTCACGCCGCGGATGTTCTTGGCGATCTCGGAGTACCAGCCGGGCTTGTCCTTAAGACGCTGCTTGATCGTGGCGAACACGACCTCTTCCTCCTCGTTGGTCGCTTTGTCGAGAAAGGCCGTGTCGCCCTTCTCGGCACGCACGCCGAGATGGACGAGCAGCGTGGCGTCGCCGCCGTCGTCGAGGATCATGTTCGGAGTGCCGCCGTCGGCCCATTCGAAGATGCGGTGGGTGTAATCCCAATATTCCTCGAGGCTCTCACCCTTATAGGCGAATACAGGGATGCCCTTGGCGGCGATCGCCGCGGCGGCGTGGTCTTGAGTCGAATAGATGTTGCATGAGGCCCAGCGGATATCGGCGCCGAGCGCCGCAAGCGTCTCGATCAGGACTGCCGTCTGGATGGTCATGTGGAGGGAACCCGCAACGCGCGCGCCTTTGAGCGGCTTCTTGGCCGCATATTCCTCACGCACGGCCATCAGTCCCGGCATCTCCGTCTTGGCGATGGCGATCTCTTTGCGGCCCCACTCGGCGAGCCCGATATCTCTCACATGGTAGTTCATTGCCCTCTTACTCCTGGCCTCAGACTATAAAGATATAAATAACTCCTTATACGTTTTCTAGTGCTCTGACCAGCGCCCAGAGCGGGGGCAGACGGTTAGCAGGGGATGAGGCGGTCGGGCTGAAACGCCTAGGATCTGGCCGACAAATAGAGGGCGGCCATGACGAGGCAAAGTGCAATGAATTGCAGCGCCACCCGCCAGCGCATCAAGGTCTGGCTGACCTCTGGCCTGGGCCTCGCCACCATGTTCCACA
>Ga0105237_10006897_pt1 | contig 12524 bp, 6 predicted proteins | sample KBSC24metaG_FD_81520 | JGI IMG/M metagenome (GOLD analysis project Ga0105237, IMG submission 81520) | Corn rhizosphere microbial communities from Kellogg Biological Station, Michigan, USA - KBS C2-4 metaG | ecosystem: Host-associated > Plants > Roots > Rhizosphere > Soil | place: Michigan, USA...
ACCTCCACGGCGGATTCATTCTTCGTCTGGGCCGAGGAAAGGAAGATGCCGTTGGCGCGCCTGGTGGAGAGCATGCTGGAGGCGCCGTAGCTCAGGCCGCGTTTGACCCGGATTTCCTGGTTGAGCCGGGAGCTGTATCCGCCGCCGATGACGGCGGTGGCGACTTTGCCGGCGAACCAATCGTCGGCTTGGCGGGTGATCGATGGCGTGGCGAGCAGGACCGCGGCCTGGCCCGCATTCGGCATGTCGATGAGGACGGCGCGGGGCTTGGTTTCGGAGGCGGGCTTGGGCGCAGGTGTCTTGTCGGGTGCGGGAGCGGCCCAGGAGCCGAAGAGTTTCTCCACGAGGGGGAAGGTCTCGGCGGCGGTGATTTTTCCAGCAAGGACGAGGATGCAGCGATCGGGGCGGAAGAGCCGGGCGTGGTGCGCGACGATGTCCTTCCGCGTGAAGCGGGAGACGGAGGGGAGGGTGCCGGCGGGCGGGTGAGCGTCGGCGGAGAGGGTGGCGCGGATGACGGCGAGTTTGGCGACCTGGCCGGGTTCCTCAAGGGCGAGGCGGAGGTCGTCGAGCGTTTCGAGCCGGGCGCGCTCGATCTCTTCCTTCGCAAAGGCGGGTTCACGCACCAACTCGGACAGCAGGGCCAGCGAGGGCTCCGCATTGGCGGAAAGGGTGGTGAGAACAAGGGAGGTTTTATCCCAGGTGGCCTCTTGCTCGACCTTCGCCCCGAGCGCCTCGATGTCCTCGGCGATTTTGGGAGCGTTGCGGGTCTTCGTGCCGCGCTTGAGAAGCGATGCGGTGAAGTTGGTGAGACCGGAGAGCTGGGGCGGATCGGTCTCGACGCCGCCCTTCACGAGCAGCTCGGCGCTGAGCAGGGGCTCGCCTTCGCGCTCCAGAACGATGACGCGGAGCCCATTGGGGAGGGTCTTGTCGGCGGGAGTGGCGACGACGACGCGGTGGGGTTCGCCGGGGGCCGGGAGGCCCGGGATCTCGATGGCCGGGGATGGAGTGGGCAGAAGGCCGGTGAAGCTCAGCAGGGCGAGGCCGGCAGCGCAGATGGGACCGATGGGACCGATGGGACGGATGCGACTGATCACTGGCAAAATGGCGGCGCTCACTTCTTCCCCTTTCCCTTTGCCTTCATGCTCTCGGGCAGATACTCGATGACGAGGCGGTTTTGTTCGGTGAGCCATTTTTTTGCCGAGGCCTGCACCTGTTCGGGCGTGACCGCGAGGATGGCGGGGAGTTCGGTGTTCACGTGGTTGGGGTCGCCGTAGACCGTGGCGGCTTCGCCGAGGGCGCTGGCTTTGCCTTCCTCCGTCTCGCGGTTGAGCAGGTCGGCAGCGAGCAATTGGTTGCGGGCGATGGAGAGTTCTTTGTCGGTGATGGGTTGGGCGGCCAGCTTGTCGATCTGGGCGATCAAGGCGGCCTTCGCTTTTTCCACCGGAACGCCGCTGGCCAGCACCATGGTGATGGTGATGAGGCCGAGGTCTTCGCGCAGGTCAGAGGAAAAATCCACGCTTTGCGCGAGCTGCGATTTGTAGACGAGTTCGCGGTACAGGCGGGAGGATTCGCCGCCGCCCATCACGCGTTGGGCGATCTCCCAGATGGGCGATTCCTCGCTCCGTGCGGCGGGCCCGAGGTAGGTGACGGCCACGGCGGGCAGGGGTGGTTTCGGATCGTATTCGACGATCGTCTGCGTCGCGGTGCGGTCGGGTTCCTTCGTGGTGACGCGCGGAATGGGCGCCTCGGGTTTCGGAATGACGCCGAAGTAATCGTCCACCCATTTCTGGAGCTTGGCCGGCTCGAAATCGCCTGCGACGACGAGCACCGCGTTGTCCGGCCGGTAGAAGGTGGTGTGGAAGGCGCGGACATCCTCGATCGTCGAGGCGTCGAGCTCGGCGATGTTGCCGATGGTGGGACGATGATACGGGTGCGTGGTGAAGGATTTCTTTTGGACGAACTCGCCGAACTCGCCATAGGGATCGGCGAGAACACGCTGGCGATATTCTTCCTTCACCACCTCGCGCTCGAGGGTGAAATTGTGGACGTCGACGGTCAGCGCGGCGAGTCGCTCCGCTTCGGCCCAGAGCAGGCGCTCGAGGTGATTCGAGGGGACTGTTTCATGGAAGACAGTCACGTCGTCGGCAGTGTAGGCGTTGTTTTCGCCGCCCACATCCTCGGTCAAGCGGTCGAGCGTCTCGGCGGGCATGCGCTTCGTGCTCTTGAACATGATGTGCTCGAAGAGATGCGCGAAGCCGCTCCGGCCCTGCGGATCGTCCTTGGAGCCCACGTGATACCAAATCTGTATAGCCGTGGTGGGCGTGGTGTGGTCTTCGAGCCAGATGAACTGGAGACCGTTCGGCAAGGTGCGTTGCTCGAACTTGAGCGGCGGAATGCTCTCATCGGCCGCGGCGAAGGTAGGGCGGCAGCAGAGGGTCAGCGAGATCGAGAGCGTGAGGACGGCGGAGGCGAGTCGGGAAGAGCGCAAGATGCCGCGAAGGCTGGCGGGAGCGGGGAGGCTTGGCAAGAAGGATGATGGGCCGGACTGGACGAGGAAATACAAGCCGCGTGCGATCGGAGATGGATACTGCGCAGGTTCTGTATCCCGGAGGGATGAAAGAAATTAGCAAGCGAGGAACGAGCGCAAGCACCGGATCGCGTCCCCATTCGACGAGCGCGCGCCGGAGGCGGCGCGAGAAATTCTCCCGCCCCGCTGGGGCGAATCCCGGTTGGGTTGTTTAACCCCGGGTGTTCGCTCGTTCCTCGCTCGACCTGGGGCGAGTGGCTTTCAGCCCTCCGGTTGGGCAAACTCTGCGCCGAAGCAGTCTTAGAACGAAAACCGCACGCCGCCGGAGACGCTGTGCGATTCGTAGTTTGTGCGGGCGATGTCGCCGTCGTAATAAACGTAGGTCGATGTGCGCTCGTTCCACAGGATGGCGAAGCCGGCGCCGAGGAGGAGGCTGTCGCGTCCAACCTCCGGTCCGCGCACCGTGAAGCCGCTGTTCGACGCATCGCGGAAGCCGGCCTCGACGTCGAAGCTCGCGTCACCGTATTCATGCTGCCAGGCGGCACGAAGTTCCGGCTTGATCAGCACGCCGCCGACTTTCCAGTCGTAGGAGGCCTTGAAGCCCAGTGCGGTGCGGAGCGATTCGCCGCTCTGGGAGCGGATATTCAGCGGAGCCAGCGTGCCGCGCTCGTCGAAGTTGTCGATCCCGAGGTAGGTGTACTGGAAGTTCAGCGTGGGCCCGATGGTCAGCGCGCCGAGGTGGAAGTCGTAGCCGGTGCCGATGAGCGTATTCAACTCACCGCCATCGGTGCTGCCGCGGGCGGAGCCGTTCAGGCCCGCGCGGCGCGTGTCGTAGCTGTTGTAGCCGCCGTTGACCGCCGCATCGACGTAGAAGCCGCCGGTGAAGTAGGTGCCGTAGAGACCCAGCTTGCCGCCATTGACGAACACTCTGCCACCCTGCGTGAGATCCACGCCGGTGCCGGCGTAGCCCGCGCTGATACCGATCGCGAGGTTCGGGGTAAACTTGTAGTCCACACCGAGTGTGAAGCCGCCGGTTTCGATGTCGTAGCCACGAGCGTTGCCGTCGCCGTTGATGTCCACCCACTGGCCGACGCCCGTGATGAAGGTGCCCCAGCGATTCTCCTCCGCCGGCACGAACTCTTTTTTCGAATCCTTGCCCTCATTGCCCGTCGGTCCCGCAACGCCAAAGGCGCCGCTGTAGCTCGGGCCGGAGCCGGCGGTGTGAAAGCCTGCGGCACTGAAGCCACTGGCGCCTGCCCGTACTTCAGAATTGCGCTGCTGCTGGTTGCTCATCTGGAGCGTCGCGAGCGACACGCCGATGTTGAAGACCGAAGCCAGTTCCTCGGGAGCAATCTTGTCAAAGTCGCTGGGCAATTCGACGAGCGGCCGGCTGTCGAGAAACCGGAGCAGTTTCGGAGCGTTGTTGTGGAAAGCGAGCTGGTCCAAACCGCTGGCCACCGCCTTCTGGTTGAACGTGAGACCTTCGCCGTCGGCGAAATCCCGGAACGAGCCCTGGCCCGCCTGCACCACAACAGAGGTGTCGTGATATATCACCTTGGGCTTGATCAGCGTGTCGGAGAACGAAGAGACGTCGACCTTGGAGAACTCGCCATCCACTCCGCCCTGGGCCGTGACGATCGTCACCTTGTCGCCATAGTTGAGACGCGGTCCACTGCCGACCTTCACAAGACGCAGAGTGCCGTCGAGGTTGGCCGTGCCGCTCACCGCCAGCAGATCGTGTTTCTTCTTGCTGGCGATCTCAATCGTCAGCGTGCCATCCTTGGATTGATAGTAGTTCTTCTTGATGGTTAGCGTCCCCGGAGAGTCGCCGGGAGCAACATTGCCGCTGTTGTAAACGTTGCCGCCGATGATACCATTGCCACCCAAGGTGCCCAGAGAATTCACGAATGTGGCCGGGCTCGCGATGGAGCCGTCGACCTGGAGAAGCCCGCCGTTCACCGTAGTATTGCCGCCATAAGTGCTGTTACCCGTCAGACGCAAAGTGCCTGTGCCATTTTTCACGAGCTGGCCAGTGGCTCCCGCCACATCGAAGATCACCCCAGTCATGGTGACATTGTGCGATCCGCCGACGACCAATGTGCCATCCGTTTGAAAGGAAACGTCGGAGGTGATAAGCATATCGCCAACCGCCGCCGTGAAATAGAAGAACGGGATCACTGCGCCGCCATTATTGAAACTGATATTGAAAAGCCTGATGCCGCCGGTGCCAGGTGAGGCGTTGGTGCCGCTGGAAAAGCTAATGATCTGGAGGCTTGAAGAATTGTTGGTAATCGTGGCTCCGCCGGCGAGTTGGATCTGGTTGCCGCTCAACGTGAAGCTTGCCGCCTTCGAGTCAAAGGTGATCGATTGCAACTCCGTAGGATTCCCGGCCGACGCGTTATCATTCAGGGTGCTGGTGTTGTGCGAGCCCGTGAAGATGAGATCCGAATCGAATGGATCTGTGAATGGGGTGAGGGCCGGAGTCCAATTTCCCGAGGTTTCCCATTTATTGTCGACAGTTCCCGTCCAAGTTAGCACAGTCGCCTTTGCAGGCAGGGTAATGCACACCGCCAGTGCGAGAAGGGAAGCAGCGGATTTGCGAAGAATGCGAGGAGGGCGGGCTGTTTTCATCGATTCAGGTTGATTCAGTGAGACTGTGTTGGTTTTGGGAAGGAGCGTGGCCGTTCGGTGGCTACTCGGGCGAAGTATGAGGATTACCGAAGGCATGGCAAGCCCTATTCAGACCAGGCCGCAATTGTTTCGGGGGGTGGGCAAGACAGGAGTGTTCCGAGAATGCGCGCCACAAACAGACACGGTTTTGGCACCGCATTGTTACTGTGCAGCCACCGTACGAATTGAGTATCACGTGGCTGTGGCTAAACGCTGTCGCCAGGCGGAGCAGATCGAAGCACGCAAGTCGCTGCTCCTCGAGTGGCGAGTTTTGCGCGACATTCAAGCGGCTTTCTGCGTGAATTGCAGGTGGCACTTTCGATGCCGCTGTCATGGAGTTTCCCGAGCCACCGCCACTTTCGCCTGTCGAACCCACCGCTGCTACCCACGCGGCAATCCCATTCTCTGTGCGATTGGGTTGTCTGTTGGCGTGGTTGGGGGTCTGCCTGTGTTTTCTCCTCCTGCAGAGGGAGACCGCTTTTCGCGCGTTTTTTTGTCCAGCCAGGGGCGGGTGTGAGGCAGTTTTGGGCAGCCGATATGCGGAATTGCGTGGGATTCCCCTCGCATGGTTTGGCGCAGCCTTCTATCTCACTTTGCTGGGGCTTTGGCTGGCGGTCAGTGCCATCAGCTCGCAACGAGTGCGACTTTGGCTACTCGATGGCATCCGGTCGATGGTCCTGATCGGGCTGACTTTCTCAGTCGGCTTAATGTATATACAATTTTGGCTGCTTCACGCCTTTTGTCCCCTTTGCACGGCCTCGGTCCTGATCGTGGCCGCGAGTCTGGTCGTCGCGCGGCGGGCCAGATGGATGTTGGCGGCGAAACCAGCCGGCGCATCCCCCGCAGGTTCGGTGACACTTGCGTTATTCGCCATCTTTCCAGCACTGATCCTGGTGGCCGGCGTCCTTGTGAAGCAAAGACCGGTGGGCGGCATCCAGATGATCGACCTCTCGACGGCTCATCGCGAGGGACCGACGGATGCGCGCGTGCAAATAGCCGTCTACTCGGATTTCCAATGCGTCTTCTGCCGTCAATTGGTCCCCGTCTTGCAGCAACTCCGAACCGCCTTCCCGCAGGAAGTCGCCATCGTCTTCCGCCATTTTCCGCTCGAGTCGCATCCACGTGCTTTCGCGGCTGCGGTAGCCGCGGAATGCGCGAGCGAACAGGGCGCATTTTGGGAATATCACGACAAGCTCTTCCTGGAAGGTGGCGACCTAAATGAGGCCACGCTGGTCGCGGTGGCATCGTCCCTGGGGCTGGATCAGCAGCGATTCATGATGTGCTTGCAGTCTGAGGAGCCGCGCCGGGTTGTGGAGGCCAACTTGAGGGAAGCAATGCAACTCGGTTTGCCTGGAGCGCCCGCGGTTTTCATCAACGGCCGGCGGATTGAGGGACCGCTGACTTTTGAGAATCTGGCAAAACAGATTCAAGCGCTGTTACGTGCGCCTGATTCTCAGCCCGGCAATCGGTAGATCGGAGATCCAATCAACTCGCTTGATCTCGACGAATACGAATCCTGAATTCTATTTGGGATGGTCCGGGCTGCCGGGTTGGAGTTGGGCGCCACCACCTTTCGCCTTCAGTTCCTTTTCAACGCGACTGAGACCCGCCTTTGCTGCCTGCCACGCGCCGAATTTTTCGGCAAGGTGGTATTCCGCCGCTGCTTCGGTGAATTTGCCTTCCTCGATCCAATGGATTCCCATGGAGGCGTGGGTGGAGCCCCCGTTTGGATCGAGCACCAAGGCGCGGGCAAAGATGGGGTCGGAGTCGGAAAAGCGCCGAAGGTTGTCGAGGGTCCTCCCGAGAGCGAGAATAAATCGGACATCCCCAGGCGCGAGAGCCACTGCCTCCCTGTAGCCTTCGAGAGCCCGTTTATCAAACGCTTCCTGGAGCGCTGGATCAGTCGCGAGATCGCCCTGGGCCGAGTTTGCTTCCCCGATCGCAAAATGAAGCTCGGGATTGCGCGGGTCCCACTCAAGGCCGCGCCGGGCCAGCGCTTCAATCTCGATGTCCGGCTTCGCCGAAACCGAGCGGTGCCAGTCCGAAAGGATGGTACGCGTCTGCTCTGCGTAGTACTCCGCTGGCGCCGTGGGAAGGACGCGAATAGCGATCAAGATTCCAAGAACGGGCAGCAACAGCCGCAGGAATGCAGGCCATCCAGGATCTTCCTCGGAGCCGGCAACTTCCGGGCCCTCGCCGGGGGACGCGAGCAGGCCGAAGATGACTGCGGCTACGAGCACATTGGCGGGAATGTGCAGATTGAAATCGAGCAGCGAATGCACCAGGCAGGATACGGCCGCGCTGAGCGCGCCAATCGTTAGAGCAAGCGAATTGCTATTCAACTCTTGACTCGTTCGTTGCGAGATCCGTCGGGTGAACGAGTTCCATCCCTGGCGCAAATGCGTCTCCAGGAACATAGCAGCGGCGACGATGCCGAGGATCCCGTATTCGGCAAGAAGCTCTAAATAGTCGTTGTGGACATGAACCGGATCAGTGTGAATGGCCGGACTGCGAAACTGGCGTCCATAGTAAAGATAAGTGCCACTGCCCGTCCCGACGACTGGATTTAACCGGAATTGCTTACCCGCTGCCTGCCAGAGATGCATCCGGGTGACGTCTACCGTCAGTGTCTCGCCGGCTCGCGATTGAATCAGCCAGCTCTTCGATACCACCTGGCGGACGCCCCAGCCGACGACCCCGACGAGGACGATTCCGGCGAGGAGCAGGCCGAGGACGCGACCGGAGCCAAGCTTTCCGATCAGCACGAGACTCAACAACACGAATACCAGCAAGCCAATCGTGATGCTAATGTAGCCACCGCGACTTCCAGTGGCGAGCATACCGAGCAGGCACATGCCGCAGATGTAGCCGACGAGCAGCTTGATCCACGCCCGACACCGGCTCCAAACGGCAACGCTTAGGCCCATCAAGAAGACCATCTCCAGGAAACCAGCGAAATGATTTGGATACCCGTAGAATCCACTCGCCCGAGGGCCATAATCGGGACGCGGCAGAAAGGGGAAGGGCATGAAGTTCAGCCCCTTGAAAAACTGCACGGCACCGATGGCGCAATCGGCGAGGGCGAGAGCGAGGATGCCGCCGACAAGCAAGAGGCGCACCCGCGAAGAGGTGAGATTCAGCGCTACCAGAAGGTACAACGCCAATCCCGACAAAGCGGTGAACAAGTCTCTTCGAGCGAGGTACTCTTCCGGCGAAAACAGAGCGCGAATTGCAATATAAGAAGCGAAGACGACCGCCGCCAGCAGACACTCCGTGGCCGCATGCGGAATACGAGCGCGGCGGGCCGGCCACCAGCTCAATACTGCAGCGAGCGCCAGGAGCGCGTATCCAGGAAGACAAAGCGCGATTTGGCGTCCTCCCGCGAGCGCTTGGGTAACCGCCACGGCCAAGAAGCTGAGCAAAAGGAGGAAATAGGTCACGCGGGATACGGCCTAAACCGGTAAAAAAAAGCCCTGCGCGGTTCAAAGCGCAGGGTTTAAAAAAATCTTAAGCTGGCGAGCGTTTAGTTGCCGCTGGTTGGGCAGGCGCCGCACGTCCCGCCGTTTGCCAGGTATGATGGCTGAGTCGTAGTATCGACGCTGGGGTAAGTCATTCCCTGATAGCACATTGTAGCAGGACCGGTTTGATTACAATAGCTCGGCGTGGTCCCCGGTCCGCCCACTGCACCGCGACCCTCGACTGCAGCCGTCCAAAAAAGGCCGAATACAGAAGCGCCTGCAAGGATGGCCAAGGCGGACAATGAGAAGCGGTAGAAGGAGCTTTGCATGGGACAGATTCGGGATTCGGCGTGGAGGAGAACGAAAGAAGTGAAGTATTTAGTCTCATTTCGTCGCGTGTGTCAAGGCTTGGCAAGCGTTTTCAAGCAGATCTTCACGACGGCACCTGGCCGGCGTACCAGCGGAGGGCCTCCTCCAACGCGCTGGCAATTCCAACGACAGGCTCGAAGCCAAGGACCTGGCGGATGGCCGTGATGTCCGCCGCAGAGTGGACGATGTCGCCCTCCCGCGGCGGTCCGTACCGCACCGGCAGCGGTTTCGCCAGGCCGACCGAGGTCATGGCCCCGACCAGCGTGGCGTGGAGTTGGTCCAGCGTAGCGCTTCCGCCGAGCGCTACATTGAAGACCTGTCCGATCGCCTCCCGGTTGCGGGTCGCCGCCGCCAGCAGATTCGCCTGCACCACATTGGCCACTGGGCAGAAGTCGCGGGTAATGCCGCCGTCGCCATTGATCACACACTCTCCACCGGCGAGCATCGTGGCGATCCATTGTGGGATGACCGCGGCGTAGCCGCCCGCGGGATTCTGGCGCGGGCCGAAGATGTTGAAATAGCGCAGCCCCACGCTCTCCAGTCCGAAATTATCGAGAAACAGGCGGGCGTAAATCTCGTTCATCCACTTCGACGCTCCGTAGGGAGAGAGCGGCCGGCCGATCTGTCCTTCGATCTTCAAAGGACGCGCGTCGTCGCCATAGACCGCACTGCTGCTCGCGTAAACAAAGCGCCGCACCCGGCGATCGCGCGCGGCGATGAGCAGATTGAGCATGCCGGTCACATTGGTATCGTGGCAGGCTAGTGGGTCCTCCAGGGAAAGCGGGACGGAGATGAAGCCCGCGTGATGGAGCACATAGTCCACGCCGCGGGTGGCCTCGCGGCAGGCATTCATGTCGGCGACATTGCCCTCGCGGAAGGTGAACCGGGCCCATTGCTCCGGTGATACCCGGGCCCGCACCTCGTCGAGATTGCGCGGGGTGCCGGTCGAAAGATTATCGAGGCCCACCGCGCGCTGGCCGAGCCCGAGCAGGGTTTCCAGCAGGTGCGAGCCGATAAACCCCGCCGCGCCGGTGATCAGCCACGTGCGTGGCTCGGCGCTGAGATCCTGGCGGAGGCGGTCATAGGCGGTCATGGGGCGATGGGAGAAACCATGAAGCATCGCCCTCGCGCCAGCAGAATCTCGTGCCAATTCCATGGCGCGGCTTGTGGGATGCAAAAAACGCCGGCAACCTCCCGCGGCATGAGTCACGACCTGCCCCAGCCCGCCGCGCATTTGCGGGGCCCGGTCGTGTTCATCAATCTCTGGGCGCAGAGCGGGATGAAGCACTACTCCGAGTCGCTCATGCACGCGCTCGCTCCGGCGGCTGGGATTTTTTACCTGCGCAATTACGAGAGCCGCCTGGAAGTTCCCGGCCGCCAGGTGCGCCTGAATCCCGTGGGCCTGCGCGGGTGCACGGACCTCTTCCTCGTGGCCTCGGAAGTCCTTCGTCGCCGGCCCGCCGCCGTTCATCTCAACAGCGAACTGCCCATCCTGCTGCCGCTTTTTCCGCTCTTCGCTTGCTTCAACTCCGTCATCACCCTGCACGATGCCGTGCCGCACGAAGGCGAAAGCCTGGCCAAGCGCGCGTTCATGCGGCTGCACCTGCTGTTCGTCTTCCTCTTCATCCGCAAGGTGATTGTGCATTCGGCGGCGATCCGTGACGAATTGCCCGCCATCCTTCACTCCCGCACCCACGTCGTGCCCCACGTGAACTATAGCTTCTGGGCGCATGAAAAATCTTCGGCTCGAGATGTGGCCCCGCCGGGCGACAGATCGCTCGAAGGAAAGCAAACGCTCGGCGGAAAACCACTTTTGGTTCTCTTTTTCGGCCGCCTGCTCCGTTACAAGGGCCTGGAATACCTCCTCGAAGCCTTTCAGCAGCTCGATCCGCAGCGCTTCGAGCTCATCATCGCCGGCGAAGGCGATTTGTCGGATTACTGCATTGAAGGCGCCAACATCCGCACGCTCAATCGCTTCATTCCCGACGAAGAAATGGCCGCGCTCTTCAATGAAGCCCACGCTGTGGCTCTGCCCTATCTCTCCGCGTCCCAGAGCGGCGTCGCCTACATGGCCTTTGCCTTCGAGAAGCCCGTCATCGCCACGCGCGTGGGCGCCCTGGCGGATGTCGTCATCGACGGCCAGAACGGCTTCCTCATCGAACCCCGTTCCGCCGAAGCCCTGGCCGCGGCCCTCACCCGCATCGCCGATCCCGCGACTTGGTCGCGCCTCACCGAAAACGTCCGCCGGCAGAACTTCAGCGCGGACGAAGAGATTCGCACGCGGCTGCTGCAGATTTACCGCGAGTAGTCTGCTGCAAGACTCCTTCCAGCCCTCGATTCGCCGCCACGCAAGATCGTTTGCTTTCCGATGGCGCCCTGCGACTTTTCGTGGCTCCCGCTGCCCCCAGCGGAAATCGAAAAACCGTGCGGAGCGCGCCCATTCTTCGGGGAGAGACCCTTCGCGGAGCTGGCGCAATCTCGCTCTGACGCATGAGCGAAGGTGCGCACTTACGTAGCGGCGAATTCATTCGCCGAACCTACGTGTAGCCGCGAGGCGACGGTTCCCTTTTCGCGAAGGCGATCTCCCCGAAGCCCTGAGCGGGAGCGCCCCGCAAGGAAGTCGATTCCGCCGAAGTAGCGGAAGTCGTCATTTGCGACACGCTACCGCCACGAAACCGTGAATTCGAAATCCTCCGGGTGCGATTTCTCCGGGAAGTGCGCGTGGAACTCGTTGTCTCCTTCGTCCAGCGGCAGCAGCACCATGCCCGCGAATTGGAAATCGCTGGAGACCTTGAAATCGCGCAACTCGAGGACCGCCAGAGGCCCCAGCTCAAAAACGATGGAGAACCGGTGCGTGGGATCCGCCGTGAGAACAGCGACGAAGTGATCGAGGTCGATGTGAATGCTTTCATGGAGGTCTACCGCCAGGCTGCGCTCGTGTTCGCGGTCTTCGAGGCGCAATCGCGCCGTACTCCTGGCCACCGTCGCGGTTCCTTCAATCAGGCCTCCAACGACGGGAAACGGGTAGGAAAACGGGAGTTCGATCTGGGCGTTGGCCTCGGTGTGGTTGACCAGCCGGAACCCGCCGTTCATCGGTTCGTTGGTGATGCCCTTTCCGCCCTTGGCGAGATCGCGTGCATGAAACGCATAGGTAAACGTGCCGTTGTAAAAACGCGGCGGCGGATTCGGATATTTTCCGAGGAAATAGCGGCCCCAATTGTAGTTGGCGAATGTCATCTGCTCGCCGCCGCGCAGATACGGCTCGATCTTGTGCTCGGCATGGCCTGGCGCGGCGATCTTGTTGTTTTCCTTGCTGAGAAAGCAATCGACGTATTTGGGCGGATAATCGGTCGCATTGCGGAGCGAGACGAAATGGTCAAAGGCGGTACGGTCCGCGGACAGTTCCTCCACGCCGAGGATATCCAGCGGTGCGCCGGGCCGGTGGAAGTAGGCCTGTTGGTCGGCGTCGAGCATGCGCCAGCGGCCGCCCGCCATCACCT
>Ga0105237_10006904_pt1 | contig 12519 bp, 8 predicted proteins | sample KBSC24metaG_FD_81520 | JGI IMG/M metagenome (GOLD analysis project Ga0105237, IMG submission 81520) | Corn rhizosphere microbial communities from Kellogg Biological Station, Michigan, USA - KBS C2-4 metaG | ecosystem: Host-associated > Plants > Roots > Rhizosphere > Soil | place: Michigan, USA...
CAAAGAGACTGGTGGCGAAACCTTTACGAAAAAATCCTCAGCGTCTTCCCAAACTGCAATGCAATACCGTCCTCCCCACCTTGACGCCTTGACAACGAAGGGTTTTGCATGGTTACGGCTTAGAAGCTTTCGACTCGCACTTCCATCCCGTCAAGCCGGCGGCGAAGTCTCCATTCTTGATCTCCTCCCCGGCACGCGCGGTAAACGCTACCAAAGCAACGAGGGATGCAATAAGGAATAACTCCGTACATCTGCGCGTAACCATGCCACACCGTTGCAGGCTAAGGCTTTCAGTGCACGCCTTAAAATCGGCGAGGGTCAACGGCGGGACCGCCAGGCGGAGATCCCACGGCATTACGAGCGTTATTTCCAAGCCAGTGGCGTGCCCTCGGGCAACATCCGGACAGCCCGGGCAATGTCCCAATTGGTCAGGCGCAGTCCGCCAAGACTTTCCTGGGTCTTCATGCGGTTGGGAATGGCGGTGCCGTGCAGCCCATAGGGCAGCGGTGTCGTGCTGTCGGCCTTCGCCAGATCGATCCAATAAACGCCCACCGGATTTCTCGGCCCGGCCGCGAGGATTTGGTCGGCGGGCAGGGTGGGTGCGGGTGGCGTTGGGTCCGGGGAAGGAACAGCCTCTCCAACCTCATTTGTCGCCTTGGGGGCGGTCGTTGGTTCCTGCCGGGTGGCGAGCCGCGGTCCCGCGATGGCCCCTAAAATCTTCCAACTCCCCTTCCCGCGCAAACGGGGCCTGGCGATCGACATCGGCATGGTCGCGATGAGCTGGTCGCCTTGACGGATTTCCAGGCGCGAGAATTCCACAATCGCCGCCGTGATGGGTTTTTCCGGATCTGCCTTCGGTCGCAAAGGGAGGTCAAAACACTTTTCGATTTCAAAGGGCTTCACATTGGGGACCTTGAAGGAAGTCTCCGCCGTTGGCGTATTCTTGATGCTGGGGTTCAGGCGGCGCAAAAATGCCTCATCGCAATGGAATCTTTCGGCTACAAACTCCCAGGGCGTTCGGTAGGCGGAAAAGCTGGCCGCCAGAAGGTCTTCGTAGGTGACCGACGGCCGGGGGGTGGCTGTCGGAACCGGCGCGGTCTGCGCCCCGGCTTTTTTGGGATGCGAGACGGCCGCCGGACTGATTGGCTTCGGAACCGTGGTCGCCTTGGGAGGCGAGATGAAACGGAAATCGGATCGTTGCAACTGATACGTGGTAAAGGGTTCTCCCACGACCGTGACCGCCTTGGCCCGCAACGCTTCGGGAGTCGGCAAATCCGGGTGAACGCCGCGGTAAATCCCTAACACCGTCTGTAAGGCACTGCTTTGGGTTCCATCGATGGAACCAATCGAAAAATTCTCCCGGTCCAGGAAAACCTGGAGCAATGTGGCCTCGGCGACATAATCGATCTCCGGTTCCGCCGGCGCTTTCTCCGGGGATTTCCTGCCCTTTTTTGGCACCGGCGTAGCCGATGGCGCCGGCGTGACCGCGGCGGGAACCGGTGGAGCGAGGGCAATCGCTTCGGCCTGGGTTGGAATCTTCAGAATCTGCCCAATGCGGATCGTGTCGCTCGTCAGCGCGTTAAAAAGTTTGAGCTGGCTGACTGGAACCCCCGATTTTCGGGCGATAATCGCCAGCGCGTCGCCTTTTTTAACCTCGTAGTTTCCCGGGTCAATCGAGGGTCCCGCTGGCACTGATGGACCCTTCTTCGCCACGGCCGGTTCATTGGTTGTTGGGGGCGCGCCGGGCGTTTGGACCGGCTCGGTGACGGGAAAGCCCCAGTCCTTTTCCTCCGAGGGTAATACCGACCATTTCCATTTCACCGCGGCCTCCAATCCGGGTTGCACATTTTGAGCGTGCAGGCGAACGGCGACAAGCCCGGCGAGCACGAGCAGGATGCGGAGATTGGCAAATCCCATGGCTGCACCAATATCCGGCCTCAAACTGAGAAGAAATCGCAAAATGATTTGAGCGATCCGGAGTGCCAGGCGCCATCGGCTCCGCTGGACTTGCCCGTGGGAAATCGGGAACGACTACTTTCGCCGGCGCCGAAGCGCGATGGTCCCACCAGCGAGTGCGATCAGCGCGGTCGAGGTTGGCTCCGGCACGAGATCCAACATCTTGCCATTACGCATCGGCAGCGCCGAATCCACCAGCACACCTGCACTGGGATTGGACAGATTTGCGTCGAGATCATAGACCCGGTAACCCACCGGAAGACCACTATAGCCTGACTCCAGATACATCCGGTAGGTGCCGTCGGGCTGCGGGAGCATCATCCCGCCTTCTTGGCTGCCAAAGCCGATGTCCTGGGCCGTGCTCCAGCCGGTCAGCAAATTTTTTGACGTGCTGCGCATCCAATCCCCGCCATGCGACAGATCGACGTAGAAAGAATTGTAGAGATCCCCTTCTTTCCAGAGCCAGAGCTCGTTGGTCGAACTGCTGGGCAGATTGTAGTCCACGGGCGCGGACCACTGGGTAAAGTCGCCGTTCTCCGGGTGCATTTCGAACACCTTCATATTGGTGGGGTTGTAGCCCGTGCCGCCGAGGTTGAGCGAGATGGAAAGGTGGATCGAGTTGTCGCTGTCGCGAAACCAAACCGGGTTCCAGGTCAACTGATCGGTCGTCGCGCCGGGCCGGACCGCGCTGACATCTCCCACAAACTGCCAATGCAGCAGATCGGTCGACTTCACGAGGCCGAAGGACTGGTGCATTCCGTAGTTACCCGAGGTATAGGCGACCCAATACCACCCGTCCTGGAAAATGATCGCCGGGTCCCGCACGACATTATTGAAAGGCGACCAATTTGGCGGTTGCCAGACAGGAGCGCCGCCATTTAGCGCCTGCCACGTCAGCCCATCGGTGGAGGTGGAAATGTAAAGACGCTCGTCCTGACCTCCCGGAAACTCCGCGAAGTTCGACATGATGTAACGCGTGCCGGGTGGAAGGATCTGGGCGACAGCGGGCAGCGCCAGAACCAGCAACGCCAGGAAAGAACGCACCATTGAATTCATGAACTGGTCCGGAGACTAAAGGAAGCGACCGTTCCTCAAAAGCTCTTTTCCGCGGTCCAGCGAGCGGTCACGAAGAATCCATGGGCCGAATTCTGCTCATCCATCGCATCGATCCCGGAGTGCCATCCGGCCCCCGACAATTTCTCTTTACCATCGGAGACGCGTTCGCACGATGACTCGCTTCCGCCATGCCTGAAAAAGTCCTCTTCGGCCACTACGAGATCACGACGCGCGACGACGGTTCGCTGGTCGAGCTCGGCCGTGGGGCGATGGGCATCACCTACCGCGCTTGGGACACCAGCCTGGAGTGCCCCGTGGCGCTGAAGGTAATCAACACCAGCCAGCTTCACAGCCCCTCCGCCGGCCAGCGCCTGGTCCGCGAGGCGCGGGCGGCGGCGCGACTGCGTCACCGGCATGTGGCCTCGGTCTTTCATCTCGGGATTGAGAAGGACGTCTATTTCTACGCGATGGAGCTGCTCAATGGCGAAACCATCGAGGCCCGCGTGAATCGCGAGGGACCGCTCGATGTCGTCACGACGTTGCGCGTGGCGACCCACGTCGCGCGCGCGCTCAATGCCGCGCAGGAACACCAGCTTGTCCATCGCGACATCAAGCCCGCCAATCTGATGCTCGTCGTGGAGGACGATGAGGCGATCGTGAAGGTGATCGATTTCGGGCTCGCCAAGGGCGCCGCGTCGGCGGATTCGGCCAAGGATGACCCGGATGCCATCCCCGGATTCGTGGGCACACCGCAATTCGCCAGCCCGGAGCAGATGCAGGAGAAGGAGTTGGACGGCCGGTCCGATATCTATTCCCTCGGCGTCTCGATGTGGTTCATGCTCACGGGGCGCGTGCCGTTTGGCGGGCCGCTGGCGCAGGTCATGAGCCATCAGCTCAATGCCGAGCCGCCTTTCGCCATGCTCGGCCACGTCCCTCCCCCGCTTGTGGCCGTGCTCCGGAAGATGCTGGCCAAGACTCCCTCCCGCCGTCCGCAATCGGCTGCCGCCCTGCGCAAGATGCTCGAAAAGGTCTCGGAGGAGATCGGCGGTGCCGGCGCCGCCGCCGCAGCCAGAGGGCTGTCCCCAGGCGGTGCTCCGCCACGCGAAAAATATTCGACCACCTTTCGCACCGGCGTAGTTCTCCAGGGCCGCTACCGCATCCTCGGCGAGCTTGGGGAGGAAAAGCTCGGCCGCGCCTTCCAGGTGGAAGACGCGGAATTGCTGCGGGAATCGCGGCTCATCATCGTGCACCGCCATCTCTGGGACGACGCGGCGGCTTTCGCGCCCTTCCAGGATGAAGTCGCGCGAGCCGCGCCTCTCGAGCATCCCAATCTGCTGCGCGTTTACGGCCTCGAAGAGGCCAATCCCGGCCACTTCCTGCTGCTGGAATGGACGAATGGTTTCTCCCTCCTCAGCCTGCTGCGCAATCGCCGGAAACTTGACGCCGTCGAGGCCCTGCCTCTCCTCAAGCACGCCGCCACCGGGCTCGATTACGCGATTCGCACCGGGCTCAAGCAGATCTCCCTCTCGCTGTCCGAAACGCTCGTCCATTTTCCCGATACGCAAAATGTGCCATCCCAGACACTGCTCATCGAGCGGCCCGTGGCCGACTGGCCCAGCTTTCACGTGCGTTTGCAGCCACTCGCGGGCGTGCGCGGCCCCATGCCGGACGAAACCTGGGGCGGCGATCAGACGGTCGTGGGCGGAGTGCTCCCGCGACCGTCGGCAGCCGACGATCTCCACGGCCGCTATCTCCGCGAGCTGGGCACGCTGACCTACGAACTGCTCGGTGGCACGCGGCGCTTCGGCGACCGCTACGTGCCGCTCGCCGCCATCACCGAAGAGGGCAATGAGGTCCTGCAGCGCGCCCTGATGAACCCCGAATCGTTCTCCACGGCCCGCAGCTTCTACGACGAGTTGCACCGCGCCGAAGGCGGGCGCGAAGACACGCCGGAACGCGCGGCCTCGGACGACATCCGTTTCCAGTGCGGGAACTGCGGCCAGTGGATGGTCATCGATGCGCAGGCCCGCGGCGCCGACGTCGAGTGGCCCACCTGCGGCAAGATTTCCACCGTGGAGCCGCCGGCGCCGGTCTCCACGGCGGCGGGCACACCCCGCTTGAAACCGAAGATCCTGCTCGTGGAGGATAACGAACTCAGCCGCGATATGCTTTCGCGCCGTTTGCAGAAACGACAGTACGACGTCGTCCTGGCCATCGATGGCGTGGAAGGCTTGCAAATGGCGCAACTGGAGCAGCCCGACTTGATCCTGATGGACATGAATCTCCCGTTGATCAGCGGCTGGCAGGTCACGCGCCAGCTCAAATCCATGCCCGGGATGCAACATCTGCCGATCATCGCCCTCACCGCCTACGCCACTGCGGGCGACGAGGAAAAAGCGCGTGAAGCCGGTTGCGACGATTTCGAAGCCAAACCGCTGGAACTGTCGCGCCTCTTGCAGAAAATCAAGATGCAGCTCCTGAACACCAAACAGGCATGAGCGACACCGGTGCCCAATCCACTCCGGACCTTTTGGAAGTGATGCATCGCGACTTGGGCACGACCATCGGGCACATCCTGGGCCACACCGAACTCCTCCAGGACCAGGCGGAAGAACTCGGGCAGGAAACCTTCCTGCCCGATCTCCAAAAAGTACATGGCGTGGCGAAGCACCTCACCGGGCTCATCCATGAGCTCCTCGGCGACGGGGCCATGTCATTGGAAGAGGTGGACTTCCCGCGCCTCCGCTTCGAAATCCGCACCGCGCTCAACCACACCATCGGGTATGTGGAGATGTTGCAGGAGAAGGCCTGCGAGATGGGCCTGTCCGCCCTCGTACCCGACCTGGACAACGCCCACCGCCTGTGCCGGCAACTGGTCACGCAGATGGAAGCGGCCGCACAAGCCGCCGGCGCCGGCGCCGGCCCATCCGCCGCCAGCATCGCGTCAGCCGAGGAAGGATTACAAATCGCGGCAAATCTTGTTCCGGCCAAAGAACCCGCACCGATGCCGCCCACCCTGCTCGTGGTGGACGACAACATCCAGAATCGCGACCTCCTGGGGCGGCAACTACGCAGCCTCGGCTACCGGGTCGTCCCGGCAGGCAGCGGCCCCTCGGCCATGGAGCGACTGAGCGCGGAAACTTTCGACCTCGTGCTGCTCGATGTCGTGATGCCTGGCATGAACGGTTACGAAGTCCTCCAGTGGATCAAGGCCGATGAGGGCTTGCGCGAGATTCCCGTCCTGATGATCGCGGCGATGAACGACACGGAAAACGTCGTCCGCTGCGTGGCCATTGGCGCGGACGATTACGTCACCAAACCCTTCGACCCGGTCCTGTTGAAAGTGCGAGTCAACGCCTGTCTCGAACGTATCCGCTGGCGAAAACTGGAGGAATCCTACCAACGCCAGATCGCGGAAGGCCGCGCCGAATTCGAGCGGATTCTGGTCGACATGCTGCCGAAATCGACCGTCGTCTGAACCCGCGCCAATTTGAGGCAAACATGGGCCATGGATAGAAACCTAACGCATCGCTTGGATGCGGCAGGTCTGGGTAGCGCGGGCCTCCGGTCCCGCATGCGGGATTTCGACATTCTGTCGAAATGAACTTTTACCGCCACACCACTTCTCTCACCCCTCGCACCCAAGCTCCAGCTTGGGCGCGCACTTGTCTGCGAAGTTCCAGCTTCCAAAAGGCCGACCGAGGAGACAGCATTGTCAGAGAAGGCACGCAGCGAAGCAGAGCTTCGAAGACAAGGGCGTGACCAAGCTGGAGCTTAGTCACGAGATGTGATTACAAATTCGGTACGGTGATGCTCAATCCACTCAAGTTCGACGCCGAATAGGACTCCCGGGAAGTTCGAAGGTGTTCTGAACTTTCAGCATTCGCTCGCAACTGGCTGCCGCGTTCTCAGTCCCCAACCGTTCATGCGATCGTAGTAGCGGCATATGGATATTGGGCCGACAGCCTGGTCGCGGGGCTGTTGCGCATCGGTTCCTTTCACAGTCCTGTTTCGGTGGACTCAGTTCACAGCTCCGCACCTCGCCGCGTTTGGACAGTCGGTGGTTGGAAAACCACCGCTCCTTGGGCTGCTCGCCACTCAACATCGCAACTGCGGCCTCCGTTTGTTCCCTCGTTCTGAAGCTGAGCGCTTCGGAACGAGGGGGCATCTCACTCCGGAAAGCGAATCCACACTTTTCTCGGCTCCGCTTGAATCTTGAATTGCAGCCAGACCTTGCAAGCTTGTGCGCTTCTCCCGGGCCGGTAGCGTCGGAGGCCGAATGTTGCTGCAATTTTCCTCCACCACCAGCCGATCCTCCGACCATCTCGTGGTCCTCGCCGTCATTTTCATCTGCACCATTTTCCAAGGTTCACATGCACATGGAGACGAGGGGACAAAGCCCGTTGTCGGTGCGATCCGGTGGGACGGCTGGCAGGTGGATGGTACGGTAGGGCAGGCGGTGAGCAAATCGCTCACGCCCCAGGAATGGCGGTCTCGCCTGCCGTTTTTCGCGAAGGTGCATGGAGACGGCTCGCCCGAGATGCGCGGCGATACGCCCGAGGTCATGACCGCCGAGATCGCGGCGGCGAAGACCGCTCACCTCGACTACTGGGCCTTCCTCGCGTACGACGAAGCCGACCCGATGAGCCGGGGCCTCCAGCTCTACCTGGCGAATCCGAGGCGCGCCGACGTAAACTTCTGCGTGATCAGCGAAACGGCCCGCTGGCAGCGCACGAACGCGTCCGCGCTCGCCGAACGATTCGCGAAGCTCATGGCGGAACCTGGCTACCAGCGCGTGGCCGGGGGGCGTCCGCTCTTCTACTTCCTGCATCACAATACCGAGACGGTCATGAAGTCCTGGGGCGGACCCGAGGGCTTTCGCGAAGCGGTGGACCAGCTCAAGGCAGCGGCGGCGGCGCGCGGGTTGCCCGCACCCTACCTGGCGGTGATGACCTACGATGTGAACGCCGCCAAGGCGCTCGCCGACGGGGCGGGACTCGACGCCGTCAGCGCCTACGCCTTTCAACGCGGCGACGACCATGCTCCCTATTCCAAGCTCACGAGCGGCCTGGAAAGGCTTTGGGAGATCCAGCGCTCCACCCGGAAGGCAGTCATCCCACTCGCGATGGTAGGCTGGGACCGCCGCCCACGAGTCATGAACCCCGTGCCGTGGGAGCACTTTGGAGGGACGTTGGATCAGTATTATGAAACGGCCACGGCGGATCAGGTCGCCGCGCACGTCCACACGGCGGTCCAGTGGGCACAAAGCCACGTCGCGGACTGTCCCGCCCAAGCGGTGATCATTTATGCCTGGAACGAGTTTGATGAAGGCGGCTGGCTCTGCCCAACGCTGACTGAAGGGGACGCCCGGGTTCAGGCACTTGGACGCCGTCTGAGATAGGCCAATCCGTGGCGATGTCCTTTACGGACTCCACGGCAACTCCTGGGACTCAGCTTTCAACCAATCCAAATCGGCGAACCTACGCCTTCGGCGCATCCGCCAGCACCCGCTGGTGCATCTCGCGCGTGAGCGACTCGATGCGCTGGCTGAGTTCCTTGGTCAGCGCGGTCAGTTCCGTGTTCTGCTTCAGGATTTCCGTGATCTTCTCCATCTCCTGTGCCGCCAGGAGCTGCCGCTGGGCGGCGGCGGTGGCCAGGTCTTCGCGATGCTGGGCGTCGGCGTCGGCGTGCGCCTTGTCCCGGTCGGCCTGACGGGTCTGCGCCAGCAGGATCAGCGGCGCGGCATACGCGGCCTGCAAGCTGAACGCGAGATTCAACAGGATGAATGGATACAGGTCGAACTGGGCCAGTCCGACGACATTCACGAGGATCCATATGCCGACGATTACCGTCTGGGCGACGAGGAAGACGGGGGTCCCGAAAAAGCGCGCGAACGCTTCCGCCTTCAAGGCGAACCAATCGTTGCCAAAAGCCGACGTGAGGTGGACGTGCGGCAGATGGAAGCGAAAGTGGTGGTGATGCTTTTCTGGAACGGCGGGAGCAGGTGAGGGTGTGGATGGAGTCGTCATGATGGTGGTAGTGTGTGCTGCCGACGCTCCGCCGGTCCGCGTGCTCGATGCGAGCGCAAAACCCCATCTGACAAAGTGTTCATGTTTTCGTGAGATGCAGGTGACGCATCCTGACCTCACGAATCGTCATAGAGTCGACCGTTACGCGGTCGGGCGCTCTTCGCCTGCGTTCAACTCCAACACCAATTCCTCAATCACGGCACCGCGCGCATTGGCAAAGCCTTGGTCTTCGCCAATAATCCGGAAGCCGCATTTTTCGAGGACCCGGCGGGAGCCAAGGTTGTCCTTCGCCACACGGGCATAAATGGGGCGCGTCGTGTTCGCGGACACCAGGAAGGAGGAGAGCGCCCGCGTGGCGATGCCCCGGCCCCAGTATTCCTTCCCGATCCAATAGGTGACTTCCGGCCGGCCAGCCTCCTGATAACTCATGACACTGCCGGCTGTCTGACCCTCGCACAGGATGATCTTCGCGATGACCGTCTCATCCGCCAGGATCTTGGTCCAATGTGCGGTGAAGGCGGCCTCGTCGGTTGGGTCTTTGGCCACAAAGGCCGCCATTTCATTGGCCTCGGGATCCACCTGTTGCTTGAAGAGAATGGCGAGATCGTCCGGGGCGACATCGCGAAGGACGAGTTCACGGCTCATAGGGCGCTTTCAACTTCCGCTTTCTCACTGCATCTCGTCCAGGATTGGTTTCGGCATGCGCACGTCTCCGACTTGAGGCGCAGTTCTTCCATCGTGCAACCATGAAAGCCCTTGGTGTTTGCGACGGGCTGGCGGCTATTCTCGTTGTTCCGTGCAAGTCACACGCGAATCACGCGCACCCTCCGACGAAAATCGGCGTGATGTGCACCAGTCACGTAATTCCACGGAAGCTCCGCTCTGGCCGCCTGCCTCCGTCCTCAAATTTTCGGATTTTGCCCCGTCTTTTTTTGCGCCGATCCGACGATTTAACGCTAGGCGGCAGGGAAAAACCCGCTACGCAAGGGAGATGAATCAAAGCAGCATCCAAAGCGACGTCGAGATCAGTGGTTCCATCAAATTCACGGGCGAGTTGACTTTCGACGGTGCGCTCAAAGACGGGAACATCACTGGCGGCGTGCTGGTGGTGGGGCCCAAAGCCCGCATCAAAGGAGACATCCAAAGCGATACCCTCACGTTGCACGGTTCGGTGGTGGGCGATGTTTTGGTGGCTGGGAAATGCGATCTCAAGGGCTCGTCCAGCCTGGAGGGCAGCCTGACCACCAACCGCCTGGTGATGGATGAAGGTGCGACGATGATCGGGCGGGCGGAGATCACCCCGCAAGCGACGAAGCGGCCCACGCCTCCCTCCGCGCCGCCGAAGGCATAACTTTTGACCGGGAGGAAACGGAGGGTGATGCATCGTCTTCGGCCTCGATTGGATTGACCCGTCTCCGCTCCGTTCTCCGTTGGCTCGGTTGCCTCCCGCCTGTCGGACTAGCTCAGCATCTCCTCAATCTCACCCAGGCTCAGCCCCTCCATCATTGGCTGCTCGCTTTCGATCGTCGCCTCGACCAAAGCGCGTTTCTTCTGCTGTAGAGCCAGGATCTTTTCCTCGACCGTGCCGCGGGCGATGAGTTTGTAGGACGTCACCACTTTCTGCTGCCCGATCCGGTGGGCGCGGTCCGTCGCTTGCGCTTCCACCGCGGGGTTCCACCATGGGTCAAAATGGATCACCGTGTCTGCCGCCGTGAGATTGAGACCGGTGCCACCCGCTTTGAGGCTGATGAGGAATGCCGGCACGGCGCCGGATTGAAACCGGTCGACTTCAGCCCCCCGATCCTTCGTCGATCCGTCGAGGTAGCAGTAGGCAATTCCATCGGCGGTCAGGGCCTCGCGGAGCAGCGTGAGCATCGAAACGAATTGGCTGAAAATGAGCACGCGATGGCCGCCGTCCACGGCCTCGGCGAGCAGTTCCCGAAGCAGTTCAATCTTCGCGGAAGCCTGGGCTGGATCCACTTCCATCCCGCCCAGCAGCCGCAGATCACAGCACGCCTGCCGGAGCCGGAGCAGGGCGGTGAGCATGGCAATCCGGGCCTTGTTCTGATCCTTCCCTCCAGCCAATTCGGAAAGGGTGCGGCGGGTACTCTGGACGAGCTTTTGATACAATTCCGTCTGCGCAGGAGTCAGCTCACAATAGGACACTTGCTCTATTTTTTCCGGTAATTCCGTAGCAACTGTCCGCTTCAAACGTCGAAGCACAAAGGGCCGAACCCGGCGCAAGAGACGTTTCGCCGTCGATCCCATGGGATCACTTTGAATCTCCCGCTCATACCGCTCCCGGAAATCCTTCACCGACCCCAGATAGCCCGGCATGAGGAAGTTCATCAACGACCATAAATCACGCAGGGAGTTCTCAATCGGCGTCCCCGTCAATACGAAGCGATGTGTTGCTTTTAGCGCACAGGCCGCCTGGGCATTTTGACTGTCCGGATTCTTGATATGCTGCGCCTCATCCAATACCGCCGCCGCAAACTGGACGTCCCGATATCGATCGATATCCCGGCGCAAAAGCGGGTAACTCGTGACCACCAAATCCGCCCGCTCCATCTCCGGTCCAAATAGGCGCGCGCGCCCCTCTCCCTGCACGACCAGCACCTTTCGACCGGGCGTAAAGCGGGCGACTTCGCGCTCCCAGTTGAAGAGCAATGAGGAAGGACAAACGATCAGGGCCTTTCCACCAAGCGAACGTAAAAATGCCAGAGCCTGGACGGTTTTTCCTAAACCCATTTCATCCGCAATAATGCCCGCAAGTCCATTCCTCGCCAGATAGTTAAGCCAATAGACACCTGTCTTTTGATAAGGCCGCAAGACCTCCTCCAGATCCGTCAGCGGAATCGCCGGCAGCCGGTCCAGATGCGCCAGCGTCTCCGTCCACGACTGCCACCGCGGGTCGGCCTTCACGACAGTCCCTTGCTCCGCCGTTACGGCATCGAGGTATCCGGCATGGGCCTTGGCGATCCGATACTCGCCAGGCTGCCGCTGCTGCGGATTGCAGTCCATGAGCGCCTGTTGGAATTCATCCAGCAGTCGGGGATCGAAGACCGCGATCTTCCGGTTCTTCAGCCGGGTCGAGCTTTGGCCGGACTGGAGCAACCGCTGAATCTCCGAAGCCGCAAATCGCTCTCCACTCGGGGTGGCCAGGTCGAGGGACAAATCGAACCAATTCTCCCCTGAAGACCGGATTTCGATTTTCGGCGCGATCCTTTCAATATCCCGGGTGACATGCTCGAACCGCTCACCGATCTCCACGGTCCACTCTTTTTGCAGCCGGGGCAATTCGGCGGCAAAGAAGCCCAGGATCTTCGGCTCTCCTTTCAACACGAGCTGCCCATCCCGCTCCGGTCCGGCGAAACCAATCTTCCGTAATCGGTCCAGGGCCGCCACCTCCGCCGGGTGCCGGGGTGGCGACCCGGCAGCCAGGGTCGTGCGGTTGCCATCCCGGACGGCCGAAAGA
>Ga0105237_10006905_pt1 | contig 12518 bp, 9 predicted proteins | sample KBSC24metaG_FD_81520 | JGI IMG/M metagenome (GOLD analysis project Ga0105237, IMG submission 81520) | Corn rhizosphere microbial communities from Kellogg Biological Station, Michigan, USA - KBS C2-4 metaG | ecosystem: Host-associated > Plants > Roots > Rhizosphere > Soil | place: Michigan, USA...
CGGCAACCGCCGCCAGCGCTATAAGGGAAGCGGGCGCGTTTGGGATTGTCCGCCTTATCGCGATCAGGCCAGCGAGCGTCGCCGCGCCCGCAGCCAGGGTCGGCCAATGGACGCGATTGAGGTGACCGGCGAGCTCAATCAACGACGGCAAGAAATCTCGCGACTCTATAACAATGCCAAGGAACTTGCCGAGCTGGCCGGCGATGATGGAAAGCGCAATCCCGTTGAGGAAACCAATGAGGATTGGAAGAGCGAAGAAATTGACGATGAAGCCCAGGCTCAATGCGCCACCGATGAGCATAAGCGCTCCGCTGATCAATGCCATTGCCGCTGAGAGGGTGGCGTAGTTCGCCTGAGAACTCGCCGCCAGCGGAGCTAGGATCGCCGCAATCAACATGCAGGTGGCTGCGTCCGGACCTACGATGAGTTGGCGCGAAGAGCCCAAGAAGGCATAGGCAAGGACGGGGAGTATGCTGGAATAGAGCCCCACCTCCGGCGAAAAGCCTGCCAGTTGAGCGTAGGCAATCGCCGTGGGCACTTGAACAGCGGCGACCGATAGGCCTGCAATTACGTCGCGCGAGAACCACTCCCTACGATATTGCCGAAGCTCTGCAATTAAGGGGATCCAATTGTACTGCATGCCGGTACAGAGCTGCTCCCCCTTCATCAATTAGGAGACGGAAGTGAAATTGCTTTCTCGACTCCGCACCCGGTTTCACCTGGTCACATCGCCATCATAAGCCCCGTGAGCGCGTACCGGCTATAGATCTGTGTGAACCGCGTACAGCAGCCAGCGGCACCAGTTGGGGCGTTGCGGAATGTTTCTAATCGTTCCTATCTTGGTGATCATTAAGATCGTGTGCGCTCACGTGCCGAGCTGGAGATGGCTGGCGACCTGGATCTCTAGAGACGGTCGCCTCGCCATTTAGTTTGAGAACGATTTCCTTTGGTCGCTCAGGCGAACAATTGGTTAGGGACGACGATACCATTCGCGGCAAGGGTCTTGGCGCCTGCGAGCAGTTTCTTGTATTCGTAGTTGGCCTGCGTGATTGACGGCGAGTTCAAAGCGGCGGTCTCTTCATCACGGTTTTCTTCGAATGACCTTTCATGGTCATAGCAACAGAGCAGCGCCATCTTCGTGTCCCCAAGGGCGGCACCCCCGTTACTATTCGGGCAATCGCCAAAGACAATAAAATGGCTTGCTTGCAACTTACGCGAACTTAGACCGGAGTCTGTGTACACGCTTGCATCAACGACCGGATGAGTTGAATCATTGGGTGGTCTGGCGTGATCCGGCGATGAGCATGTTGATGCTTGTGCCGGCTAGAACAGGCAGAAATCAGCCCTATATTAGGTGAACAAGGACTATGGACCGAGCCAAGTCTTGCACAGCGCCAGATGCATACTCCTTATGGCACTGACGGAGTAATGCCATGAAACAGATGAAGCACGTTTTCGCGATTGGGACAGCGGTTTTGCTCGTTATGACCAGCGCGGTTCCGCTTGCCGAAGCTCATCGCCGTGGGGGCATTTCTTCGCTTAGTGCTGACCACAGTTATGGCAACTATGGTCGTAGCAATTACCGCAAGCACCACCCTTATTACGTTCACAGTGATCACCACCATCACGGTCGGCGCGACCGCGACTACTACAACGGCGATAATTATGGCTTAGGTAGTGATTGCGGTTGGCTGCATTGCCATACGGCAATGCCGTGGGGGTGATGGGAAGTCGATATTGTGAAACCGCTAACGACTGGACGGTTACGACTGACGGCGTGCGTGACTACCCGCAAAAAAACCTTTGTCACTTGAGCCGCGTTGAGGCCCACCACGTCGAGCTACCCTAATGGGGGACGGAAGAGCAGAGTGTAGTCGATCAAGAATCGAAACTCCGGTTGATCATTGCTCACGTTGCCTCCCTGCCAGACATCCGAATATTGCGTCTTTAGGCGGAAACCTTTCAACCGCCCCTCCGTGGGACGGTATTGTATCCAAAGGTCCAACTCATCCCGATTGGGTATTCCCAAGTCGGTGGTAGGATCGATGGCGTCCCATCCGTGCGTAGCCCAAGCGCCTACGCTGAGCCCAGAGAGACCATACTTGCTGAACGCGTAGCCGAAATCGTAGGCCACGCTGCCGCCAATGGCCTTTTCATTAGCGTTATCGAACGACACCTGCTGCATATCGGTATAGTTTGGCTTGGTGCCGAACGGCGAGAAGATTTTGGATTGATCGCCGGTACTCGAGCCGGCGATGAACAAAGTCCAACCCTCATACGTCATCTGCGCCTTGGCAGAGGCCTGATAGGTCGAGAAGGAGCTTCCGGTTAGCAGATCGCTTCCGATACTTGCTTGCTCGATGATGTTCGCGCCGACAATCCAATTTGGAACATTCTTCGGTTGCTGAAAGTCGTACTCTGCTTGAGCGAACCCCGTATTCACGAAATCGTCGATAAAGTAATCCATGAATATGGTCGACAATCCTGAAAACGGCCGGTATTTGACCATCCCGAACGTCGCTCCGCGGTTTGCGACATCGGTGCCTGCCAGCGCATCTGACATCGGAATGAAATCGTTCGAATCCCGCTGCTTGACGTCCCAGAGATAACCGACCGCGTAATCGTAGTTGCGATCCTTGTCGGGAAGCGTGACCACAGTCGTGCCGTCAAACGTGTTTGGCACCATGCGATTGTCTTGCGGATTGATGAGAGGCGTGTCCACCAGTTGCATGCCACCGCGCAACTCCTGGTCACGGACCTGCATACGCCCGTATAGCTGTCCCAGCATACTGAGCGGCTCCTGCTGCGGGTTCAACAGCTTGGTGCCGCTTTCATCGTCCGGGGCGAAGAGAGGTTGGGAGAAATAGTAGGCGGCGTGCACCCCGAACATGTCGCAGAGAAGACCCGATCGAAATGCCACCCAGCCGCCCGCGGCCCAAGCCTGAGACTTCGATCCATCAAAATTGTCGCGCGTAAACTCATAGGTGCGGCTAACGAACTGCATCAGGGAATCGCGAAAGAACGCGGGTGTATCGCTGGGAAACTGCCAATAGATCTCGTTCATGTACTTCTGGGAAGGAAATTTTTTCAGACTCCAAGATAGCCGTTCCTCGTCGGCAATTTCCTGGCGATCAGCCGGCAGCAGTTCCGAGTTCGACGAGGCCGTTCCGGACGGTTCCGAGTTCGACGCGGCCGTTTCGGATGTTTGTCCCGTGCTCGTCGCTAGCGCCGCGGCCACCGTGCTCTTCACTTGTGCCTCAGCGCGCGTTGCCGCGCCTAGCCATCCTATAGCGCCGATCCAAGCAGTAATGATGACGCTTCGAGTGAGTTCGCGCACGTAGCCCCCTCTGGATACGCGGCATGACTAATCTGCTATCACGGTATAACAACCGGCAGAATCACTTCCTCGATATCTTACCTTGACACAGTCAAATTTAGTGATCGCCGCTTTCTGCGCCGGTCTGGTATTTTTACGGTTGTGATATTTTGACCATTCTGTGTAGCGCCTCCCGAAGGGGCAATGATATTCCATTAGAATGTGTTCGTTCCGCACTGGTCAGGCGAGGCGGGTCTCGCCGTCCTAGGCCAGCAGGAAGACGATCACCGTACCCCAGAGTGCCAAGAGTACGTTGCCTACGGCGTAACTGACGCCATAGCCAAGTGTTGGCACACTGCTTTTCGCCACCTCCTGAACTGCCGCAAGAGCTGGCGTCGCCGTGCAAGCACCCGCGCACGCTCCGAGGAGAATCCCTGGGTGCATGCGAAACAGAAAATGCCCGACCATTAGCGTCGCGAATAGAGCGCTGATCACCACTGCCATCGCGGCAAAAACGAGACTTAATCCGGACTCTTGTAGACCGCGTACGAAATCAGGGCCCGCTGCTAACCCCACCACGGCAATGAAGCCCGTCAGTCCCAGGGACTCGAAGAGCCACAGCGTGGGGCTTGGAATACGTCCGAATACCGGCCGTACCGAGCGAAGCCAACCAAATACGAGGCCACCCAACAGCACGCCGACGCTTTGACTCAATCCGATCTCCAGCGCGCCGAAACGGATGGCGGGAATTCCAACGAGGGCCCCAACGACAATGCCAAGCCCGACGAAAGCCATATCTGTGACGTCGGTCACGCGATCCGCTACCCCGATCGCATCGATCGCCACCTTTGTGGCTTCAGGCGCCCCGACGATTGAAAGCACGTCACCACGCTGCACAATGGTCGCCGGCATAACGGGCATTGCAATGCCACTGCGGCTGAGGCCGCGAAGGAAGACGCTGCGTGCAAACGGCTTGTGGCCTAATTCAACAAGCGACATGCCATCGATCTTTTTTTGCGTGACCATCACGTCGACGGCATCGATCGCACCTTGAGCAAGGTCACGATCAGGAACCTCGATGCCAAACTTATTCGCATGATCAATTAGGATCTCGTGCCGGCCAGCCATGCAGATCACGTCGCCGGCTCTAAGGACAAAGCCAAGTCCCGGTTTTTCAATCTTGCCATCGCGGCGAACGCGATCGACATAGATGCGCGCCCCCTCAATCATGCGCTCGACATCGTCGATTGACCGACCGGCTACGATTGAATTGGAATTTACGCGAAAGGTCCGAATCTCGAACATTCGCCACGCCGCAAATAGCTCTTTTCTTTCGCCCGATTGTTTCTCCTCATACGTCCGACATTCGGCCGCAAGATCAACACCCAAGATTTTGGGACCGAGCTGAGCAAGAAACCATGCCGCCATAATCACCCCAACAAGATATGTGACGGCAAAGGCAACAGGAATTTGGTTCGCAAGATGGTTCCGAGCTTCCTCTGCGATCGCAAGATGATTGATGGCATCGCCAGCCGTTCCGATCGTTGCCGATTCAGTCAGGGCTCCAGCGAGCAGACCGGCTGCCGTGCCTGCCTCGTATCCCAACACACGTGCGACGACATAGACCACGCCGAGCGCCACGAACGCAAAAACTGCCGCCAACGCGGCCTGCGCTAACCCGTCTTGTTTCAAGCCGCGGAAGAACTGGGGTCCCGTGCGATAGCCGATAGAGAATAAGAACAACAGAAAAAAAACCTGCTTGAGCGCACCCGGCAGGACTATCCCGAGCTGACCTACAAGCACCCCGGCGAGCAGGACACCTGTCACGGCACCGAGCGTAAACGACCCAATGCGCAAACGGCCAAGTGCATATCCCAGAGTGATTACGACGAAGAACGCGATCTCGGGACGCTCGCGAAGAATTGCGACGAACCAGTCGATCATTAGGGCGCCCTCAGATGATTGCCGAGGACGAAAATGAAAACTTCACCACCGTCCCGCTGAACTATTGCACCGTTCACTTCCTGGGAGCGGTCTTCGACGCTTCAAACGCGTCGCGGTAGCCGCGTGCAATCGTCCGGACACCGCGCCCAATGTTTTCGTACGCGTCGTCGGGTAGGTTCGCCAGAGACACGCGCAGCGACCAGTCAGGTGCTTCGAACCCGCCGCCGTTTAGCAGCACGATTCCATGGTCTTCGGCCAGCCGGAATGCGAGATCAAGCGGGTGAATATTCTTCTTCAGGTATTCAACGGCTTCCTCACCGATGTTCTTACGCGCCCAGAACTCAAAATCGATCAGGCCGTAATAGGCATCAAAGTTCGGGTTTGGGCTGAGCTGGAGTTCCAAGCTTTCGATCATCGCCCATGCACGCCGATTGACAATCTCCTTACAAGCGGTCTGGTAGCGTTTCTCCGCATCCATCATCTCGCAAAGAGAGAACAGGCTCATCATCACCTGCTGCGGCAGCGACAGACCAGCCGTGTGATTGAGCGCAACGTCGCGGCTGTCGGCGACAATACGATCGATGAACTTGATCTTGCGTGGCTCGAGCGTCAGCGCGCCGTAACGCTTATCCAGGGCTTTCACATCTGGGTCCGGAAGATTAGCTATCATTTTGTCGAAGATGTTGTTTTCATGTACAGCGATGACGCCAAGCCGCCACCCCGTGCAGCCAAAGTACTTCGAATAGGAATAGACGCCGATCGTGTTCTGGGGCAACGCGCCGAGCAACGAGCGGAAATCATCCACGAACGTCCCGTAAACGTCGTCTGTTAGCAACATTAGGTCGGGGCGCTTGGTCTTCACCAGCTTCGTGATCTTGGCGATGGTTTCCTTGTCCAGCGCCATGCCGGTGGGATTGCCGGGATTGACGATGAACAACGCCTTGATCTTCGGATCCTCAAGCTTCTTGATTTCCTCATCCGTAAATTGGAAACGGTTCTCTTGCGGCGCTTTGATGTGCACGACCTTGAGGTCGTAGTCCTCGAGGTGTGTCATCTCGAGATAGGGCGTGAAAATTGGCGTGCCGAGTGCGATGGTATCGCCGGGATGTAGTAGCCGGTTGGCCTTCAAGGACTTGAAGATGTAACACATCGCGGCGGTGCCACCCTCGACCGCATAGAGATCGAACTTGCCAGCCGGGCGTGGTTTTCCGCACATCGCCCACATCAGATACTCCTGCACGATCCGTTCGTTGTGAATCAGCATTCGATCGGGCACTGGATAGTTGTCGCCGATGATGGAATCGACGAGTTCGTGAATGAACGCGTCACGATCGAAGCCGAACGTCTTGACCGCGAACTGCAGCATCGCGGAAAGGAAAGCGGCACCGGGCATATTCGCTTGCCGTGCGAGCCAGGCTTCGAAACGGGCCGCGATACCGCTCGCTTGCGGCATCCCTCCGATCCCCGCGGGATGATCCATCACCCGCTTGCTCTCTGTAATAGCGAACTGGCCTAGCAAGAAAAAACCTTCGCGTGGCGCGGTGGCTATCCAATTGGGATTGCCGCGGCCAGCATTCAGAAAAGCAGATTGCGCAGTCCGCGAAGACTTCTTGGCCAGGCCGATCAGCTCATCCTTGATCTCAAAAGGGCTTAGAGCTTCGAATTTACGCAGCGTGAGGATGTCGGCCATGACTTGCTCCTATTGTAATTTATTTGAACACGGAGAAGGTCGTAACGATGTATGTATTGCCGATGACGTAGGGACAGTTTTTCTAGGGCGATTTCCCACCTACCGGCGCCTAACTCAACAAAATGACCAGGACCATTCCCCAGATCGTCAGCAACGTATTTCCAACCGCGTAGGTGACAGTGTAGCCGAGCCCGGGAATCTGACTCTTAGCGCGATCGTTGATCATGCCGAGCGAGGCTGTCGTCGTGCGCGCTCCAGAGCAGCATCCCAGTAGAATAGCGTCGTCGAAGCGGAACAGGTATTTTCCCACGTACATCGCCAGGATCAGGGGCAACGTCGTAACAAAAACACCCCACAGGAAGAGGCTGAAGCCCAGCTGTTGCAGTCCGCTGACAAAGCCCGGCCCGGACGAGATGCCAACCACGGCGATGAACACATTCAGGCCAACGGAATTCATGAACCACACGGTAGAGGATGGAATCCGTCCGAATGTCGGGCGCACAGAGCGCAGCCAACCGAAGAAGAGTCCTGCAATCAAAACACCGCCGGAGGTGGACAAGGTGAGGGGCACGCCGCCGATCTTGTAGACCATTGCGCCGAGCAGCGCGCCGATGGTGATCGCTGCACCGATGAACGCTACATCGGCCACGTCTGTCGCACGGTCCGGATAGCCCAACATCTTGGTTGCTACCGTTATGTCCTGCGTGCGACCAACAAGGGTAACTATATCGCCCCGTTGCAACTGCGTGTTTGGCAGAATGGGGATGTCAGTTGCGGTTGCCCCACGCGTTATCTTTCGCAGGAAAACGCCGCGCGCTCCTGGTAAGGTCGCCAACTCGGCCAGCGTTTTCCCGTCGACCGCTTGGCTCGTCACGTACACGTCGACGCCTTCTACTGGCACTGCCAACAACTCGCGATCATCCACTTCTTGCGCTGCAGCGCCTATCACGTTCACCAGCACGTCGCGCCGGCCAGCCACTGCTACAATGTCTCCTGGTTGAATAATGGTATCGGCAGTCGCTTCAACAATCTGTCCGCCACGTCTGATGCGTTCTACGAACACCCGCGCGTCGGGGAGCAGCGCCTCAGCTTCTTGCACCGTCTTGCCCACGATCCGGGCCCCCTCGCGGACCCGGAACGCGCGCAACTCGTGCTGGTACCAAGCTGTGCCAGGACCGCTCAGTTCCTTCTTGCCTCCATGCTCCTCCTCGTAGCGCTTGCAAGCGGCCTCGAGATCGATGCCGAGGAGCGCCGGACCGAGCATGGCAAGAACAATCGCGGATCCGACTGTGCCGAAGATATAAGTGACGGCGTAGGCAACGGGCATCGCATCGAGCAGCCTCTTGGTTTCTTCAGGCGACAACCCGAGGCGGTTAATTGCATCAGTCGCAAGGCCCATGGATGCCGAGATCGTTTGCGAACCTGCATAGAGCCCAGCCGCGGAGCCGATATCATAGCCCGCCAACTTAGCGCCGATATAGGCGGCCGCTAAGCAGAACACGGCGACCACAACCGCAAACAACGCCTGCGGTATTCCGTCCTTTGCGATGCCGCGCACGAATTGCGGTCCCACCCCGTAGCCGATGGCGAACAGGAACATCAGAAAGAATGTTGGCTTCAGCGGGCCCGAAATGGTGATCCCAAGCTGGCCAATAAGCACAGCGGCGATCAGCGTCGCGGTCACTGCCCCAAGGCCAAGGCCTTTGTAGGTGAAGGAGCCAAAGTAATACCCGAGACCCAGGGATAAGAAGATAGCGATTTCGGGATAGCTTCGGAGCGTATGGACGAACCAATCGATCATAATATCACCTATTCACGCAATAAAACATGCGGTGCCCGACGGTTATTTTCGGTGCGAAGACGTTGACCCGCGTTTCGGCGCCGAATTGGCCAGCTTCGCCAGAGCATCAGCGCGTACCAATTTCAGGCCTTCGGACGCGTCATAACCATGTATCTCCTTCACATCGAGTTTGCGCATGAAGTCGATTGTTTCCCGCGTGATCACCTGTCCCGGAACCATGATCGGAAAGCCTGGCGGATAGGGGATAACGAAATTGGCTGAGACGAGATCAGGACCGTCCTTAAGCCGCCGGTCGATTTCCGGATCGGCAAGCCGGATATACTCGCAACCGGCGGCATCGTAAGCCGTGTAGAACCCGCCACGAATATCGCCCTCATTGGTTTGTCGGCCTGCATCCTTCCGGAACACATCGTGGAAATGAGAGAAGTTCGGCAGATCTGGCACATCGGTCATCAGACTCTTTGTGCGCGCATCGAATGCTTGCCGGACGTTGGGACCGCCTTCGACCAAGCGCTGGTCGATTTCACTGCTGATCTCCACGAGCACACGGATCAAGTGTGCGATGTCACTGCGCGTGTTGTTGATATTCGACTGTAGAAGGACAGAGTTTCGAGAAGTTTTGTTGACCTGGATGCTGTAGCGGTTCGCAAGTATTGCCTTGAATTGCGTGCCATCAAATCCGGCCGTGCCGCAAACGAGCGTTATTCGGGTCGGATCGAGACAAAACTCATCCTCCTGTAAACTCCGCCGCGCCACCACCCAGTTTGTCTTTGTGTCCAAATAATCAGTGAACCCACTCTGACGATATTCGGTCGGAATCATCTTATCGGCGCCGAGAACATGAAAGTACTTCGAGATCAGCGGGTGCTCGGCGACCGCCTGACGGATTGCCAGTGCTACTTCGATAGCGTTATGCACAAGGCCGTATCCCTCCAACTCCATCTGCCGACGTGCCACGTCGAGGCTGGCGATCAATTGCTGGTTCGGACTGGTGGAGGCGTGAGTGAACACCGCTTCGTGGAATTGTGCTTCCACACTGTGGAATTCGACATCTTTCACAAGCAACATAGAGCCCTGGCGCAACGCAGACATCGACTTGTGCGTGGAATTCGTCTGATAGACTCGCAGCTTAATTTCGCGCGGATTAGGGATCAGGCGCGTGCTTAGCAGCGTCGCATCTGAAGGATCCGCACCAAGTTCGGCCCGTTGCTTTTCATATTCGGCCACTGAACTGGGTTCATGCATCCAAGTCTCGATGTCGTTGGCCGCACCCATTGCAGTTCGCGGTCGCAGGAACGGAGAGAATCGGGCGAATCCAAACCATGCCTCGTCCCAGAGGAAAATCAGGTCTGGCTTGATCGCGAGGCACTCCTCCATCACCCGTCGTGTATTGTAGATGTGGCCATCGAACGTACAATTCGTCAGGTCCACCATCTTGGCGCGATGCAACCTGCCCTCCGCCTTCAGGTTCAACAGCGCCTGCTTGATCGTGCGAAGCGGCACCGCGCCGTACATCGAGTATTCCGTCATTGGGAACGCTTCGACATAAAGCGGCTGCGCCCCCGCCAGCACCATTCCGTAATGGTGGGACTTGTGACAGTTGCGATCAACGATCGCGATATCGCCGGGTGCCAATAGCGCCTGCACGGCCATCTTATTTGACGTGGAGGTACCGTTGGTGACGAAGAACACATGATCGGCGCCAAAGGCGCGTCCTGCCAGTTCCTGGGCCTTCTTGATATTACCGGTCGGCTCCAAGAGGCTGTCTAGCCCGCCGGTGGTGGCACTACTCTCCGCCAGAAAAAGCGTGGGCCCGTAAAACTCACCCATGTCACGGATCCAATCGGACTTGAAAATCGATTTGCCACGCGCGATCGGTAGCGCGTGAAAAGTCCCGATCGGTCGTTGTGCGTATTTTTTTAAATTGTTGAAGAATGGCGTGTCATATCGATCCTGCACCCCCTCAAGGATCGCAAGATGCAGCTCCAGCATCTCCTCCACTGCATAGAAAACACGGCGTAGCACGTTCGCTCTTGGATCCCCCGCGATCTCCTCTACTCTTCCGTTGGATAAAAGATAAAGATCGAGTTCCGGCCTTACTCGCTTCAGCACTCGCGCCAAATGCAGCGCCGACACTTCCGCGCTTTCATGTTGGTCCCTGGCCTCGGCCAACATGCGCAGTACCGGCGCGTCATGTCGTGAACGGAATGGGAAACCTTCGTGTATAATGACGGCCGCAAGGTCCGGGTTGAGTAGCGCTGCACAGAACGCATCTTCAAAACTGCCGGCGAAGACCGGCTCATAGATGAACGCATCCAATGGCCGGCGGAGCCGCCGCCACTCCACACCAAGAGCGGGCCAGCGTGTCGCTGCTGCCCCTGTGACGATCAAGACCTCGAAATAGGGGCGATTTGCAGCCGAGCGGCCAAGTGACGGCGGCAGCACATCCGCCGTGACCACCTCGCCGTCCTCGTGCTCCTCCCAATCGCCGGGGTTATAGCGGAATGACCGTGTAACCAAGGCGCGGGTGATACGGCGGGCAAGCGATGCAGTCGCCTGCGCGTCGTTTGCTGCCGCGCGCTCGCACAGTGCGGTCATCAATTGAAGGCCGGGATAAGCGTGGAAACCTTCGGTCGCCGTCATCTCGGCAAGCGTCGTCTCAATCTTGTCCCGGTCGCCCGAACCGGTGGACCACGCCTCGGCCAATTCCACCAGATTCCGCCACTGGTCGGCCCGCGCACCAGGACCCGCAAAAAGTTGATCGACCCGAGCCGGATGGCGGTTTGCCTTTGACATACGTTCCTCTCGAGGTTCCTCCCGCGCTCAGTTTCACGTGTCGAGGCCCGCGTGCGACGCCATCCGGCCCGAAACGGCCATCGTCTTGGCGGTGCTCACGTGTGTTGGAAAGTACCCAAAACCGATGACGTCTTCGGGAAAAGCGAACTCAATTATTTCGTATTCGTCTTGGACTGATTGCACGCAATGGCAATTGGCACCGCATTCGACGCGGTAAAGTCGCAGCTGTTCGCGGGGCCCAAGGACCATCGCGCCGGTGCCCACAAGTCGCGGAAATCGATCTGGGAATTCCGAAATTTCCTCGTGCGGCCTGACGGCAGGAGCTGTGCTGTGGGTGCTTGGGAATTGAATAGCCCTCGGCATACTCATTACTCCATCGCAAATGGCTTTCGTGGGCCCGAGAAATGCTTCAGGCTTACAAGATCAGTTCGAACTGATCTCCGAGGGCTGGAAATGTCCGATAAACTCGACGTCCTTGAATGCCGCAATTTTCTGCCAAAATGACAGTATTAGCGATATGGGTTGCTCACAAGTAACGTATGCTATGTTTTGAAAATATTTTTCGAAGTTTACCTTGATATTTTGAATTGCAGATTACCCTCGACGTTGCCATGGAGAATTTTCCGAGCATGCCCGCGGTTTGAGCGCGTCAATTCGCTGCCCAACGCTGTTGTCCGAAGCGCGTTTGGCATGAGCAGCTGGAGTGCTCTTTTGATCCGATGTGCTGGCGTCGAACGGCACGTGACCTGGAAACCTTGTGAGCTTGGCGAGGGTGAAATCGTGGCCTATTCGCTCCAGTCGGCCGTCTTTGGCGAAAGGAGCTAGACTGGAGCAGCGTTGCACCTCATCGTCATAATGCAGAACTAGCGGGCATAGGCGTGGACCCATCTTGTGCCGTGTTGGCGTCGTCGTCTCCGTACATCCAGGCCACTGCAAGCTCCCATGCTACAGAAAGAACGATCGGGCCAAAA
>Ga0105237_10006906_pt1 | contig 12518 bp, 11 predicted proteins | sample KBSC24metaG_FD_81520 | JGI IMG/M metagenome (GOLD analysis project Ga0105237, IMG submission 81520) | Corn rhizosphere microbial communities from Kellogg Biological Station, Michigan, USA - KBS C2-4 metaG | ecosystem: Host-associated > Plants > Roots > Rhizosphere > Soil | place: Michigan, USA...
CAAGAGCGTCCAGGTCCCAAACTCGGCCCTTTCGGTACAGCTAAAGGTCATGCAAGACGGCGCCTCACTTGAAATTAAAAAACGAGGGCAGCTTGTCTACATTAACTTTTTTTGCTTCGAAACCCAATATTTTGCAACAGTATTTGCTTTGGTAGAGAATTATTACAAAAAATATGACCTGGGCACACCTAAACATCCGAAAATACCTACCTGGATCCATTCAATTCCCATTGCTCCTGCCATTCTGAGGGACAATGAGATTATCCTTTCCCAGAAAATGACTGTTTCTTTTTTTTGGGCTGTTTATGCGCAGCATTTAAAGAAGAGTAATCAGATGAATTAATAGAGCAGTTACTGCCTTACAGAAGAGGCCATTTTTATTTGGGCATGCCCCATCGGGTCGTGTTTTACGTCTAGTCCTCGTCCTGGTCCAACCATACTGCTTACTCATCGCTATATAAAAGTGCCGAACGACCATTTCCTTAATCCGCTCCATAATGACTATATTATGGCTCCAGCTGATTTCTTGCACGAGCGGTGCAAGTTTTTCATTCCCCCGATAGGTAAGCTCAACCCCGAGGACAAACACTGCTGCGCGTCATCACCGGATTCATCAGAGATGTAAAAACCAAACAAGCCTATGCCTCTTAATCGCCTTCATTATTGCATAGACACAAAAAAGCCAGGAGATTGCTCCTGGCTGGCTGATTTTATTAATTAGACATTTTTATTTTACTCCGTTTCAAAAAGCTCATTTATTGCTAAGTTCTCAGAATGATTTAAAGGTCTTAAAACACAATCCCAAATAGCGTCTGCAGGGTAATTTGTGTATTTATTTGCTGGGCCTAATTTTCTATTCCCTCCTACGCCAGATATGGTCCACCTAAAATTTGATTTGTTTTTTAGAACCAATCCTATACGAGGAGTTTCATTACTTGCAAATGTTAAAACAGCAACATCCCCAATAGATGTTTTGAACAGATCAATTATTTTAATAGTAGACTTCATGCTGCTATTCCTACCATGAGAGGCTATCTCCCTTTTCTAAGTTTACGTTAGGATTCATTGCCTGTAGCAGACAATCCCATACCATTTCAGAGTTATAATATGTGGCTATCTTATTTTCTAATAGGTCAAGTATTACAGGTAATCCTATGCCTGCAATTTTCCATTGATTCGCACAACTGTCTTTTAACTCCATACCTATATAAGGAGTTGTCTCAGGAGGAAAATCCAATATAACTGATTCCCCTTTGTGAGAATGAGCTATGTCCAACACAATGCATTTATTATCCATGCCATTAATGTTTAGCTTGTTCTTTTTTTAATGCCTTCTCCCAAGTGGCTTTTGCTCCCTTAATTTCATTCATCTCTTCAGCACTCCATTTCTCTTTTTTACCTATTCTTAATAGCGTTTCTTGCGCTTCAACTTCCGACTTAAGCTGGCCTATTTTCGAACTCATATAGTCTTCCCCATATTTCACATATTGTTGGTAGTGGATTGCCTCCTCAATAATCATTGCTCTGGAGGCATCTTTGGGTATTTGTATGTCTGCTACACCATTGCCCAACCATCTTATACCAGCCTGTTTTCCCATCACTTTCATTAACCGTAACTCATCACCTTCTACAACGACTAGACGACCTCCTGATTTTAATGCATTTTGTATGATACTATTTCCTTCATAAAGGGCTAGAGAAGACACTCCTTTTGCAACCAACGCAGCAGTACCTCTTGTAAATAGAGATGCTCCAAAGCCTTCGATTGAACCTGCTGCTATCCCACCCAACAAGTCTTCTACATTGTTAATATCTGAAAAATAGCGCTTTAAACTTGCATACTGTTGATCGATTGGTGCACTGCTAAATTGAGCCACCTTTAGTATGGCACTGCCATACTTAGCTATTACTTCGTGTCTACCTTTCGAATTCGTGGCTACATTAACTACATCTTGCACATCCTGAACAATTGTATTGTACGTGGAGGCAGCGACGTTGTTTTTAAACGTTTCAAATTGAAGAACTTTAGGTATGCCTGGAATATATTCTTCCTTTGCCATTTTCGCATTACTAAAGTTTGCTTCTAGCCCATCTAAATCACTTGCCCATATTGGCGTATTAGATGCAAATTGATAAGGTGTTAACTGAGGATATTTTTGAGTAATTGGGTCGACACTCATAAACCTTCCAGCCCTCGGATCATACACCCGCATCCCATAGTCAATTTGATTCCCCACACCTTTCACCTCATCATCCTTCTCCTTTCCATTAAACCCATATCGATACTTTCCGCCTCCCGCTATCCCTGCATCGTTGGACCCATTCCCCCCTCCGGCATAGCTGCCATCAGCAATATAAGCCGTCACATCATCATTCAATCCACTCTCGAACCCTTCGTTAAGATCGATCAAATCCGAAGCCACGTAACTGGTCGCTTGATTGCCCGCCCTGCTGGTCAGTGTCAGTTCAGTTGGCAGCGTATACCCATTGACCTGTGTTGTCCCTGAGTACGTTCCTCCTGGAATGGAGAGGGTGGTCAGCATCCTTCCCGGCATGATCATACCGAAAGGGTAATAATCCTGGGCTGTCTGTACGTCCGCCTCATAATGATCTATCAAAGAACTGTCTTGGGCTAAAGATACACCGATTTTCTTATCTGAGATAGTGGCCAGCACATTCCCTAAATGGTTTCCTATCTCAACGGTTTTTTATAGAAACACCTCAGTGGTAGGGTAGGACGGAATAACAAAAAAATAGAGGGTAATTAGCCCTCTATTACTTAAAAGAAGATATGAAGTGCAAGCAACCTATTTACGGAACTTCTTACCTGGATGTTTTCTTGTGTGGTGGATTGAATTAACGAAGATCATCTTCTTCTGCTTGTAAATCCTGTAGACTATTACGTATGGGAATCCATCAACTTTTACTTCTCTGCAACCTTTACGAGTCTTTTGTCCGTAGTTTTCAGGATTCTTTGCTATTTTATCCATCCTTTGACGCACAGAAGCTGCAAATCTTTCTCCAAGGTCTTTTTGTATTAGTTCATAATGAATGTAAGCTTCTTCATAGTCAACTGAGACCAGATCATGGAACTCATAACTATAACTCATCGCTTAGACTTTGTTTTGGCTTTATGTGCTTTCCTGGCGCGTGCTTCCAACTGATCTAGTGTTAAGACTTTGGCTTTACCACTTTCATACTCAGCAGTCCTACGATCTAGTTCAGCAATAAAGGCTTTATCCTCCCAGGGATCATCTTCTTGTTTTTCCACTATGGTTCTTACTATGCCTAATACTGCTTGTTTCTCTTTCACATTCATTTGAGCCACGTATTTAGTAATCTGTTTATCTATTGTGGAGACGGCAGTTCCCATAACTATATTCATTTTCAACAAATTTAAATGATAAAATTGTGATTCTCAAATCATCCAAAAGGATGATATTTAGTAAGTTGGTCGGTGAGACTACCCATCTCCTGGGCAGCATACTTTTCCGTACTGCTGATATACTTGTGCCCGGCCATGTATTGGACCTCCCTTTTGTTATGCAAGGTCAGCCAATGCAGGATCACGGAAGCTCTTATATGGAGAGCATTCCTGACAGCAGGATTGATACCTTGTAATTCCAGCATCATCAAGGCAAGTAAGTTACTGACATCTCCTGGTATCAATTTGTCTCCTTTGGAGCGTAATAGGGGCCTGATTTCCTCCAAATACTTATTCAAGGGTAGCATTTGCATAAAAGACAGCGGCAGTTCCCGGCTGTTGCTCCTTCTGGTGGAGGGGACATAGACTGTCCCTGCAGTGAGGTTAATATTTCCAGTGTCCATCTTATGTAATTCTCCTGCATGTACCCCCTGCCAGATCAATAAACCCAGGATGACCAGGTTGCGCTGGTGCAGCAGGTCCGTCTTTGCCTGGAAAATGGTAGTCTTCCTCAGTTGTTCATACTGTTGGTACAGGATACCCAGTTCAGCATAGGGCAGGGGGTTTTCCACCACCTTCTTGATGGTCCCCTTTACCCTCAGTGTGCGGGCTGGATTTTTTCCAACTATACCTTCCTTTTTCAAGCACTCAAAATAATGGCTGATGCTGGTGAGTCTCAGATTGATGGTAGCTATGTCCAATCCTTTTCCCTTCTCCCACTGAATATAAGCCAACAGATCAGTGTATCTAATGGTGCCGGCATCCAGGTGCTGCTCTTCAGTTAGCCAGCTGATAAACCGCCTTATATTGGCTACATGTTCCCGGATGGTGCTATCCTTCATATTCCTGCCTTGCAGGTACGTGGTAAACTCATTCATGTGTCGTTGTTTAATTCGTGGGCTAAATGGGTGTAGATCTGCGTGGATTCTAGGCTGTCGTGGCCTAAGAACCGGGCTATGTCTTCCAGGCTCATTCCACCCTGCAACAGGTGAGTGGCAATACTATGGCGAAGGGTATGCAGACTGAAAGATTTGGTGATGCCCGCCTTTTCTCCCAGGTGGTGCAATCTGCGATAGAAATTTGTCATACGCAGTCCTCTCTCCCCAATGAAAAAAGCATCTTCATCCCGTACCCTTTTCTTCTGCGGGAATTTTCGGGTATAATCTCTTGCATAATGCTGGTGCAAGAACCACTCTCTTCCTTCTTCCAGGTAAACCTGCAAGTCCTCTACGTGCCTACTGGCAATGGGGACATAGCGTTGCTTTGATCCCTTCCCTTTCCGTACCAGGAGTAAGCGTTTGGTCAGGTCAATGTCTGTACAATCCAGGTGGATACCTTCTGACCTTCTCAGCCCACAGCCATAGAAAACAGCTATCATGGCCCTGTCCCTTTGTCCCATCGCTGTTCCTCCAACTGGAGCAGGCAGGAAGGTCACTTCATACAGGGCTTTTACCTCCGCCACAGTCAACACAGTCTGCAAAGGGGTATCAGCAGCCAGATAAGCAGGAGGAATATCGAGGATATACTTGCCGGTGGTATTCAGATACCTGGCAAAGCTGTTCACCGCGCTGAGGATGCTTTTGATATGGTTGCTGCTGATGGCCCCCGGCCGTACCTGACTGGACCTTCCTCGCAGATAGTCGAAAAAATCCCCTATATCCTGAGACTTGACCAGGATAATGGAAGAAATCCCCTTGCCTTCCAGGTAGTGCAGTAGCTCCTGGACATACACCGGCCATTTGGACACCGTGGGATCAGCATAGCCGATGATCTGTAACCATTCCCGGTATGATTTGATCAGGTACAGGTAATCGGAGGACTGTAAGGTTAGTTTTTTCATAGTGCACAGGTTAAAAGGGTGAGCCAATGAGCCGGTAGGCTGGATTACTTGCTGGACTTGCGTTTCTTCGGCCTAGGTGGTTTTTGGGCCTGCATTGAGCCTTGGGTAAGCTTATCCAGGATAGCATCCAGGCTTTGGCTGATGGATTGTTGTAGCTCCTGGTACTCTTCCTGGCTAAGTAAACCATAGGTGAAGGTTCGGGTATCCTGGGAGGGAGATTTAACCAGGTAGCCAGCTGACAGCAAGGCATGGTTATGCCTTTTTACAGTGCTCAGAGGAATGTGCAGGGCCTTGCTGATATCCAGGTTGGTGAAGCTATCCAGGCTATTACTATCCAGGTATGTCTTTACCCGCTCGAAGTAGTTCCTGCAAGCCCCTGTCAGGTCATCCGATTTACGCAGTAATACCTCCTTCATCAACTGGTTGCCAGCAGCTATGTCTTCCAGGGTGCTTTCAATGTACACTTCTCCTGTCGTGGGATCTACCTGGTGAGGGCGCTGGAATTGATGATAGAAAGTGATCACCTCGATAAAAGCCAGGTAATGGGCATTGGTCCTCCTGGGTTTAAGGACAGAAGAAGGGAGGACTAGGCTTTCAGCATAGGGATTCCTGACAGTGATGGGTTGTAATGCCCTTTGTACATGCTGCAATTGCTGCTTGATCCTGATCTCTGTGGCTGTATCAATCTTACCGGCGCTCTTTTTACGCTGGTATTCCATGATACGGCTATCCTGCTCCGGGCTTTCATCCAGGTAAAGCAGGAAGGAGCGGTTAGCATTATCCTCATAAATACTTTCCTGGGTGGTACACCCTCCTACACAGACAGGACCTTCCACCTTTAGGTGAATGGTCTGTGTTTCACCTGCCCGGTTCTTGTAAGGGACGCTTTTGGTGATCATCCGCTTGCTTTGCAACTCTCGCAGCGGATAAAGTACCTCCCCCGCACCGTCCATGTCTTCTATCAGGATCAGCTTATGACAAAGCTCCTGCCTGCCAAAATAGTAGAAGGCATTACCACTAAGGGAGGTGAGGGCTATTTTGTCCTCATCTGCGACCAATTCCCCTACTTTCTCCTGCAAATGGCTTTTGCCAGCCCCACTACTGCCCAAGCTGATCACATGTAGAGGATGATCTCTTTTCCGGCTGGTGAAGACCAGGTACATCAGCAGCCTGTTATTCTCTTCTCCGATTACCCCACTTTGCCCTATCAGCTCATTGGTCCTGGACAGGAGATCAGGCTGCTTAAGGAAATCCTCTGCTTGTTTTATCTCCTCAGCGGTGAGATGAATGGTCTTATCCTGGTGAAACGCCTGTAATTGGTCCAGCCGATATGCTTCCAGCTCATCAATCAACAGGGAAAATATGGGAGATAGGTAGACTGTACCCAGGTTAAATCGTTCTGCACACCTTTTGATCAGCTTGTCCAGGGCACTATCATTGTATAAGTCCAGGTTATGCCTGATGGATTGCTGCTGGTAACTGATCTTCAAGGTAACCCTCATCCTGTCCAACCCTTCCAGGGAAAAACCTCCCAGCAGGGCAAAGTGGAGATTCTGATATTGCCAGGTGATATAGCTCGGGTTGCCGGTGTTCAGTTGGTTGGTGGGGGGCGTCATAGATAATGGTTTGTGTGTCTAAGAGGAAGATATATTGGCTTGTGCCTGTGCAAGCAAGAAAATGGCCTCCAGGACCTTCTCTAGCTGTCCATGATAATATAGCAGGTCAGCTCTTTGATCCGGTTCACTGAAATAGGTATTGTCAGTAGTCAGGCAGACCTCCAATTGGTTCCATTGATGGTTCCTGACTTCATAGAGACCGTAGTCTATACAGAAATGGGCTAACACACCATAAGGGTTTTGTTGCTCTTCCTCTGTTAGTCTCAATGGTTGATTGAATAGCTCAAGATTGGTAAGAAAGTGATTCATGTGAAGAATATTTTAGTTGAATGAATGGTATCGTTATTTCGATGCTACTGCATCAGTCGGGTGTTGCTGCCCCCAAATTAAATAGAAGGCTTCTACTAAGGTCTGTATATACAAGTGTAAACAGCTGGTGTCATACCGATATATCGCTTCTTTAAGAAGACCATCGTAGAACTGAACAGCCTGGAAGAAATCCCACAACTCGATCCTGACGTACAATAAGGGGTACTGTTCACAAAACCGTCTTATTACAATCATTGGATCAGCTATTTCCTCCATGGTGATATACTGAAACTCATAGGGGACTCCTACTGAATAATCGCCAGAGTACTCATTAGGTATTTTTATGTCTCTAAATGCATATGCAGCTTCAATGAAGGGCAGGAGGTTATCATAGAATTCAATGAATCTGCTTCTATCTTCAAGGTTGTCATATGCACTACATTCATGGCTAAACGACATATTGAGCCATGCCGGCAGTTCTCTAAGAATGTGATCTACATCATAAAGAACGCAGACTTCTGCAATGGCTTTGTACGGGTCTGCTGGCAGGAAGTCAATAGCTCTTTTTTGCTTGTTGTACTTGTGTTCCATTAATGTATTTTTTGGAGGTCAACGAACTACTTTCATCCTGGCTTTTAGGATTGTATATTCTATAGCTGAATATGGATACTACGAATGCCGTACAATCTTTTAAACAGGATGAAACACTGATTAGTCTCGAAATATTCTGCTCTTGGATTTGGCCTTAACCATCTGCATCAGGAAACCATGCATTGTATCATACTTGACACCAATAAGCACAGCAAGACGCATGATTTCTTTGATAGTAAAGTCAGAAGGGTCTTTGCACTTCTTTTTGAAGGCATAAAAGGATATACCCAATTCATTGGACATGCTGGTTTCACTGATGATGGCAAACATCTGCTCCCACTCCTTCATGGCTCCAGCCTCTATTCCATTCTTAATGCTATTGAGCCTGTTGGCCCTTCTCTGCTGTTTGGCTTGTATTGCTGCATTGTCGGATTGCTTGATTTTGGCTTTCATGTTATAACACTTTAGTCATTCCCCCCAAGAGGTTAAGGGATGGCTATTTGCTTCAGTTGAGGAGAATTACTGCTGGCTGCACTGCTGCATGCAGTCAAGGGGCGAAGGGCCAGGGAATGGAAGCCATACCTTATAAAATCATTTATACATGGCTTTCATGGAGGGACCTTCAGACCTCTGTGAGACCTATTTAATGGCCTTTAACCTGCCTGTATAGATTTGTGAGATGGTTGGCAGGTGAAGGCAAATCATTGGATAAGCCCCTGATTGCCGCAGGTGCAGCACTAATTGGAGGAGGCAGCCTGACATTGACATTCCATAAAAAATAATTATGAGATGACAATGGCAGATAGCTGCCGGAATGCAGATACGCGAAGGGGTAGCAAAACCATGACAGGCTTGTGATTTGGTTTTGTGTGTTGGCAAGCCTGGCGTGTGTTTTTCTTGTGAGCTGCCTATACTGCATACCTATTTTCCTGATTTAAGATGGGTTTTGTACTGCTGTTGATTCTGGATTGCTCCTGTCTGGATTTGTATAGGTGCTGATTTTCGAAGGTCAGGGGTACAGTAAAAGGAGATGATCAGTTAGAAGATACCGGGGGATAACCAGGGACTTGTTTTATAGCTGCGGGGAGAGGTTTAGGTGTCCTCTTTGCTCTCCCAGATACATCCTGAAAATTTGGTTGTGGTGTCCTGGTTTATGAATTTTCAGGGGAGCGGTCAAAATCATAGGTTAAACTGTCGAGCAAAAACATCATTATTGTGTTAGGCAAATTGATAGCATCTGCAATGGCTACATCCATAAGAAATGCTGCTGATACTTTGCCATTATGCTATTATTTTTTCTGATAGGTATAGATCTGAAATACTTTCCGAAAGGAGTAAAATTATAGGGAGATCGGGTCACACCTTTAATGCTATTTATTTGTCGTAAAAAATTGATAAACATGTGATTGCAATTGTTTTTGGCACATATTTTGATTAATTAGCCCTGAGAAATTGACAACCGCTTTTCAAAGCAACCGTCTTTATCACCCTAGAGGGCCCAGTGGGTAGTTATAGGGTCAGACGTCGGGTAGTAGTCTGCAATCTCGTAGTCAGAGAAAAATAGCAGTAGGTGTCCCCAACATTCTCAAAAATGACAATTATATAAGCCGATGGGCGGAGCATAACACAGAGTAATAAGTGTCCTGAATAACAGGAATTTCGGTTTCCGCGTAGGTGTAGAAAAAGGGGTGATGAAAACTCCTTCTTTGACGTACGACATTGGTGAAGTTAATTGTTGATTGACAAACCTGCAGGAATCTATCCCTGCGGGATAGGGGATAAGTGTTTTTAGTCGGGTAGGGTTTCATTCTTTTTATCTAATTTTTCCGGGAGAAGGTAAGAAGTTCGCCTATCAAGATAAATGATGTTATGTCCGGCTTGTCACCATAATATTTCTTCCCTCCTAGACTGCATGGCTCTTGGTCTCTTTGTGTCAATGCTTTTTACCTCGTGATTTTCTGCCTTTGGTTAATTTGATCGCACCCCTGAAAACGTGGATCGCAGTATCCATAATTAAAAGGTGTGAAAGTTATTGTTCAACTCTTACCGGTGATTTATTGTCGTTCACACTTATACTGTAGCTCTCCCGGAAAAAGCAAAGTTTCCTGTCATTTATCCGAAGTTCTCTGCTGATCCCAATATGCGTGGTCTTGAAATCATCTGTTCCAGCCTCCCAGACAATCTGGAGTGTACTTGCAATAAAAAAACCAGGATGTTACTCCTGGTTCGAAAATGATTCAGCTCAGAAAAAACAGATACTTTGATACACTACCCCCTTTGATACACTACTTATCTTTCTATAACTTCAATAACAAGTGCCTAACTCTCTGACTCACTTTTTTATTATTTTGCATATCTTTAATCTCTTTAACAAACTTCTCTTTCCCAATCTGGATCAACCAAGGAATCGACAACTCAATCCAATGATCTCTCTCACTTGCTAGTGCAGTTTTTACAATAATATCATAGGGAAATTCTTGGGGAGACACCTCCTTTTCCCTTTCATATATCCTTGCTTTCTCAATCAATGCATTAATTTCCTTTCGGAAATACTGAAAATCGATCGATAGCAATCGTAGTAAATAAACCCCTACCTCTTGTGTAATGGAAACCATAACACCATTTGAGAATTGAGCAAAAAAATTATGAGCATCATCAATCCCAATAATAATTGGTCCTGTTTCAAGAAAGGATTTTGAAGTCATAAATTTATTTTGTTCCATCAGAAAAATTTTGATTACCCGAGTGGTCAATTGTCTTATCAGTTGTTCTTTTAATAAACTCTTTAAACTTAGCGACTATTTCTGGAGTCCAGTTGCTACCGTAAGTCCCACTCCATTGGGATGTCATGATGGTCCCGTTGCTACCCACTTTTATCCTACCTCCAACAACATTGTCTTCTGAAGCTCCAATAACCTTTCTAAGACCATAGTGCTTTAAATCCGCTACGTTTTTTCCAGCCATAGCAAATTTCTCTGTAGTTGGATCATAAACAAAATCACGTGCATTCTCTGAGAGTCCATTTATAAATGCTTTATTTGATTTGATTGAGCTGTTAAGTTCAATTACCCCAGAAATAGAACCTGATCCATTTAAAGTGCTTGTTTCACTGGTAGATGCTTTCAAATCTCCGCTTGCTGCTTTCAACTCAGATTTTAGCAAAGCACCTGAAGCGGCAGCATTTATAAGTGCTGCATAAGCATTTAATACTCTAGCATTTCTTTCATGACTTGTTCTATAACCTTCAAAAGTCTTATCTACTATATCCGCTGAAAAATACTGAGATTGAATTTTTCCGTCCTTATCTGTATAATCGTACCGTGCGTACCTTTGTTTATTTAAGTCGGAAGAAAATTCAAAGAAATTAAACGTTCCATCAGCAGGTAGGCTAAAATATTGTACAATATACCGGGCGGCATCCTCCTCGTCTGTAGTTGGTCTGCCAAGACCTAGTAGCTGCCCGATACTAGATGTCCCCTTTGCTTGAACGTAATCGTTTGAAACTACTTTTGAAACCGTTTGCCCACTAGATACAGTATAATAAAAAGTCTGAACATGTTTTTCGGCCCCTTCTAAATCTATAGATCGTATTACATCATTTTCTGCAAATGCATATGTACTATTCCACGGATATTTTTCTCTAATCGGATCGACAGACAAAAATCTCCCAACTCGTGGGTCATATATTCTAACCCCATAATCCAGCTGATCCCCCACACCCTTCACCTCATTATCATTCTCCTTCCCATTGAACCCATACCTATAGCCACCACCCGCTATCCCCGCATCATTTGACCCATTCCCACCACCCGCATAAGAACCATCCGCAATATAAGCCGTCACATCATCGTTGGTGCCGGATTCAAACCCTTCATTCAAATCTATAAGGTCTGAAGCCACGTAGGAGGTTGGCTGATTCCCCGTCCTGCCTGTCAGGGTTAAATCAGTCGGCAACGTATACCCATTGACCTGCGTTGTCCCTGAAAACGTCCCGCCTGGAATGTTGAGGGTGGTCAGCATCCTACCCGGCATGATCATACCAAAAGGATAGTAATCCTGTGCCGTCCTTACTTCCGCCTCATAATGGTCTATCAAAGAGCTGTCTGTCGCTAAAGATACACCGATTTTCTTATCTGTGATCGTGGCCAGGACATTCCCTAAATGGTTGGTCAGTTCATACTGCTTTTTACCAGTATAATAGGGGAGGTGCATTCCCGTCCAGGGGGAAACATAGTTGTTCAGCCCTTCGGTATTGGCATCAGCCGACCTGTTGGCCGTCAAAATTCCTAATCTGCTGCTGCCATAGATATGCTGCTCATTCAGCTGCAGGTCGGCATTACCCAGGGCCTGGGTGCTGTCAAGGCTGGCCGTATAAGTGGACATCACATTGCCGCTGGCATCCCGCACATACCACGTATAGTTGACTGCGCTGGTGTCACCTCTTGTCACCTTCTTGCCGATGCGGTGGCCGGCTGCATCATAATAGTAAGAGATATTCTTCGTCGGGTTCGCCGGTGTAGTCGTCCGGTGGTCGATCTCGATAATTTTGCCATAGACATTCCATTTGATATTGCTGATCCGCTCGCTGCTGTCCTTGATCAGGTTGCCGATGGAGTCATAGGCGTAATTGTTTGCTGGCTGGTTGTGGAGGTCGTAACCACCCCCGATAGCATCATCGGCGCTATCCTGGATGCGTAACAGCTTGTTGGTGCCGGTGATATACTTGTACCCCAGGCTG
>Ga0105237_10006910_pt1 | contig 12514 bp, 8 predicted proteins | sample KBSC24metaG_FD_81520 | JGI IMG/M metagenome (GOLD analysis project Ga0105237, IMG submission 81520) | Corn rhizosphere microbial communities from Kellogg Biological Station, Michigan, USA - KBS C2-4 metaG | ecosystem: Host-associated > Plants > Roots > Rhizosphere > Soil | place: Michigan, USA...
CGCGTCCGCGAGGGCTCGCCCCCTGACCGGGATTCTTTGCGCTTCGATGTCATCACACACCTCCGCCCTGAACCTACTCCCAGGGTTATTGAGGTGTCTACAAAATCGGGGGAGGGTCAAAGCTTCACCAGCGACGATCCCGTGCTCTTGTGAGGCGCGCGGCGTGAGGGTTTTTTACGCCCTATTGCGCAATTCTTTCGCCGTCGCCCACGCCCCGACCATATCCGCCCCGCGCGCTGAATCGGTAAAATCGTCACCACGCCGAGCGCCTCCTCTTTGACGTGTAATGGAGTTAGGCAGCGGAGCTGCTACTTATGCACGCCGCCGCGGTAGTGGTAGTGCTCCTGATAGGCCGAGCTAAACCCTCCAATCAGATCCGGGGTAACTGGCTTCTTGGGCCTGAAGGAGCGGTTCTCGATCACCCAATCGAATACGGCCTTGTCCAAGGGGTACGCTGTTAAAGTCCCGCTCAGTGAATTGGTCGCGATCCATTGCTCCGCAACCTCGCGACTCGAGAACACACCGCTTGGGAAACTTGCGCCCTCACCATTGAAAACCCAGACGTATCGCTCGCTCATTGATTCCCTTTGAGGGTCTCTTTGTAATTCAGCCAGATAGCAGCTCTGACAGCGACGTGAACCGTACCGCCTGAGCGTGTTACGTCGTGTATAGGAAGATCGGCGTTAGGCATAGACAAATGGCTTAGCTGAGAGCCTTAGGAGGGCTCACGTGCGCCAGGTCGCGGTGTCGGCTCGCGAGCATCGCACGGAAGTTTTCCCACTCGGGCACTCTAGAAGCAGGGAACCTCGCTCGCCTGTGCGCACCAGTTGAGTCGGTCCAGTGCATCCAGGCTATTTGGCTAAACCGGAACGACTCAACCGGTACTTCAACGCTGTCTATGTTCGACAGCGGGACCAAAAGCCTCTGACGTCCGCGCTTCAGTATGACTTTGTCATCGGAAAGCCAAACCTCGTAAACGGCACTTCGCCAAAGCGCAACTATCACAGCAGCGATCGCAAACAGTATGAGTAGCATTATCGCTCCCCAAGAACGATCCTTCCACATGTCTGGAATGGCCGACCCGAGGGCCACCAGGAAGAGACCGGTCCCTACAGTGGGAGCGACGCGAAACCAAAGCACAGTGTCGGGGGGCGCAGAAAGTCGTATCACGAAGCCTCCGAAGACCTGGCGTTTACTGCACCCCGGATTGCGGAACTCCAAAATGCAGACAGGCATAATGCTCACGGCGCTGCGCCCACTTTCCCACATACATATCCGCCCGCCGCGCAGGGGCCATGCGCTGTGACAACCTTCTGTCCGGCGTCACCTTGAAGGGTTACGGGTGTGCTGATACCAGCATTCAACGAAAAAGTAGCGCCGACAACAGTTGCGTCGTCAAAGCGGAGCCTAACCGTTGCCCATTCTCCGACTTGCACACCCCAATTCCCCTTGTTGCCATGCTTCCACGTAACAGTAGTCGTTGTGCCAATGCTACCTGCTGTTCCGCCGTCGTACCCTCGATTCGGCTTGATGCCATCTTGGCCAAAGTCGACGCCGGCTGACGCGCCAATGAGCGTCGCATCAAGAGACTGATCCACTTGGACTTTCGGCACGGGCGTCAGACCGGGCACGTCTGACTGGGTACAGTTGCCGACGATCTTGCACGACAGACCAAGTGGGTCGCCAAAGTTTATCGGATCACCATTCCCAAACCCATACGCGTTCATCCCGCCTGCCAAGCCCAAGGGGTCTTCCTGCGTGAACTGATCCCTTCGGCGGTTCGGTTGTGAGGCCGGATGTGTAAGGTGCTGTCGGTTCTCCTTTTAGCCGCTCGGTTAGGCGGTTAGTCCGTCGTACTTTTGCTGTTTCGGCCTTGCGGTGCAGTTTCGACGACCGACCGCGCGTCAGACCCGCGACGATGCGCGTGAGCGTTAGGCCGCAGCGACGTGCAGTCGGCCGCGCTTGCGGGAGCGCGGCGCCGGCCGGACGACGATCTCGACGTCGCGCCCGAGCGCGGTGAGAAATTCCGCGCCCACTACGAGGTCGGCCGCCTCCGGCTCCCCGTCGTGTTCGTGCCCGCGCTCGCCGCCCTCTTTAGCGTGTCCACCGATACGCTGCTCAGCGTCACCCGGGCATCGACCGGCCCGTCGTCCGGGAAACGCCGCCCCACGCCCAAACTCCAGCGCCAGCTCGAGCGCTTGCGCCGCCTCCCCAACGCCCAGCAGCACGTCGTCCTCGCCATGCTCGACGGCGTCCTCCAGCACGGATAGCCCGAAAAAAAGACAGCCCGGCCAGATCCCTCTGGCCGGGCTTGCGGCAACATGCTCGCGCTTTTCATGCTATGGCTGGAAAGGCAACGCTGCATAGCGCTTGCCTCGCTGGACCAATCGTCAAAAGAGCGAGTCGAGTATAAGGAATACGGCAACCAGCACCGTTAGCGACGCCACAGAGTAACGTAAGAAGGCCTTGTGAAATTCTACGCCTGCTTCTGTCCATTTGCTTCTGCTGAGAAAACTCAAGGGCGTTGCAGTTAGCCATCCCTGGGGGTCGCGTAGATGTTCTCGCTTTAGCACAAGGCCAAAGCGACGATAGGTGTTCGCACTCCAGCCAATCAACAGCAACGCAAATACGCTACCTGCCCAGCGATTACTGATGTTGCCGTCAATCATGGTACTGTGACCTCGTCTTCGGCTGTACGCGAGGAGTCAAGACCCCAATTCCGTTCATTCCGCTCGGTGGAAACAAGTTGCAGTTACTCTTCACTTGGACAAGGTTCGAACAGCATGCAGATCTCCAAACGCAGTGGCGTTGTCGGAGGACTTTCTGGACAAACCACTCAATGGCGAGGACAACCGACACCGACCACTGCACACGGGTTGGGCGCTTCGACCTTACCAGAAGGTACCTAATGGTAAACAGATCCACAGACGGAAACGGGTTAGGAGTAGTCAGTCCAGCATTCAGTTCGACACTTAAGAACTGTAGTCCCCCAGTGTCTTTCGCAAAATTGAAGTTTAGGCCGAGATGTTTGCTGAGACCAACAGGCTGATTGAACTTCAGCGCGCCCTTGCGTGCGTCGGCGTGACTGTAGCGCACCCCTCAGCTAATACCTAGCATTGGGAACTGTGCTTTTGTCGTCATGTCGACGTTCTTTGGATCCCGCGCGCTCCAGCTGAAGGACTGGACTCCAGCATCATGGCTTGCTTCGAGGTCAAAGTGAGAGAAGGCTGACGATACCTTAGCCTCAACAAACGACTTGAGATCATCAAAGAAGCATTCGAGCGAACCGAAGCCTGGTGCCAGTTGATTCGGACACAACCCAAAAGGATCGTCGTAGTTGACCGGATCTCCCGCTGCGAATCCATACGCGTTCAGGCCCCCCGCGAGTCCTAACGGGTCTTCCTGCGTGAAGCGTCCTGTGGCGGGATCATATACGCGATTGCGCCGATAAGTCGTCGCTGCACCGTCGCGCTTATCGTCGATTAGCGTCCCGTGCCAGCTTAGGGGAACGAAGAACTGGCCTAACGCCGGCTGACCGCCTGGGGCACGGTGCCCGACATTGGCTTGCTACGGCGTTGGCCTTTCCCCACGAAGCGGACTCAGTAAAGCGCAAGGCGGAGACGTCGGGGCGCGTCTCACCGAAGCGGAGTCACAACGAGCACAATACCCACGGTAGCGATCACGCAAATGCCAGGGACATTTCCCGAATCTTTGCTTCGATAACGTCGCCGCTTTGCATTTCGACAGATAGTAGCATCTCGCCATCCGCTTTTTCTGCTCTTGCAGTATTCACGGAAACACTGCGGCCCCACGGGTACTCTCTGGGGCACCTGAGCAACGTGAGCCCGTGCGCCACTAAGCAAATCGTTGGGCTTCCCATCATGCTCGGTCTGAACTTGAAACGCAGATCGCCACTCGCCCAATCAACCTCGAGGTTGACGAGCGTGGCATCGTGTAGGTCTTTGAGTGAGATCATGGGCGAGGGTCAATAGGAAGATGCGCGGCCGGCGCTTCAGGTGGAACAACGTTTCCGTGGATGTCGAGTCGTTCGCCAGCGGGATTATTCACGTGCGCATGCGGAGAGTCAGCATCCGGATGGGACAAGATTCTCTGTTCGCCGGTAACGGGATCAATGTATGAACCCTTGCCCCTCATTGGATCTGGTCCTTTCGGAATCAGCCCCTTGCTCCTAGCAACTGCGTCAATCTCAGCCGGCGTTTTACCCGCAACTTCGCTTGGCCGGATTGTGGGTGAGCCCTCTCCGGCTGCGCTCATCCCTTCAGTTAGCAGCATTGCCGCTGACTGGAGTATCGCATCTTTGTGTTTGTTCCAGTAGGCCTCGACCTTGGCGCCGATTCCCCCTAAACCCAACAACGGCACTCCAGGGGTGGTCCCGTAGGCTCCATGAACCGAGAAAGCGCAGATGGGATCCTTCGGATCCGGACATAATCCAAAAGGATCGGAATACGTGATCGGATCACCGCCCGCAAACCCATACACATTGAGCCCACCTGCCAAACCGATCGGATCTTCCTGCGTGAACTGCCCGGTGGCCGGGTCGTAGTATCGGTTCCGCCGATACATGAGCCCGCCGTCATCCTGGCCCTCGTCGAACAAAGTACCATGCCACCCCGTGGGCGCGCTCTGGAGAGCGGGAATGAGCGTGAGGTACGCCTCATAGCTGGCACCGGGATAGGTGATAGTACCGGCCCCGCACGAGCCCAGACATTGGCCGCTGTCGACGACGCCACGCCACGTGCGATACACCACGATGTTCTGAATCACGAGCGGCGCGTCCATCTCCGGCCCGTTGAGATACTCAACGAGACCATAAAAGGCGGCTCCCGCGCCGTTAGGCGGCTCCGGTGGATGAATCTGTTTGTCATCCTCGCCCGCCGCCACGGAGTCTCCCGGCGTCACGGCAACGCGCGACTCGGCCGCAATCTTGTTGCCGTCATAGACCACATCCATAAGCGCGTTCACACACGGCGCCACACCGCAGATCGAATCGGTGAGCGTGCGGACCATGACCCGTCGGCCTAACGCATCGTAATGGTACTCCTCGAACGCGCCCGCCGGCTTTTCGCTGCCCACGAACGCGTCGAAGGTACAGTTGTGCCCGAGCAGGATGCACGACCGGTGATCAATGGCCACGAGCAATCCATCCGCTCGATAGTAGTAGTGATCCCCCTCGCTGGGGACCGCGTTGAGCCCCATTGGCGCACTTACGCTCACGGCGCGCTCACCCGCCGGCGTATAGAGTATTGTGTCGGAAGAGACGAGACCGTGCGTCGCGAGCAGACGCCCCGTTCCGGGCACGTAGACGTTGATCGTGGAATCGACGGTCGGCGTGCCGCCGCTGCTTCGCGACACGGAGCGCATAACAACGTTGCCCATGGCGTCCGCCACAAAGCGCTCGTCGTTTTCAACCAATGAGCGAAACTGCATGTTCTCGCGCATTGAGGCCCACAGGGTGCCGAGCGCCGAATAGCCTTCGAAGTCCTCTTCGGTCTTGCCGACCGCGTGCAGCACTTTCCCGCGCGCGTCGTACGTCAGCGTATCGTTGTGCACCGTGTCACCCGCCGGATCGAGCTCGATCCGGCGCGTGACCTCGTCCTGCACATCGTATCGCCGGATGAGGTGGCCGCCGTTAGGGTAGGTGACAACGTCCGGCCGGTCTAACGAATCGTAGTGGTACTGGAACGCGTGCCCATGTAGGTCGGCGATTGTAGTGACACGGCCGGCTGCATCCAGTGACACCGTGTCGCCGCCCAGACCGCTCATGGCACGGCGCCGCCCGTCGAGGTCGTACGTGTACGCATGAGGATAGACGTCGTCCAGACCATCTTGAGGGGTCCAGGGGTGGATAACCAGCGTGTCCGTTAGGAGCGCCCCGTTCGGCAAATACGTGCGATGCACATCGGCTGATGGGTTGTCGGCGGTCACCATGCGGCCGGCGGCATCATAGGTGAACACCGACCTGTCCTGCGCCTGGCTGGTGAAATCGTGCGGCGCCCACAATGGGAACCGCTGGTCGAATGCGATGGTGTCGGGCGAGATCCCGAAGCTCAAGACGCGAAGCGTCAGCTCCCCTGCGGCATCGTACTGGTATGACACCGACATGCTGTCTCGCGTATTGTGCTGTGCGAGGTGACTCGCGGCGTCGTACTGGTACGTGTCAGCGGCACCATCGGTGGCCGTATCGGCCACTTTCCGGCCCGCCGGGTCGTACCCCATTCGTGTGACCAGGGAACCGAGATGCGCAGTATCGGGCTGCGCCGTTCGCGTCACGCGGCGAACCAGGCCGCCTGAGTCATACACCGTCGCAACCGTGAGCGTCTCGGGTTGCGTGGAAGCCAGTTGGTTGCTTCGTATGGCAAACGACACCGCCGGCCCGAAGGTCTGCGTGAGCGTGGGACGGTCGGCGAGATCGTACACGGTGCGGCTGCTCGTGAACAGCGTCTTCGCGGTGTCAATCGGCGATTTCACGAGAGTGTCCCGGCCGGTGGCATCCCGGAAGTTCGTCGTCACGTACCCTAACGGTGTGATCGTCGAGGCCACGTTGCCAAGCGCGTCGTACGTGAGACTGTCCGGCGCGACGTGCGCAGCGCGCCTCACACTGACCAGACGACCACTCGCGTTGTACCCGTATCTGATCGTGTCACCAACAACATCTCGTTGCGTGAGACGGTTTCCATTCGTTGCGTCGTAGGTCATCACCGTGCTGTCGTGCGCTGGCGGCGCAATCACAATGACCTCGTCCCAGACGTTGTCCCACTGGTACGTGGTCGTCGCAAACGTCCGCGTGCCAAGCGCATCGTCGACATACGTCGTCGAGTCGGTCTCCGACGTAAGGTGCCCTTTGCCATCGTAGGACGCGATGCTCGCCGCCGCGTCGAGGCGATGCTCGTGCGTGACGAGCGCAGGGAAGGTCTTATTGCTGTGATCGATCCGTGTAACGTGTCCTAGCGCATCCGTGATGCGGCGCGGCGCATCGTAGGGCGTCACGCGGATGACGGTGGTGTCGCCGACATCGGTTCGAGGACCATCGATGCGCGTGGCGACCACGGCAGTATCCACGGCCGACGTACCGCGCACGCCTTGACTCGCACTCGCGGTGATCTTGGTGACGAGATCCGAGCCTTGGCCCTTCATCCCGATCGTCGCGGTCAGCACCTTCCCCGCGCTGTCATAGACAAAAGTCGTCTTGGTGCCGCGAGGATCGGTGCTGGTCAGGATGCGGCCGACGTGCGACGCATCATACGTGAGTTGGATGAGACTGCTGTCGGCCAGCGTCAGGCTTGCGACTTGGCGGGTCGTCCCGACAGCCGCCAGCTTGATGGTGCGACGCGTCGTGCCGTTGGCCCCGCCTAACGGTGCGGTGACGCTGTCCAGCCGGCCGCTCGCATCGTAGTAGAAGGTGTAGGTTTTGGCCGCGCTCACCGGTGCCACGGTGATCGTCTGCAGCTGACCCGAGGCGTTGTACGCGAACACGGTGCTGTCGCCTAACCGATTGATCGTGGCGATATGCTGGCCGGCAGAGTTGAACCGGACGTGCAGCCGGTTCGGCAGGTACCGGATGTATTGGCCGCCCGCATCCTTCACCAACGAGTCGAGTCGCGTCAAACTCGGCGCGCGATAGATCGTTGTGTGGGCGGGATCCTTGGTGTAAGTGCGGAGACTGCCGTCACCGCCTACCCACGTGAGCGTCCCGTCGGTCGGGAAGTAGAGGCGCTCGAACCCCGCAAGCCACCAGCCGGCACCGAACGCGGATTGCGAGCGATCCACCACAGGAATCGTCGTCGCCAGCGTATCGGCGAATGTCTTGGCGCCGTCGTAGGCCGTCACCTGGAGGGTAGCGGCGTATTCCCCCGAATGATCGGTAGCCCCGCCAGGACCGCCACTAAGCGTGCGGCCATCAAAGGCGAGCGCGATTTGGCGGCCGGCGCCTGCGACCCACTGCGCCTTGACCCACTTGCCATGGTCGATCAGCACACCGCCAACAAGGACCGACGCCGTGATCGAGTCCGGCAGCGTTGCCTGAGGCAAGAGCGATACCCACACCGGCAGCACCACGGCTGCGGTCGCGTCGCTGCTCCCATAGAGGAGGGTCGGAGCCCGAGTTTCGCCTAACGTGCGCACGGCGGACGCGGCGACGGCGACGCGCAGGTCGCCGCACTCGTCGGCGGTGCCATCAGTTCCCACTGCGACAGTCACACACATCGCGCGCTCGATCCGGCCGGGCGCCCACACCGAGTCCAGCGACGCGACGGGCAGATCTTTCGGTTGGGCATGCACCAGGATCGTCGCGTGATCCGTTACGCTGCCACTCGTCGCAGTCAGTTGGACGTTGCCCGACGTGCCAGGCCCGCCGGCCGTGAACGTGGCCCGGATGCGGGCACTATCGTTTGGCGCCAACGTCGCACTGTTCGCCGACTCGCTGCAGCTCGTCACGCCGGTGCACGTCAGCGTCAGCGTCAGCGTCTCACGAACGTTGCCCGCATTGCGAACCCAGAAATCGTAGGTGTTCACGAGCGAATCGGCGATCGCCACACTCACGCTGTCCGGGGTCGCCGCGATGGCGACCACCGGCGTCACCGTCTTGACGTTGATGCCACCGGACTGCGACCAACTCGGGTTGAGCACCGGAGACACCACGATCGATACCGTGCCGGACTTTCCCGCCGCGGTGCTCGGCGTCTGATAGCTCACCGAATCGATCGCGCTCGATCCCGGGTTGAGCGTATCGGCCGTGGGCGTTAGAGCTGCGCATGCAGTGACGCCGTCGCCGGAGCAAGAGGCGGTGAGCGTGAAGGTGTATGGCTCGTGTCCGATGTTCGTGACGCGAAACTTCTGAGTGAACGTGCTGCCCGCGCCACGGCGCATCTGCGCCGAGTCCGCCGTCGCGATGTCGAGCACAGTGTACGTGTAGACCGCATCCTGACTGCCGCAGTTGCCGGAATCATCGCAGCGAAATGCGGATACGGTATTACCGCCTGGCAGCAGCGTCACTGCGCCGGGCGAGTGACGCATCGCCGCCCCGATGCAGGTCTCAGCGGTATTGCCGAGCGAATCAGGCCAGGTCGGCACCACTTCCGCTCCGTTGAGCGACACCACAGGATGTGTCGCATCCAGCTTGTCGTTGTCGCACCAATCGACGACCAGCGTGTCGATACGAACATTGCGCGTGATGACGCCGGGGCGGATTGCGATAATGGGCTCCGTCCGATCTGCACCTTGATTGCATTGGGTGAGCGACGTCGTATCCACGTCGCACGTTCCTAACGATCCAACCACGAACAACCCAACCGAGTCTTTCGCCACGTTGCCGGCATCGCCGCCTTGAGCTGTGAGGCCCACGATCGCGGCATGATTGGAGTCGCCGGGCGTATAGTTGACGAACACGAGTTCCGTTGCACCCGCGGGCACGGTAACGTTCGGCGATACGGAGCAACTGGTGACGCCGGTACCGGAGCAGGATTGGGTCAGCGTGATGGTCTTGGACGCGGGACCGGTGTTCGACACGCCAAAGCCGATGGTGCCGGGGATTTCGAAATAAGCGTTGAACTGTGCCAATTCCTGCAGCCGCCTGACGCCTACCGTAATCGGCACCGTGACGTGATAGGTTCCGGCATCGGCGCTCGATGCGCCGGCCGGCGGCGTTGCCGTCAGCGTGACGCTACCGCTCGTACCGCTGCTCACCGGCGTGTAAGAGACATTCACGGGGCTCGACGCCCCGGCTGCCACGGCTATCGAGGCCGGTGAGGAGCACGTCCATCCCGTTGGGCAGGCCGTCGACAGCGTGTAGGTGATGGAGCCGGCAGTGGGATTCTTGACGGTGAATACTGCGGTGTCGCGAGTCGTGGCGTAGCTGGTGCGCGTCCCCGAGTCGGGCGTGACGATGACTAGCTGGGTGTAGGTTATGGACACCGTGTCGGCACCTAACTTCGCCGAGGCATCCTTGATTTGCGCGATGATGGTATTGGCGCCGGCACGCAGCGTCACGGTGCCAACTGAGGTTCCTTCCGAGCCGCCGCAGGTCGGAGGCGATACGTTCGTGTAGTTGAAGGCAGACGTCACACTCGCGCCGTTGAGCGTGATGCTGCGCGTCGTGGGCGCGAGCGAGGAGTCATCACACCAGTCGATCGTGATGGACTGCGCGGCGGATCCGACCGTGCCGCCGCTGGGCGTGATTGTGACTGATGGCGGCGTGTTGCCAGGCCCGCAACTGATGCAAATCCCTTGGGGATTCGCTCCTGGCTGAATCGCGCTGTCGGGCGCTGTGGTCGTGTCGGTGCCCTGCGCGCGAGCCGCGCGTGCACCCAGGCTGCTTGCAAATATCGCGATGCTCGAGACAACGAGCACGCCGGCAGAGACACGCCAGCCCCGATCCGTCCACCTATTTGCTCGCACGCGACGCCTCCGCCCTGAAGGGAACGACCGCGACCCGACATCGGGTCGCGCAGGGCTCGTCTCTTTTCACATCGCGTGCCGATACTGCCCGGTGCCTAACTGCCTGCCATTCCTGAACTTGATCACGCTTGCCCACTGCGCGACAACCCAATTTTCACGGGCTCGTGCGAGTTTCGTGTGAAAAGTGAGAAAAGTGAAAAGTTGTCGCGGCCCAACGCGAGCATTCGGCCGATCGATCACGATGGGCGCGGTGGCCGCGGCGCATTGCTCTCGGCCTTGGAACGGACGTACCGCGGAGTGGGAAGCCCCAGTGCGCGTAGCCAACGATATACCGTTGCTTGTGAGACGCCGAGTCTCTTCGCGGCCCCGGCGACGTTCCCCCGCTCGTCACGCAATACTGCCGTGAGTTTTCCTCGAAGGGCGGCGGCGTCGGCGGCGTGCGATCGAAACGCAGCACTGCCTTCTTCCCCGTCGCCACGTGGGCCGGCAAGCGAGCCTCGATGGTCCTCGAGGGCCAAGCTCACATCATATGCGGACAGGCGCCCCGGCTCCTCGGCCGAGCCGACCGCGCACTCTACGACATGCCTCAGTTCACGAACGTTGCCCGGCCAATGGTGCGCCTCCAACAGCGCCAGCGCTTGCGGTGTCACATCGACGTCGTGCGTTAGGCTCGCGGACCTCGCAAAGTGGTGAACGAGCTCGGGTATGTCGTCGCGTCGCTCCGCGAGAGCTGGCACCCGGAGCGCTGCTCCGCGTAGACGATAGTACAGGTCTTCGCGAAACCGCCCCTGGCGAACGAGCGACTCGATGTCGGCGTTCGTGGCTGTCAGCGTTCGAAAGTGACTCTGATGATCGCGCTGCGCGCCAACCGGACGGTAGCGCCCGAGCTCGATCGCGCGCAGCAGTTTCACCTGGTTGGCCAGCGACAACTCACCCATCTCGTCAAGAAACAGCGTCCCACCGTCCGCCTCGGCGAGGTGTCCCCGCTTGTCGTGGAGTGCGCCGGTAAACGCGCCGCGCACGTGTCCAAAAAGCGTGTCCTCGAACATCGGTTCTGCGATAGCGCATACGTTGACTCCGACGAACTCGCCGCGTCTTCCGCTCGCGTTGTGCAATGCGCGAGCGACGAGCTCCTTCCCTGCACCGGTTGGACCCGTGAGCAACACGGACACGCCAAGCGGAGCCATCTGTGCAATGCGTGCGCGCACTCGCTGCATGGCGTGCGACCGACCAAGGAGTATCGACTCCACTCGATCGTCGCTTGCTCGGTTGGCAATGACCGTCATGGCTGCACCACCTGCGCCTTCTTGAGCATCGGCGACGTGACGCTGTCAGCATCTGCGTCGGTCCGAATCACGTGCGGGGTGAGGAACAGATAGAGCTCATCGTCGGTCATATCGCGGCTCGAATGTCCGAACAGGCCGCCAATGAGAGGGATCTTCGACAGGAACGGCACACCGCCTTGGTTACTGTCGTGCTGCCTGTCCGACAAACCGCCTAACGCCACCGTCTGGCCATCCTTGATGAGCAGTTCTGTTTGTACCGACCGCGTCGAGATGACCGGCGCATCGAACGCCACTTCAGTCGTGGCATTGTCTACCTCCTGGCTCACTTGCAGCACTACATATCCGTCAGGGCTTATCGTTGGAGACACCGTGAGTTTGGTCCCCACGTCTTTGTATTGCACAACCTGGTCTTGCGTGGCTTGATCGTTGGGCAGCGCCCGCGACACTTGCACGAATGGTCGTTGGCTGCCGACGTTGATTGTCGCCGTTTCGTTGTTCGATGCAATGACCACGGGCCGGCTGAGAATGCGAACCTCGCCCTGCTCCTCCGCTGCGCTCAGGGTCGCATTGATGTTGAGCCGGCCCAGGTTCATCACTTGAAGCACGAAATCCGTCACGCCTGGATTACCGTTGACCGTCTCGGCGACTGTAGTCTTGCTATGGTTAACAGATGCCGGCGGCGCATTGGCGTTGACACCAAAGTTGAGACTCCAATTCCTCTGTACCTCGGCAATGACGACTTCGATCAATACCTGAAGCGGTCGTGTGTCGAGTTGGTCGACCGCTGCCTGGATAAGCGCGTAGTCGTGCGCCGA
>Ga0105237_10006914_pt1 | contig 12511 bp, 5 predicted proteins | sample KBSC24metaG_FD_81520 | JGI IMG/M metagenome (GOLD analysis project Ga0105237, IMG submission 81520) | Corn rhizosphere microbial communities from Kellogg Biological Station, Michigan, USA - KBS C2-4 metaG | ecosystem: Host-associated > Plants > Roots > Rhizosphere > Soil | place: Michigan, USA...
CAAAAAAAGGATGAAGTATATCAACACACTGATTTTTACTTATTTTTTTGTCACTGCCCTTAACGCTCAATCATCAATACCCGCACTCAACGGATGGAACCAAAAAGAACAGGATGGGCATGTTGTCTTTACACCAAAAACATTATTTAATACAGGATTTTCTTATGAAGTAATGCCACTCCTGCCCACGCCGGGTGAAAGTCTTGGAGACTGGCTCGAGAAAAAAGGAAGAAGTGATTTAACCGTAGCTGGCTATGCTGCGCCAGCCGCCGGCGAGGCCAAAAGACAATTGGTACAGTCGTATGAAACATGGTCAGCAATTGCCGTTAAAAATGGCAAGCGATGGTCCTTACATTTTATTGCATTTCAAAAGCCGGATAATACTATCCGCTATGCAATGATTACCACGCCAACCGGGCCAAAGAGTCCATACATGGATGTAGCGATTAAACATTTTATACAACTTTCTGTAAGCGACGGGATGATGAAACAGATTGCAGGTGATAAGCCGGTCAATGAAAATAATCAGTCCGTACGTACGGAAAAAATTGTCACACCGCTTACTGCTCCGGGCAACGGTCTCAAGGCTTCAGACATTAAAGGCGTTGTGATGAATATGGAATATGGTACAGGCGTAGGTGGTATGCTCATCATTGAGTACAGGGCTTATTTATTACTCAACGACGGCAGCCTGTATAAATATCCCGATTGCCCGCCTTATGATTTAGATGTTGCAAAATCACGCGAAATACAACCTGATAAATGGGGTACTTGGAAAATGGAAGGCAATACGATTGTCGTAAACTTACCGGAAAAAGGAGGCACAAAAACCAGTCGTTGGGAAAAAAACTGGTTTTGGGGACAGCCTGCAAAAGACGAAGAGAAAGTCAATGGATCATTCAAAACAATTTCGGGTGGTGGTAATACAGCACTCGGTGGAGGGGCCATGATTGTCTCTGCAGCAAACCTGACCCTGAATGATAAAGGGCAATTTACTTATGCCCATACAGGCGGAGGAAGTAATTCAGACAGCAACGGAGATGTTGCGGCATACAGCAGCCAAAATAGTGCAGGCACATACACATTGAAAGGGTATTCGATAGAACTTAAATTTAACAATGGTAAAGTGCTGCGTAAGTTCTTTTATTTTTATCCCAAAACACGTGATACGTTCACTATTAATGAGGATGCTTATGTTCTGGCAGGTAAATAAGTACCGGAACACCACGCATCCTGTTTAATATACATCGACTCGACTGTTACTTTATAATGATGGACTTGTATGATTTGATGTATAACAATATTTGAAAATTTATTGCACAGGTTATTCGATTGCCATTGCAATGATTGCCTGTTGTCCGGGTTGCACCACAACGTCTGCAAGGAATATCTTTTACAATACCCACGGCGAACTCAATAAAATAAAAAGCGGCGGGGCCATCTCCTTACTTGCCGGTGAAGGATGATGCGCCCCTGTGCCGCATTAAGAAAACAAAGCTACTTTCAACATCTGCCCATCTGTTAATAACCTGCGTTTTGTTTTAACTGCGGGTTTTTATCCATTACGGTCTGCGGTATCGGCATCCAGTTGTTTTTATCATAGAAGATATTGGTAAAAATCTTAACCCTCGTATAGTTTAGCTTACCTGTAGCGTCCGCACGAATTTCCATTCCGTATTCCGGTGTATTGAGTACACCAGTAGAACCGGATGTAATATTCCAGCGCCTTATATCAAACCAGCGTTTGTCTTCAAAGGCAAGTTCTATCCTTCTTTCCCGACGTATGTAATCACGCATCTGCGATTGGGAAAGACCCGCAGGCAGCGACGGAAGGTATGGGGCCGCCGGGTTCCTTATCCTTACTTTGTTGACTGCATCATATACGGAAGCATCAGGCCCCACTGCCTCGTTCTGCGCTTCTGCATAACTCAGCAACACTTCCGCATAGCGGAAATAGATATAGTTTTCACCGCCGGTGGCGTTTGCTATACTTGCCTGCGCCTTAATATTTTCGTCTATCGTTTTTCTTGCATAATATCCTGTGTTCGTAATATCGCTTGTAGAGCCTAAGTCGATTTGGTTACTGCCGCCGATACGGGTCTTAATGGTATCTCCTTGCCACGGCGCACCATCATAAAGTATAGACTGATAAAAACGCTTTTCACGATGGTCATAAGGATGCTGATCATCATAACCGGAAGAAGGGTCAGTAATAGGCAGACCGTTATCCATAGAATAATCATCTACCAGGCCCTGTGTCGGCGCAAGGTTTCCCCAGCCTTCCTGCACACCACTTACATAAACCGGCCCTAAGTATCCTTCCCTATAGCCTCCTTTCTTTACCGATACATATTCCCGGTTAAAGATTACTTCATCATTGTCGTTGTACGCCTGTGCCCATATATTGCTGTAATCGGGCAGCAGCGAATAAAGGTTCATATCAATGACTTCCTTGTTTGTCGCGGCTGCCTTCGCCCATTTAGACAAGTCATTATTGATGTTGACCAGTGGGCTGGCCGCAAAAAGCTCCACCCATCCTTTCAGTGTAACAGCAGATCCTTTGGAAGGTCTTCCACCAAGATTTTTTGCAACGTCACTAGGCAACAGTAAAGCCGCGCTGTCACAATCGTGCTCGATAAAAGCAAGTGTCTGATCAAAAGTGCTGCGCGGATAAAACAGCGTATCCGAGCTGGTATTATCGAGCGGTACAGTGATTATCGGCACGCCACCATAGGAAGTCAGCAGGTAGTTGTAAAAGAGTGCCCGCAGGAAATACACTTCACCGGTTCTTTTCTTAAGCCAGTCTTCAGAGAAGTTGGCGGCATTTTCATTGATCTTTTGCAGGAAGGTATTGCATTTGCGAATCTTTGTATAGTTACCCACCCAATCCCACATACCGCCGTTTGTGCCTACATTGGCACCCGGACCCGTAGGTACATTGCTCGGCGAGATCGCTCCTGCCCTTACCACGCTCTGGCCAGTTTCCCAGGCGGCACCACAGAAACTGTTGTCTGCATATTGCTCACTAAGCTGGTATTCCTGGTTTATGTTAGGAAGACCGTCATAGATATCATTAAGAAAAAGATCCGCATTACCTTCCGAGGCCCATACGGTTGCATCGGATACCTGTCCCTTGGCAACAACGTTTAAAAAATCATCTTTTTTACAGGCTGTGGCGGCTGCCATCATCGCCAGCAAGAGCACTGTAAGTCCTTTATATTGACTGTTCATTCTACTAAATTTTAAGTTGCGTTAAAAGGTCACATTCGCTCCGAAGGAGAATACACGTTGCTGGTAATAGTTCTGGTTACTGCCGCTGTTCTCCGGATCAATAATCTCTTTCATGTGGGGTGTCCAGTTGATAATGTTCTGCCCCGCGATGTAGATCCTGATTCCCTGTATCCTCAGACTGCGTATCATGCCCGCGGGCAGTGTATAACCCAGTTCAAAGCTTTTCAGTCTGAGGTAGCTGTCATTGCGCACCCACCAGGAAGAAGTTTGTGTATTATTTGGCGATGGTGTACCTGTTAACCTCGGATAGAGTACATTGGTTCTGTCCGGCGTCCAGTACTGAGAGAAAGATAATTCCGATGCCGAACCGGAAGCATTGAAGGGTTGCACAAAATAGCTGTTGAGATAAATATCCGAGTTTGCGCTGCCCTGGAAAAGAATATCCAGGTCGAATGACTTCCAGGTCAGGTGGGGTTCCAGCCCATAGATAATTTCAGGCGTTTGAGGATGGCCGATTACGGTTTGGTCATTGGCATCAATCACACCATCCGGCTTTAGAGCTCCATCCGAGTTAGCAAGATCGGCATACTTGATATCACCGGGGTGTACGGGCCCGAAGGTCGGTACCGGTTCCCCTGATTTCAGTGAACCATCCGCATTAAAATCAGCGTCACTGTAATAACCAAGTGCCTTTAAACCGTACTGCGTATTGAGAGATCTTCCTGTCTCACGCCTGTTGGGATTGTTGTAGGTAGCACCCGTCTCGTAAAAACGCAGCAGCTTGTTACGGGCGTAAGTGAAGGTACCCGTAATATCCAGCCGCAGGTCTTTGGAAAAACTGTGCGCACTTCTCAATGTAATGTCGATACCATGGTTACTCATGATGCCCGCATTCACCTGCCCCACGCTAAGACCATATTCGGCAGGCAGGTGATTGGCTGTATCCAGCAGCATATTAGAACGCTTTTCGTAGAAATAGTCTATTTCAAAACCAAAGAGGCCATGCAATATGGAACCCTCCAGGCCGATATCTGTTTTCTGCGCTTTCTCCCAGGTAATGTCGGGATTACCCTGTCGTGTAGCGGAGAGTCCCTGGGTAATATTACCATCAAGCACTGCAGAATTGCTGTAGAGGCCATAAGTAGACAGGTAATTAAAATCTGCCACCGTTGTTGTGCCGATGTAATACGGCAATGCACCAGACTCACCCCAGGAACCACGCAGCTTCAGGTTATCGATCCACTTGATATGGTCCTTGATAAAGCTTTCTTCTGATAGCCGCCATCCTGCAGAGAATGCAGGAAAAAAGCCGAAGCGGTGACCGGGACCGAAGACATAGCTTCCATCATACCTGCCCGAAGCTTCCAGCAGGTAACGGTTGTTGTAAGCATAGGCAAGTCGGTAGACGTAACCTAATTGTTTGGTAAGTGTCGAATACCCGCTGTTACTGATGTCTGAAGAACCGGAGCCCCCATAATTAAGCTCGTCGATATCGAGGCTGTAATTCAATCGCTGTGCGGAAAATTCCTCGTACTTCACTATCCTGTTTTCCACCACGGCGAGCGCCGTAATATCATGTTTGCCAAAAGTGTTATGGTAATTGATGTATCCCTGGTAGGTAAAAGCATGTGTCTGGTTGTAGTACTCCCAGAAACTTGCCTTTGAATTTCCCTGGATGCCTTCTTTATACGTATAGGGGTTTGTGGTTGTATCTACGTTATAGAATGGGATGGGAGTAGTATATTTTCGCTGCATACTACTGGAGGGATCATAGTTCACCACGGCCTTCAGGCTCAGGCCTTTTACAAAGGGTAGTTGTTGTTCTATGGAGAACTGTGTCTGGTAACTCGGATTCTCGTTGAACTGGTAACCGCTGTGGTAGATTTCGCCTATCAGCGACTGGCCAATATATCCCGACCATAGCCCGTTACTGTAATAAACAGGCGTAGTAGGCGCCTGCCGTTGTGCCTGCCCGATGATGGTCGCAGCGCTTTGTGAAGGAAAATGCTGATCCTCTACCCATCCATTGACTGATAGCCCTACTTTGGTCGTCCTGGTAGCGTCTGCCGTAATATTGAACATGGCATTGTACTTCTTCAGGTAAGTCGGTGACCACATGCCCTGCTGAGAAGTATACTGGATGCCCGCAAAATATCGTATCCTGTCCGCACCGCCTGAAAGGCTCAGGTTATGGCTTGTAATGATTCGATTGGGCATAATAATATCCTGTAGCGGATGACCATCAGAATGACCGTCCGGATCCGAATGGTCCAGGAATTTTTGCAGGTCGGCATCGGTATAGGCCGGCGCCAGACCATCATTTCTATTGGCTTCATTGCGCATTAGCGCATACTGGTAAGAGTTAACAAAAGTGGGCACCTTCGTCGGATTCTGTATACCTACATACCCGTTATAATTAAGAGACGGGGCACCGATCTTTCCCTTCTTTGTGGTTACCAGTATTACACCATTAGCACCGGCCACACCATAAGGCGCCACCGCTGCCGCATCCTTTAGAATAGTGAAGCTTTCGACGGTGTTGGGGTCGAGTCTGGAAAAATCGCGTGGCACGCCGTCGACAATAACAAGCGGTGTTGTATTACCGCTCAATGTCGATACTCCCCGAATCGATATACTCGACCCATCGTATCCAGGTTCACCACTCGACTGAGTGATGATTAGACCTGAGGCTCTTCCGACAAGGCTATTACTTAGATTAACTACGGGCTTTTGTGCCACATCGGCTGCCTTGATAGTAGAAACAGCTGCGGTTACAGAAGTGCGTTTCTGTGTGCCGTAACCTACAACAACAACATCATCCAGCTTACCGGCAGCAGGCTTGAGGCTTACTTCGAGGTTTTGCGAGGAAGCGGAAACACTGATCGTCTGGAAACCAGTGTAAGAAAATTCAAGAACGGCTTTGTTGTCCGGTACATCGATGGAAAAGCTACCATCTTCTTTGGTAGTGGTTCCACGTGTGGTGCCTTTAATCATAACACTCACACCTGAAAGTGCTGCACCTTTATCATCTGTAATCTTTCCCCTGACTGTTTTTCCCTGGGGCCTAAGAAAGGGATCACGTGGTGAAGCGGCAAGCTGCGTTGGTTGAAAGGCTGTGGTTAAAAACCCTGCAATAGAGGCAATACCCAGCAGCCTTCCTTTTTTAAAAAGGAAATTCGTTTTGTTAGATCTCATGTTTTTCGATTTAGATAGCAGAAAGTGGCCTGGCAAAGTGAAGAACAGGCAATTACGAATCGTTATACAGCAAAGACATTACTCCCATCAGTAATAATTTAGGTTGTTAGCAAACGTTTGGTCAGAGCAGTATCGAATACGCGGTAATAAGGAAATGCAGCAATGAAGAGGGTTAAATCAGGGCACTAATTTATAATTGTAAGAAACACAAATATCCGGTTTTCGACAGACACATCGGATATACCTACGAATAGTATTATGCCCGCGATAATAGTAAAGTGCAGGCATGGTTGATAAACCTTATCGTTCCGATTTTCGGATGCTGAATACTTTAGTGAGTGTTGAAAATTTTGCCTGATGCAGCAGGCTTAACGATAAAGCAGCTCAACTGTTTAAGTATCCATTGCATTATTTCACTTCCGGAAAATACTTAGCCTGCTTATTGAGTGCCGGCTTATGAGATGGCATGGTTTTATCTTATATTTAATAAAAAGCATGCTTAGTAAATCAATCAATATTCTTCTCTTTTTCGTACTATCCATTGCTATTTTATATTTTGCTAAACCCTTGCTTGCACCGCTTACTGTCTCTGCCATTCTTGCAATGCTCTTTCTTCCGGTAGCAAGATGGCTTGAACGCAGGGGAATGCAAAGAATTATGTCTTCACTGTGTTGTGTTATTTGCTTTATGACTGTTATCGCAGGCATTTCTGCTGTTCTCCGCTGGCAATTAAATGGTTTGATGGATGACCTGAACATGATTGAAAAACACGTCAATGAACAATTAAATGCAATTCAGCAATACATTAATGATTCATTTGGCATTACGCCGGAGAAACAAAAACAATTGGTAAAAGACCAGGCAAAATCATCAACTGGTGTCATCCCTTTCCTCATAGAAGTGGTAATAAGTGCCACACTCGATTTCATTTTAATGATCGTTTATTTTTTCATATTGCTTTATATGCGATCACATATAGCCACCTTTATACTTAAACTGGTGCCAACCGATAAAAAGCAGAAAGCCGGTTCAATCATCAACGAATGCTGTCACGTTGCACAGCATTACCTGGTTGGTTTAAGCCTGATGGTAGCATCACTTTGGGTAATGTATGGTATAGGTTTTTCTATTATTGGCGTGAAACATGCACTGTTCTTTGCTATACTCTGTGGCCTGCTTGAAATAATACCTTTTGTTGGCAACTTTACAGGCAATACACTTACTGCATTAATGGTAATATCCCAGGGCGGCAGCACCGGCATGGTAGTAGCTGTCATTTGCACTTACCTGTCAGTCCAGTTAATACAAAGCTATATACTGGAACCATTAGTTGTCGGAAGAGAAGTAAACATAAATCCATTGTTTACAATACTTGCACTTATTGCCGGCGAGTTGGTGTGGGGCATAACCGGCATGATGGTCGCTTTACCCTGCCTGGCAATTATCAAGATTATTTTCGATCGCATACCTGCATTATCTCCATATGGCTACCTGATGGGTAATGTAAAAAACAATAAAGTGAAACGGAAAGAATGATCATATTTAGTCGATCAGTGAATAATAAAAACCGACCTTGATACCTTCTGCACAAAATACTTCTACAAACTCTTTCTCATAGATGCTGTGAAATCTGCTATTCTATTTTTCATGCATTGTGGCCCAGTTGCGTTCCCATTGAAAAAAATCTGGTGCCGCTGTCTCAACTCCCTTCAATTGTTTATTTAGATAATCAAAATAAATCTCCCATCGCTTTTTATAAAATGATGTCATCATGCCGGCCCATTCCTTGTAAGCATATTCGTGCAGGTGATCTTCCTTCGGATTGTTCTCGCCCCAATAGGTAACAAGCATCATCGCATTGTGCAAATTGTTCGCTTTTTCTTCCGCTGTATTGCCTGCATTCAACGCCTGTTGCTGATAGCTGCTTAAGCGATAATAAGGGTGAGTATTCAATAATGCATTTGTTTCATCATGTAGTTTTAAAAACTGTTTTGCAGAAGATTCAAATGCAGCAATATTCTTTTCATTATAAGCTTTTACAACATCTGCAAATACTTTATCGGCACGGTTCGATAATACCTGTCTTGTAAAATTGATAAGATCAATTTTATAAGTCTCACTCGTCGCAAACAATGGTGCCGCCTCTGCAAAATATTTTACCGCTTGTGCAAACTCAGCCGTATCATAACCCTTCTTTAAATTGCCCCAGCTTGAAACAGACTTAATTTGCAATGCTGGCCTTGCGCATAAAATATTTTCCGGAGGACCTTCCTGGTAGCCAGGATTACTGTATGTCGTTTGCAGGAATAATTTCCATGCTTTGCTGATAGACGCGTTGTATTTTCCATAACGTGCAACAGCATATTGCTGCACCCATTTTTCTGCATTCACTGGCTGTTGCTGCCATGCAGTTGCAAGCAGCAATTCATAACTAACAGGATTATTGTTGATGCCTTCGGGCATAATTCCAACGCCTTTCATGTATTGCCCGTATGCACTGTTCAAAACCCTGAAAGGCTCTGCGGCATAGCGTTCCAGCTTACCCTGCAAGCCCGGCCTTTCACCAAAATTGTTTACAATACACCAAATGAACGCAGTGCCTTCATAGCCCTTTCTTGTTTCCCAGTTATTGGTATTTTCACCAAACAATTCCTGTATAAGCACTGTTGATTTATCAAGTTTTGAAAGCAATTCTTTTTTAGGATTGTCCTGCCAGCCCTGCAGTACCCATATTGAGCCGGGAAAATATTGCTGCATTGCTTTTTGAATATTTGCTCCTGCTTCTGCAAGGTCAGCACCATCAGTAATACCGCCTTCATGAAAAGGGTCGCCTGAAAAGAAACGAATGTCTTTGCCATACAGCTTTTTTGTTTCTTCATAAAAAATGCTAGCAATGCGATTGAATGCTGTATCTGTCGGGTCAAGTATATCTGGCCTTGTAAATGCACCCCAGTTGCCTTGTGTAATGATGTGTGCCTTTGTTTTATTTTTCAATGAAGAAGGAACCATTCCATAAAAGCCGGGCATTACAGGTTCTATGCCTAATGATTGCATACGTGCAATCATTTTTTGCACAAGTGTTTTCCTGCTGTCTATTTGCGATTGAGGCATCGGTCCGCCCCAACCTTGTATATTACCCATCAGCCACCATGCATTGTATGCCGGACCTGTTATATAATCTTCAATCTCCTTTTCTGTATAGCCAAGCCTTCGCAAAACATTTTGCCAAACAGCTTCTTCACCATTTGCAACAAGCATGGTGTTTACACCATTTAATGCCATCCAGTCGAGTTCATGCTCCCAATCTTCCCATGTATAAAAACTCATGGTGTAATTGTATGTGCAATAATTCAATGCATACCTATATTGTGCAACAGCATTTATTTTTACCGGTTCTTTTATAACTGGTAATGGATACACTGATGAAAGGTTATCACCCATGTGGCTCATGGAACGGTGACAATAATATTTCAGGTACCAGTTAAGGCCAACTGCTGCTGCATTTGCACCGGATGCTTTTATAATAAGCTGCTTATTCCTGGTTTGCAGTTCAAAAACATCATTATCGTTTCCCTTGTTTACTTTTTCAAAAGCAACGTGTTTATCAAGCCAGGGAACTCTTCTGTGCATCAAATCTTTTACTGCATCAAACTCACCTGCAAATAACTGTAACGGAAAAACTAAAAAGAGAAACAAACCTTTTTTATACATATTCCTATTCACCATTGAAATAATTATTTTATACTTAACTCTATTGCTACTATCATCGCCGGTTGTGTCACTCACTTGTGCGTTCGGATCGTGAATGATCAATAGTGAATAAAGTATCGTTTTGATTTTATTCACTATTGACGACTCGTCATTCACCAGTACAAGAACTATCGTGTGAACACAACTATGAATAGAACACGGATTACACAGACTGGGCAGATAAAAAGGATTTTGAATGCTGCTTCACAGCATTATTTGTGCTTATCTGAAAACACCATAATATCCCCACAAGATTTTTCATTAATGTTTTCGCATTTTGCGAAAATGATGCTGTGAAAATCTATTTTATCTGTGTCATCTGTATTCTATTTTCTCTCTAACAATGCGTACACACGATTAGTACAAGAGTGCGACGTAATCCTTATGTACGGGACCACGAAAACCAAATGCCGGGCTCATAAAAAACACTACATTGTAACTCATGAGCCGCCTTTAAACCCGGGTACGTCGATTGAATTGAAACGGTTAGCAACGGCCAAATGCTCAAACGGTGTACACTCCGCAGCAATCTTTATCCAGATTATTGCTGCGCCCCTTTACTTATCTTATTATTTACAATTCTTGTATTGCTATCTATATCTGTGCTTCCATTTATATCTGCCGATATAACAAGACCACCGTTCTTTGCAGGGGATACAGTTTGTATATGCAAATCGGGTGAAGATGTACTTGTTAATAAAGGGTCAATATTATTGGTTGAGTTAGCATCTCCACTGCAGGCAGTTTGCCATGCATTGTAGTTAGTATATTCTGTGCCGTTCCATATCCATTTGACAGCGCCTGTGCTGTAGTAAAGATTATAGTCAATAACATTGTTACTGCCTGTAGATGTATACTTGTGTACGAAGACATCATTACCAGGCCGGGCATAAACAATGTTATTCTGTATCGTGTTATTGTTGCAGTTTTCTGTGAGCCTTATTTCTCCTTCCACTTCTCCAAAAGCGCCAAGGGTCCTGTTATTAAAATAAAGCGTATTGTTTACAACATAACAATTATTGGTACCACCGGTAGTATAATTAAGGTAACCACCCATATAGATGCCGGTGCGCCAGCAGTTATACACAAAATTGTTTCGTATAATACAGCTATCGGTGGGGTAAGCATCGTTCTCACTCACGATTCCAATGCCCCTGTCTGCTTCATGCACCTTGTTTCTTTCAACAATAATATTCCTGGCACCGTCTATATAAATACCAATAGCTCCATAACCGCCAAGAGGCCCCGTTGACATATTAATATTATAAAGTTCGTTATCACTTATAACCCCGTTGCGTGCGTAATTATATGCGGGATTATTATTGGCCGAATAGCCACCTGCGGCATCAATACCTATGTTTTCAGCATTGTATATTTTATTCTTTCTTATGATAAAACCATCCACGTAGCCATTAATAGTAAGGTTTTCACTATACCCCGTGTTGCAATCATGTATTTCGTTTTCTTCCACCAGTATATTTTTCATTGGCACACTTGTATTGCCGATAATCTCAATACCATGGCCGCTGCGCCCATCTTCGGGCTTAACATTGTGTTCAATATTGTACACTTTGTTCTTCCTGACAGTAATATTGCTGCAGCCTTCATTAACCAATATGCCATTAATATTTACCCAGGGCGTACTGCTTTTATAATTGCATATATCGAAGCCCTCAAGCATTATATAATTTACATTGCTTAAGGTAACCAGCGCTTCTTTACCAGTTATACTTAAACCTGTGCCATCAATCACCGGCCTCTCATTACTGTATGCTTTTAGTGTTATCCATTTGTCCTGGCGGCCCGATTGTTTAAAAGATACTTTTTCGTAGTAGGTGCCACTTCTTACCAAAACTGTATCTCCCGGCGTTGCTTTTGCCAATGCAGTATTTATGCTTCGAAACGGAGCATCTATTGAACCTGCATTTGCATCGCTGCCTGAAGCAGAGACGTAGTAAGTATGCAAAGACTGTACGACAGGTGTTGGAGAACTGATAGTTTTACTGCCGCAGGCTGATAAAAATAAAAAGCAGGTTAAAGTGTTTGTTATTGCACTTAAAAAAAGACGATTATTCATCAGGTATTTTTTATTAATCACAATCACATAGGTTGTCCTTAACCAGCAGCATTCATGTTGTGATGTTATTGCGAAATGAACAGTAAGAAATAAAATGAGTAACGAGGTGATTGCTATGGCACTCTACTACTCCGAAACTATCTTTCTTATGCGGTTATTGTTCTTGTCAAGCACATACACCGTTCCGTTCTTATCAACAGCCACCCCACCAGGTGCGCTGAATGCAGCAGCCTCACCAATTGCATCTGCATAGCCCGC
>Ga0105237_10006915_pt1 | contig 12510 bp, 10 predicted proteins | sample KBSC24metaG_FD_81520 | JGI IMG/M metagenome (GOLD analysis project Ga0105237, IMG submission 81520) | Corn rhizosphere microbial communities from Kellogg Biological Station, Michigan, USA - KBS C2-4 metaG | ecosystem: Host-associated > Plants > Roots > Rhizosphere > Soil | place: Michigan, USA...
CTGCAGCTGCAGCAACCGACCAGAGCGGCGACTCCCGTTTCGTGGAAGATTTCATGGCAACCAGCGGGGAAAGTTCGCTGTAATTACCCGGCGCCTCTGGTTGTGCAGCTGAAGGACGAAAAGAACCAGCCCGTTAGCGGCGCGGAAGTGGAAATTGTGCTCACCATGCACGAAATGCCCGAGCACGGCGAGTTCAAGACTCCCACCAGAATGACCAAACCCGGAATTTACGAGGGCACACCTACTTTCTTATATGGTGGGGACGTGGAAAGTGGCCATTCGCGCCAGAAAAGACGCTGGGAGTACGGCCCAGACATTCACTTTTGAAGTGAAAGAGTAATCAAACGCCGACCAGGACGTGGTTACCGAACCGGTTTCCCCGCGTCTATCTCAATAGCTGGGAAGCTGTGAGTTTCGCCCCGAAAACTCTCCCGCCCTGGCGAAATGCGCGAAACAGGACGATCCTGGTATCATAGGTGTCGCAAAGGCGCTTCGCTGGGTTACTTCGGTAGACGGGTGCGGCCAGGCCGCTCGTCCGGCGAATGGCCTCAGTTTGTTAAATAAAAAATAAAACATATGATTACAGTCGAAGGTCTGACCAAGCGATACGCACGCCACGTCGCAGTCAAGAACATCTCCTTCGAAGTCGGCAAAGGTGAAATTGTGGGTTTTCTGGGCAAAAATGGCGCCGGAAAAACGACCACGATGCGAGTTCTCACCTGCTTTCTTCCGCCCAGCGCGGGTAAAGCAACTGTTGCCGGTTTCGATGTTCTCGAACAACCCCACGAAGTAAAGAAGCATATCGGCTATCTGCCGGAAACACCTCCCGTGTATCCCGAGATGGAAGTCGCCGACTATCTCACTTTCGTCGCGAAGCTGAAGGGCATTCCCTCTGCCGAAATCAGCAAGCGCGTCGATGAAGTCTGCGACCGCACCGCGATCGGCGACGTGAAAAATAAGATCATCGGTAAGCTGTCCAAGGGCTACCGGCAGCGCGTCGGTCTCGCCCAGGCAATCATTCACAACCCGCCGGTTCTGATTCTCGACGAACCGACCTCCGGTCTCGACCCCGAACAGCAACTGCACGTGCGGGAACTGATTGCCAGCCTTTCCGGCGACCACACCATTATTCTCAGTACGCATATTCTCTCGGAAGTCGAACAGTCCTGCAGCAAGGTCATCATCATCAATAACGGTGAGATCGTTGCGGTGGATTCGGTGGCGGCGCTGCACAAGCGCGGCAGAACCACGGAGAGCGTGGCGCTCGAAGTTACCGGTGCCCCGGCGCTGGACGTGCGTTTGCGCCTCGAACAGGTGCCCGGCGTGGCTCGCGTCATTTCCCGCGACGCCAGAGAAGGCGCGGTTGGCTTTGAAGTCGCCGGCCTGGAACATGCTTTCATTCGTCCCGACCTGGCGCGCGCGGTCGTGCAGGCTGGCTGGAACCTGACCGAACTGAAGCCGCTCGGCGAGTCACTCGAAGAAATCTTCCTCGACCTGACCCGCTCGGAAAAGACGGCTGAAAAATCTATCGAAGGAGCAAGCTCACTCCAATGAGAAACATCATTACTATCTGCTCCAAAGAAATTAAATCGTATTTCGTCTCCCCGGTCGCTTACCTGCTGATGGGCCTTTTCGGCCTGATTTTCGGCTACTTCTTCTATAGCGCCACCGCTTACTTCGTGATGGCTGGCCTGCGCCAGCAGATGCAGGGCGGCGGCGGACCGATGAGCGTGAATGAGTTCGTCATCGCTCCCCTGCTCGGCAATGCCAGCGTGGTGGGCCTGTTCCTGATTCCGCTGATCTCCATGCGGCTTTTTGCCGAGGAGAAGCGTACCGGAACAATCGAACTGCTGCTCACCAGTCCGATTCACGATTGGGAAATCGTTCTCGGCAAATGGCTGGGCGCGATGGTGATGTACACCTGCCTGCTGGGTATGGCTGCAGCCAACGTCCTGCTGCTCTTCGCCTACGGCTCGCCCGACTGGCGTCCCGTCCTGACCGGCTTCCTGGGTCTGCTCTTACAGGGCGGAACCGTGCTGGCCATCGGAACCTTCATCTCTTCCACCACTCGCAACCAGATCATCGCGGGCGCGGCCACTTTCTCCATCTGCCTGCTGCTCTGGGTGCTCAGCTGGGTCAGTTCTTATAACGAAGCGGGCTGGGCACAGGCAATTGCCTATTGCTCCATCCTGACGCACTTCGAACCGTTCTCGAAGGGCATCATCGACACGAAGGACCTGGTGTTCTACTTATCCGCGATTTTCCTCGGTCTCTTCCTGACCGCGCGGTCGCTCGAATCTCTGAGGTGGAGGGCATAATGGCTTCCGAATGGATGAAATCCCGCCAGACGAAATACGGCGCTTACATCACCGTCTACGTACTGGTGATTCTCGCCGTCATCTTCGCCGCCAACTGGCTCGCCAAAGATCACAATAAGACCGTCGATGTGACGGCCAACAAGCGTTTCACTCTTTCCGACCAGACGAAGAAGGTAGTCGGAGGTCTCAACAAACAGGTCAATCTTTACTACTTCGACAAGGCCGACTCATATGACCGCGCCCGCGACATGCTGGACCGTTATAAGAACCTCTCCTCGAAGCTGAATGTCGTTTACGTCGATCCGGACAAGAAGCCTGACGTCGCCCGCGTGGAAGGCATGCATGCTTTCGGCGACATCATTCTGGATAACGGCGTCAAGAAAGAAACCGCCAAAGCTCTCACCGAAGAGGAACTCACCGGCGCTCTGATCCGCGTACTGAAGAATGGCCCGCGCAGCGCCTGCTTCGTCGAAGGTTCGGGCGAACACCAGTTGAGCGACACCGGCCGTGAAGGCTATTCGACGCTGAAAGACGCTCTCGAAAAGAACAACTACAAGACGCAGACCATCTCGCTGATCCAGACTCCCGAAGTGCCGAAAACCTGCAACATCGTGGTGATCGGCGGACCGAAGCGGGATTATCTGCAGCCCGCGGTTGATGCCCTGAAGACCTATGTGCAGAACGGCGGTCACGTGGTGGTCAACTTCGATCCGGTTCTGAATCTGCCCGATTCGAAACTGGGCGATACACCCTCCCTCGCGGCTCTGACCGAGAGCTGGGGTATCACTGCGAACGGTGATGTGGTGCTCGACCTGAGCTCTGCCAGCCGTCTCTTTGGCCAGCTCTCACCGGTTGTGGGCTCCTACGAATCGCATCCGATTACGCGGGTGATGGACGACAACGCCTCCGTATTCCCGCTGTCCCGCAGCCTGGCCGTGAAGGCGCCCGCACAGAAGCTGTTCTCCACCGGAGACACGGCCTTCTCGCTCACCAATCCGAAACTCCCCATCCCCGAAGCCGACCTGGAAAAAGGCGCCAAGGGTCCGTTCGTGATGGGCGCAGCTGCCACTATCGGCACTGGCGCGACTGCCGGCCGTGTGGTCGTGGTGGGAAGTTCCAACTGGATGGCCAACTTCATTCTGGGAGCGCCGGTCGCCAACCGCGACCTGGTGCTGAACGTGATGAACTGGCTAACCTCCGATGAGGACCTGATCTCGATCCGGCCCAAAGAACCCGAAGATCGCCGCCTGAACGTCACCGGCTCCGCCATGCGGGTCATCTTCCTGACCAGCGTGCTGTTCCTGCCGCTGATCGTGATCTTCTCCGGCGTCTCTGTCTGGTGGAAACGCAGATGATGAAGCCAACTGGACTTCTGGCAGCATGTGGAGTCCTGGTCGTGCTGGGCGGGCTGGTGTTTTACTACCAGAAAAATCCCGCCAAACCGGACACCAAAACACCTGACTCGCCCAAGGTCCTGGCCCTGGGCGAGGATCAGATTGAAAGCATCGTTCTCCGCAGGCCTTCTCAGGAAGTTCTGACGCTGAAAAAGATGGACGGCAAATGGGTTATCACCGAGCCGTCCATGATGGCTGCCGACCAGGACGCCGTCAAAACCCTGGTGGGCGCGGTGGCAAACCTCTCCGCCGACCGGCTGATCGATGAAAAGCCGTCGGACCTTTCAGCGTTTGGTCTGAATGCGCCGCCCTCAGAGGTGGACGTTCAGGTGAAGGGCGGCACCGAGTACAAACTGCTGATCGGCTCTGAGACGCCCGCTGGCAGCGCGAATTACGTGAAGCTGGCGAGCAGCCCCAAGGTTTACACCGTTTTCTCCACCACCCGGAGCAACCTCGACAAGAGCGTCAGCGACCTGCGCGACAAGCGCCTCCTGACGTTCAACAACGACAAAGTCACAGCCATCTCGGTCGCCTCTAAAGGCCCCGAGTTCTCTTTCGCGCGGAACGGCCAGAACGAATGGCAGATCACCAAACCGAAGCCTTACCGGGCCGACTCCCCTCAGGTGGACGATCTGCTCCGCAAACTCAAAGACGCGAAGATGGACCTCGCAGGTCCGGTTCCGGACTTCAAAACTGCCGAGAAGGTAGCGACCGCCTCCGTAACCGACAACGCCAGCACGCAGACCATCGAAGTCCGCCAGGCCAAAGACAAGAGCTACGTGGCAAAAAGCTCTGTCGTGGAGGGCTTCTTCAAACTTGCAGGCGATCTGGGCGAAGGTCTGAAAGACAAAACGGTGGACAGCTTCCGCAACAAGAAGCTCTTCGACTTCAGCTTCAATGACCCGAGCCGGATTGAACTCAACGGCGCGGCTTACACCAAAGGCGGCAGCGCACAGGACACGAAGTGGAACGGACCCTCCGGTCAGGTGGACTCCGCCAGCATTCAGAACGTGGTGGATAAGCTCAGGGATCTGACCGCTTCCGGCTTCACCGAGAAGCTCGGCGGCACGCTGGCGTATGAAATCGCAGTAACGTCTGGCGACAATCACAAGGTGGAGAAGGTAAGCTTCAACAAGGTGGGCGACGGCTATCAGGCGCAGCGCGCCGGAGATCCGGCCGTCTACGTTCTGCCGGCCGCCACTTACGACGACTTACAGGGCGCCATCAAAGGCATCAAGCCTTACACCGCTCCGAAGACGGACTCTAAAGACAAGAAGAAATAACTTGAACGCTCTCCTAACCGATCTCTATGAGCTGACCATGGCCGCAGGCTACTTCGCGGCCGGGAAGCACAAAGAGATCGGTACCTTCGAATTCACCGTACGGCGTCTCCCGAGGAATCGCGACTTCGTCATTACGGCGGGACTGCATCGCGCCCTCGATTACCTTCTGAACCTTCGCTTCGAAGGCTCAGAAATCAACTATCTGAGAGGGCTGCCGAATTTCCGCAATACGCCCGCTGAATTCTGGGACTACCTTGCGGAATTCCGTTTCACCGGCGAGGTCTTCGCGGTGCCCGAAGGCACCGTGATCTACGAAGGCCAGCCCATTCTCAACATCCGAGCTCCCCTGATCGAAGGGCAGATCCCGGAGACCTACCTGCTCTCGGCCATCACGTTCGAAACTCTGGTGGCATCGAAAGCGGCACGCATCGTCCACGCTGCCGCGGGACGCGATGTCGTGGAATTCGGCACCCGCCGCGCCCACTCTCCGGAGGCTGGCGTGCTGGGTTCGCGAGCCGCGTATATCGGGGGCTGCACCGGCACCAGCAACACTCTGGCGGGTTTCCGTTATGGCATCCCGGTGATGGGAACCGCCGCGCACTCCTGGGTGATGGCCTTTGAAACCGAGTCGGAAGCATTTCGCCAGTTGCAGCTGATGCTGGGCGACCGGACCATTCAGCTTCTCGACACCTACGATGTTTTGGAAGGAGCGCGCGAAGTTGGCCGCATGGGCGGGCCTCTCTGGGGCGTCCGGCTCGACAGCGGCGATTTCCTGACCACTTCAAAACAGGTGCGCGAGATTCTCGACGCCGCCGGTCTGCAGCACGCCAAAATCATGGCCAGCGGCGATCTCGACGAATGGAAGATTGCCGCTCTGGTGGAGGCTGGCGCGCCCATTGACGCGTTTGGAGTCGGCACCGAACTTGCGGTCTCCGGAGATGCCCCTTCCATGGGCGCCATTTACAAGCTGGTGGAGATTGAATCCAACGGCGAAACCCGCGCCACCGCCAAGCACAGTCCGGAAAAACAGACGCTTCCCGGTGCCAAACAGCTTTTCCGTTTCCCCGGCTACGACCTGCTCGCTCTGCACGACGAGTGCGCGCCCGGCTCGGAAGCGCTGCTCAAACCGCACATCATCGGCGGCAATCTGGTGGCGGAACTGCCCACTGCGGAACAGATTCGAACGCGTGCGCTCGAAGGCCTGGCCTCATGGCCGCGGCCGGATCGCACTACCGAACTCTCTTTTGAGCTCGAAAAGCTGGCGGAAACAATTCACGGAGCGAGGGAATGAAAGCTTTCTTCGACATCGATACGCAGATTGATTTTGTCTTTCCCGCGGGCGCTCTTTATGCTCCTGGGGCCGAAAAGGTCATTCCGGTTGTCGCACAACTGAACCAGCACGCGGCATCGCGGGGCATCCCCGTCATCTCCAGCACGTGCGCTCATACCGAGGACGCCGCCGAGTTCAAAAACTGGCCGCCCCACTGCATTAAAGACACCATCGGCCAGAAGAAGCCCGCCGCGACGCTGCTGCCGAAGGGCCAGTACATCATCGAGAAGAATGAACTGGATGTATTCAGCAGTCCGGAACTCCTGCCGCTGCTGGAAAAACTGGAAGTAGACGAATGCTACGTCTATGGGGTGCTGACCGAATACTGCGTCCAGTGCGCCATTATGGGGCTGCTCAAGAGCGGCCGCAAGGTACATCTGGTGACCGATGCCATCCATCACCTGTCTTCGGAAGCGTCCAAAAAGGTGGTCGATCAGTTCACCGCAGCAGGCGGCGATTGCGTGACCGCAGCCGACGCCCTCAGGGGCTGATTACTTCTTTTTCGCGTCTTCCGAATACTGCGCCTGCGGACGGTTCAGCTTGATCGTAATGGTCTGTTCCTCTTCGGTCAGCTGATAAACATCCCCGGCGGTCTGGTAGTTCGGAGCGATAATCTGCACGGTGATTTCACCTTGCGGCATGGTGGGCAGCGTCACTTTACCGTCCTGGTTGGTCTTCGTTTCCCAGTTGGTAACGATCTTCTTCATGTTCACGTTCAGGCCATGCCGGAACTTGACCACCACACTGGCGCGATCAATCGGTTTCCCGGTATCGGCGGAATTCACCTGAACGGTTAGTTTCGTATTGGCCGCGAAAAGAGGAAGAGAAGCGAGCGCCAGCACCATCACCCATAAAGTACGCATTAAGTACATTATGCGACATCCGGCAGCAAAAAGGAGCATTCCGCCCCCGCCGCTTTGGTGACTGCTTCCGCCCCCAGATACCCGCTGCGCACCGCGCCTTCCATGGTCGCGGGCCACCCCGAACGGGTCCAGTCCCCAGCCAGAAAAAAGTTTTTGAACGCGGTCACGCTGGTGGGACGCCGAAGTTCCAGACCCGGTTTCGCCGAGAAGGTCGCGCGCACTTCCTTGATTACTTGCGCCTTTTCCAGACGCGCCTCTTTTACCGCCGGGAAGAACTCCGCCAGTTCCTTCACCGCGAGCGAAATGATGTCATTCCGCGACATCTCGGTGAGCGTCCGCGACGCGCTCACCACCAGCTGCACGTAACGACCTTCGCTCTTATTGAAGAACCACTGGATCGTCCGGTCGAGCAGTGTCGCATGCGCCAGATCTGTAATCGGGCGGTCGAACCACAAATGGATTCCGGTAATCGGAGAGTGCTCGAACGCCTCCCATTCCACCGGCAAATCCGGCAGCAAAGTCCGCAACCTTTCAAACGGCAGGCAGGAGAGGTAATAATCGGCCGTGCGGCGCTCGTTCCCCGCCGTGATGCCGGTAATTGCTCCGTCCGCCGTCTCGATCGCGGTAATGCTCGCCCGCTCGTGAATACGCACCGAAGCCGGCAGCGAATGCTCGTCGTAGAGCTCGCGCAGCGGTACGTCCGGCACGCCCATCTCGTAAGAATCCGCGCGCGCCAGCATCCCCAGCCAGAACACCTGAAACCCGTGCGAGGCGGCCATCAGATGCAATTCCTCGTTGATAGCGCTCACCAGCACCTGACGCCAATATCGTTCGATGGCGCGCTCGGTCTGCCGCTTCTCCCGCAGCCAGTCCAGCATCGTGATCTGGTCCAGATCTTTTCGCGTCTGCAGTTCACGCGGAATCGCGTTCATGGCTCGCGCAATCGCAATCTTATCCGCCAGCCCCAGATACTTCAGTCTCAAAAACGAACCCGCGAAATGCGCCGGCGCAGGCAGCATCCCACGCTTCATATAAGAACGCCGTCCGCCCGGCTCGATGAAACAGAATTCTTTGTAGAACCGGACCTTCTTCTCCACACCCAGACGCTTGTAGAGATCGAGCAGGTTGACGCAGCAACGCAGCAGCACATGCTGGCAGTTATCCACCATCTCGGCTTCATCGCCAGCACCCACCGGCCATGACGTGGCGCGCCCGCCCAGAAACGCGCGGGCTTCGTACAGGTCCACTTCGTACCCGGCTTTTCCCAGCGCCGCCGCTGCTGCGAGGCCTGCCAGCCCGCCGCCCAATACCGCTACCGTTGCCATTCTTTTCTCATTTGCCGGGTATAAAAACTATTTCATCACCCGCAATGGCATAGACGCGATCGCCCGGTTCCGGATGGATCAGAGCGCTGCCGCAGAAGGATCCGAATGCCGGCAAGGTCGCGACGCCCGGTTCGAAGAAGAAACAGGGCAGTGTGGCGCGCTGCAATCCCCGCCCCCGCAGTTTGACCGCCGGATGGGTGTGCCCGGCCAGCGCGTACCCTAATCTCGATCCCACCGGATGATGCTGAAACACGAACGGCGGCTCCACCACCGGAGCGTTCACGCACCGAATCCCGAGCTCTGCCGGAGGGTCGCCCGCCCGCGTATCGTGGTTCCCGCGCACCAGCAGAATCTCCAGCTCCGCATGCCTCGCGCGCCACGCCGCCACGGTCCCGAAGGTAGCCGGAGAACGGCCTTCCCGCGCATGCAGCGCATCTCCCAAAAGCACCAGACGGCAGCACCCTGTCTTTTCAATCGCACTCGTCAAACGCGCCAGATCATTGCCCGTGGTCCCACCCGGCACAGCAATGAAATGCGCCCGGAACGCAGCAGCCTTACCCCAGTGGATGTCGGCCACGAACAGCGTCTTTTGCTCCGGCCAGTAAGCCGCTCTTTCCGGAAGCAACTCCAGCGTGGTCCCCGCGACCTCAATCGTCATGCCGTCATCCGGCGAATCCGATCCGCCAGCTTTTCCGAACTCAAACGATGCCGGGAACGATCCACCAGAATCGGGAACGACAGCGGCGATGGCCGTTCGATATCCATCACGCGAACCGCCCCCTGCGATAGCCGTTCCAGCGTCTGCCCCAGCCGGCTCCGCTCCAGGTTCCGCTCCAGCACCTCGCGATGCGCCTGCTCAATCAACAAATTCCCTTTGTCGTATTTCACAAACACGTCGAACAGCAGTCCGGAAGACGCTTGCATCTGCTTCACCGACTTGTTCTGCCCCGGATACCCCGTAAACGTGAGTCCCGCAATGCGGGCAATCTCGCGAAACTGCCGCCTCGCCATCTCGGCCGCATTCAGGCTGGCCGGAATATCATCGACCAGATTTGCCGGACTCAGCAGCCCCGCCGCCAGCGCCTCTTCCAGCGGAGCCGGATCCGCCGAGAGCAGTTCCACGCCGTAATCGTTCATTGCCATTGTGAAAGTGATGGGCCGCAGTCTCGCAATCCGCCACGCGAACAGAGCCGCCAGACCCTCATGCACCAGCCGCCCTTCGAACGGATAGAAAAACAGATGGTGCCCATCGCTCGTCTCCACCCGCTCAATCAGAAGCTCTTCCCTGCCCGGAATCGCCGATATATCAGCCTGGGTCCGCAGCACCGGACGTACCGACCGCATCTCCCTGCCCTCGAACACCCCGCGCCGAGCCTCATCGAGCCGCCTTCGCACCGCCTCCGCAAGTTCGCTCGAAAGCGCCATCCGCGAACCATCCCAGCGCGGCACCGACCCAGCCTCCCCATGCGCCTTACGAACCTGCGCCACCATATTATGAATTCGCACGAATTCGAGCGATTTGCCCGCGAAGAAGAAGTGCTCGCCCGCCCGCAGACGGGAAACGAAACTCTCTTCCACGCTCCCCAGCCGCCCGCCTGTCACGTAGCGCACGTCGATCGAAGCATCCGCCACAATGGTGCCAATCGAGAGGAGATGCCGCCGCGCGATTTGCCGGTTGGAAACCCGGTAGACTCCATCTTCCGAAATCTCCACCCTCTGAAACTCCGGGTAAGCCCGCAGCGCCTCCCCGCCGCGGGTGATGAAATCGAGCACCCACGCCCATTCGATGTCGCTCAGGTCGCGATAGGCGTACGTTGTGCGGACCTCCGCCAGTAGTTCTTCCGCCCTAAACCCGCCGCCCAGCGCCATTGTCACCGCGTGCTGAGCGAGAAGGTCCAGAGGACGCTCCACCGGAAAACGGCTCTCGATCGCTCCCGCCTCCCAGGCATCGCGCGAAGCGGCGACCTCCACCAGTTCGAACGCATGGGTCGGCACGCAGGTAATCCTGCTGGGAACCCCGGGACGATGCCCGCTGCGCCCCGCCCGCTGCAACAACCGCGCAACTCCCTTTGGACTGCCGATCTGCAGCACGCGATCTACCGGCGAGAAATCCACGCCCAGGTCAAGACTCGAAGTACAGACCACACAACGCAGAGCGCCGGAGCGCAGCCCGTTTTCCACCCAGTCCCGCAGCTTGCGTTCAAGCGAGCCATGGTGAATAGCGATCAGCCCCGCCCACTCCGGCCTCGCCGCCAGAATCGCCTGATACCAGATCTCGCACTGTGAGCGCGTGTTCGTGAAGACCAGCGTGGTCTCACCCTCTTCAATCGCGCTCACCACCTGCGGCAGCATGTTGACGCCCAGATGTCCCGCCCAGGGGAACCGGTCCATGTGTTCCGGCAGCAGCGAATCGATGCGCACCGTCTTCGGCACCATCCCGCGGATGACCCGCGCACCAGCTGCCCGATCGCCCAGCAGTGTGGCGGCGGCAGTCTGCATGTTGCCCAGGGTGGCGGAAAGGCCCCAGGTGCGCAGCTGTGGATTCCAGCGCCGCAGCCGGGCGAGTTCCAGTTCGGTGAGGACACCGCGTTTGGTGCCCATCAGCTCATGCCACTCGTCCACAATCACCAGATGCAGGTGGCGGAACTGCTCCGACGCATCAGGCCTCGAAAGCAACAGAGCGAGACTTTCCGGGGTAGTAACGAGTGCGGTGGGGAGGCGCTTTTCCTGTTTGGCGCGAACCGAAGCCCGCGTGTCGCCCGTGCGGGACTCCATGCGCCATGGAATCCCTAAATCCCGAAGCGGCGCCCGCAGGGCCTGTTCGGTATCGGCAACCAGCGCGCGCAGCGGGGTAATCCAGAGAACCCGGAGGGGCGGGTAGGCTTCCCCGTCCCCCTCCATCCATTCCATCAGCGGGCCCAACCACGCGGCGTAGGTTTTGCCTGTGCCGGTAGCGGCATGAATCAGCCCGCTTTCACCGTTTGCGTAAGCCTCCCAGACTTCTTTCTGGAAGCGAAACGGTTTCCAGCCGCGAGAAGCAAACCAGCTTGTGACGGCTTTTCTGGACCCGGTGCGCCCCAAACCTCATTATGGAATGAGCGTGAAGTTCACATCGATCGTCGTAATGACTTCAGTCGGATTACCGTTCAGCAGCGTCGGCTGATAGGTCCAGCGCTGTACCGCCTGCATCGCCGCTTGGACCAGCAACGGAGGCCCGGAGATCAGCATCAGGTTCTGCACGGTCCCGTCCTTACCGATCACCGCCTCAAAACGCACCGTCCCCTGGACCCGCGCTTCCTTGGCCTCCGGCGGATAGAGCGGCTTCGGCTGGGAAATCAGTTTGCTCGACTGCACATTTCCACCGACACGAATGCCGGCTCCGCTGTACGGCTGAGCCATAGCGGCCACGCCGCTGTCCGGGCTTTCGATAGCGATCGCTACTTCGTTCGCCGAAACACGCTTGATCGACATCCGAAGGTGCTCGTCATAACCACGAACCGCCGCGCCCAGCTTTCCGGTCATCTCCGGAGTCAGCGACTGCCCTTCCCGGACCGGCAAAGTTGCCAGCAGTTCGTCCCGCTGCGCGTCGCCAAGCCCCTTCACCGTGATCGATTTCAGGGTCTGCGGTTCCGCTGGCTCTCTCTGGACGGCAACGGGAACTCTTCCCGCTGCGGGGACTTCAGGGATCACCGCCGCTCGTATCGCTCCATCCGCGGTAGGTGCGGGTTTGGCGGCCTGCGCAAACGCCACCGTGATCTGCCGCGTACTGTTGGCCGCGTCCTTCGAAAAATGCCAGTTCAGTACAGACTGCAGAACAGATTTCCGCAGTTCGTCCGGTCCGCTCACCACGCTCGCATCCGTCACGTTTCCACGGTCGTCCACCTTCACCTGCACAGTGACCGCGCCCTCCACGTGCTTCGCCGCAACGTCTGGTGGATACGTCACTGCATTCCGGTGCAGCAGGGTCGCACCGTGCAGATCCACCGCCACCCCCGGA
>Ga0105237_10006924_pt1 | contig 12502 bp, 11 predicted proteins | sample KBSC24metaG_FD_81520 | JGI IMG/M metagenome (GOLD analysis project Ga0105237, IMG submission 81520) | Corn rhizosphere microbial communities from Kellogg Biological Station, Michigan, USA - KBS C2-4 metaG | ecosystem: Host-associated > Plants > Roots > Rhizosphere > Soil | place: Michigan, USA...
CTGTAGCGATCGCACCGGTGAGGTCGGCCTTCTTTTGGGTGCCATACCCGACTATGATCACGTCGTTGAGCTGGGAGGCCTTTTGTTTGAATGCGATGTTGTAATGGCTGGACTGTCCTACCACGATGGATACATCCTCGTAATCGACGGCAGAGAGAATAATGACGGAACCTGTGGCCGCCTGTACGGAGAATTTTCCTGTGGTATCCGTGCTCGTGCCCACGCCCGTCCTTTTGACGGTGACGGAGGCGCCGGCCATCGGTCGTCCATTTTCGTCCCGGATGGTGCCGGTAACAGTTCTCGTCTGAGCGAGCAGAGAGGAGGGTAGTAGCAAGAGCAGGAGGAGTCTCCATGTGCTTCTAATCCGATGCATAAGGGAAGTTTTGGTAGTTAATAAATTAGAGCCTTAGTTTTTTTTCTGTGATAGGGATTGCAGCCATTTTTCGACCTTTTTATTCATGGCCAATTCGTAATAATACATCCAGTCGGTGTTGTTCGTTCCGTTGGCCAGGTGAAGGTGCAGGTTCGCGTCCCGTATATATCCTTCGGGGTTGCCCATCATGCGGGTCCTGCCGTACACTTCCTCCAGCTTCGTACGCATCGCGGCGAAACTCTTTAGCCATTCTGCGATTTGTTTTGCGGCCCGGCTTCTATCTTCTCCGGGGGCCGACTCGTCATATTCTTTCAGGAGCAACAGCAGGTTCGCGGAATAGCCCTGTAATTCGTTGATCTGGTCCAGTATCTCCAATGCGTAGCTATTCTTTCGGGTCAATGACATACTGCGTTGGATCCTGTCTTTGACCATGTGGTAGATATCCATGCCGGCTGCTGCGTCTGCTAACTTTTTTTCATACCGGCGGGTCCATGATCTTTTGTCGCCGGGTGCGGGGAGGTCCATGAGTTGGAAGGAGGGGTAGTAGCTCTCCCGATCGCCTTGTTCCAGGAAGGCCGTCTCCCAAAACGCGATGGCCGACTCCAGTGAATCACGGCACTCGTATTCCTGTCCTGCGAGAGCGGGTGAGAAAAAGCGCTGGCGAAAAGCCGCGTGGACTTCCTCTTCACCTGAGTTTGCCGCGTTCCAGCTGAACCAGGCAAAATCGTATAGTCCGCGCCAAATGGTCTCGAAATGCGGCGAGCTGTCATCCCAGACGGTACAGAGTATCTTATCAAGTTGTTTAGCCTTTGTTATGAGACAAAAGTCCCTGATGTACGGAAAATTTGAATGATTGCGCTGCAGCACCGCATAGGACTGCTGGGCGGAGGTGGCCGGCATCACATCGAGGTGGTGGGTCTTGTACCAGTCGATGGCCAGCTCATTTCCCAATGCATCGGGGCTCTCGTAGTTCCATCGCATATAGATACAATTGGCGGGGAAAAGGAGGATATTGGCATCCAGCTTTGGGCTGTTGATCTTCCATAAAGCCGTGACGGTATCCTTGTTCAGCGTCGTGTCATAAGTGGTCTTGTACAATCCTGACAGCTTAAAGACCATATCGTCCCAAAAGATGGGGGTCCTGTGATGGGCCTGCGCGAAATCCGTTACTTTTTTGAGCCAGTACATTTGCAATTGGATGGCTGACTTGCCCGAACGTTTTGCCAGGGCGGATCTGCCCAACCTGCCCACTTCGTCGCCACCGATATGAAGGTATTTCCCATAAGGTGTGGCAGCTATGGCATCTTCATACAGTGCGAACTGCAGCGTATAGGTCTTAGGGTTCAGCGGGTCGAAGGCCCAATCCGAGGCGGGGTCGTCCCGCAGCTCTTTATATTGATCGTGCTTCAGGATAAATGATGCATGTCCCAGCCCTTGAACGAGGGGGTCGATCTCAATGTATCTGTCATGTGCATATTTGCTCAATGCGGCGAACTCTTCGATGGATATAGACTGTGGCGCGGCGACGGCCTGCGCCTTGCGATAGCGCAGCTTGTCTTCGAACTCGAAGAACACGGTATTCACTTTGATACTGGCCAGCACATCGATGATATGATAGTAATAAAAGCCGGCATCCATGTGATGTTTCAGGTCGATGTGGACGGCCCTCACTGCGATGGAAGGGTAATCCGTGATGATGCAGGCGGGTATGGCGATGTCCTGGTCCTTTGCGTCCTCCAGCAATTGATCCAGGGTCTGCTGGCCATAAAAGAGGCCGGCCTGTCCTTTTGCCCGGATGCTGACATGTTTGTCTGCTATTTTCAAGATATATCCTTCCAACGAGGGAAGGTCCAGCGTGACGTCTATGACCTTCTCCACGTCTACTGTTCTTAGTTCACCATACAGCAGCGCCTGGCCGTTGATCTGCTCGATGCGTTGTGGCGCCGGGATCAGTTTGAATCGAGGTCCAAGCGGATCGGATGGTCCTGCAAACAGCGTCGCAGGGAACAAAAGGCAGAGCACTAATATGGTTTTGGCGTGGGGCATTAATGACTGTTTAGCGGTACGCAGATGCTTCCTTCGACAACATGGAGATGGAGAAGATATCCAGAAAGAACCGACAGTCCGGATGATTTCTCAAAATGCTGGCGGGGAACATATTACTTACCGGCTGCTCGAAACTGTCCTTCACGGCTTTTGCTTTCCGGAGATCGGGCACGGAACAAATGTTATGTTTTGAGTTCATCAACTGCTGTACGGACATGCTGATAGCCGTTGCGGGTACGTCGTCAATGGTCTTGAACCAGCCTTCACCTAATTGCTGTTTCCTGCAGGCCTCATCCAGGTGGGCGATGACATAGGCTTTGGTCGTCTCGAAATCCGCAGGGGGATCGTTGAAGGCCAGATGCCCATTCTCTCCGATGCCGGCCAACGCCACATCTATGGGATGGGAGCCGATGAGATAGCCCAGCCGCAGACATTCCAGCACGGGATCAGCATTGCCGTCGATGAGGTGATAGGCTTTTAATAGGGGTACCTGGTCAAGGAAGCGCTCTTTCAGATATTTACGAAAGCTGGCAGGATGCGTCACCGGCAGACCGATGTATTCATCCAGGTGGAACATGACCACCTTATGCCAATCAATATCCTTTGATGCTGTCAATTGTTTTAGCGTCTCGAATTGGCTGGCGCCCGTGCCGAGGATGATATTGGCCTGGCCCTTTTCCTCTATCGCGGTTTTGATAAGGGCAGCGGCTGCTTTTCCTGCGGCAATTCCCAGGCTCCTGGCGTTCTGTTCGACAGTTACTTTCATCATTTAGCCTTTTATACGTTAAATTATTTGGCGGTTGTGAGATGGTCGTGATCAATGGAGAGGCTGACGGGTGTATTTTTCTCCCAGGCTCCCCGGGTAAAGTCCGGCACGTCGACGGGGCTCGACCGATGGGCGACCGACCATTCGCTCAGCGGGGACATGCAGCTCCAAAGTGCAGCGTCATAGACGTCATGGTCAATGGGTAGTCCGTTACGCACACAATCTATCCAGCGCCAGTCCGTCAGGAAGTCCATCCCGCCGTGCCCTCCTACTACTTTGGCCATTTCACCCATTTTCTGGACGATGGCGGGAGTATATTGCTTTTCTAACTGGTTAAATACGTCCTGGGATACCCATCCTTCATGGCTTGTGGAGATCCGCGGCGCGTCCGCATCGCATTGGGCCGTGGCCTTGGTGCCGCTGATCAGGTAACGGGAGGATTTCACCCGGGGCGAGGATACATCGTGCTGCAGCATGATCGTGCGTCCTTTGCGGGTACGGATAGTCGTTGAATTCATATTGCCCCGGAAATGCTTGTCGGTGTATTTGCTATATGCGGGGTCTTTGGCAGCCAGCTGCACGGCATAGGGATGGAGGCTGAAGTCGTCGCTGCTCATGGATGTGAGGTATTCCATCTTATCCCCCCTATTGATATTCATGATCACACACACCGGCCCTAGTCCATGTGTTGGGTACAGGTTGCCGTTCCGGGCCGCATTTTCGGCCAGACGCCAGAGACCGGGTCGTCTGACGGGGTCAAAAAGGCTTTCTCCGATGCTATGGATATACGCTCCTTCTCCATGAATGATCTCTCCAAAAAACCCCTGGCGGGCCATGTTCAGCGTCAGCAGTTCGAAAAAATCATAGCATTCATTTTCCAGGAATATCAGGTGTTTTTTGGTCTTTTCGGAAGTATTTACGAGCGCCCAGCATTCATCCAGGGTTTTAGCCGCCGGGACTTCGAGCGCTACGTGTTTGCCATGCTCCATTGCATATACGGCCATAGTGGTATGCCATGCCCAGGGGGTGGCGATATATACGACATCGATGTCATCCCTTTCACATAGCTTCTTCCAAACCTCTTCGTTGCCTGAATACAGGGCCGGGTCATGGGAGGTGCCTTTCAGCTCATTTTTTGCCGATTGGACCAGGTCGGCCCTGATATCACAAAGGGCCCTGACGTCTACGCCGTCGATATGAATGATCCGGGGGACGGCTTCCGATCCCCGATTGCCCAGACCGATGAATCCGATACGTATCGTGTCTATTTTGGGGGCTGCATAACCGCACATGTTGAAGATCTGTGGACCGGAGGGCCGGATACCCGCAGGTCCGGATGGTTCGTGGGGGAGTCCATTCGACCAGGCTTTTGCCGAACCGGTGGCAAGCCCGCCCGCAACAAGGCCCGTGTACTTTAGAAAGCGTCTGCGATCGTTCATTGTTGTCAATTTTTCGTAAACAGTCAGTGCTATCAAAATTCGCCGGAAAAACATTACGCGGCGTGAAATGAGGTGAATATATCAGCGAGAACGTTTACGAAACCTTTTTTGTGTAACTTTCGCTACCATATAACCCGAGCTTGCGAGAGCCATGATACCACTTAAGGAGACATTAACTCATCATGAAAAGACACTTCGTTACTATCAAGGATATTGCCAGGGAATTGAACATCTCGGTAGCCACAGTGTCCAGGGCTTTGCGGGATACCTACGATGTCAACCAGGAGACGAGACAGCTGGTGCTTAGAAAGGCCGAGGAGTTGAACTATAAGCCCAACTTCAATGCTACAGGGCTGGTAACGAACAGTTCCCACAACATCGGCATTGTCCTGCCCTCCATCACCAACTATTATTTTTCCACTGTTGTCACCGGCATACAGGAAGTGGCCTATACAAAGGGCTACAATATCGTACTTTATATCACCAATGATTCGGCGGAACGGGAGAAGGATATCCTGAATGAGCTGTCCCTTGGTAATATCGATGGTCTGCTGGCGAGTGTCTGCTCGCGGTCGGGACAGAATGACCATTTCCAGCAGGTGCTCACGGATGGTATCCCGATCGTCTTTTTCGACAGAGTGGCGCCGGATATCAGGGCTTCCAAGATCATGCAGGACGATTATCACGGCGCCTACCAGGCGGTGGAGCACCTCATCAGCCAGGGGTATACGAAGATTGCGCATATAACGGGTCCGGCGGGCATGTTATTTACAGAGACGAGGCTGGAGGGTTTTGTTGCCGCTATGACAGCGCATCATCTCCCTGTGCATGATGAATGGATCATCCATTCAGGGTTCTCCATGGATTTTGGAAAGAAGGATGCTTTACAGCTGTTGCAATGTTCGACAAGACCCGATGCCATTTTTGCCGTCAATGACAGGAAGGCTATTGGCGCCATGCTGAGGTTGAAGGAGCATCATATCGAAATAGGGAAGGAGGTGGGGGTCATCGGGTTTACCAATGATCCCATGTGTGAGATCGTTTCGCCTGCGCTGACTACGGTGGAAGAGCCGGCGCTGGAAGTAGGGCGTAAAAGTTGTGAATTTTTACTGAATCATATCAATAAGAAGAATTTCCCCTGCCAGGAGCTGACATTACCGACAAGGCTGGTTGTGAGGGAGTCTACATCGCGGTAGAATCTTCATCAAAAATCCAGCTTATAAGCTATCACATACGACCTTCGATCGTAAAGCTTTTCGTTAATTGCTGATCGACGGCGCCCTCGAATCTCACAACCTCCTTGAATGCCATAGACGGACTGTAGCCGGCTGGTATAAGACCATTCCGTATAAGGATGGTTGAAATCGAGTATCGATCCGCCAACATACCATTGTACCTGTTGCCCCTCATAAAATACGGAAAATCCAGTGCCTAACAACTAATACGGTTCCGGACTTACGGCTGTCCAGCCTCCGTCGACCACGAGAGTCTGGCCTGTGATATGGCGGGCCTGGGGGGAGACGAGGAACAGGGCGGCATCGGCGATGTCGCGGGCGGTGGCCGGCCGGCCCATTGGGGTGATCGTAGACCATGTCCTTTCGTAATTTGTATCACCTGCTGTTCTTTCCGTCATGGTGGCTCCCGGGGCGACGGCGTTTACTGTAATCTTATAGGGGGATAATTCGATGACCAGGCTGCGGGCAAGCATTTCCAGGGCGGCTTTGCTCATGCCGTAGGCGGCGAGGTTTTTGTGGGCCTGGTGGCCTGTGACGGAGGACATGAAGAGGATGCTGCCGCCGTCACCCTGTGCTTTCATTTGGAGGGCTGCGGCCTGGGCCAGGAAGAAGCTGCCGGCGAGGTTGACCTGCATGACGCGGTGAAAGGACTCGGGCGGGTAGGTGAGGAAGTCACCGAAGAGGGTGATGCCTGCGTTGGCGATGGCGATGTCTATTCGGCCGAAGGTGGATACTGTCTCCCGGGCGAGGTGCCTGATGAAGTCGACGTCTGCGACGTCTCCGGGAAGGGGGAGGCAATGCGGGCCGAGCTGTTTGGCGGAATCTTTGGCAAGGGACGAATCCCTGTCGTTAAGGACTACGCGGGCGCCCTGCGCGATAAGCCGGCGGCATATTTCGAAACCAATGCCCTGGCCGGCGCCCGTGACTATCGCTACTTTGTCTTTCATAATGCGTAAGTTAGGCGATTTAATGCTAAATAAATTAGTTTTTTATTTTTAATAATTGCTAAATTTATATGGATAATGTTGAGAGACGATGAGACTTGAACGATACGAATTAAAGGCTGAAAGGTCATACATGGTTTTTGAATTTGTAAGCGAGGGACCAAAAGGCAAGATCCCTAAATTGGTTCAATTTGGAGAGACGAATTTAAATGGGCTATATAATTTGGCTTTTGGCGACAAAGACCTAACAACAGGGGAGATAGATGACTCCACTGTATCCAATAATAACGATAGCGGCAAAGTATTAGCTACAGTGGTCGCGACAGTATATGCATTCACGGACAAATACCCGGATACCTGAATATATGCAACTGGCAGCTCAAGATCAAGAACCCGTTTGTACAGAATGGGATTAACTAAATATCTGATAGAAATAAGGGAAGACTTTGATCTTTATGGACAAAGAATGGGCGAGTGGGAAAACTTTGAAAAGGGGGTGGAATATGAAGCATTTCTTGTTCAGCGGAAAAAAGTTTAAATTTGTAGTTGTGAAGGCAAAAGAATTAAATAAAAACAAATTACCAGTCATTCGTATCGACAAGTCCCTTGAAAAGTACAAGGATAAAGTACTTTTTAAGGATAAGTTGGACAAGGCGAATGAGATGCTGAAAACCGTTGGTCTTCCCAAGACACGGAAGCATAATTAGTTCTTGTAAGCGCCACCAAACCCCGGGCCGGAAAATCACGCCTCCTGATCAAAATAGATCTTATAGTAATGCTTTTGCAGCGCCTCATCATAACCTTTCTCGATGAGCTCGCGATCGCCATGCACATAGATATGAAAATTCTTATCCAGCTTGATAACGCTCTTGAATACACGGGCCTGTTTTTTTACGGCCTGTGGAGAGATATAAAACTCGTCCGCGGGGGCCATGGGGTTGGATTCGCGGTATTGCTGATCATACTGGCGGAATGATTGTATGAGATCTTCGTGGTGAAGGACCTCTGTCTCGAATTCCGACTTGTTGAACTGGTCATGGGTCTTGAAATAGTCCATGGAGCGATTGAGGAGATCGATCTGTTCCGTTCTGGATACTTCGAAATCATCCGGCATCTTTTGGGTCACGAAGTTCTTTGTGATCGTGAGGAAGCCCTGTGTATGAAGGAACTCATTCTGCCGGATGAGGACGCCGAGGAACTTATCCTTCCAGTAAAGGGCTTCTTCACCCTTGCCATTGGAGTCGAAGATGAGCAGTTCGTAGCCTTTGTCCTGCTGGTGGTTGAGGATGAGACAGCCTTTGTCGAGCTTTGACAGCTCGGCTCCTTCCTTTAATGAAAGCTGCAGCCCGTCCGAGGAGGGGTCGATGTCGGCAAAGAGGGATCTTGTTTCCGCCTTGAAGAGACCGATGGCTTCCGTGGGGACGTCATCGATGAGGATGTTCGTAAAAAAAGTTACATAGAGCTCGCCCGGTCTTATCTTCGGGTGAACGGAAGCCTCGTAGAGATGGGTGGCGATCCGCTGGGACTGCGGGTGGAATTCCGCGGCATCGTCGAAGATGGCCTTTATATAATTATATACTTCATTGTATTCGAGGGAGGAAGTATGGTGAAAGGAGTAGCGTTCGTGGGCATCCTTGAATCGCTGAAGGAGCACCTCCGCCATGCGGACACTGAGTTCCGTATCCAGATCCTGTTCCTGGCGGGAATGGAGCATGGGCTGGCCATTTTGCTTGTTGCCGGTGTAGTGAACGGCCAGTCGGGTCATTGAAGCTTCCGTAAAAAGCATATAAAAAAATCGCAAATATAGGTATATGAAGTTTACCAGATCGCACCTGCTGACCATTGTTTACAGTCTCCTGGTGCTGTTGTATATCCTCTACCTGACCCAATTCAGGCATCCCTGGTGGTATTACCTGGAATTTATGCTGATCAGCGGGTACTGTTCTTTTATCGTACAGGGGCTTTTGCTGCGATCGAAGAACTGGGGGATCCTGCTGCTGTTACCGCTGGCCGTGATCGTGACGGCCGTGATCCTGGGCTATCTGCTGGTGTTCATCCTCCGGCTGGGAGGAGGCACATTGCTGGATGCGGACAGGGCGGATATGATACTCCTTACCCTGCTTGTCATTTTGGGAAACACCTACTGCTTACGGTGGATCAAGGGGGTAAGGGGAAAGAAGGGTGCTCGGAAAGGGAAGAAATAAGTAGTTATTAGCCTTATATTTATATATCTAAAAATACTTAATTTCTAATAATGGGAAAATATATCTAAGCGTTGGTACAATAAAATACGCCCTAATCCCTTTTATATTAGAGTATTTTTCTTTAAGTTGAACTAAAATCCAATCAATTAAAACCAATTTTATGAGACCCCAACCTACGCAAATCTCTCCGCCGTCCGGGCAGACACACTCACTTATTTAATCCCTGGTATTTCATTCCTGCGATTGCTTCCCGGAAGCACGACATCATGTTATTTCGTTGTTTCCTCAGGGGAAGTCGATCACGAAAATGAACCATTAGGTATTTCGTATTAAACCCCGTATGCTATGTCTGCCCCCATGAAACCAACTATACTGAACCTACTTACATGCCTTAGAGACTCAGGCCGCCGCCGGAAAATGCTTTCTGCGCTGGTCATTGGGCTTCTTTTTATAGCAGGTGCGCCCTTCAGAGGGATTGCGGCACCTGGCATCCCGCATGCTGGGACGGACAAGCCTTCCGGGTTTGATAACATTACCATAACCATCATCAAGGACTATTCCGTCATCAATGACCAGCCTGACATCGTCATGGTGAACATTAGTCCCGCACCATCGAGCCCTCCGGGGGACAAGATCTATTTTATCACCGGCTCTTATAATCCGCAGATCAATACCGATGTAAATGGCAATGCTATACTCCAACTGACCAGTGGTACCGTGGGGTCCCTGGACATACAGATTTACAGGAATTCGCTTGCCAACCTGATCGGGACCGTCACGGTGCACTTTATTGCGGCGCCGGGTCCCGTAGATCCTACACAAAGCTTTATCAGAGTAATACATAGTCCCGAGACCGCCAATGGCGTCAACCAGGACATTGTCATGGCTCATCTCGTCGATATTTATGGCAACCTCATGTACAACACCCCTGTGGATTTTAGTATCACATCGGGTGTGGGCAGCTTTGCAACGGGGCCGACCGTAGTGTCCGATCCTTCAACCACGGCTACCCCTGGTGAAGCCTTTGCGACATTGGTAAGCACGACCGTAGGAGCTGTAGGGGTGCAGGCGAAGGTGGGGGGCGTGACCATCGGCAATGGGGCAGGGGGCACGATAGTCTCCGTACTGTTTGTCGCGGGCGCTCCTGACCCGTCGAAGAGTCTTATCAGCGTAGTACATAGTCCTGAGATTGCCAATGGCACCAACCAGGACATCGTCAAGGCGCATATCGTAGATGCCAATAATCATGTCATAGCCAATGCCACCGTCACGTTTGCCATCTTCAGCGGCACCGGCCAGTTCGTCGGTAATGCTACTGTCACAACGGATGCCAGCGGGAATGCCACCATTCCTATCGTGAGCACCGTGGCGGGGGATGTGCAGGTACAGGCGACGGTGAACGGCACTGCTATCAGCAATGGCTCGGGCGGAACGACCGTAACCGTGCAGTTCGTAGCGGATGCACCCAGCCAAACGACCAGCTATATCACCGTGGTACATAGCCCTGAGACCGCCAATGGCACGAACCAGGACCTGGTGAAGGTGCACCTGGCCGACCCGAATGGCAATCTCATCGGCGGCGCCTGGATAACGTTCAATATCTTTAGCGGCACCGGTCAGTTCGTCGGCAGCACAACTGTGCAGACGGGTGGTCCGTTGAGCGGTAACTTCGGGGAATTTACCATTCCCATTGTGAGCACGGTGGCGGGAGATGTAGTGGTACAATGTCAGCTCGCGGGCACCGGAATTTATTTTGCCAATAATACAGATGGGGCTCATTCTGTCACCGTACAATTCGTGGCGGATGTGCCAGATGCATCAAAGAGCATAATTTCCGTCGTTCAGAGCCCGGCAACGGCCGATGGTACGGCGCAGGATATAGTGAAGGTACACCTGGTGGATGCCAATGGCAATCCCACTACGGGCACCGTCACCTTCAGCATATTCAGCGGCACCGGTCAGTTCGTGGGGAATGCCACGGTGAATGTCAACGTGGACGGAACCATTGCACTGGTGAGCAACGTAGTAGGAGACGTAGTGGTACAGGCGCAATTATCCGGCGGCAGCTATATCAGTAACGGCAGCGGCGGTAATTCCGTGACCGTGAAGTTCGTAGCGGGTGCGCCCGATGCGTCCAAGAGTCTTCTTTCCGTCGTTCAGAGCCCGGCAACGGCTGATGGCATAGCACAGGACGTGGTAAAAGTGCATTTAGTGGATGCCAATGGCAATCCCACGACGGGTACTGTCACCTTCAGCATACTCAGCGGTACGGGTCAGTTCGTGGGCAGCGTCACGGTGAATGTCAACGTGGATGCTACCATCCCTATCGTGAGCACTGTGGCCGGCGATGTCGTCGTACAGGCGCAACTGGGAGATGGAACATTTGTCAGCAATGGCAGCGGCGGCAATTCCGTGACCGTACAGTTTGTAGCAGGTCCGGCCGTGCCTTCGGCGCCGAATGCACCCAGCGGCAAGGGGACGATGCTGACCACTGTAACGAATTATGCCGCAGCGAATGGAACGGCGACGGATAAAGTGAATGCACATATTACGGATGCCAATGGCAACCCTGTAAAGAATGAAGTAGTGACCTTTTCGATGAGGGCGGGTGGAACTGCTACCGGTACGGCCCAACTGGTTGGCACGGTGACCGTGACAACGGATGCCAATGGGGATGCTTCCATGACGGTGACCAATACGGTGGCGGGTACGGTGTGGATCGACGCCACTATCGATTATAACGGCAATCCCACTTCGCTGATTGACGGCAGCTACCAGGAAATCACCTTTGTAAACCAGCCGGATGTGACCAATCCCGAGACGAAACTGATCGTGATCGTATACGAGGCGCTGGCGGATGGACATTCGACGACGGTGGTGAAGGCGCATATAGTTGATCAGAATGGGTCTGTATTGCCCGGACAGGAGGTGAAATTTACTATCGACAGCGGCAGCGCCACGATCATGACACCCGGACCCTGGATAACAGATGCCAATGGAGATGTCTCCATCGAGCTGACAAGCACCAAGCCTGGTTTTGTGCTGGTAACAGCCACCGTATCTGTCAATGGAGCCGATAAGGCTATTACATTCGGAAGCCCTGCGAGAGTAAAGTTCGCGCCGATAAATATATATGTCCCGAAGGTGTTCACGCCGAACGGGGACGGATCGAATGATGTGCTGAAACCCATATTGGTAGGTATTTCCGCCTTCCATTACTTCAATGTGTACAACCGGTGGGGCAACCTGGTCTTTACGACGCAGGATCCGAACCAGGGCTGGGATGGAACATTCAAGGGGGTACCGCAGCCGGTGGAGACATATCTATGGATCGCCGAGGGTATAGATATCAACGGTAAGAAAATTGTAGCGAAGGGTATGACGTCGCTGGTGAAGTAAGACACCCGCGTGCGTTGTATCAAAATATAAAATAGTAAATCCAATATCCAGATGAGGAAGAATTATATCATACTGTCTCTTTTGCTACTCGCGGGC
>Ga0105237_10006926_pt1 | contig 12496 bp, 8 predicted proteins | sample KBSC24metaG_FD_81520 | JGI IMG/M metagenome (GOLD analysis project Ga0105237, IMG submission 81520) | Corn rhizosphere microbial communities from Kellogg Biological Station, Michigan, USA - KBS C2-4 metaG | ecosystem: Host-associated > Plants > Roots > Rhizosphere > Soil | place: Michigan, USA...
CTCCGCCGCCGGTATCGCCGCTTCGGCTGTGGCAAAAGGGATCGCGTCCCAGGCTGTGGTGGACGCGATGAACGATCGCGAAAAGATAGGCCTGATTTTTCTCCCGGGTGTTTCCACCGCCGGCGCGGTCAGTAACATCTCCGGGCGCGGCGTAGGCATGGATGTCGTCAAAACCAATCTCGCTAAACTAGGAGGCAAAATCGAGATCGAGTCTGTTGTGGGAGCGGGGTCGGACTTCCGAATCAAACTGCCCCTGACTCTCGCCATCATCCCCTCACTGCTGGTTTCCGAGCAGGGCGAACATTTTGCCATCCCTCAGTTGAGTGTCGCCGAACTGATCCGTATCCCGGCGGAAGCCCGCGCCGGGCGCATTGAGCGCGCGGGCAGCACTGAAGTACTCACGCTGCGGAATCGTCTGGTGCCGCTGGTCTGGCTTTCGGATGTGCTGGGCCTTCCTCGCAGGACACCCGATACTGGCCCGGAAGCTTTGAATATCGTCCTGATCGACACCGGCAGCCTGGAGTACGGGCTGGTGGCGGACTGCCTGCACGACACCGTGGAAATCGTAGTCAAACCTCTGGGCCGTCACCTCCAGGCTCTTCCGGACTACGCTGGTGCCACCATTCTGGGGAACGGGGAAGTGGCGCTGATTCTGGATGCTGCCGGCATCGCGGCACGGGCTGGAGTGACGGCCAGCAGTACGCTTCCGGCATCCGGCACGGACGGCGCCGCGCTGACCACGGAACCTCAGACCTTGCTGGTTTTTCACAATGCGCGGAATGAGCCCTGCGCGGTACCGGTAGAACTCGTCAAACGAATCGAAAGGATCTCTCCGGATCAGGTGGAATATCTGGGCGGACGCCGGACCATGCAGTACGAAGGGCGCAGTCTGCCTATGCTGATGCTGCGTGACACCGCGAAAGTCAGTGAACCGGACGTGACGCAGCACTGGGTTGTCATCGTCACCGAGCGGGCCGGTCGGCCGGTCGGGCTGCTTGCGGCCGAACCGCTGGATTTGGTGGATGGCTCCGCCGAACTGGATACCGTAACGCTGCGGCAACCAGGTATCGCCGGTTCCGCCATTCTGGCCGGACGCACGACACTGATGGTCGATATCTTCGAACTCGCGGGCACGCTTGATCCCGTTGTCGCCAACCGGAACGAGCTCAAACCGGAAATGCCTGCCACCCCAGCCGAGGATCGCCTGCAAACTGTCCTGGTTGCGGAAGACTCGGATTTCTTCCGGACTCAGATTCTTCGGCTTGTAGAGTCGGTCGGCTACCGCACTCTTTCTGCACCTGACGGCCAGGCTGCGTGGGAAATGCTGAACCTGCATGCGGACGAAGTAACACTCGTGACCACCGACGTCGAGATGCCTCGGCTCGACGGTCTTTCGCTGACTCGGAGAATCCGAGCGGACGCGAGATTTGCGGATTTGCCCATCATCGCGCTCTCGTCGCTCGCAGGCGAAGAAGAAATCTCTCTCGGCGAGGCGGCAGGCGTCACCGACTATCAGGTCAAGCTCGACCGTGACCTGTTTCTTCATGCGCTGCAGGAACTTGGCGGCAAACACTAAGCAACGAAAAAGGAAAATATGCGCAACCTGATAAAGATTTTCAATAAGCTGAGCATCACGCAGCGTTTTCTCGCCAGCGTCTGCTTCTTTTCTCTGCCACTGGGAGTACTCTTCTTTTTCAACATCGAACAACTGTCTGAAAAGATCGCCTTCGCCCGGGCAGAACAGGCCGGCAACCGCGTGCAACTGCCTGCTGCGCGCTTCATCGTGGCTGTTGGCGCGTATCGGGCGGGCGGAGTGACGCAGGACGCTGCAGTCGTGTCGGCCATGAAACAGGAGGTGGAGTCGGCCCTTCGCCACCTCGAGGAACAAAGGCTGATTTCCGGTGTTACCTTCGGCCTCACGGACCAGATGCTGCATGACGAGGGACTCGACAATCTGAAAGCCGGAGAAATCAGGAAGAGGTGGGACAGCCTGCAGGCAGCCTCTGTGAATCCATTGTCCAGGACCGCGGCCGAACAATACGATTTGCTTCAGGGCGATCTTAGCGCATTGATCGGTCATACCGGCGACAAATCCAACCTGACGTTAGACCCCGAGATGGACTCGTACTACCTTGCGGACGTTACGTCGGTGGTCTCGGCGCAGACCTTAAACCGAGTCGGCGCAGGCATGGGAGTCTTCGAACCTGTGTTGAAAACCCATAACCTCCCGGCGAACTTTCGGGAACACGCCGGAATCGAAGCGGCCCTGATGCGCGAAGCCGACATGGACCGGATCACAAGTGATATCGAAACCGCGGTCAAGGAGAATGCGAAAAGCGAAAGGGGGCCCAGCCCGACTCTGAAAGCGAGCCTCGAATCCGCGGCAACCCGCTACAAAACAGACGCGGAACGCCTGCTTACCGTCCTGAGCGCGATTCGCGACGGCAAGACGGTATCGCATCAGGAATTCCACGACGCTGCAGCGCGCACCAGTCAGTCAGCTCTTGAGCTTCGGGAAGCTGCCAGCACCGAACTCGATGGAATTTTGAAGATGCGAATTGAGGGGTTTGGAAAATATCGAACCAAACTGGTCCTGGGAACTTTCGTATCTCTCGGATTCGCTCTGTTCGTTTTATTCTTGACCCTGCGCGGTGTCACGCGACCACTCGCCGCAGCCGTGGCCCATGTGGAATATGTCGCTCTGGGGGACCTGTCGAGGACTTTACCTTCCGATTACCTGACCCGCGGCGATGAGATCGGAACGCTTGCCCGCGCCATGGGGGAAATGAGCAAGGGACTTCGCGCCATGATCGGCGAGATCACCGGAGGCGTGGAAGTACTGTCTTCCGCGGCGGGTCTGCTGCAAAGCAGCTCCACCCAAATGCGCTCGGAATCGGAAAATGCTTCTCAGAAGGCCCATTCGGTAGCTGCGGCGGCAGAAGAGATGAGTTCCAACGTTACCTCTGTTGCCATTGGCATGGAGGAGACGACGACGAATCTTTCCAATGTCGCGGTGGCAACAGATCAGATGACGGCTACCATTGGTGAGATCGCCGGCAACTCTGAAAAGGCTCGCAGAATCACCCATGAAGCGACCGTTCAGGCGAGGCGAATCACCGAGCAAATCAATCAGTTGAGTGATTCGGCTCGTGAGATCGGGAAGGTCACCGAGACCATCAATGAGATTTCGTCACAAACCAATCTGCTGGCTCTGAATGCCACGATCGAAGCCGCCCGTGCGGGAGCCGCCGGAAAGGGATTTGCGGTTGTGGCAAATGAAATCAAGGCCCTCGCACAACAGACCGCCGCTGCCACGGAAGATATCAAGGGACGGATTATCGGTGTGCAGAAATCTACCACGAGCGGCATAACCGAAATTGAGAAAGTCTCTCACGTGATCCATGAGGTGAGCGATATCGTGAGTTCCATCGCGGCCGCAATTGAGCAACAGGCGGCGGCAACGAAAGACATTGCGAGGAACATTGCAGAAGCCTCTATCGGCGTGAATGATGCGAATGAGCGCGTGGCGCAGTCGTCGCAGGTTTCAAAGGAGATCGCGAGAGACATTAGTTCCGTGGATCACGCCGCGTCTGAGATGGCTCAGGGGAGCGGTCATGTCCGATCCAGTGCTGAGGAAGTAGCTCGTATCTCCGGCCAGTTGCGGCAGACTGTTGATGCTTTCCGGGTCTGACAATATGAGTGCCGTAATCACTCATTTGGCGGATGCCGGCATCCCAGTGCTTCTCGCGTCCTTCTCGCTGCGGGGCTCTCTGTATGCTCTGAATGCCATCACCGTGCAGGAGGTCATTCGTCCTCGGAAACTCACTCGCGTGCCGCATGCCCCGGCGGCGGTTCTCGGTGTAATCAACCTCCGGGGCCGAATTGTGACCGTCTTCGATACTGCCATCCTGCTCGATCTCGGCGCGAGGGCACAGACTGCTGAGAGCCGCATCTTCGTCCTCGAAGACGACGGCGAGTTCTTCGGGTTGTTGGTGGACAGCGTGTCCGACGTGACGGTGCGGGAAGCCAGCGGCTGCGGTGCGGTACCCGCGACGGTTCCCGCGCATCAGATGAAATTTTACGAGGGCACATACCGGCACAAGGGCCAAGTCATCGCTCTGCTGAATGCCCGTTCCTTGCTGGCTGCGGCAGGTTCCGCGGGTGAAGTTCGATGAGTCTCCGCGTACTCGTGGTGGATGACACGGCCCTTTTCCGCCGGCTCGTTTGCGACTCTCTCCAGAGGATTCCGAATGTCGAAGTAGTCGGCACCGCTTCGAACGGCCGCCTCGCTCTCTCCCGTATGGAAGCACTTCGGCCGGATCTCGTTACGCTCGATCTGGAGATGCCCGACCTGAACGGTTTGCAGGTTCTCGAGGAAATGGCAAAGAGCGGGATCCGAAGCAGCGCGTTGATGCTCAGTTCCCACACGGTACGCGGAGGTGAACTGACCGTGCGCGCCCTGGAATTCGGCGCCTTCGACTTCCTGACTAAGCCGGAGGCGGGCGCCGATGGTCTCGGTCAACTGACCCGCAGTCTCGCCGCAAGAATACAAGCCTTTGAGCAGCGCCGCGAAATTCGGCACATCCTCCGAGGTACACCGATGCGTGTCCCCGCGCAAACGGTTCCCCTCGCGGAACGTTTCTGTCGCAAACCGCCTCTGGTACTCATCGGCGTATCAACGGGAGGTCCCGCAGCTCTCGCCGAGTTGCTGCCGGCTATCCCTCGCACGTTTGCCGCGCCGCTCCTTATCGTCCAGCACATGCCGCCACTCTTCACCGAAGCACTGGCGCGCAGCCTCGCGGCGAAAAGTGTCATCCCGGTGCGGGAAGCGCGAGAGGGCGAAGCGGCACTCCCAGGGGTGGCCTATATCGCACCTGGCGGACGCCACATGCGGCTGGCGCAGGGGCCTGCCGGAGAAGTCCTGATTCGACTTGACGATTCCCCGCCGGAGAACTACTGCAGGCCCGCCGTGGACGCGCTGTTCCGATCCGCGGCCGAACACTTCCCGCGCCGCTCCATTTCCGCCATTCTGACCGGGATGGGGTCCGACGGGACGGAGGGCTTACGTCACCTGAAACGAGCGGGCTGTATTTCGCTCGCTCAGGACGAGGCGTCCGCGACCGTCTTCGGTATGCCTCGCGAGGCAGCTCTTGCTGGCCTGGTGGATTACGTGTTGCCCCTGAGTCAGATAGCCGCCGCGCTGATCCGCCATGTGGGTGAAGCCCGGTGATGAAGCTGCTCCCCAACGAACGGGCAATGGTCGTGGCTCAGATCCATTCCCTTTGTTCGATCGCACTCGACGGCTCCAAGGATTACCTGATCGAAAACCGGCTTGGCGGGATAGCTGCAGAGTTGTCCTGCACCAGTTTCACAGAGCTGATGTACCGTGTGCAGTCGGACGTCTCCGGCGTACTCAAGCGGCGAATCATCAACGAAATCACCACTCGCGAAACGTTATTTTTCAGGGATTCCGCGCCCTTTGACCTGCTCCGCTACAAACTGCTCCCGGATCTGGTGGATCGCCGGTCACGCGGCGCTCTGCGGATTCCGATCCGCATCTGGAGCGCCGCCTGCTCGACCGGGCAGGAGGTCTACAGCATCGCGATTGTTCTTCGTGAAGTGCTCGGCGACCTGTCCCGGTTCAACATACGGATCATGGGCACAGACATCTCTGACGTTGCCATCGCAACTGCCAGCGAAGGGTTCTTCAATGGCGTCGAGATTGCCCGCGGGCTCAGCGAACCACTGCTCGCGCGGTACTTCGTCCCGGCTGGAAGCCGCTGGAAAATTCGGGATGAGATTCGTGCCCTCGTCTGTTTTCGCCGCCTGAATCTGATGGAGGACTTTGGCGGACTGGGAACTTTCGACATCGTGTTCTGCCGCAATGTTGCGATCTATTTCAACGATCGGGACAGGGCGTCTCTTTACCGCCGGATCGCACAGCGCATGGAGGGCGACGGGCACCTGATCATCGGCGCGATGGAATCGCTGAACGGTGTGGCGTCGGAGTATGAATCGAAGCGCCACCAGCGTTGTGTCTACTACGAACTCAAGCGCACAGGAGCGACCGTATGAACTGCCATGTCTCTCGGGCCGCGTTGCGCGATGCCACCGGATCGACGGTCTTTCTGCGCGCAGTGATTGCCGCCGCCTCTTCGGTCGCGATGATCGCCACCGACCGGAGCGGAACGATCACCCTGTTCAGTTCCGGGGCAGAGAAAATGCTGGGCTACTCTTCCGCGGAAACGGTCGGTCGGCTCAGCCCTTTCGAGTTCCATCTTCCCCAGGAAATAGAATCCAGGCAAAGCGAGATACGGGATCAATGGCGCCCTGCCGCTGACGCGTCCGGTATGCCTGTCGAGGCCCAGTGGACGATGGTTCGCAAGGATGCCTCCCTGCTTTCCGTCCGCCTCAGCGTCAGCATTCTCAAAGATGCTGACGGCCATTCGATCGGCTATCTGGGCGTCGCCACGGACATCAGCGAACAGGTCGAACAGGGGCAACGTTTGAATCGGGCCAGGCGCGCCGCGGAGGCCGCAAGCCGTGCGAAGAGCGAGTTCCTGGCCGCCATGAGCCACGAGATCCGAACGCCCATGAACGGCATCCTCGGTATGGCCGGGCTGCTGCTCAGCAGCGAACTGACGCCACGGCAGCGGAAACGCCTCGAAACTTTGCGCAACAGTGGAGAGGGTCTGATGGCAGTGCTCAATGACATCCTGGATTTCTCGCGAATCGAAGCCAGCAAGCTGGAACTCGAGGTGGCTGATTTCGACCTTCGCAAGCTCGTCGAAGAAGTTGCAGACCTGATGGGGGTGCGGGCCCAGGAGAAGAGTGTGGAAATGCTCTGCTCCATTGATCCCGAGGTGCCCACCCGCCTCCAGGGTGATCCGAACCGGCTGCGCCAGATTCTCAGTAATCTTCTCGGTAATGCGGTGAAGTTCACAAGCGACGGTTGTATCTCTCTCACCGTGCGGCTGGAGCAGCCGCGCCAGCTCGGCGTCCTTCGATTCGAAGTTGCCGACACAGGTATCGGAATCCCCGAAGCCAAACGTCATCTGCTATTTCAGCCCTTCTCACAGGCCGATACCTCGAATGCCAGGTGCTATGGCGGTACGGGGCTCGGACTGTCGATTGTTTCGGGTCTGGTGAAGATGCTGGGAGGCGAGGTTGGCCTGGAGAGTACAGATGGCTCCGGCTCTACCTTCTGGTTTACCGCCAAACTGCCGGCGCAGCCGGAAATCAAACGCCCTCGAGCGCTCTCGCTGGACGGGACCAAAGTTCTGGTAGTGGACGACAGCGCGCCAGGGCGGAACCTGCTCTCCGGCTTACTGAACTACTGGGGCTGCTGTCCGGAGCAGGCGGCCACTTCTGCTGAAGCGCTCGAAAGGCTCACCGCGGCCAACGTAGCGCCATTCGACCTCGTGTTGATTGATCTCGACATGCCCGATCTCAGCGGAGACAAACTGGCCAGCCTCATCCGGTCCCAGCCCGCCCTGCGGCATCTTCGGCTCGTACTCATGACCGATTTGCGTCACCCGGCGGATGCTGCCTGGTGGCACGCGCAGGGCTTTGACGGCCAGGTCACGAAACCAGTCAAACAAGGCGAACTCGGGGGCTGTCTCGCGACCGTACTGGGCCATGGGCCGGGTGCCGCTCCCGGGCCCGCCGCGCCCTTTTCTCGCGATCTGAAGCTGGCCGCCCGCAAAGGACACCGGCTGCTGCTGGTCGAAGACAATCTGGTCAATCAGGAAGTCGCGCTGGGAATCCTCGAGCTTCTTGGGTACTCAGCCGACGTTGCTCCCGACGGCAAACTGGCTCTCGCACTGCTCAGGCAAAATTCCTATTCGGCGGTTCTGACCGACTGCGAGCTTCCCGAACTGGATGGCTATCAACTCACCCGTCTCATACGCGACCCGGCCACCCTGGTTCGCAACAGGGATGTGCCTGTAATCGCGATGACCGCTCACGCCCTGGCTGGGGACCGGCAGAAATGCCTCCTTGCGGGGATGGATGATTATGTCGCCAAACCGGTCAATCCAGCTGCCCTCGAAGAAATCCTCGATCGCTGTGCCGGCATAGCTACAGAGAATCCTTCAACGAGGCATACACCGGACAACCGGGAAACAGCAGACTTCGATCCGGAGGAACTGGTCGATCGCCTCATGGGCGACGAAAACCTCGCGCGCCGTGTGGTAGACCGCTTTGTCCGCGACATGCCTTCCCAGCTGACTTCCCTCGCCGACGCTATCTGTTCGGACGATCGCCAGTCCGCCCTTCTGCTCGCACACTCGGTCAAAGGAGCAGCCGCAAACGTTACGGGAGCATCGCTGACTCATCTGGCCGCCGCTGTGGAAAACAGCATGCGCGAAGGCGATCTTCCGGGTGCGCAGCAAGGGTTGCTGGCGCTGACAAGTGAGTTCGACAGCGCCAGCCTGAATCTGAAAAGATTTCTCGACGAAAGACCCTAGTAGAGTACGCGCGTCCGAATGGTGCCGCAAACGCCATCCAGCCGCCGCTTCAGATTTTGTGAAACCTCACGCTGCTCTGTCTCGATATCAATCACGACATAGCCAATCGTCGCGTTCGTCTGAAGGTACTGCGCCGCAATGTTGATCTTCTCTTCCGAGAAAATCGCGTTGATGCAGGACAACACGCCCGGCTGATTCCGATGGATATGCATCAGACGGTGGTATCCGGGGTGTTCCGGCAGGGAGACTTCGGGAAAATTCACGGCCGCGAGCGTTGAGCCGTTGTTGCTGTACTTAATCAGCTTTTCGGCGACTTCCCGGCCAATATTGGTCTGGGCCTCTTCGGTGCTTCCCGCAATGTGGGGCGTGAGCAAAACGTTTTCGCGCCCGCGCAACGGCGAAACAAACTCCTCGCCCACTTTCGGCTCCCACGGAAAGACGTCCAGCGCGGCAGATCCGATCTGACCGGAATCCAGCGCCTCGGCCAAAGCGTCGATATCCACCACAGTGCCCCGCGCAGCATTAATCAGCGCCGAACCGGGCTTCATCTGCGACAACTCCGCGGCGCCAATCATGTTCTTGGTCTGCGGCGTCTCCGGCACATGCAGGGTCACCACATCCGCCTGTTCAAACAGCGCCTGCTCCGAAACCTGGGTCGCATTTCCCAGCGCAAGCTTCGATTCGATGTCGTAAAAGATCACGCGCATCCCAAGCGACTCCGCCAGCACGCCGACCTGCGTCCCAATATGCCCGTATCCAATGATGCCCAGCGTTTTGCCGCGGACTTCGTGCGAACCTGCGGCAGTTTTCACCCAGTTGCCCCGGTGAATCTGCGCATTCCGCCACGGAATGCCGCGCATCAGCAGAATCGTCTCGGCGAGGACCAGTTCGGCAACGCTGCGCGTGTTCGAAAACGGCGCGTTGAAGACCGGAATGCCCCGATCCTGGGCAGCTGCCAGGTCTACCTGATTGGTGCCAATACAGAAACAGCCAACTCCAATCAGACGCGGTGCGTTCTCGAGAATGTTCTCGGTCAGATGTGTCGCGGATCGAATGCCGATGAAGGAGGCGTCCCGAATGGACTCAAGGAGTTGGGCTTCCGGCAGAGATTTCTTGTGATACTCGATCTCGCTGTAGCCATCTTCCCGGAAGGCCGAGACGGCACTCGGATCAACACCTTCGAGGAGCAGAATCTTGATCTTGTTTTTGTCTAAAGAGGTGGGGCTCAACGTTCTTATTATCGCATTCGGGTGCTCGCGAGAAAGCAAAAGGCGGGGATTACGATCTTCTGAAAAGATCGCAATCCCCGCCTTTGTCTAGCGAGTTACGGTGTGAGCCGAGGGCTTATTTCGGGCAACCCTTTGCCTGGACGTCCTTCGCGTTCGCTTCCTTCAGGCCGCTGATACCAGCCGGCATTTCGGCGCCGCTCGGAACAATCCAGATTTCCACACGCCGATACTGGGCGCGCTTGTCGGATTCCTTCACAGCCTGACCGCCCTTTTCCTTCACGTTTGCGGAAGATCCACAAAGTGCTGGACGGGTGTCAGAACCCTGCTCTGTGCCAACCCAGTTGACCATCACGCGGCTGAGATCGAGCGAGGGGCAGATACCCTTGCCAGCGCTCAGAACAGCTGCCGAGTTGATCACGCGGGCTTCATCCAGTTTCGCCGCCGCTTTGCCTTTTTCGGAGGCGTCGCGATGACCGATCAGGATGACCTTGGCGCCGGGGTCGGACCGGAGCATCGGGGTCAGTTCTTCCAGCAGCAGGCGCTTGGCGCAGTTGTTGACACGCGAGCTCATCGACTGGAACACGATATCGTCGAGCCGGCGAGCCTGGGCAACGAGCGTCACATTGACGTCCGCACCCGAGCTGGCGGTCTGGTTTTTCTGGTCGGTCGCGGTCGCGGTGATGTGCACCGTCTTCGACTGCGCCTTCAGGCGGTTGCTCATATCGAAGCTGAGCGCCTTCGAATCGAAGGTGTTGCCCGTGACGCCTTCACCCGAGTAACGGACGGTGGCCGGACCACCGCATTCCGAACCGTTGGCCGTGGCCGACAGCGGAACCGTGTTGCCGTAGGGAATCGTCGAAGGCGAAATCGAGAAGCTGATCGTGGGCGGCGTCAGGGGTTTGATCATGACGCGAACCGGATCGGATGTCGCCGAGCTGTCGCCCGCGCTCACCTTCACCGTGATCGTCTTCGTGCCGGAAGCGCCGGCAGTCGGAACGTTGAACGACTGCGAAGTGGCGCCCGAAACCGGCGATCCGTCAACCATCCATTGATAGGACGGAGTCTGGTCAGGCAGCCAGCCAGATGCATTCACGGTCAGGCGAACGTCGGAACCAGCGCAAACATCCTGCGCGCCCGTTACGCCGGTCACGCGAACATTGGCCTTCGGAGCAGGCGGAACTTCCACGGGCCGGGGAGCCGGCGGAGGCGGAGGTTCATGGTAGCGGAGCCGGAACACCACGCCCACACTTGCCGTCAGCGAACTCTCATGGCCGTTATAGCTGGGCAGCCAGTACGATCCGGGTGCACCGGGGAGACCGGGCAGGCCGAAACGCGGCGTTCCGGAGCGCATACCGCGCAGATCGAAACGAACGCCCCAGCGCGGTGTCTGGTTGATCTTCACGCCCAGGCCATAGACCAGAGCGGTACGGTTTCCATTTGTCGTGTTGACGCCCGGCAGAGCGTTGTCCGTGCTCGGGTGGTACCAGATGTAGCCCGGTCCCACCAGAACGAAGGGCCGGATCTTCGCTTCGCGGGGCGCAAAATGCAGCACGCCCGCGCCATAGAGCAGAGTGTTCGACGCTTTCTGAGCGCTGAAGTTGTTGCCGCCAACCGGAACCAGGCGCAGCCCGTTGTAACCGATCTGGATGCCTTCTTCCAGCGCGAAATACTTGTGAACATCTTCAGTCAGACGCTCGCCCCAAGTCCCGGACGGTGCAAATTTGTGGACTGCGGCGTTATGGCCCTGGCCGAACTGGAACCATTCCCAGCCCGCAAATATACTCAGATCGAGCGTCGAATAGCCAGCGGCAACGTTGGTATCGGCTTTCTTGTCCTGCGCCGATGCTACCCCCGTTAATGCCAGCGCAGCAGTGATGGCCAGAACAGCAGTACGCCATCTGTGGGTACATAAGTCAGACCTTTTTTTCATTGAAGCGTCTTCTCCTTAAAAGTGTTAGTGCGCGCGCCGGTTCCCCCCTCCGGCACGGCTGAATTGTTTGCAGAGGCAACTGGCCCTGAGGCCGGTGTGTGGGCTGCAATCGTAGTGGAAAATACCCCGCGTCGCGGAAACAATGCGAACAGCCTGTCTGGTACGGCAGGCAGAACGAAAAGCGACGAGGGGCCAGAATTACCGGTGCTCTCTTCATCGAGCGGCGCCCAGCTAAGGCCCGCGTTACCGGATACAAAAACGGTGCCGCCCTGCGAGACAAATGCCTCACCGGGACGGGTGGGATGAAACATGACCAGGCCAGCGGTTTCCGCGCGGAGCCCATTGCGCACCGGCGTCCATGTCCGGCACGAGTCGGTCGAGCGAAACAAGCCGCCCGACGTGGCGGAAAGAGCCGTCTCCGAGCCCGAATCAAACGCCAGCCCGTATCAGGTCACGCCGCCTTGCGGCTCGCCGCATTTTTTCCAGTCGGTTCCATCATTCCTGCTGTAGAGCGCGCCTTCCGAGGTCAGCGCGAAAAGCACCGTCCCGCCGGAATGGCTCAACACATCAGTTCTTCCCGTGGCCGTCTTCGTCCAGGTCACGCCGTCCGCTGTGCGGAACAGGCCTTGCTCCGTGCCTACCAGCAGCGTCGTCGAAGAAATCGGCAGCAGTGCGGAGATTCGCGTGCCCGGCGGCGAGCTTTTGGAAACAGCCCACGTCTTACCCGCATCGACAGACTTCAGCAGGCCGTGATATCCGGCCGCGTAAAGCAACTTTGGATTATCCGGCGCAGCCGCCATGAGGAGCAGTTGTTCTGCCGGAGGGTCGCCCGCATGGACCCACCGCAGCCCCAGATTATCCGTCCGGTA
>Ga0105237_10006931_pt1 | contig 12490 bp, 8 predicted proteins | sample KBSC24metaG_FD_81520 | JGI IMG/M metagenome (GOLD analysis project Ga0105237, IMG submission 81520) | Corn rhizosphere microbial communities from Kellogg Biological Station, Michigan, USA - KBS C2-4 metaG | ecosystem: Host-associated > Plants > Roots > Rhizosphere > Soil | place: Michigan, USA...
GAGTGTTCGACCTCGTGCAGGCGTTCGCCCGGTTAGCCCCACAGTTCCCACGAATGAAACTCATGTTGGGCGGCATCGGCGCGATCGCGGAGATACGTCAACTCGCGACTGAGCTTGGCGTGCAGGAACGCGTGCTGTGCCCCGGTTGGCTGGAGCCGCAGGACAAGAGTGCGGCGCTGGCCGCAAGCACCTGTTTCGTCCTGCCCTCGTACGCCGAAGGCATGCCCATGGCTCTCCTGGAGGCGATGTCCTGGGGACTTCCGGTCATCGCCACACCGGTTGGCGGTATTCCCCAGGTCGTGACCAAGGAAGTCAACGGGCTGTTGGTCCCTGCCGGCGATATCGAGGCTCTGACCAACGCACTGCGGCGCCTGCTGACGAGCCCGGAACTGCGTCAGCAACTGGGGGACGCCGCACGTCAGACCATCGAAGCCGGCTACTCCCTCGATCAGGCGCTCGCCCGGTTGAGCGGGATTTATGACCGCTTCGGAATCCAGGCGCGTGCGACACCAACACACGCACGCGCTGCCGCCGTCGGCCAATGCAGATGATAGCCACCGCTGGAGAAGTCGATTGAAGCAGATTGCGCAATATCAGGACGGCCGCCTCGAGTTGCAGGACGTGCCACTGCCCACCGCTCCCCCTGGCGGCATTCTCGTGCGGCTCACGCACTCGGTCATCAGTGTTGGCACCGAAAAAATGAAGGTCGAGCAGGCGCGCATGAATTTGCTGCAAAAGGCGCGTGCCCGCCCGGACCAGGTCCGCAAGGTACTCGACACGGCGCGCACCCTCGGCTGGCGCGCGGCGATGGAGAAAGTTCGCAATCGCCTGGAGATTCCCAGCCCACTCGGCTACAGCGCCGCCGGCATCGTGGTGGCGGTAGATCCTGCCAATACACGTTTTCGTGCAGACGATCGAGTCGCTATCGGGGGCGCGGAGTGCGCCTTTCATGCCGAGTACGCTGCCGTCCCCGATCTGCTGGCCGCTCGTATCCCGGATGGCGTGGAAAATTGGCAAGCCGCTTATACAACCCTCTGCTCCATCTCCTTGCAAGCTGTGCGTCAGTTGCAGCCGACGCTCGGCGAGCGCGTGCTCGTCGTGGGCCAAGGCCTGGTTGGACTGTTGGTCACAGCCTTCTTGCGCGCCAGTGGCGCGCGAGTCATGGCGCTCGATGTCGCGCCCGCGAGGCGCGCTCTGGCGCAAGCCATGGGAGCCGAGAAAGTCGTCATCGCCGGACAACAGGACTTGCGCCAGGAAGTGCGCGCCTGGACTGAAGGCTATGGCATCGATGCCGCGGTGCTCGCGGCATCGGCTGCGACCAATGGTCCAACAGAGCAGGCGCTGGAGGTCTTGCGTGACCGGGGCCGGGTAGTCGTCGTCGGCAAGACGAAAGTCGATCTGCCCTGGGAATATGCTTTCGGCAAGGAAATCGAAGTCCGGTTTTCCCGCAGCTACGGTCCGGGCCGCTACGACCCGGCCTACGAGTGGGCCGGTGCGGACTATCCGATCGGCTACGTCCGCTGGACCGAGCAGCGCAACTTCGAGGCGTCGCTGCAGCTCATGCGCAGCGGCGATCTCAACCTCGCGGCCCTCACGACGCGCCGCGCCCCGTTCACACAAGCCTTGCAGGTCTACCAACATCTCATGGGAGAAGGCGCAGCGGGTGAAGCGGGTGTAATCCTCGAGTATGGGGAGGGACAAGCTCGCGAAAGCGAGCCCGCTCGGGCAACCAATCCACCGCGTTTGACGTTGGTACCGACCCAGGTCCATCCCACGCAAGAGCCGCGGCTTGCGCGCCCCGTGTCCCGGGTCGACGTCATAGGCGCGGGCAACTTCGCGCGCACTATGCTGCTTCCCCACTTGAAGGGACGCGTCGCGCTCGGCGCGGTCGTCAACAACACAGCGTTGAGCACGAACCATGTTCGTAACAAGTTTGGTTTTGCCAGCGCCGCCACCAGCTATGAGCAGGTGTTCAGCGATGAGGTCGATGCTGGCGTACTCATCGCCACGCGCCATAACCTGCACGCGCCACTCGTTCTGGCAGCTCTCGCCGCCAACCGGCATGTATTCGTAGAAAAGCCTCTCTGCCTCACCCGCGGTGAGCTTGCACAGATCGAAAGCGCTGCCGCCACGAGTCGCGGCAGCGTGCAGGTGGGTTTCAACAGGCGCTTCGCCGCCGCTGCCACGTATCTGCGCAAACTCCTCCAGGAGACGGCGGGCCCGAAAACGGCGAGCTTCCGCGTGATGGCCGGCCCGCTCGAGCCCACCAGTTGGTTTGCCAACCACGCCGAGAGCGGCGGACGCGTGCTCGGTGAGGCATGTCACTTCTTCGACTTCTTCTGCTTCCTGTTCGACTCACGCCCGGTGCGTGTCAGCGCGCAGACCGTCTGGCCGGCCGTGGGACGGTTGCCCTTCCCCGACAGTATCACCGCGCAGGTTGAATTCGCGGACGGCTCCTGTGGACAGCTGGTCTACTCGGCGGAAGGCGACAGCTCCTGGCCCAAAGAGATCTGTACTGTATTCGGCGCCGGACTCACCGCGGAGCTGCAGAATTTCAAAACATTGGCCGTGCATCGCCACCGCAAACGCAGCACCCGTGAATTCGAAGGCAAGGGCCACGCCGAGCAAATGGCTGCCTGGACTGCTTTCTTGCGTGGCGAAGCCCCCCACCCGGTGCCCTTCGAGGCCGCGCGGCAATCCATGTTGCTGACATTTGCCGCGGTGGAGGCCCTGCAGCAAGGCTGCTCGGTCGAGATAGGCGAGTCATGACTCCAGGGGTGCTGTTCATTGTCAACTCGCTGGGTCTCGGCGGTGCCGAGAAGCAGGTAGTCACGCTGCTCAATCACCTCGACCCCGGACGTTTTCGACTGCACCTGGCGTATTTGAAGCGCAGTGAGCGCCTGTTGCCCGAGCTTGACACCGGCCGGCTGCACGAGCTGATTTGTTGCGATGTCACCGAGGGTCTCGAGCGGCACGCGGTGACGCAGCTCGCTGCGCTGATTCGTATGCATCATATCGATGTCGTCGTCTGCACCAACACGTATTCGATGCTGTATGGCTATCTCGCTCGGCGCAAAGTCGGCGGCGGGCCGAAGCTGGTGACGGTCTATCACACCACGGTCTTGCGAGCGCGCAAGGAAAAACTGCAGATGCTTCTGTATCAGCAGCTCTTCAAGCGCACCGATCTGCTCCTCTACGTCTGCGAGAACCAGCGCGACTATTGGCGCGAGCGAGGCCTGCGAGCGGCCGCGGACGGTGTCGTTCATAACGGCATCGATGTCGAATACTTTTCCGACGTCCAGACCCAGGAGCAGAAGCTGCAGATGCGCCAGCGCCTGGGCTTCTCCCCTGATGATTACGTCGTCGGTCTGTGCTCCTCGCTGAGACCCGAGAAGGCTCACGGCGATCTGCTGCACGCCATCGCGCGGCTGCGCGCGGAGGGCTCTCCGGCCAAGGCGCTTTTTATCGGAGATGGAACGCAGCGCGCGGCCATCGAGAGTCAGATCCAGACGCTCGGGCTGCGCGAGCATGCCGTTATCACAGGAATGCAGCAGGACGTGCGCCCCTACATCGGCAGTTGCGATGTGATGACGTTGGTGTCACATGCCATCGAGACTTTTTCATTGGCCGCACTCGAGTCCATGGCTCTGGGCAAACCCCTGGTCATGAGCGACATCGGCGGTGCTGCGGAGCAAGTGGTGCACGGGCAGACGGGCTTTCTGTTCGAGCCCGGGGATATCGATGCGCTGACCGCTCACCTGCGCAGCCTTGCGTCCCCCGCGCTGCGAGCGCGAATGGGATTGGCCGCGGCTCGTCGCGTACGCCAGCTGTTCACGGTCGAGGCGATGACTTCCGGATTCACCGCAGCCATCGACAGCCTGTTGGAAGACGGCCCGCGGGACACGCGGAGCCTGGACCTCATGCGGGTGCGCACGTGAGTATGAGCGCGACGATTCCTACTGCCTTTGACCTCTACTTCGGCCGCGGCGCGCAGGATTCGCAGGAGGATCTTTTTTTCCATTCCATTCAACTCCGCAATGGCACGCGCAAGACGACGTGCCATCGGCGACTCGATGATCTGAACGATCTTGTGCTGGGCCTGCTGCCACCCGAGCGGCCTCTGCAGATCATGGATGTTGCGGTCTCTTCCGGTGTGAGCACGGCCGAGTGGCTGGTGTCGCTCGAGCAGGCAGGGGTCGAATGCCAGATGCTGGCCGGGGATGCGGTCGTTGATGCGTTCCTGATCTCGCTGGGTCGCAAGTTGAGAGCGCTCACCGACACGACCGGACACCTCATGCAGCTCGATATCGGCGGCAAGGCGATTCGGCTGCCTCCACCGCGGCGGCGCGACCGCATCCGTTATCTACCGTACGTGCAGGTTATGAAGGCTGTCGCAAGGCTTTTCGATCTGCGGATGAGGGACTCGACCCAACGCCGCTTCGGGGCCACCTGCGCGCCGTTACATTTGTTGAGCCCCTCGCTCGGCCGGCTACCGCGCTTGCGCGCCGTCGAGGACGATATTCTGCAGAATACGAGTTATGCGGCGCGCTTTCACGTCTTGCGCGCCGCGAACATCCTGAATCTCGCCTACTTCGACGTGCCGACGCTCGAGCGCATGGTGCGCAATCTGCGCGCGCGGCTTCTGCCTGGCGGGCTGCTGATCGTGTGCAGAACCAACGAGGCGGGCGTAAACAACGCGACGGTCTTCAGATTCAACCGCGATGGCCGGCTGGAGCCCATCGCCCGCCTCAACCAGGGCTCCGAGATCGCCGACCTCGTGGCCCGCCTCGAGCCCGGTCGACATGAGCCTGGTTGATATGAACGCGGGATGCTCAGTGCTCGACGGTAAAACCGCTCGGCGTTGCCGGGCGCGTCACCGACTTGGTGCGCATCAGGATGATGCCGTCACGATCCTTGAGGCTCACCGTAGTCACGGTCTGTCCGTTGTTGGTCGTCGGATCCTGCGAGCCCTTGATCTTCACGAACGGCTCCTCGAGCGTCACGGTCTGCGGGCCGTTGCCCTTGGGGTTGACCAGCACGATGCCGTTGTCGAAGTCGCGGCGCCACACGCCTTTCTGCCAGGCCGCAGTAGGCTTGGCCAAGCCGCTACCCAGGCTATGGTCGTACTCGTCGAACCATACCACGCCGTAGTACTGCGCTGCGTTGTCGGTGAAGGCGTAATAACCGTCATCCAACAGGCAGGTCCCCAGGCCATAACGCATGCCCTGGTAGTCGGTCGAGTTACCCCACTGGTTGAAGATACCGATCTTGGGGGCTGCGAGCGCACCCATGACCTTACGGTACTGCGCGAGCGTCGCCGCCCAGCCGCCCCAGGTCTCTACCGACCAGGACTTGCCGATGTAACCTTCCATGACCCCGCCATTGGCCATGCCCTGGTATTCGGTCAGGATGGAGTTCGGGGCACCCCAGTCACCGACGTTGCCCATCTGGTACTTGCCCGGCATGAGGGTTTTCACCAGCGAGAAGTAGCGGGCATAGCCCTGGCGCATCCAGGCCTGAACGGTTGGATTGCTCTGCGAGTCGACCATGCCGTCGCGGTTCCAGTCGCCGTCGATGTACGGCCGCCAGAACACGTTGTCCATGAAGAAGCCGTCGATGGCGGGCGTAGTCTTCGCGTATGTGTTCACGAAAAAGCGCGTCATCCAGTCTATTGCGGTATTGCCGCTGGAGTCCTTGGGTGTGAACAACGTCATGTTGATCTCGTTGTCGCCCGCGGTGCCGAATCCGGCGTTGACGTACGACGTCAGCGTCTTGTCGCTATACAACCACCACTTCATGTTGTTGATCGTGGTGCGATACGGCCCCCACGAGGTGCTGGTGAGCGACTGGTCGGCGCGCAGCTGGTTCGCGTTCACATAAGTGAAAATCAGCGCGTTGGGATTGCGCTGTTTGATTTGCGTGAGCGCCGTCTGCATCGAGATGCCATCGGGCTTCATGCCCGGATAGTCGTTCAACACCATCACGCTTTGCCTGGCGAGCTGCGCCTGGTAGTTGGCATTGTCGTAGTTGAACGGGCTACCGATCTGGATGCCGCCGATGCGTGGAAAGCTGGGCGGAGTCCATGCAGAGGCCGCAGCGCTGGCCGCGAGCGCAGCGATGGCAGCCGTGGCGATTGTTCCTTTCTTTATCGACTCGAGACGCATTATTCCCCCGGACAGATGACAGGACGACGACCATATCGTGGTGAGAGGCATTGCAGCAGACCTGCGCATGGCATGTGCGCCATGGACAAGGCTCGCGTGGTGGCGGGCGGAGTGCGATTTCCGTCACGGCACAGCGGTTCGATGACCGCATGCACGTCTGCAACCTCGGGCCGCGCTATCGGCTTGGACGCTATTGTTCCCACCTGCCCTCAAACGTCAATAGATGCACGTCATGTTTACAAACATTAGCCCGTTTCTTTATGCCCGGTGTCGCTGGCGGCCGACGCTTTCGCGGCTCAATTCATCGCAAACAAACATGTGTGATGCGTCATGTCTATGAACACCGACAGCCGTGTGGGCGGCATTCCCGTGAGTCCGTTCGACTCGCTCGCGGCTTGCGCAGAGCAGATTCTCGCGGAAGTGACCCGCGGCAAAGGCGGCTTTGCGATTGCCATCAATGCTGAAAAAGTGATCACGTGCGCAGGTGATCGATATGTGAAGGAGACCGTCGAGCGCGCGACGCTCCGGTATCCTGACGGCGCAGGCGTCGTAGCTGCAATGCGCTTGAAAGGCGCACATTCCACCCGGGTCGCCGGCGCCGATCTCTGGCTGGAGGTGTTGCGGCGCGCGCGCGGACAGCAGCTCAGGGTCGCGCTCATCGGTGCGAAACCCGAAGTGCTCGAGGCCACACGGCGGCGCTTGCAAGCTGAGTTTCCCAACGTCACCGTGTCGATCGCCCGCAACGGATACGATGGTACACGCGACCTGGAGGTACTCACGCGTGAGCTGCTTGCGGACCGGCCGCAACTGGTTTTCGTGGCCCTCGGCTCGCCGCGCCAGGAAATGCTCATAGAGCGCTTCCGCAGCGTGCATCCCCGCGGGTTCTACATGGGCCTTGGCGGCTCGTTCGATATCTACGCGGGTGTAAAGAAGCGGGCGCCGCTTTGGATGCAGCGCCGCGGATTGGAATGGCTGTTTCGCTTTCTGTCCGAGCCTTCACGGGCACCCCGCGAGACCAAGCGATTGAAATTCCTTGCGTTACTGGTAATGGGCAAGCTATAGGAGCCTGTCCCGACCGGGCGCGGGTAGCGCGCACTCGAGCAAGGGCGCCTGCGCGCCCTCCCCCTATGCTCGGCGCAGCGACACACCCACGCCCAGTCGTGGAGCCGGAGCAGCCGCCGGTTTAGCGGCGGCTGCCTTATCCAGAACGAACAACGCCCCCCTGGCCGTCAAACCCATGTACATGAAGAAATACGGTTTGGAGGTGTAGAGGTTGCCAAAGAATACGCTCACCGCCAGCGCGAGCATTCCAAAAACGTACGCAATCATGTCCGCGCGCAACGACGACTCCTCGCTGGCGGCTGCGGCACGCTTCGCCGCCATGATCGAGTAGTAATAGACGAGCACGTAGGCGGCCACTCCCAACAGTCCGAGGTTGAACCACTGGTCGAGATACGTGTTATGCATGGCAAACACGGTCGGCATGGTGGAATAGACGTTCCAACCGAACCCCGTAATGAGCGAGATCGGATTTTCCATCATCTCGCCCAAAGCCTGCGCCCAGATGTCGCTGCGGCCGGACGAAGCCTCACTGAGACCCATGCTGCCGATACCAAACACGCGATCCGCAATGGCCGCGGCCCCCGCAGGATATATGATCGCCGCGGCCACTCCAGATACCACCGCCAGCACGGCACCGCTGATCGCCCACGCAGCGATCTTACCGGGTGGAATCAAACGGCGGCACATGAAAACGGCAATCGTGTAGCCCACTGCGACACCGGCATAGGCGCCGCGGGAGACCGTCAGAACGAACACCAGGGCCGTCGCTGCGCTGCAGCCCAACCAGAACACGCGTTGCATTCCGCGGGTCGTCAGAGCCAGCGCAACCACTCCCGGCAACATGCATGCCAGCAGCGCACCCGTCTCGTTCGCGTGACCGAAGGCGCCGAACACGCGATCCGCCTCCGCTCCGGACTCGCCAACCTTGGTGCCCAATGCGGTCAAACCGGCGAGGTCCGTCAGTGTCAACACGCTGGAAACACCGATGGCCGCCATGATCGCGCTGAGAACGGTCCGATAGTCCCGCTCATCCTGGATTCCATAGAAGGCCGCGAAGCAGAATATGGCCGAGTCGATCAGGTCGTTCTTCAGCGCGATCGCGGACAGCAGCTCGTTGTAGTTGCGATAATGGATGACCAACCAGGCCGTGAAGAAAGTCAGGATGGCATAGCCGATCCACATTCCCCAGGCCATGTGAAAGCCCGGTAGCCGCAGCTTGAAGTTCCCCGTCAGCGCCATCCGGAACATCAATGCCAGGCTGATCGTATAGAGCGCCGCGTTCTTGACGCTCAACCCCGGTCCGAGCCCGGGGTTGTGCCCGAGAAAGTCGCTCGCGATGAGCAGGGTGACCAGAAAAACGAACATCCAACGCATGTTCAAACCTCACGCTACGAGGCGCCGCGCAGCAGGAGCCGCTTACCCCATGCCTGCAGCACAGCCGCCTCGGGAATACGCATCATCAACAGAAGGAAAGCAAACGCGGCGACATAGACGATCCCGGCAAGCAGGATCCCCAGCCGGCCGAAGATTTCCGTCCATACGGAGCTGGCGATCAGCACAGCGGCAACTGCGGCGGCGAGCGCCACCTTTGCGATGCTCCGCCACGGCAGGAGCTCGCTCGAGCTCACCCGGTAGGCTCGCAGGGTGCGCCATCCCAACCAGGTCACATCGACATAACTTGCGATGACAAAGGCCAGCATCGCTCCGGCAAGACCGGCCAGAGGAATCAGGATCAACATGGCGGTGGCACAGGCGAGCAGCCCGGCCACGTTGCTCTCCACCAGGGGACGGGTCTTGTTGACCGCGCGCAGGGCCGGCGCGAAATCGAAGCACTCGCGTATCACGACCAGCATGTAAAGCTGCATGACGAGCGCGGCGCTTGCATAACTCGACCCGAACACCAGGGTCACCAGCGGCGCCGCGTAGCGCGCCACGAGAACGACGATCGGAAACAACATGATGGTGTTGACGACCGTCGCCTTCTGCCAGAGCGCCAATGCGCCGCCGCTGACCGCGCGGTCCCCCCCGCTGGGGATTCTGACCGAGCGGCTAGCGAGGGAATCCCCAGCGGGGACCTCCCTGACCGGTCGGTCGCCCCCGGTGGGGATTCCCTCCCTGACCGGTCGGTCGCGATCCTTGCGCACCATTTCCGGGAGGATGACGGCAGAAACCGAGTTCCTGATGGTCGTCACCACGGGCTCCCCAAAGCGGCCGATCGAGTATTGCGCCAGCGCGACGGCCCCGAGGAGTCTGGCGACAATGACATTGCTGAGATTTCTGTTCAGCATGGCCAGCAACGAAGCCGTACCGGAGGGAATGCAGAAGCGCAGCTGGTCCCGCCAGGGCTCCCGCAGCGGCGGCTCCTGGCGGCTGCGATCGAAGACGAGCATGCAGATCCCCGCCACAGCCAGCCGCGTTCCTTCCAGAGCCACCAAAGCCCAGATGATGGCGCGGAAGTCATGTGTGAGAGCGGCCGTGCCCACCACGACGATCACCCGCATGGTCAGACGTCCAGCCGAGTAGAAGAACACCGGTTGCGCGCGGCCGTTGGCGAGCCAGAAGTACTCCCAGAAGTCCAGGTTCACCGAGAACAGCGTGTAAGCCACCAGGGGCGCCAGGTAGCCGGCCACGAGTCCCCCACCACTGGCGCTGTCCAGCGCGATCAACACGATCACCACCAACATGCTGCTGCACAGAGTGAGCAGCGCAGTCTGCCGCGCGAGGCGCCAACGGCTGTCCGGGTTCGCGGGTACGCAATAGAGCAGGCTATCGTTGATCGAGAACTGCGCGAAGGACTGCAAAATGGCGCCGTATAACAAGAACTCCCGGTAGCGCCCGAAATCCGACACGGTGAGCAGACGTACGAGGAAGATTGGGCTGATCAACATCAGCCCATAGCTCGCCACACGCGAGAGCGTCAGGATCGCCGTTCGATTGCCAAGCGCCGACATTACTTGTCTCTAGCGACCGACGGGGGTGGCGCATCGACCTTCCACACGCGCGTCAAACCGTCGCGGCCGACATAGATGGAATGAAACGGAGGTGCCCCCAGCGCCTGCGAGATACCGAAGGCACGCATGAGACTTCGTCCGTCCTCTTGATTTTCGCCGCTGCCGATCACGTAGATGGCCCCTCGATCGGGTTTCTCCACCAGGCGCTCCAGCTCCGGGCCAGTCCCGATGAGAGGCGTGTCCGTGTAGAAGTCGAGCCAACGCCCGTGCACACGATGCATGAAGGGAGCGGCCACCTGTTTGTTTACCAACCAGTAATCGACATGCCCCAGATAGTAGGTCTGCTGGAGAACGTCTTCCGCGATGATGATGTCGTGGGGCCCGGGATGCAGGCTGGCCACGAATTGCGCGGCGCCCTTGTGATCGGGATGGCTTGCATAGCCTGAGTCCACCGCAACCGCCACTTTCGAGGGGTTGACCACCAGCAGGCAACCCAACACTGTAGCTGCCGGCTGAAGCCAACCTGGAGCCCACTCGGGGTGCCGTCCGCGAAGCCGCAAAGCGGCCCATTGCATAGCAGCGAATGCTGCAACCAGCAGCGTCATCACCTGCGCCGCCGCATACCGCGGTGGGATGTTCCATTTCATCCAGCCAATCATGAGCAACGGAATCCACATCCCCAGCATCACGAGCAGGAGAAAGTCCGGCACCGGCTTGCGTTGGGCGAGTTGCCACGAGCCCCACAGGACGGATCCAACCACCGCCAGGATCGCGATCACCGAGTATTCCGCCATCGAAATGAACGGCCACACGCTGGGCCATCCCAGCAGGACGCCCGCGATTTGCTTGAGTGAGCCGGCATGGTGCATGCCCAGGTAGCCTACCTCGGCGGCCAGCACACCTGCGCTCACGATAAGAAAAAACCACAGCCGTGATTTCGACAGTGTGCCCGCCCGTCGGGCCAGAACCAGCGCGGCCGCCCCAAGCAGCACCGCCAGATGCCAGGAAAACGCAAACTCCGCCACCAATGCTGCCGCAAGCAGCAGCGCCGCCACGATGTTTCGGCGCGGCCCGAGCACCCAGAGCGAGAAGACGAGCGCAGGCAGCGTCGCGAGCACTAGCCATAGATGCCGCAGATGAGGGACCAGCGCCGCGTGCGGGCCGTTTCCAACCGCGCCCGAGTCTGACTCGACAGACTGCGGATAGGCACTGGAGATCCAATGGTTGATTCCCTCGAAGCCAACGGCCAGGACAACGAACGCCGCGGCACCCAGCCAGAGCTTGCGCTCGTCACCGCGGGCCAAGCCGGGGAAAAACACCAGGAAAGCGCCGAAGATGGCCAGCGTATGGAATTGCATGCCCACCAATAGGAGAGCCACGGCGGCCACCAGATAACTGGTGCGGTTCGTGCGCTCCCAGGCGAAGATCAGCCCCATGTAACCGGCCACACAGGTCACCAGGAAAACGTACATCCGTGCGGTCTGCGAATCCTCTATAAAGCTGGGCAGGAACGCCACCGCGGCGGTCAGGGCAAGATTCCAGGGTACAGTCAGAAAGCGGCTGCCCGCCTGCCAAGCGAGCAGGATGAGCAAAATGCCGCAGAAGACCGATGGCAGGCGCAGCGCCCACTCGGACTGGCCAAACGCCATGACCGAGCCGGCCATCAAGTAGAGCTGCCCGACCGCGCGCGGATAAAACATGCCGCTGGGCATGAGCGGCACACCCTGGTTCACCAGGCTCATGACTGGCAGCGCCATGGTTTTTTCGTCGCCATGCAGCCCCACCGACCCGAGTCCCCAGAAGCGCACGACCGCTCCGGCGAGCACGATGCATGTGAGCAACAGCCGGGCTCGACCAACACCCCCGGCAGCACCGGTCCGGGGCTCGGTCTTTACGAAGAGCGCGGCGAAATCTCTGAGGATCTGCGCGATCATGAGAAGGGCGATGCCTTACGTTTGCAACCTGAGTTAACGCTTCGACTTCAGTAAGCCTTCTCGTCGCGCACCAAGCGGATGGCTGTCAGAAACAGGATCTTGAAATCCAACAAGGGTGACCAGTGCCGTAGATACTCCAGGTCGTAGTCGACCCGCGCTTGCATATCCTCCACGCGCGCCGTCTCCCCGCGGCAGCCGTTTACCTGCGCAAGTCCGGTGATCCCCGGCGGCACCTTGTGGCGGATCATGTAGCCCTTGATGAGCTTGCGGTACTCCTCGTTGTGCGCCACCGCGTGCGGCCTTGGTCCAACGAGGCTCATCTGCCCCTGCAGCACATTGATCAGTTGTGGCAACTCATCCAACGAATAGCGGCGCATGA
>Ga0105237_10006934_pt1 | contig 12486 bp, 8 predicted proteins | sample KBSC24metaG_FD_81520 | JGI IMG/M metagenome (GOLD analysis project Ga0105237, IMG submission 81520) | Corn rhizosphere microbial communities from Kellogg Biological Station, Michigan, USA - KBS C2-4 metaG | ecosystem: Host-associated > Plants > Roots > Rhizosphere > Soil | place: Michigan, USA...
GCCTATATCACCGGCACCCGCGCCTTCTGGACGATCGACCTCGCGGTCGGTCCCGGCGTGCTGATCCCGCGCCCCGACAGCGAGACGCTGATCGAGACCGCACTCGCCTGGTTCGGCACCCGTGCGCCGTCGCGCATCCTCGATCTCGGCACCGGGCCCGGCACGCTGCTGCTCGCCGCGCTCGCCGAATGGCCGCAGGCGCAGGGGCTGGGCGTCGACGCCTCGGAGACCGCGCTCGGCTATGCCCGCCGCAATGCGGAGGCCCTCGGCATGGTGGACCGCGCCGAATTCCGCCTGGGCGACTGGACCGCAGGTATCGACGGCCATTTCGACCTGATCCTCGCCAATCCGCCCTATATCGGGACAGACGAAAGCCTGCCCCCGCAGGTGCTCGACCATGAACCGGCGGAGGCGCTGTTCGCCGGCGCCGATGGGCTGGACGACTATCGCCGCATCGTCCCCGCCCTCCCTGCCCTGCTCGCGCCCGGCGGGGCGGCATTGCTCGAAATCGGATGGACGCAAGGCGATGCAGTTTCTTTGCTCGGCCAGGAACACGGCCTGTCTTCAAGCGTCTATAAGGACATGGGTGGACGGCCGCGCGTGGTCCGGCTGACTTGAAACTACGCGCAAACGTCACATATTTCTGCTTGGAGATTGGTACGCCAGCGGCTAGAAGAAGGCCGGGGCGAGGCACCTTCAACCAAGTTGTTGAGATAAAGGGCTGAGGCCCGACTCCATGGTCATGTGTGCCGCTGCAGTCCGGCGGCCATGGCAAGCGGTAGGCGCTGGGATACCCCGGCACCTCCCGCGAACGTAACCCTGCATCCGGAACCTCGATGGATCGACGTACGGCTTTGTAAAGACAGGACACAAAGACCTTGATCAACAATCGTCAGGCCGGCCGCCGTCGCGGCCGGGGCGGCCAGCAACAGCGCCAGGGCGGAAGCTCGAACAATCAGGGCAATGGCAGTCGCATCGATAACCGTGCCCGTGGCAACGCCGCGCAGTTGCTTGAGAAATACAAGAACCTGGCGCGCGACGCCCAGATGCAGGGCGATCGGGTCAACGCCGAATATTACCTGCAGTTCGCCGATCATTATTTCCGCGTATTGAACGAGAACCGCTCGCGCTTCGAAGAGCAGAACCAGCAGCGCCGCCAGCGCGAGGAATTCGACGGCGACGAGGAAGAGTTCGAGATGGAAGGCGAAGCCGGCCGCGAGGATGAGGGCGACGCCCCCCGCCAGCAGCAGCAGCCCCGTCGCGAGCGCGAACCCCGCTACGAGCGCGAAGCGCGTGAACCGCGCGGCGACCGCGAGCAGCGTGCCGAACGTGAACCGCGCGAAGCCCGTGGCGACCGCGAACCCCGTGGTGAGCGCGAAGCCCGCGAGCCGCGCGCCGAGCGCGAGCCGCGCAGCTATCGCGAAGATCGCCGCGAGCGCAGCAACGGCGCCGCGAACGGTCACGCCAACGGCAATGTCGCCGAGGCCGCGCCGGTCCAGCCGAGCGCACCGATCGAAGCGCCGGTGAGTGAGGACGTCGCCGAGGCACCCCGCCGTCGCGGTCGCCCGCGTCGCGAGGCGCCGGTCGAGGCCGAAGCGTCGCACGGCATCGACGCCGCGATCCTCCCGCCCGCGATCGGCACCGACGCCGCGCCGACCGCAGACGAGGAAGCGCCGAAGAAGCCCCGCCGCCGTCGCACCGTGAAGAGCGACGAGGCCGAGGCACCCGCCGCCTGAGGCGACGGCCAACCGGCACAGCAAAAGGCCCGCTTCCGACGAGGAAGCGGGCCTTTTTCATTTCCGCACGCTGGCGGAGGCTTACGGGATCAGCCGATCCGCGCGCAGCCGCTCGAACAGCGCGAAGAAGGCGTCGTCGGTCGGCTGATAGGCGGTGAAGCCCATCCGTCGGCTCTTCGACATGTCGGTAACCACTTCGATCGGCCGACCGAGATCGGCATCGGTGTGCCAAGGCGAGGCGAGCCGCGCGAGGTTCGGCTCGGCCAGCCCCTCGCGCTCGGCGATGCTGCGCCAAAGATCGGCATCGCCCGCCATCTGCTGCTCGAGCGGCTGGATGCTGCTGTCGAACGGCGCCGGCTCCAGCCCGAACCACTCGGCGATGCGCGCCCACATCCATTGCCAACGAAAGACATCGCCATTGACGACGTTGAACGCCTCGTTCGCCGCCGCCGGCGTCTCCGCCGCCCAGAGCAGATGCCGGGCGAGCTGGCCCGCATCGGTCATGTCGGTGAGCCCGCTCCACTGCGCGGCGGACCCCGGAAAGCGGAACGCGCGGCCGGTCTCGCGGCACAGGGTCGCGTAGACGGCGAGCGTGGTGCCCATGTTCATCGCGTTGCCGACCGCCTTGCCGATCACGGTGTGCGGGCGATGGACGCTCCAGCTGAAGCCGTCGCGCTCGGCGGCGGCGAAGACCTCGTCTTCCTGGGCATAGTAGAAATTGTCGACGTCGAGCCGGCCCTGCTCCTCGCGGAACGGCGTCTGCGGCAGGCTGCCCTTCCCGTACGCCTCGAACGGCCCGAGATAGTGCTTGAGCCCGGTCACCAGTGCGACATGGCGCGGGGCCGTGGGCTTGGGCAGCCCGTCGAGCAGATTGCGCACCATCGCCGAGTTGACGCGGATATTCTCCGCCTCGCTGTCCTGCCGCAGCCAGGTGGTGATGAACACCGCATCCGGGTTCACGCCCGCAAGCGCTTGCGCAGTCGATGGCGCGTCGGTGAGGTCGGCGGCGATGGGTGCCACGCCCGCCTGCGCCACCGGGCGCCGCGCCAGACCCTGTACCGTCCAGCCCTGCGCCACCAGCAGGTCCGCCGTTGCGCTGCCGACGATGCCGCTTGCGCCCACTACCAAAGCCGTCTTGGCCATTTCTGCCTCCATAAAGCGTTGGAGGCCGAGCTAGGCAGCCGCACGCGCGGCTTCTAGACGGCACCAAATCGGAACCTAGGCACCAGAAGGTACCCAACTATGCGGCCAGGCACGGCAGATTCGGAATGGCGAGAGGATTGCGCACCGCGCCGGGTACTGGCGCTGTTCGCCACCAAATGGACAAGCATGGTGCTCCACACGCTCCACACCCGCCATGGCGGCGCGGCGCGCAGCGGCGTGCTGCTGCGCAGCCTGCCGGGCATCTCCAAGAAGATGCTGACCCAGACGCTGCGCGAGATGGAGGAAGTGGGGCTGGTCGACCGGATCGTCCAGAACGCGGTGCCGCCGGCGGTGGAATACCGGCTGACACCGCTCGGCGACCGCTTCGTCGAGCCGGTCGAGCTGCTCTATGCCTGGGGGCGCGACAATGCCGATGCGCTCGACCAGCTCGGCAGCCGGTCCACCGCCCGTCGCGCCTGAACCCCTTTAGTGGCTGTCGCGCGGCAGGCCCTTGGTCTGGGCGATGCGCTGGTACTTCACCGCATTCTCGAACACCGCGCCGCCGTCGAACTGGCCGACGAGGCCGCGATGGATTTCCTGCCACGGCGTCTGCGATTCGGGCACATAGTCGATGCCGAGCTCGGCGCGACGCTGCGCCAGTTCCTCGTCGCTGACCAGCATGTTGGCGCTGCGCGTGTTGAGATCGATGCGGATCCGGTCGCCGGTGCGGACCAGCGCGAGCCCGCCGCCCACCGCCGCTTCGGGCGCCGCGTTGAGGATCGAGGGGCTGCCGCTGGTGCCCGACTGGCGGCCGTCGCCCAGGCAGGGCAGCGCGTGGACGCCCGCCTGGATCAGTGCCACCGGCGGGCGCATGTTGACCACCTCGGCGCCGCCCGGATAGCCGACCGGCCCCGCGCCGCGCATGATCAGGATGCAATTCTCGTCGATGCCGAGCGCGGGATCGTCGATACGGTGGTGATAGTCCTCGGGCCCGTCGAACACGATCGCGCGGCCCTCGAATGCGCCGAGATCGTCGGGGTTGGAAAGATAGCGCGCGCGGAACTCGTCCGAGATCACGCTGAGCTTCATCACCGCATTGTCGAACAGATTGCCCGAGAGCACGGTCAGCCCCGCCGCCGGCCGCAGCGGGGTGGCGAGCGGGCGGATCACGTCGTCGTCCTCGATCTCGGCGGTGCCGATATTCTCGCCGATGGTGCGGCCGTTGACGGTCAGCGCGTCATTGTGGAGCAGCCCGGCGCGATAGAGCTCGCCCATCACCGCTGGCACGCCGCCGGCGCGGTAGAAATCCTCGCCGAGATATTTACCCGCCGGCTGGAGGTTCACCAGCAGCGGCACGTCGGCGCCGTGCGACTCCCAGTCCTCCAGCGACAGTTCGACGCCGATATGGCGGGCGATCGCGTTCAGGTGGATCGGCGCGTTGGTCGAGCCGCCGATCGCCGAGTTCACCCGGATCGCGTTGAGGAAGGCCTCGCGGGTCAGCACGTCGCTGGGCTTGCGATCAGCGAGCGTCATCTCGACGATCTGCAGGCCGGTGCGATAGGCGCATTCGGCGCGGTCGCGGTACGGTGCGGGGATCGCCGCCGAGCCGGGCAGCGACATGCCGAGCGCCTCGGCCATCGAGTTCATCGTCGTCGCGGTGCCCATGGTGTTGCACCAGCCGGTCGACGGCGCGGACGAAGCAACGAGCTGGATGAAGCCCCTGTAATCGATCTCGCCGGCCGCGAGCATCTCGCGCGCCTTCCACACGATGGTGCCCGAGCCCGTGCGCTCGCCCTTGAACCAGCCGTTGAGCATCGGCCCCACCGACAGCGCGATCGCCGGGATGTTCACCGTGGCGGCGGCCATCAGGCAGGCCGGGGTCGTCTTGTCGCAGCCGATCGTCAGCACCACGCCGTCGATCGGATAGCCGTACAGCGTCTCGACCAGGCTGAGATAGGCGAGGTTGCGATCGAGCCCCGCGGTCGGGCGCTTGCCGGTTTCCTGGATGGGGTGCGTCGGAAACTCGATGGCGATGCCACCCGCCTCGCGAATCCCCTCGCGCACGCGCTTGGCGAGTTCGAGGTGATGGCGGTTGCAGGGGCTCAGGTCGCTGCCGGTCTGGGCGATGCCGATGATCGGCTTGCCCGACTGCAATTCCTCCAGGCTGAGCCCGAAATTGAGGTAGCGCTCGACATAGAGCGCCGTCATGTCGGGGTTATCGGGATTGTCGAACCACGCCCGCGAGCGCAGCGCCGCGCGACGAGTTCCAGCTTCTTCGGTCATGATTCCTCCGCTACGGCGCAGTTTCAGGCGTATCTGCGGCTCTTGATAACCGCGGGCTACGCCCATAGGAAGCATATATATCTTATAAAAGGATGGCCTGAAATGTCGGAGCGGATTCGTCTTGGGTTGGTAGGCATCGGCAAGATCGCGCGCGATCAGCATCTGCCGGCGCTGGAAGGCGATGACCGTTTCGAGCTGGTCGCCACCGCCAGCCGCAACGCCTCGGTCGACGGCGTCGCCGCGCACAAGGACATCGAATCGCTGATCGCCGGCGGGCACGCTCTCACCGCCGTGTCGCTCTGCACCCCGCCCGAGGGCCGCTACGACCAGGCGCGGATCGCGATCGAGGCCGGGCTCAACGTGATGCTGGAAAAGCCGCCGGCCGCGACGCTGACCGAGATCGCCGACCTCGCCGAGCGCGCCCGTGCCAAGGGCGTGACGCTGTTCACCACCTGGCATTCGCGCGAGGCCGCCGGGGTCGAGCCCGCCAAGGCCTGGCTCCAGGGCAAGCAGATCAAGGCCGTCCGCATCACCTGGCGCGAGGACATCCGCCGCTGGCACCCGGGGCAGGAATGGATCCTCGCGGCGGGCGGCTTTGGCGTGTTCGATCCGGGCATCAACGCGCTGTCGATCGCGACCAAGATCCTGCCGGAGTCGCTGCTGCTCGATTCCGCCTGGATGGAAGTGCCCGAGGGCCGCGCCTCACCGCTCCGCGCCAAGCTGCACATGCGCAGCGGCGGCGCCGCGGTGACCGCGGACTTCGACTTCCTCCAGACCGGCCCGCAGACCTGGGACATCGAGGTCGACACCGATGCCGGCACGCTGCGCCTCGGCATGGGCGGCAGCATCCTGCAGCTGCCGGGCGAGGACGAGCAGAAGGCGCCCGATCGCGAATATGCCCGGCTCTATGCCCGCTTCGCCGAGCTGGTGGCGGCCAAGCAGAGCGACGTCGACGTCCGCCCGCTCCAGCTGGTGGCCGACGCCTTCCTAGTCGGCGAACGCGCGATCGGCGAGACCTTCGCGTTCTGAGCCCGGCCGGCGCCCGCTCGCTCGGGCGCCGGCAGTTTCGATCCATCCCTGCACAAGTCGCTACGCCGTTCGACACATTTTGCGACAACTCTTTCGTGGTACGAAGGAAACGTGCCATCTAATGGCGAGTTTGGCAGTGACCGGTGGTCCGGCATTCCTCGGGCCACCCCTAAGCGGGTTCTGAAATTTGAACGCTCCGACCAGCTATGGCCGTTCGGGCCTGATCGTGTTTGCATCGGCCCTGCTTCTCGCCGCGTGCAGTTCCGGCGACGGCGCCGGCAAGCAGCAGGCCGGCGGCCGCAAGGGACCGTCCGGCCCGCCGCAGGTCGGCTATGTGGTGGTGCAGCCGGGCAGCGTGCCGATGACGACCGAGCTCGCCGGCCGCGTCACCGCCTATCAGTCCTCCGAGGTCCGCCCGCAGGTCGCCGGTATCGTCCAGCGCCGCTTCTTCACCGAGGGCACGATCGTCCATCAGGGCCAGACGCTCTACCAGATCGATCCCAGCCTCTATCAGGCGAGCGTCGCGCAGGCGCAGGCCAACCTGCAGAACGCCCAGGCCAATCTGGAAGCCGCGCGGATCAAGGCCGATCGCTACAAGCCGCTCGCCGCGATGCAGGCGGTGAGCCAGCAGGATTATACCGACGCGGTCGCCGCGTCGCGCCAAGCCTCGGCGCAGGTCGCCCAGCAGCGTGCCGCGCTGCAGACCGCGCAGATCAACCTGCGCTTCACCAAGGTGCCCGCCCCGATCACCGGCCGGATCGGCCGCAGCCTCGTCACCGAAGGCGCGCTGGTCACCACCAACCAGACCGATCCGCTGACCACCATCCAGCGGCTGGATCCCATCTTCGTCGACATCCAGCAGTCGAGCGCCGACATGCTCGCGCTGCGCAAGGCGCTCGCCAAGGGCGGGATCACCCCCGCCAGCGCCGCGGTGCGGCTGAAGCTGGAGGACGGCAGCGAGTACGAGATGGCCGGCACGGTCGAGTTCTCCGAAGTCGTGGTCAACGAAAGCACCGGCACGGTCACGCTGCGCGCTCGCTTCGCCAACCCGCAGAACATCCTGCTGCCCGGCATGTTCGTCCGCGCGGTGTTCGCGCAGGCGATCGACACCCAGGCCTATCTGGTGCCGCAGGCCGGCGTCTCGCGCGATCCCAAGGGCAATGCGACCGTCTATGTCGTCGGACCCGGCAACAAGGCCGTGGCGCGTACCGTCGTGGCGGACCGCACGATCGGGCAGAACTGGGTGATCACCCAGGGGCTGGCGCCGGGCGACAAGGTGATCGTGCAGGGCACGGCGAACTTGAAGCCGGACATCGACATCAAGCCGGTGCCGGCCAACGCACCGCAGGACATCGCGCCGCCCCAAAAGGGCCAGGGGCAAGGCGGCGCCCAGACCAAGGGCGGCAGCCAGGCCAAGGCGGGCTGAGCCCCCATGTCGCGCATCTTCATCGACCGACCGATCTTCGCCTGGGTGCTCGCCATCATCGTGATGCTGATGGGCCTGGCCGCGATCTTCTCGCTGCCCATCGCGCAATATCCGGACATCGCACCTCCGCAGGTCAACATCCGCGCGACCTACCCGGGCGCCTCGGCCGAGACGGTGCAGAACAGCGTCACCCAGGTGATCGAGCAGCAGCTGAGCGGCATCGACGGGCTGCTCTATTTCAGCAGCTCGTCCACCTCGCGCGGCCAGGTGACGATCTCGGCGACCTTCGAGAAGGGCACCAACCCGGATATCGCCCAGGTGCAGGTGCAGAACAAGGTGCAGCAGGCGCTCTCCCGCCTGCCCCAGCAGGTGCAGCAGCAGGGCCTGACGGTCACCAAGTCGAACCCCGACTTCCTGATGATCGTCGGCGTGTATGACTCGACCGACCAGAAGAGCAATCTCGACGTTTCGGACTGGCTCGCCTCCAACCTGCAGGACCCGCTGTCGCGCATCGAGGGCGTGGGCGACACCAACGTGTTCGGCGCGCCCTATGCGATGCGCATCTGGCTCAACCCGGCGCGGCTTTCGAGCTACGGGCTGATCCCGAACGACATCATCACTGCGGTCCAGAACCAGAATACCGAAATCGCCGCCGGCGAGCTGGGCGGCCAGCCCATGCCGCAGGAGCAGATGCTCAACGCCACGGTGACCTCGCAGTCGCGGCTGCAGACGCCCGAGCAGTTCGCCAACATCATCGTGAAGACCGATTCGACCGGCGCCGCGGTGAAGCTGCGCGACGTGGCGCGGGTCGAGCTGGGATCGGACAATTACAACTCGTCCAGCCGGATCAACGGCCATCCGGGTGCGGGCCTCGCCATCTCGCTGTCGCCGGGTGCCGACGCGCTCAAGACCGCCGATCTCGTCAAGCAGCAGGTGGAAGCCGCGTCCAAGGGCTTCCCGCCGGGCTTCAAATACGCCTATGCCAACGACACCACCGGCTTCATCAAGCTCTCGATCGAGGAAGTGGTGAAGACGCTGATCGAGGCGATCATCCTCGTCGTGATCGTCATGTTCGTCTTCCTGCAGAGCTGGCGCGCGACGCTGGTGCCGGCGATTGCGGTGCCGGTGGTGCTGCTCGGCACCTTCGGCGTGTTCTACGCGCTCGGCTTCTCGATCAACACGCTCACGCTCTTCGGCCTTGTCCTCGCCATCGGCCTGCTCGTCGACGACGCGATCGTCGTCGTCGAGAATGTCGAGCGGCTGATGGAAGAGAATCCGGACATGACGCCGCGCGAGGCGACGATCCGCTCGATGGACGAGATCCAGGTGGCGCTGGTCGCGATCGCGCTGGTGCTGTCGGCGGTGTTCCTGCCGATGGCCTTCTTCGGCGGCTCTACCGGCGTGATCTATCGCCAGTTCTCGGTGACGATCGTATCCGCCATGGTCCTGTCGGTGCTCGTGGCACTGGTGCTGAGCCCGGCGCTCACCGCCACGCTGCTCAAGCAGAAGAGCCAGGAAAAGGATATCGAGGACACGTGGTTCGCGCGGCGCTTCCCCTGGGTGGGACGCGGGCTGACCACGGCCAAGACCAAGTTCAACAACGGCTTCGATCGCGGTGTCGAGCGCTACACCGGCTGGGTGCAGGCGGTGATCGGCCGCAAGTGGATCTTCCTGCTGCTCTATGTCGCGGTGTGCGCGCTGCTGGTGCTGATGTTCGTCCGCCTGCCCACCGGCTTCCTGCCGACCGAAGACCAGGGCGCTGCCTCGCTGCAGATCCGCCTGCCCGCCGGCGCCACCATGTCGCGCACCCGCGAGGTGCAGCTGGCGGTGGAAAAATACTTCCTCACCAAGGAAGCCAAGAACGTCTCGGTGATGTTCTCGGTCGCGGGCGGCGGCGGCGGTGGTGGTCCCGCCGGCCAGAATACCGGCCAGGGCTTCCTCAACTTCGCCGACTGGTCCGATCGCAAGGGGCAGGCGAACAGCGCCGACGGCATCGTCAATCGCGCCTCCGCCGCCTTCCGCAACTTCCGCGACGCGCAGGTCTTCGCGCTGGTGCCGCCGGCGATCCGCGGCCTCGGCCAGTCGACCGGCTTCACCATGGAGCTGCTCAATGCCAGCGGCATGCCGCGCGAGCAGTTCCTCGCTGCCCGTGACAAGCTGCTCGCCGCCGCGATGGCCGACCCCGAGCTTGCCGCCGTCCGCCTGACCGACCTGCCGGACGTCGCCACGCTCAAGGTCAACCTCGACCAGCAGAAGCTCGCCACGCTGGGCCTGTCCCAGGCCGATGTGAACTCGACGCTGTCGACCGCCTGGGGCGGCCGCTACGTCAACGACTTCATCGACCGCGGCCGCGTCAAGCGCGTCTATGTGCAGGGCGACGCGCCGTATCGTTCGGAGCCGAGCGACCTCGCCCAGTGGTTCGTCCGCAGCAGCAACGGCCAGATGGCGCCGTTCACCTCCTTCGCCTCGACCAGCTGGGCGACGGCGCCGACCTCGATGGCGCGGTTCAACGGCGTCCAGTCGTTCGAGTTCAGCGGACAGGCGGCACCGGGCAAGAGCTCGGGCGAGGCGATGAAGCGCATCGCCGAACTCGCCGCGCAGATCCCCGGCACCAGCGTCGCCTGGGCGGGCCTGTCCTACCAGGAACGGCTCTCCTCGGGCCAGGCGCCGCTCCTCTACGGCGTCTCGCTGCTGGTCGTGTTCCTGTGCCTGGCGGCACTCTATGAGAGCTGGTCGATCCCGATCGCGGTGCTGCTCGTCATCCCGCTCGGCCTGGTCGGCGCGATCTTCGCGGTGACGCTGCGGGGCTTGCAGAACGACGTCTATCTGCAGATCGGCCTGCTCACCACCATGGGCCTCGCCGCGAAGAACGCGATCCTGATGATCGAGTTTGCGGAACAGGCCGAGAAGCAGGGCAAGCGGGTGATCGAGGCGGCGCTGGACGCGGCCCGCATCCGTCTCCGCCCGATCCTGATGACCAGCCTCGCCTTCATCTTCGGCGTGCTGCCGCTCGCCATTTCCACCGGCGCGGGCGCGAACAGCCGCGTCGCGATCGGCACCTCGGTGATCGGCGGGATGCTGACCGCGACGATCCTCGCCATCTTCTACATCCCCTTGTTCTTCGTGCTCGTCCGCCGCGGCGTGCGCGACGGCCTGGCCGCGCTGCGCAACCGCCGCCATCGCAACACCCCGGAGGCCCAGGCATGAAGCGCGCACTGACGCTCCTTTCCACGGTCGCGCTCGCCGGCTGCTCGATGGCGCCCAAGGACGTGCGCCCCGCGGCGCCGGTGCCGCCGAGCTGGCCGGTAGGCGATTCCTATCTGCGGACGAGCGAGGAGACGCTGCCTGCGCTCACTTGGCGCGAGGTGTTCCGGGACGCACGGCTGCAGAAGCTGATCGAGCAGGCGCTCGCCAACAATCGCGACCTGCGCGTGGCGGCGGCGAACATCGCCGCGGCGCGGGCGCAGTACCGTATCCAGCGCGGCGCGCAGTTCCCGGAGGTGGACGCCAGCCTCGGCATCACCGAGCGGCGCGGCAATGCGACGACCAACGGCACCGGCCTGGGCAATACCGGCGGTACGGGAACCGGAACGGGAACCGGGACAGGCACGAACACGGGCGGCACGGGTACGGTGGTGAACACCGGCGGCAACGGCACGGCGCTCCGCACCAATTACTCCACCCAGCTCGGCATCACCGGCTTCGAGCTCGACCTGTTCGGCCGCCTCGCCTCGCTCACCCGCGTCCAGCAGAACACGTACTTCGCCACCGAAGCCGGCGCCCGCGCGACGCGGCTGACGCTGGTCGGCGACATCGCCACGGCGTGGCTCAACTATGCCTCGGACGCGAGCCTGCTCGAGGTCGCCCGGCAGACCGCAAAGAGCGCAGAAGACAGCGTCCGCCTCACACGCGCACGGCTCGACGGCGGCATCGCCCCGCGCACCGATCTGCGCCAGGCCGAGCAGACGCTCGCCACCGCGCAGAACGACGTCGCCCGCCAGACCAGCGCGCTGGCGCAGGACGTCAACGCGCTGCGCCTGCTCGCCGGATCGGAGATCGAGCCGGCGCTGCTCCCCGCCTCGATCGAACAGGCCGCGCCGACCATCGCCGCGGTCCCGGCCGGGCTCGACTCGACCATCCTGCTGCGCCGGCCGGACGTGGTGCAGGCCGAGTACCAGCTGCGCGCCGCCAATGCCCAGATCGGCGCGGCACGCGCGGCGCTGTTCCCGCGGATCAGCCTCACCAGCGTGCTCGGCTTCGCCAGCACCGCGCTGTCCAGCCTGTTCGACGGCGATGCGTTCAACTGGCAGGCCGGCGGCACCGCCAGCTATGCGATCTTCCGCGGCGGCGCAGGGCGCGCCAACGTCCAGCTCAGCGAAGCGCAGCAGCAGGCGCAGGTCGCCAATTACGAGCGCGCGATCCAGACCGCGTTCCGCGACGTCGCCAACGCCCTGGCGGTGCGCGGCACGATCGACGCGCAGCTCCGCGCGACCCAGCTCCAGGCCGATGCCGCGGCGGACACCTATCGGCTGAGCGAGGCGCGCTATCGGGGGGGCATCGACACCTTCCTGCAGAGCCTGGTGTCGCAGCGGTCGCTCTATTCGGCGCAGCAGCAGCTGGTGACGGTGCAGCTCACCGCGGCGACCAACCGGGTGAACCTCTACCGCGCGCTCGGCGGCGACTCGCAGCTGGAAGTGACGCGCGAGGGACCGCAGCCGGTGAACGCACAAGGAACCGCGGCAACGCCGGGCAGTTGACCGCACGCCCCTGCTTGTGGCAGGCGCAATCCAAGCGGGCGGGTATAGCACAATGGTAGTGCAGCAGCCTTCCAAGCTGAATACGCGGGTTCGATTCCCGCTACCCGCTCCA
>Ga0105237_10006935_pt1 | contig 12486 bp, 13 predicted proteins | sample KBSC24metaG_FD_81520 | JGI IMG/M metagenome (GOLD analysis project Ga0105237, IMG submission 81520) | Corn rhizosphere microbial communities from Kellogg Biological Station, Michigan, USA - KBS C2-4 metaG | ecosystem: Host-associated > Plants > Roots > Rhizosphere > Soil | place: Michigan, USA...
CTGCCGACCGATGGCTGCGCGGCCAGGCCCGCCAGCGTGTCGTGCAGGCGTTTCGCTTCGGCGAGGCCGGCATCGAAATCGGGGGCGTTCAACGCTATCGCGACCGCATCGATGCAGGCGTGCATCGCGTCGCTGGCCCCGGGCACGCGGGCCAGGCGTTCGCGCCAGGCCGCCAGCGCAGCGTCGGCGCCACTCGCGCCGATCGGCCGGTGCCGTAGCAAAGTCTGCGTCACCGGTCCGCGAGCGTCGATCGAAGCCGCAAAGACGACCGCGGCCTCCACGACCTCTTCATTGCACAGCCGATCGAACAAGCCGCTGCCGGCGAACTGCTCAGCCCGCACCGTGTGGCCGGGAACGATCAGATCGAGGGCCTTCTCCACGCCGATCGCCCGCGGCAGGCGCTGCGATCCGCTCGGCGGCAGCACGCCGTGTTTCATCTCCGGCAGCGCGATGCGGGTGCCGCCCTCCGCCACCCGGTAATGGCAGGCCAGCGCGAGCTCCAGCCCACCGCCGATGGCAAAACCATGCATCGCCGCGATCACCGGCTTCGTGCACTGCTCGATGCGCGGGAAGAGGTGGTTCGACAGACCCGGCCAGGCCTGCTGCAGCGGCGAACGCAGCTCGCTGAGCTCGCCGCCCGCGCAGAAGCCTCGGCCGGCGCCGGTGATCACGACGGCCGTCACGGCAGCGTCGGCATCGGCCGCCTCGATCGCTTCCCACAAGGCCAGCCGCGCCGCTCGCGAAAGGCTGTTGACCGGCGGCCTGTCGATCGTCAGCAGCGCGACGGCACCGCGCCGATCGCTCCGAACGAAGGCACTGGTCACGTCGCCCGTCCGGCGGGCAGATCGCGCCGCGCGACTCGCTCGGCAGCGGGGGCGCGGCCCAGCACCAGCAGCGTCACCAGGCAGCACGCGCTCATCGCGGCGAGGTAGCAGAACACCGCGCCGAAGGCCGCCTCGCTCGGGAACGAGGCGGCACCGGGCGCCGCCCCGTGCGCGCCGTGGCCGCCGAGCAGGCCGAACAGCACTTGCGACCCGACGGCCATGAACGCCGCAAGGCACACCGAGTTGATGCCGGCCGCTTCGCTCGCATGCTCGACCGGCGAGGCCTCGGCGATCAGGTTGTAGAGGGCCGGCATCAGCAGGCCGTAGCCGATGGTGCAGACCACCGCGGCCTGCACCATGTGCGGGAAGGTGTCGTGCCGGGCCATCATCATCAGCCAGGCGGCGACGCAGGCCGCAGCGCCGATCAGCGCCACGCGCTGCTCGCCGATGCGCTTGCCGACCCAGCCGGAAAGCGGGCTCACGACCACCGTCATCGCGTTCAGCGGCAGCATCACCCAGCCGAACGCGCTCGGCGAGAGGCCCAGGCCGATGCCGGTCGACGCAGGCTGCTGCAGCAGCAGCGAGAAGGTCTGGCCGAGCTGGATCGCCCCGAGCGCGAGGAAGATCATCGCCAGGTTGGTCAGGGCCACGCGGCGCCGGGCCAGCATGCGCACGTTGATCAACGGCCGGGTTTGCGAGGCCTGATGCTGCGCCCAGTACGCGAAGAGCAAGGCGGCCGCGGCGAAACCGCCGAGCACGCGCGCATCGCCCCAGCCACTGGAGCGAGCCGCCTCGAGCGACAGCAGCGCCAGCCCCAGGGCCGGCGCGAACAGCACGCCGCGCACCAGGTCGACACCCTTCAGCGACGCCGGCGCCCGGTTCGGCCGGGGCACGATCAACGCGACCGCGGCGAAGGCCAGGGCCGAGATCACGAGCTTGAGCACGAAGCCGCCATGCGACGCGAAATGCTCGATCACCACGCCCGCCAGCACGAAGGCGATGCCCGCGCCGAACATGCCGGCGCAGGAAACGATGCCGAGGGCGACAGGCACCCGCTCGGCCGGCAAATGCTCGCGCGCCAGCCCGATCGAGAGCGGCGCGAGCGAGCCCGCCACGCCCTGCAGGGCGCAGCCGATCACCAGCCCGGCCAGCGAAGGCACGAAGGCGCTCGCCAGCGAGCCGATGCCGGCCAGCCCGAGCACGATGAGGATCATCAGCCGGCGGCCCAGCAGGTCGCCCAGCCGGCCGCACAGCGCGGCCGCGATGGCGGAGACCAGCAGGTAGCTCGTGACCGCCCAGCCGACGCCCGTGCTGCCGGCGTACTCGCGGTACAAGGTGGCCAGCATCAGGTAGATCACGGTCAGCCCGGCGGCGCCGACAAAACCGTTCAGCACCAGCACCAGATAGAGCCCCGGGATGTTGGGCGGGCGCGCTTCAGTCGTCATCGGAATGTCTCAGGCAGGAGGGTGGCGGCGCGGCAGACGCTGAGTTCTCAGCGGACAGCCAGCGGCGGGCCCGGGCGAGCACCGGGGCATCGACCATCTTTCCGTCGACCGCGACCGCAGCGCCCCGGGCCGCGCCGGCGGCTTCGACGACGCGCCGGGCCCAGGCGAGTCGTGCTTCGCCGGCGCTGAAGGCGGTGTTGACGGCAGCCACCTGCTTCGGATGAATGCAGAGCTTGCCGCCGAACCCGGTCGCACGAGCGCGGCGCGCCTCGGCCGCGGTGCGTGCGGCGTCGTCGATCGCGACGCTGACGCCATCCACCGGCGCCGGCAGGCCGGCCACGCGCGCGCTCAGCACGAGCATCGCGCGGTAGGGCTGGAGAGCCTCTTCACTGTCGTCGTCGATGTCCAGATCGAGCTGGAAATCGATGCTGCCGAACACCAGCCGCGCGACGCCCGGCGCACCGGCGATGAGGTCGACCGCCGCCATGCCCCGAGCCGTTTCGATCAGCGCAAGCACCGGCTTGCCGCCGCACAGCGAGCGCACTGCCGCGACGTCGTCGACGCTCGAGGCCTTGGGGCACATCACCGCGGCCACGCCGGGATGCATCGCGAAGCGGGCGTCGTCGTCGAACCAGAGCGTGTCCCGGCCGTTGATGCGAAGGACGACAGGCCGGGCCGCGTCGAGTGTCGCGAGCAAGGCATCCCGCGCCCGCGACTTGGCGCCCGGCGCCACGGCGTCTTCCAGATCGACGATGACCGCGTCCGCGCCGCAGCCGCGCGCCTTGGCGATGCGCTCCGGCCGATCGGCCGGAACGAACAAATAGGAGCGGGGCTCGGCCATCGTTTCGGCTCCGGTCAGGAGGCCACCGCCACCGGCAGCGAGAGCACCTCGGCCACGCCGCCGTCGACGTGCAGCATGTGCCCGTTGACGTAGGAAGCGGCCTGCGAGGCGAGGAAGACGACGGCGCCGGCGAGTTCCTCCGGCCGTCCCCAGCGGCCCATCGCGATCGCATCGGTGAAGATCCCGGCGCGCGCCGGGTCGCTGAGGATCGGCGCGGCCATCTCGGTCTCGAAGAAGCCGGGGGCGATGCCGTTGCAGGTGATGCCGTGACGGCCCAATTCGCCGGCCAGGGACTTCGTGAGACCGGCCAGGCCGTGCTTGCTGGCGACGTACGCCGTCAGCCGTTCGCGCCCGATCACCGAGACGTAGGAGCCGATGTTGATGATGCGGCCCGAGCGCTGCGCCATCATCGGCCGGGCCGCTTCACGCGCCAGCAGATAGACCGCAGTGAGGTTGGTATCGAGGGTGCGTCGCCAGCTGTCCATCGTCGATTCGAGCAGGCCGCCCCAGAGGCAGATGCCGGCGTTGTTGAGCAGGATGTCGAGCCGGCCGTGGCGGGCCACGATGCGCGGCACGGCTGCCGTCACGGCCGCTTCGTCGAGCAGGTCGAAGGCGGCGATATCGGCCCGGCCGCCGCGCGAACGGATGCCTTCGGCCGCTTCGGCCAGCCGTGCTTCGTCGCGCGCGGTCAGCACGACCTGCGCTCCGGCGGCAGCCAAGGCCTGGGCCATCGCCAGGCCAAGGCCGCGTGAGGCACCGGTGACGAGCGCGACACGCCCGTCCAGCGAAAACAGCTCCATGCTCGTATCCTGTCCTCAGGGCTCTACACGGCCCCGGCCGCGCGCAGCGCTTCCGCGTCGAATCCCAGCTCTCGAAGGATCGCGTCGGTGTGCTGGCCCAGCGCCGGCACGCCGCCCATGCGGTGGTCGAAACCGTCGCTAGCGGCGGGCGGCTTCAGCGCGGCAATGGCCCCCGCCGGCGTATCCACCTGACGCCATCGATCACGAGCCTGCAACTGCGGGTGCGCCCAGACCTCGGCGAGGGTGTTGACCGCGGCATTGCCGATGCCCGCGGCGTCGAGCCGCTCGATGACTCGAGCGGCGCTCAAAGGCTGAAAGAGTTCTTCGATCAGCGACTTCAGCGCGATGCGGTTCGCACTGCGCTTCGCGTTGCTGTCGAAACGCTCGTCGGTGGCCACGTCGGCGCGCTGCAGCACCTTGGCGCAGAACGCCGACCACTCGCGTTCGTTCTGCAGGCCGAACAGCACGGTCTTGCCGTCGCCCGCGGTGAAGGGGCCATACGGATAGATGCTGGGATGGCTCGCACCCGAACGGGCCGCGGGCGGCTGGCCGTCGAAGCCGTAGTACAGCGGGTTGCCCATCCACTCGGCCAGGGTCTCGAGCATGGCCACGTCGATGTGCGAGCCCTGCCCCGTCCGGCCGCGCTGCAACAGCGCCGCGAGGATGCCGCTGTACGCATACATGCCGGCCGAGATGTCCGCCACCGAGATGCCGACACGCGCGACCTCGTCCGGCGTGCCGGTGACCGAGAGCAGGCCGGCTTCGGCCTGGATCAGCAGGTCGTAGGCCTTCTTGTCGCGGTAGGGGCCGTCGCTGCCGTAGCCCGAGATGTCGCAGACGATCAGCCGCGGGTGGGCAGGCCGCAGCGCCTGCGCCGAGAGCCCGAGCCGTGCCGCGGCGCCGGGCGCGAGGTTCTGCACCAGCACGTCGGCCCGCGCGAGCAGCTTGCCGAGGATGTCTTTCGCCAGCGGGTGCTTGACGTCGAGCGTCAGGCTTTCCTTGCCGCGGTTGATCCAGACGAAGTAGGAAGCAAGCCCCTTGACCCGCGTGTCGTAGTGGCGCGCGAAGTCGCCCTCGCCGGGACGCTCGACCTTGATGACGCGGGCGCCGAGGTCGGCCAGTTGGCGTGTCGCGAACGGCGCGGCCACGGCGTGTTCGAGGGTCAGCACGGTGATGCCGTCGAGCGGTCGCATGGCCGGTTCAGAACGAGCGCGGCAAGCCGAGCACATGCTCTGCCACGTAGCTGAGGATCAGGTTGGTCGAGATCGGCGCGACGAGATAGAGCCGCGTCTCGCGGAACTTGCGTTCGATGTCGTATTCGCAGGCGAAGCCGAAGCCGCCGTGGGTCTGCAGGCAGACGTTGGCCGCCTCCCACGAGGCCTTGGCGGCGAGATGCTTGGCCATGTTCGCCTCGGTGCCGCAGGGGAGGTGCGCATCGAAGAGTTCGCAGGCCTTGTAGCGCATCAGGTTCGCCGCCTCGACCTCGATGAAGGCCTCGGCGATCGGGAACTGCACGCCCTGGTTCCTGCCGATCGGCCGGTCGAAGACGATGCGCTCGTTCGCGTACTTGCTGGCGCGGTCGACGAACCAGTAGCCGTCGCCGATGCATTCGGCCGCGATCAGCGCACGCTCGGCATTCAGCCCTTCGAGGATGTACTTGAAGCCCTTGCCTTCTTCGCCGATCAGGTTCTCTTCCGCGATCTCGAGGTTGTCGAAGAAGAGCTCGTTGGTCTCGTGGTTCACCATGTTCGGGATCGGCCGCACCGTCAGCCCGTGGCCGATGGCGGAATGCAGATCGACCAGGAAACACGAGAGCCCTTCGGACTTCTTCTTCACGTCGGCCAGCGGCGTCGTGCGTGCCAGCAGGATCATCATGTCGCTGTGCTGCACGCGCGAGATCCACACCTTCTGGCCGTTGACGACGTAGCGGCCGTCCTTCTTCACCGCGGTCGTCTTCAGCTTCGTCGTGTCGGTGCCGGTGGTCGGCTCGGTCACGGCCATCGACTGGATGCGCAACTCGCCCGCCGCGATCTTCGGCAGGTACTTGCGCTTCTGGGCTTCGGAGCCGTTGCGCAGGATCGTGTTCATGTTGTACATCTGGCCGTGGCAGGCGCCGGAGTTGCCGCCCGAACGGTTGATCTCTTCCATGATCACCGAGGCTTCGGTCAGGCCCAGCCCCGAACCGCCGTAGTCGCTCGGAATCAGCGCGGCCATCCAGCCGGCTTTCGTCAACGCGTCGACGAAGGCTTCGGGGTAGGCGCGCTGTTCGTCGATCTTGCGGAAATACTCGTCCGGAAATTCGGCACAGAGCGCGCGCACGGCGTCGCGGATGTCCTGGTGGGATTCTGTTCGGTGGCTGGGCACGGCGGTCCTGTGGGGTTCGGGAGAGAGCGTGTCAGGCGAGCGTCGCGGTCGCGTCCATGCAGAGTGCGCCGCCGGCGTCGCTGGCCCAAAGGCGCATGCTGCGGCCGTCGTCGGAAGGACACGCGTTGAGCTCGAACGGCGTGCCGTCGAACAAGGGCCGCACGGCCCGGAACTCGAAGCGCACGATGGCGGCGTCGGGGCGGCAGCGGAGCAGGTGGTCGACGAGCAGGGTCGCGATCAAGGGCCCGTGCACGACCAGGCCGGGATAGCCCTCGACGCCGGTGGCATAGGGCCGGTCATAGTGGATGCGGTGGCCGTTGAAGGTCAGCGCGGAATAGCGGAAGAGCAGCACCGGATCGGGCAGCACGCTGCGGCGCCAGAGGGCATCGGCCGGCGCCGCTTGCGGCGCGGGCGGCGCCTCGCCGGGGCGCGGCGCGGCACGGTAGACGATGTCCTGCTCTTCGGTGATCGCCGCGATGCCGGTGCGCAGCATCAGCGCATGCTTCAGCTTGACGAACACCAGGGCGCCGCCGCGGCCCTGCTTCCATTGCACATCGCTGATCTCGGAGATGCGCGTGACGCTGTCGCCGATGTGCAGCGGCTGGTGGAAGCCGATGCGGCTCGCCGCCCACATGCGGCGCGGCAGCGGCACCGGGGGCAGGAAGCCGCCGCGCGCCGGGTGGCCATCGGCCCCCACCGAGGCCGTCGGCGAGACGGGCAGGAAGTACAGCCAGTGATAGAGCGGCGGCAGGCTCGGCGGCATGCCGTCCCGATCGAGCGTCGCCGCCAATGCGGCGACGGGTGCCGCGGTGATGGTGTCGCCGCGGGATTCGCGGCGGCCGATCCATTGGCGCAACGCGTCGATGTCGATGCCGCTATCGATCTTGGTGGCGGCCATCGTCAGCGGCCCCGGAAGTTCGCAGCACGCTTTTCCGCGAAGGCGCGCACCGCCTCGGCATGGTCTTCGGAGCCCATGGCGACCGCCTGGTGTTCGAGCTCGCTTCGGATCGCGGCATCGAGGCTGTCGACGCCCTGCGCCAGCGCGCTCTTCAGCAGCGCGGTTGCCACCGGGGGCAGCAGCGCGTACTCCTGCGCAATGGCCTTGGCTCGCGCCAGCGCCTCGCCGGGTTCGGCCATCTCGTTGGCCAGGCCGATGCGCGCGGCCTCGGCGCCGTCGAACAGGCGGGCCAGTCCGAGGATCTCCCGGGCCTTGGCGCGGCCGACGCGGTGCTGCAGGCTCCACAGCGCACCCATGTCCGGCATCAGCCCGACCTTGATGAAGGCCGCGCCGAATTTCGCGTCGCGCGCGGCGACGGTGTAGTCCGCCAGCGATGCGATCGAGAGCCCGGCCCCCATCGCGCTGCCCTCGACCGCCGCCACGACCGGCTTGGGCCCGAGCGCGATCAGCCGGATCAACGCGGTGACGAGCGCCCAGCGCTCGCGGTTCTGCAGCAGCGTGCGCGATGCCATTTCGCCGATGTCGCCGCCGGCGCAGAAGTGGCCGCCCGCGCCGGCGAGGACGATCGCGCGCACCTCGTCATCCGCCATCGCGACTTCGAGGCGCTCGCGCAATTGCGTCCGCATCTGAAGGCAGAAGGCGTTGCGCTTGGCCGGGAACGTGAGGGTGAGCACCGCCACCGCGCCATCGCGCGCCACGGGCACCATGTCTTGCGGCCGGTCGATCGGCTTGCTCATCGAATGTCTTTCACCGGAAGAGACGCCCGCTCAGCGCCCGGCGAAGCGCGGCTCGCGCTTCTGCTGGAACGCAGCCAGCGCCTCCTTGCAGTCATCGCTCAGGCGGCAGCGGATCATGTTGCGGGCTTCGAGATCGAGCACGCTCTCGATGCGCTCGCTGGCTGCGGCATGGATGTTCTGCTTGATGTAGCGATAGGCCAGGGTCGGACCCTCTGCCAGTCGAAGGGCGAAGGCCTCGGTCGCCGCATCGAGATCCGCATCGGGCAGCACGCGGTTGACCAGGCCGAGGCTCAGCGCCTCTTGCGCGGAAACACGATCGGAGAACATGTAGATCTCCTTGGCCTTCGACGGGCCGACCAGCTGCGTCAGGAAATAGCTGCCGCCGTAGTCGCCCGGCGTGCCGATCTTGCTGAAGCTCGAGACGAAGAAGGCGTTGTCCGCCGCCAGCCTGAAGTCGCAGGCCAGCGCCATCGAGAAGCCCATGCCGGCGGCCGGTCCGCGCAGCTTCGCGATCGTCGGCTTGCCCATGTCGTGCAGCAGGAACGAGGCCTGCGCGAATTGCTTCAGGCGATCGACGCGCGATTCGAGCGCGAGCCAGGTCTCGGTGTTGCCGAACTCCTGCGCGATCGGATCGTTCGGGTCCGGCGCGCCCATCGAGCGCACATCCGCGCCGGTGCAGAACGACGAACCGGTGCCGGTCAGCACGACGACCTTGACGCGCGGATGTCGAGCCGCGTCGACCAGGTGCCTGAGCAGCAGGTTCTGGCCGGCAGTGTCGATCGCGTTCTTGACTTCGGGCCGGTCGAAGCTCAGTGTCAGCACTCCCGTCTCGGCCAGCTCCCAGCGAATGGCGGCGGTCATATCAAGTCCTTCAGCCTTGTTTCATCGAAGGGCGGCAGCTCGTGGCCGTGGCGCAGCTTGTGGGTCCAGGTCGGTTCGTTCAGCAGCGCGCGGCCGACCGCGACCAGATCGAATTCGCCGCGATCGAAGCGCTGCATCAGCAGCTGGATATTGTCCGATCCGCCCGCCCGGCCGTCGCGCTTGGAGTCGTAGAAACCGCGGTCCAGCCCGATGCCGCCGATGGCCATGGCCAGCTTGCCGGTGAGCTTCTTCGCCCAGCCCGACAGATTGAGCGGCGAGCCTTCGAATTCGGCCCGATCGAAATAGCGCACGCTGCCGTCGAACACGTCGACGCCGGCATCGGCGATCGGGCCGAGCAGCTCTTCGAGCTCCTGCGGCGTGCTCGCGAGCCGGGCCTTGAAGTCCTGCTGCTTCCATTGCGAGAAGCGAAAGAAGATGGCCATCCCCTCGCCCGCTTCGCGGCGGACGGCGCGCACCACCTCGGCCGCGAAGCGCGTGCGCGCCCGCCGGTCGCCGCCCCAGGCATCGCTGCGCCGGTTGGTCTCGTCCCACAGGAAGGTATCGATCAGGTAGCCGTGCGCGCCGTGGATCGCGATGCCGTCGAAGCCGAGTTCGCGCGCATGGCGGGCGCTGCGCGCGTAGGCGTCGATCACGTCCTGGATCTCGCCGTCGCTCATCGGCTGCGTGGGCGCCTGCACGCGGTCGATGTAGGCGGCGTCGAGCGAGGTCATGCGACCCGCCGGGCCCCAGAGACCGGAGGGACGGACCGAGGGCGCCGCGGGCGACGGACCGGTACCCGGCTCGCGCATCACACCCTGGTGCCAGAGCTGCGGCACGATCCGCCCGCCGGCCGCGTGCACGCCGTCGACGACCCGCTGCCAGCCGGCCAGGGACGCTTCGCCGTAGAGATGAGGCAGATTGCTTTCGCCGAGGCCCGCATCGCCGAGCGCCGCGGGATGGTCGATGCCGACCCCTTCGGTGATCAACAGGCCGGTGCCGCCTTCGGCGCGGCGGCGGTAGTAGGCCGCGACATCATCGCCCGGCACGCCGCCGGGCGAGAAGTTGCGCGTCATCGGCGCCATCACGATGCGGTTCGGCAATTGCAGGCCGCGCACGCTCAGCGGCTCGAACAAGGGCTCGACGTTGGTGGTCATCGGCGGGTTCTTTTCGAGCGCCGTGTCAAGGTGCATGGGTCACCGCGCGCCGCGCTTCGTCGCCTTGCGCTTCCCAGTAGCTCGCCCAGCTCGGCCAGGCCTGCGGCAGCCGCGGCGCGAATTTCGGGCTGTCGTACTTGCCGGGCCAGTTCTGAAAGCTCTGGCCTTCGCCGCGATTCGGGCGCTGCTGCCAGTCGGTGGAGTACCAGTGCTTCTCCTCGCGGCGCTGGAAGCGCCAGGCGCCTTCGCTGCGCACGTAGCTGTCGAAATAGCAGATCGACATCTCGATCCACTGATCCTTGTCCTCGTGTCCGGCGCGGCAGTAGACGCTGCCGGTCGCGTGATCGGCATCGACCAGGTCGATGGTCTGGCCGCAGACCAGATGGACCGAGCGGTAGAAGCCGCTCAGCACATGCCGGCTCGCGTAGTAGCGCCTCAAGGCATCGCGGCCCTGCCCCCAGCGGCCGCAGTCCACGTCGACCGCGAAGAGCGCGACCAGGTCGTCGAGGTTGCGCGAGTCGACGGCCACGGCGTAGCGCGCGGGCAGTTGCTGGATCGCGAGCTGGGCCTCGACACGCCCGAGGCGCTGCTCGAATCCGTCGCTCACGGCTTCGCCCCCTGACTGATGAAGTCCGCCACGTAAGGCTGATGCGCCAGCGAGCCGCCATCGACGCAGATGATCTGACCGGTGATGAAGCCGGCCTCGTCGGAGGCGAGGAAGACCAGCGCCGCCGCGATGTCTTCAGGCCGCCCGAGCCGCGGTGTCAGATGGTGGCGCAGCATGATGTCGCCGACACCCGATGCGGCATAGCTGTCCTTCGTCGACGGCGTGACGATCAGGCCCGGCGAGATCGCATTGCAGCGGATGCCCTCCTTGCCGTGCTGCGTCGCGATGCCCTGCGTCAGCGAGTTGATCGCGGCCTTCGAGGCGCTGTAGGCGGTGTGCGAGAGCGCGCCGGCGAGCGCCGCGTCGGAGCTGGTGTTGATGATCACGCCGCCGCGCCGGCGCAGGTGCGGGATGGCCGTGCGGCACGCGATCATCGTGCCGCGCAGGTTGATGCGCAGGATCGCATCCCAGACCTCGGTATCGACGCTTTCGACCGGCCGGTCACGCGTCGAAGACAGCCGCGTATCGGCGGCGTTGTTGTGCAGGATGTCGAGGCCGCCGAGCCGCGCCACGGTGGCCTCGACCATCGCGATCACCGAGGCCTCGTCGCCCAGATCCGCCTGCAGCGCGATCGCGTTGCCGCCTTCCGCCTCGATCGCCGCGACCTGGCGTTCGGCCGAGGCCAGATCGATGTCGGCCACCGCCACCGCGGCGCCTTCGCGGGCCAGCGCCAGCGCGCAGGCCGCGCCGATGCCGCCGCCGGCGCCGGTCACCAGCGCGACCTTTCCCTGTACTCGCCCTGTCATTGGTGCCCCCCGCTCGCCGGGTACGGCGCACGGCCCCCCGAGGGGGCGCGGGCCGGCTTGGTGAACTGAGGCCGGACACAGACAGTCCCTGCGGACTGTCTGTGCCTGCCGAAGGCCATCGGCCTCTGGCCGATGGCGGCCCGGCGCTCGGCCCGCTTGTTCTCTCTTCTCATGATCATCCTCACAAGGCGGTGTACAGGCCGCCATCGACCGGCAGGTTCTGCCCGCTGACGTAGCCCATCAAGTCGCTGCACAGCGCCACGACGGCGCGGCCGATGTCTTCGCGCGGAACACCCATGCGGCCGAGCGGGAACATGCGGATGAAGGCGTCACGCACGGCGGGGTTCTGCGCGAAGAACACTTCGGTCGGCTCGGTGGCGGCGGCAGGCTCGATCGCGTTCACGGTGATGCCGTGCGGACCCCACTCGCGCGCCAGCGATTTGACGAAGCCGCGGTCGCCGCCCTTCAGGGACGAATACACCGGGTTCATCGCGGCACCGTGCAGCCCGAAGGCCGAACCGAGCACGATGAAGCGGCCGTGGCCGCTCGCCTTCAAATGCGGCAAGGCGGCCTGCGCGCAATGCAGATTGCCATCCCAGGCGACACGGGCCTGGCGCGTCCAGTCCTGTTCCGCGATGTCTTCGAGCGCGATCGGGTGCGCCGAGTCGCCGCCGGCATTCGCGTTCTGCACCATGATGTCCAGCCGCCCCCAGCGGGCGACGGCGGCTTCGACCGCGCGGGTGACCGCCGCGGCATCGCCGACGTCCGCTTCGAGCGCGATCGCGCTGCCGCCCTCGGCGGCGATCAACTGCGCGGTTTCGTCGCAGATCGAGCGGCGGCGGCCCGTCACCGCCACGCTGACGCCGGCCGCGGCAAGCGCCAGCGCGATGCCGCGGCCGATGCCGCTCCCCGCGCCGGTGACGAATGCCACGCGGCCCGCCAGCAGGCCCGCGCCAGTGACTGTTGCTGTTGCTGTTGCTGCGCTCATGGCACCATCCAATCGCCGCCGTCGAGGTTGAAGCTCGCACCCGTCACGCCGCGAGCGCCGTCGCTGGCCAGCCAGGCGATCACGTCGGCCACGTCGGCCGA
>Ga0105237_10006939_pt1 | contig 12485 bp, 20 predicted proteins | sample KBSC24metaG_FD_81520 | JGI IMG/M metagenome (GOLD analysis project Ga0105237, IMG submission 81520) | Corn rhizosphere microbial communities from Kellogg Biological Station, Michigan, USA - KBS C2-4 metaG | ecosystem: Host-associated > Plants > Roots > Rhizosphere > Soil | place: Michigan, USA...
GAAGTTCACCGCCCCGACCGCCATTCCAACTCCAAAGATCACTCCTGACAGGGTGCGCTTGGCTGCACCTTCACCGAAGGCGAACATCAAGCCCCCGACGACGATTGCCACCAGCGCGAGCCCGGTAGCAATCGGGCCAGTGAACGCCGTTTGGAGCGACTGTACGGCCTGGGTCCACGGTGATGTCGTGGACTGGCCAAAGACTTCATCCGCCAGCGCCATACATGCGGCAAATGTTAGGGCGCGTTTGCGCCAACAGTGCTTTTTCGGTCTTGCTAGAGAATTGGCGGGTTTTGGGGAATCGGGGAGATTAGATTCTGAAATGTTCTGCACTGGTCACCTCCGACCATGTATCTGTGGCACTGATTCCTGCCACTCAACTTCTTTGTTGTACGAAGCACTCACAATCAATTTGGTTGTAGTGCTATCACTACATTTACATGGTTTGACACGCGTGGAGGGTATTTTGTTCCGGTTGAATTAAGGAGCACCTCGCTGGAGTGCTTGTCAGGCGCGGTGTTTCGAAGAATCAGATGAAACTGTTAGGAACAAGAAGGACGAAGAAGGAACGAAAAGGATTTGTGGAAGCAATTAGGACTTCGACTTTGACAACACCCGCTCGGCTTCTTCCAGCGTGCGTTCCACGATGAACCGCGCCATGCTGAGGCCGGCTTCCGTCGCAGCATGCTCGATCTTCAGTTTTTCCTCCTGGCTCAGGTTAATCACCAGCCGCTTGTTCTCTCCGGTTCGAGGCCTTCGCGCCCGCTTTCTGCCGAGAGAGGCCTTGCGAGAAATGCGCTTGCGTGGGGACATAACGTTCTCTTGCAACATGAGCGAACCAGTCATTCTATGTCAACCCCCAAGCATAGGTATTTACAAACATTCGTCTTTGAGATGTGTAATGTGCTGAAGGAGCGACAACACGAGACTGCTAGGATCCTGTGCGTTTCGTTCGGAACTGTTTGCCCAGCGACTTTTCGGATACCGGCGCCTTTGTGGGCGGCAGTTTGCTAGATCGGGCCAGAATGCGACGTAGCGCAAAACGGGCAAACTCGCTGACCGTCATACGGTTTTCACGCGCCGCAGACTCAATTCTTTTAGTGTCCCGCAGGCCTGCTCGAACGTTAATCCGAATCATGGCACGGCTCCGAAGTGGCTCGCCCGACTACTAACCGGGCGCTACCAAGCATCCTGGGGGAAGGCAGGATTCAGCAACTCTGTCTTGTTTAGAAGTCTGTTTCGTCGAGAAAGTTTCTTCACCGCGCGATTTTACAAATGCATGCGGTAGGCCGAGATTGGAGGCATGCGGCGGGTGAAGTCGAAAACAAGCGCAAGTTCGGCTGAGCGCGGCGTTCTAAAAGGATGGCCTGCGATTGCCAAGTTCCTTGGGCAACCTGTGTCAGTCGCGCAACGGTGGGGCAAGACGGGAATGCCTGTGAGAAAGCAGGGGCGCTTCGTGACTGCCTTGCAAGAGGAATTAAATAGCTGGCTTGGGCGCGAAGCTGGGGGAGAGCCCTTGCACCTAGCGGTCCCAGAGTCCGACTTGGCGGCAGAGCTGAAACGAGGTCTGACCTACGTCCGCAAGCAACGCTCCTCTGCGAACAAATTCAAAACATGACTCGATAGAGCTGTTCAAGCTGAACGAGCGATGGGCCAGGTGGACTATTGCACACCCTTGCGCTTTTCAAGTGATTGGGAGCGCTCCGCACGAGCGTACGGGTTGATAATCGGCCACTGCACTCAGTAGCAGCAGAACAGACCACCGCCCAAGAGGCAATCTTGGGCAGTGGCCCCATCAATTCCCGCCCAATCGGGGGTCTGGAAACGGGTGGCACACCTGAGTCCAGCACAAAGTTCGGAGGATTCCGTAACCCTTAGCGAGTCCGCGACTCCATATCTTATGGGAGCATAGGAAACTTGTTTCCGAGTGGAGTAAGCAAGGAGAGAACAATGAGAATAAGAAAGTATTATTTTGCTGTGTTTACATCCGCCGTTCTGATCGCGGCCGGATCAGTCACAGCTCACGCGCAGGCGCCGACCGACCCGCAAATCGCGGGCATCGTCCAAACCGCAAATCAGATCGACATCAATCAGGCAAAGCTCGCGTTAAAGCGAACCAGCAACCCACAAGTAAAAAAAATTCGCCAACCAGATGATTTCAGATCACACCAACCTGGAAAAGTCGGTAAATGATCTCGCGAAGAAGCTAGGGGTCACGCCCGAAGACAGCCCTACGTCAAAGCAACTTAAGCAGCAGGCAGCTGAGGAGACAAAGAAACTCACGAGCTTGCATGGCGAGGCTTTTGACAAGGAATACGCATCGCATGAAGTCGCCTTCCATCAGGCCGTGATTGAAGCCGCTAAGACCACTCTCATCCCGAATGCAAAGAATGCTGAGCTGAAATCTGCGCTCGAAGGCGCTGCTCCGCTTCTGCAGGGACATTTGGAGCATGCACAGCAACTTGAGCAAACGCTGGGCAGCAAGTGAAGACGATTGCTCTGCATTGGCGCTAATGCGAAATAAGCCGCAAGAGGGGCATATGATCGCATGCCACGATCTGGCGTTCCACTCAGGACACCGCTACCGCTGCAAGGTTCGAAGAATAATGTTGCGAGCCGCGGCGGTGGCACTTCTTTCGGCTATGTGCTGGGCACAGGACGCCCGCCCCGGTGGCACAAACCACGTCATCGTTATAAAGCGGCTCCAGTTCAATCCTCCCCAAACCACTGTAAAACCTGGGGACACAGTCGAATGGAAAAACGACGACATCTTCTCCCATACAGTTACGGCCGAGAACGGGAGTTTCGATTCAGGACTCATTGATCCTGGTCATTCTTGGCAGATGAGATTCACAGACACGCGAGCCGTGGCATACCATTGCCGTCCCCATCCAAACATGAAGGGCACGCTCATTGTTCAAGGAGTGGAGAACGCGGCGCAAGGCAATGGTGCGATGCTCAAGTGGTCGCCTCCGAGGACGCCACAGGAATTTCATCCAATTCTGGTGAATTTTACCGCAGCTTTGCTGCCACTCGCTTTCTTGAGCGACGTCCTTGGGCGCATCTTCCGACGCCACTCTTTTCACCACGCGGCTTGGTGGATGGCCTTGTATGCCGCCGTGATCACCCCACTAACTGCTGCGGCCGGATGGTGGTGGAAACTTAACGGGGGCTCTGATCTTCCGGCCAAGTTGATTACCGTCCACCAATGGCTGGGGACCGCGAGTGTTGGGCTTTTCGTCATATTGGCCATTTGGCGCTGGAGGATTCAAAAGCGCGACGGTGCACCGAGTATCTCTTATCTAACCTTTGCGGCGATTGTGGTCCTTGCTCTCGTGTATCAGGGAAGCTTGGGTGGCAGAATGGCATTCGGAAACTGACCAAGCGGCTCGTGCAGGTGGCCCGATGACCTGTTTCGAAGCAGTAAGTCCACGTTCCACAATGGCAATGCCGCGTCCGCCCTTCGGGCAAGCATTTGAAGGCAAGCTGCCATCGAACTCGCGAAGGCTGATGGGCCGCGACTGACTCAGTGCGGGTGATGGAAATACCTTACTACCTACCTGGGATCGGGCAGGGGACGAGCCGAAAACAGCATACGACAGGGTTTCGCCATCCAGCGCGCCCAGCGTACAGAACGGCTTAGACGCGCGCTGTCAATTGCGATACCGGTATTTGCGTACATTTGTCGGTAGAGTTTCGAAATCAGGAGAAAGGCCAAACGGGACTTCAGGGAGGTCACGCAGTGGGCGCGTCTCCATATCGATCCGAAACTGTAAAATTTGTCCCAAACATGCTGCGTCCGCTGCCGTATTTCCTCTCCTGACATCACTGGGTGAGGGGAAAAAACTTTAGGCCGAAGCTCACGCGGAATCAGCCAATGCCGGGTAAGCGGGAATCCCGCAATCCGGGTCGGATCGTGCTGCATCGCCTTTTCCCAGCGTTCAAAATCCACCGTTCCAGGAAAAGGCATGAGCATGACAAATTGAGCAAAGGCCAGATCGGCCTTCTGCGCCACCGAAAGAGTTGCCTCAAAGGTTTCCGGCAGGTCGCTCGGCAAACCAAAGATGAACGATCCCAGCACTTTGACTCCATGCTGTGGAAACTGGCGTAAGCGGTTTACCAGTTCATCTCCGGCGGCGTTGAAGTCCTTATAAATGTCTTTTAGTCCTTGAGGCGTGACCGCTTCGACACCGACGAGCGCTCCTTTGATTTTCGCCCTGCTCATGGCTTCGAGAAAGGCAGGATCTTCGGCAGCTTCCATCGTGATTTGTGTGAAGAACACCATATCTGATGAAACATCAGTCGCGAGCCGCTCCATAAGTTGGAAGCGTTCCGCCCGGATTGCCTTCAGCTCTTCAACTCGTTGCGTGTTGCCTTGCCGAGAGGCAAGCTTGAGATCGGTGAGGGAGACAGGGTAAAAATTGTCGTCGGCAAGCAACACGAATCGAAATCCTAAGCGCCGTAAATGCTGAAGCTCATGAACAACCATTTCAGTGCTGCGGATGCGAGGACGTTGACCGTCGGTCCGCCACACGGAGCAGAATGAGCAGTGCTTGGGACATCCTCTTACTGTTTGTACAGAAGCCCACATGTATCGGTTGCGAGGCAAGAGGTCCCAGCGGGCAGACTGAAAGGCAGAAGCCTCGATCCGCCCTGCTGCGTACACACGTTTGAGCGAATGGTTCTTGCAGTCTTCCAGAACGCCAGTCCAGGCAGTGTCGCCATCCCCTTTTACGACCGCGTGCGCGCCGCCGAGTTCGTGCGCCTCATCCGGAAATAGGGTTGCATGAACCCCGCCAAAAACCACAAATGCCCCTCGCTGACGGGCCAGCCTGCCGATTTCATAACCGCGGAGTGCGTTGCCGGTGTGAATTCCAATGCCCACCACGTCGCCGGCCGAAATGGATGCGACATCCAACTGGTCTAGAGTTTCATCAACAATGACAGGATTGCCAAAGCTGGCTGGTGTCGCAGCGGCGAGCACGTAGAGCCACCTCGGCGTGATGACGCCAATACCGAAGGATTTATCGCTTGGGTTGACGAGATGAACTTTCAGTGTGGTTCCCCAAGGTGACAATTCTAGCTTTTGCGCCTTTCACAAGGCTAAGATACTTCTGCACAGTTGATTAAGATGTTCCTTTTCACGGGCCGGTTGCTGATCCGCGCGGCTGCTCTCCGCACACGATAACGAGCTTCAGCAATTTGCGAAAGCTTGGTGAGGAGGTCCCGGTTCTCCTGAGTAGTTCGGATCGCTTTGTCGTAGTACCAGTAATCGTAGTGGGCAGTTTTTTCACGTCCGCAGCCACACGGCGACGCACTCCTTCCAGATCCCATCTACTGGCATCGACTTCCTTGCCAGCAATCTAATCTCGCAGATTGCGCTTACCCGGAAAGGGCAGCATCTGCATCGCGCTCAGACTCCGATAGCTCGACGGATCGCCAGTTTGTACGCTGAAAGGGCGGGGCGTTGCCCATCAATCAACGCTTACGGGCGGGGCCGGCAGTGCAGAAGCCTGGGGAACCTTACGCCTCTGCGCTTCCACTTCGTGAACTCCGCTTGCCATTGCTGGATTACGCGCGAGGACTTCGCAAACTAGTTCCTCTAGCGTGACAATCTGAGACTCAGCACACTGCGTAGCGTGAGGAGAGTCTTTCGGGACCGCCTGAACTGAAAGCCTTGCTTCGTGGCCAAAAGTTGAGTCCAACGAACAGCAGTAGAGGGGCCGCGGCTTTCACAACTCGTGGGTTCATGAAAATCTCCCTGGCACACTGCCACTTCTCTCCGGCTGAGAGCCGGAGAGAAGCGGCTTTTGAATTGAGCAACATCAGTGATGGGGTCATGGATGTGCTTCCTTACTTCTGTTCTGCCGACTTCGCCATGTCTTCATGTAAAGCGGCTAACGCTTCTGCTTCTTTCGCCTGCTGGTTGTACAAGTCCGCCCAACGACGGCAGTGACTAGCTCCTTGTCCGAAAGACGCCTGTTGTTTGGTTTCCATCGCTGCTCGGCGAAGAGACGGCTTCAGAGTGGCGTTGATAAGCCTATGATCGGGACAAACTTGGACACGTCACCGTGACGCCTGGAATTAAGCACACTGGTGGCACACCGGTAGCGCAGGTCTAACCGGACTTATCGCTGCTTAGAGAAAGTGGTCGACTTGTCGGCCGTAAGCCAGACACGACTTGGACGTTTTGGACGTGCGGAACTGAAAAATGGTCGAAACCACTGCCGCGGGGCTGCAGCGTCCAGGGCGTTTTCGCGCGCGTCCACGACGCGTCCAATTAGGGTTCCCAAGGGTGCTTTTGAGGGCGGTAAGGCGCTATCCGCCGGGTTTCAATAAGTTACGACTCGTGGGGACTCTGTCACTGCAGAGGTCAACAAAGCAGGACCGAGGTCATCGCCTCGGCAAGGCGATACCGCGTCTTGCACCCTTGTCGCACCCAAAAGGCGAACCGGCCGTTGCGAGCAAGATAGACAAAATCAATTCCGGATGCAGGGTCCAGAAGGTCAGACCGCTGGCTGGACCGGGCACAGCTCCCTAATGCACTTGGACCGTCGTCTCAATTATGGCAGGGTAATATTCCTTACGGACTAGCAACCACTTCCTGCAATTGGGACGGTTCTGATGAGGTACCCCGCTGTTCTCATCGGCAAGGGAGTTGGCGACTTCGAAATGTCTGAGAATTGCCGGTAGAATTTTGACGTATGCCCGGTCGGTTACCACTGCAAGCAGTGGATCGAGGACGGAGAAGAGCACGACTGTTGGACGACCACCGAAGCTGCTCTCACCCAAGATCTCTCGGATGATCTCAGGGACGCTTGGGAGCGCCTGCGCGAAACAGCGGTTTCCTTCGGCGATCATCGGATTTACGCCTCACACAAGTCGATTATGTTTTCGCGCAAGCACTGCTACTTCTTCGTGCGTCCTAAGAGGAACGTCCTCGAACTCTGCGTATTTCTCGGTCGTGTCCTAAAGGCGCCTCAGGTGCGACCTGTTGACCGGGCCTCGAAGTCCAAGCTCTACCACATTATCCATATCAGTCACCGCGATGAGGTTGAGCCTCCCATTACCGATTGGCTTCAGGAAGCGTACGAACTGTCGAATGTGCTGATGTCGAAAGGGCTCAAGGTTCGCGCCAAGTCAAAGAAGGGAGCAGGCGGCGCGAGGGTTCAGTCAAAGTTCGAGACGTGAGGGAGCCGGAGGGAAACCTTGACGGCGTTCCTCCGGTATGCATAGTTTGCTCAAAACGAAGGCAGCGAAGATTGAAAAGCTGGGTACACGAAAGACGGTTTGAACTGGCAACTGAAGAGGTGGAACCAAGCAGGCGGAAAACATTTCCGCGATGTCTTCTGGCGTAGCCGGCCCAGAATTTAGGTAGGGGCAGGAACACTACTGGAACTTTTGGGGGATTTGCGCCGGAGAAGAGGAGCGTTGTGCAATTGTGCTCAGATTCGCAGTTTAACCCAGAGTAGCTTGAGAAAAGGCGAGACATAGAAAGGTGTTTTCCATGACCCCGGAACCCAGTGATTGGCGTAATCTTGCTGAGCAGGTCAGTAAAGAAATGGATCCAACCAAGCTTACTGAACTTGCAACCCAACTCAATCAGGCACTGGAACGTGAAGAAAATCGGCGGGATCGGCGATATCGCGAAGCGGCGTAACGAAATGACGGTGGAACAGGCAGGCAGGATTACGGAACGCGCAGAATCGTTGGTGTCCCAGTCCCACGACCTGATCGCAACCGCAACCCTGCTGATTGCAGAGGCGCGGCAGCTTGTACTGCAAGCAAAAGCAAAGACACGCTCCGGACATGCAAAGAGCAAACGCTGGCCATCCGGTACTCCTCCGAAGACTGAAACTGACGGGTGCATGGGGAACCCTATATTCGGGCTGCCGAGAGTCTAACTGCGCGTTGGCCCGCTGGTTGGCAAAACCCTGCCAGCGGCTATTTGCAGGTCCGCCCATGCCTCATCTCGAAGTTCCCGGCGTGTGGAGTAGTACAGCGGGTCTGGATCAGAACGCTCCTGCTACCCAGTAAGCAGTCAGCAGTTCATAATGGAACTCAATGCTCTGCAGCACGATTGAACTACTACGACGCGGCCATGGTGAGTCAACTAACAAATCCCTTGGCGGGACGGGCGTGCGCAGGACCGGCGTCTGTAGGAAATAGCTGAATGAAACCGCTTCCCAAACTCTCGAACGACTTCATCTTGAATGAGAGCGAATACCAAGCTTGCAAGACTTGGCTTGTGGAAGCAAACGAGGAAACGATTCGTCATCCTTTGGGCAACCCTGAATTGGAGATGCAGAGACGGCGAATCAAGAGCTTGATAAGTGAGTACGAGCTGAATTGGCGTCACTCAGGGGAAGAGTGAGAAACGCGATCTATTATTCGCGGGTTGTTCGCGCCAAACACATGAATCTTCTCCTCAATGGAGATCTAAGTCTGAGTTTAAACCAAGGTCTCGCACTCTGAGTTGAAGATGTTCTTTCGTCCCGACACACTGTGTCCGACTGCGCCGCAGAGGTACACTAAGGCATGTATGCGTAAGCGGATAATTACCCCCAGTGCAGAGACAATTCGATCTCGCGCGGAAGGCTGGCTGGACGTGGAGCGGGCCGCGATTGTTGAGATTACCTCGGAGGACAAAGACTTTCCGGTCGAGTCGGCCTTCTTGGCAGGAGGCTCGCGGGGCTGGCGTGCAGCAGAACCAGGTCCTCAGACGATTCGCCTGATCTTTGATCAGCCGCAACGACTGAAACGCATATGGCTGGTGTTTGAAGAAAAGGAATCAGCGCGAACGCAAGAGTTCGTGTTGCGATGGTCCTCCGACGGAAACTCGTTTCGGGAAATTGTCCGCCAACAATGGAATTTCAGTCCTCCTGAGACCGTGCGCGAGGTTGAGGAACATCAAGTCGATCTCACAGATGTCTCTGTGCTCGAATTGGCCATCATTCCTAGTATCAATGGCGGAACCGCCCGGGCCTCCCTAATGAGTCTGCGCCTGTCGTAAATAGTCGTACCCTCTTCCACTGCTCGCGGGAGATCCGTAGAAAAACAAATGCCCGGAAGTGATTTGTGCTCCGGGCAAATTGCTTCAGTTTGTTAGATTGTTCGAACGTTCTCCGCCTGAAGCCCCTTCGGTCCCTTGGCCACTTCCAACTCGACTGCTTGGCCTTCCTGCAGACTGCGAAAGCCGTTTGACTGGATGGCTGAGAAGTGGACGAACACGTCATCGCCAGACTGGCGGCTGATGAAGCCGTATCCCTTGGCGTCGTTAAACCATTTCACTATTCCTTGTTCCATTGTGGTACCTGTTTCTATTTTCGAATTTCTGCTTAGATGAATCGCTGCGAGTGATAAGGGTGGGTGACGCTGGTTGGCGGGACCGACTTTCAACTGCGGGTTGAATCAAACTTAGCTGATATCTATTCGATGCGCGAACCTTGAAAACGATTCATTCTGAACAACGGGGCTGGTCGGCAAACCCCTAACACGGGTGAGCAAGAAGTTTTCTAAAGGTCTTTCGTCGGTGCAAGCGGGAACGACTAGAATCCTGCCGGAGTTGCCAATTCAATTCTCCACACGGGGCCATCGGCATAGAGTGGCCCTTCAAACTTGACGAAAGCCGGGGCGTTGCCAGTAAGAACCCACACGTGCGTGTCCGGAGGCTGCTTCTTCAAGAGCGGCGCCACCAATCCGGCTACCCCTCCGATTTTCACTTTCACGACGTAACGTACAGTTTCGTGTTTGGTGTTGCCACTTGTTACCGCTTTCTCACCCTCCGGAAGGATCTCAAGTTTCACTACTCGCGGCTTAGGAGTGGTCGCTACTAGCGACACTGTAGTTTGTGCCACGTTTGGTTGGATGTGCTTCACGAGCGTAAACAACAGTCCGTTGGCGACATCGGACGGCAGGTCACGTCGTTCCTTCAGCGTCTTCTCTTTGCCGTCGTGATCCCAATATCGCACCGTTACTTGGCCTGAAGATGCTTCGATCGAGGTCTCCATGGGCTGCTTGAAGGACGGGCCGCGCTGCACGAGATGATCGGTCAAAAGCCGGAAGGCGCCTCGCTGAGAGAATATGGTCGTCTCGTCATATAGTGAACCATCTCTAAAGCGAAAAATCAGATGGCTGGTGACGCGATCCCCCTCTGCAATTTGCGTCATCTCACCATCGGCAAGGCGCTTGCCATCGAGCGAACGCAGCGCAAGAAAGCCGTGCATCAGGCCTTCCATGTGGCGCACGCGTACCTGTTCAGCACCCAGCGGGACTGTCTGCAATATTGCGGCGCAGACCAGCAGGACGGCCACCGCGCCAAAACGGAAATGTCCTAAGTTCGTCATGTCGTCGAGACATTTGCGCCCGCAAGCAATACCAACCTAGCACTTGCTTATTCCCGCCGAAATACATGAAACACTGAATATCCAGACACGCCATGACGCAGAATGACACGGGCGCAAAGGCGATATAATATGCTGGAACGTGGACTGAGCGAATGAGCGGGGGTGTGCCCATGGCTTCGCTTCGCGAATCCAAAGGTTCGACGAAAGTCGCCGTCGTGGCGCCGATTGAACAGAAACCGCGACTCACGCGGAATTCTACTCGTCCACCGCCAGCCCCCAAGAACCGCCCCAACTTCGACCCCCATGTGTTCCTCGACACCATCGGCGAAGGCAGGAGAGTTCTGCTCTTTCCGAAAAAGCAAACCATCTTCGCCCAAGGGGATCCTGCCGACGCAGTGTTTTATCTGCAGACAGGCAAGGTAAGACTCACCGTCGTCTCCAAGAATGGCAAGGAAGCCACGATCGGTATATTGAGTGAGGGGAGTTTCTTCGGCGAAGGTTCGCTTGCAGGTCAACATTTCCGCATGGGTTCTGCAAACGCAATGACCGATTGCGCTGTTCTGAGAATTGAAAAAAAGGCCATGGTGGATACGCTTCACCGCGAACCGACTCTTTCCGATCTGTTCGTCGCATATTTGTTGACCCGGAACATTCGATACGAAGAGGATCTGGTCGACCAACTGTTGAATTCGAGCGAGAAAAGGTTAGCCCGTGTCCTTCTCATGCTTGCTCAGTTCGGCAAGGAAGGGATTCCTGAAACCGTGATTCCGAAGCTCAGTCAGGAGACTCTCGCCGAGATGGTGGGGACCACTCGCTCGCGGGTGAGCTTTTTCATGAACCGGTTCAGGAAGTTGGGATTCATCGACTACGCCGGGGGCGCGGAAGGCGGGTTACAGGTTCACAGTTCACTTCTCAACGTCGTTCTCCACGACTAGCGGCGGCGTCATCCTAATTGGGGACAGCGGCTAAACAATGATCTAGGATGGGCTCTTCGCGCACAGAAGTCCGATGAAGCAGGCGCGCGCCCTATCCGAGCGACACCCAAACGCGTTACATTAGGTGAACGTTTTCACCTCCCGGTGTCGCAGGAATTTTGCAGGGTAACGAACGGAAATGATGCTTCCCGCACAGACGCGAGATTTGGTTCTGCGACTTCTTGCTCACGAAAATACCGGGAGCAAGAGCTCCGGGCCGACGCAGTTCGCGGCCTTTGGGCTCTGTGAAAGGTTGCGCCAGCCCCTAATTACATTAGCGGGACTTGCCGGATTTCGCTCGCTGCTTTCTCGTGCGCTGACGCTGGCCAGAGCGAAGGCTCCCGGCCTTAACGCCATGCAGGTCGCGGCAGATGGCTCCTTGCTAGGTTTAGACGATCTTCAGCCTCAAGTCGACGAGGCCCAAGTTCGAGAGGCAGGAATAATTCTCATCACCGAGTTATTGGGGCTGCTCATCCGAGTTGTGGGCGAACCTATGACGTTGCAGCTTGTGAAATCTGACAGTCTTCCAGACTTTAAGTTCGTCTCCAAGAGCGGCATACCTATGGGCTTTGAAGCGATCGTCAATGAAGTTGATCATCTCCAAGGCGTCAGTGCGCGTCTCCAGAGACTGGCGGAGCAATATCCGCCCGTGACCGAAGCGCTGATGACTATCTCGGGAAACGTCCTAAACACGGCGACGGTATTGGCGGTAGTGGCAGCAATTAAAAGCCCCAAGCCGAACTGAGTGCCGCATTCGCGCGCTGCATGAGAGGCAAATCGTGAGTCTTCCAGAGTCGCGACATTTGGCGCAACGCCTTCTTGCTTACGAAGCCGTTGCGGGCGAGAACTCCGAGCCAGCGGAGTCTGCGGCCTTTCGCGTCTTTGCCAAGCTGCGACTCGCCCTAATTACACTCGCGGGACTTGCCGGTTTTCGCTCACTGCTCTCTCGTGCTCTGACCCTGGCAAGAGCGGATGCTCCCGATCTCAGCGCGGTAGAAGTCGCGGCGGACGGTTCCTTAAAGGGTCTAGACGAGCTTGCGTCACAAGCTCAGGAAGAGACCCAGGAAGGAGGAGTCGTTCTCCTTACCCAGTTAATCGGGCTGCTCCTCACTTTCATTGGCAATGACTTAACGTTACGGCTGGTTCAGGACGTGTGGCCGGAGGC
>Ga0105237_10006940_pt1 | contig 12484 bp, 14 predicted proteins | sample KBSC24metaG_FD_81520 | JGI IMG/M metagenome (GOLD analysis project Ga0105237, IMG submission 81520) | Corn rhizosphere microbial communities from Kellogg Biological Station, Michigan, USA - KBS C2-4 metaG | ecosystem: Host-associated > Plants > Roots > Rhizosphere > Soil | place: Michigan, USA...
GTCGTCTGCCAGGAAGATGGTCGCCATCTGGTTCTCGCTCTTGCTCATCTTCCCTGCCCCGTCCAGACTGGGCACTTTCACGAGCTGTTCCCCAAAATTGAAGGCGAAAGGCTCGGGGAAGACGTCCCGGCCATAGCGCGTATTGAACCGGCCCGCAAAATCACGGGCAATCTCGAGGTGTTGTTCCTGGTCCTTGCCCACCGGTACCAGTGTGGCGCGATGCAGGAGAATATCGGCCGCCATCAGTACAGGGTAGGTCAAAAGGCCTGCATTTACATTGTTTGGCTGGAGACGTACCTTATCTTTAAAGGTGGGGGTCTTTTCCAGCTCGCCCTTGTAAGCCAGCATATTGAGAAAAAGGTATAGTTCCGACGTCTCGGGTACATGGCTTTGACAATAAAGGGCCACCTTATCCGGGTCCAATCCGCTGGCGATGTTCTCGGCAAGCACTCTCCGCACATGTTGTTTTAGCTCTTTGGTCTCATTCAGGGTGGTCAGTGCATGCAGATCGGCCACCATAAAATAGCAGGTATAGGCATCCTGCATCCGCACGTAGTTGCGCAGCGCCCCAAAGTAATTTCCCAGATGGAGAAACCCGGTGGGCCGGATCCCACTCATGACGATGTCTTTCTTTTTTTCCATGTTATGTGGCCGCGAAGATAACCCCTCTGCGCCGTCTGTCAAAACTTACCCCGGCCCTCTGTCGGCATTCAAAATAAACAGTATTTTTGTCTAAACACCATGCATGGAAGTCAACGACGCCCTCATCGACAATCTATCTAACCTGGCCAGGCTGGAATTCAGCGCCGGGGAGAAGGAAGGTATAAAAAAAGACCTGCGCCGGATGATCGAATTCGTAGAAAAGCTGGGTGAACTGGACACCACGGGCGTCGAGCCGCTATTGCATATGAGCCCCTCTATCAATGTCTTACGTGAAGATATCCCCCAGGACTCCGTCACAAGGGAACAAGCTCTCTCGAATGCGCCTGCTACGGATGGCACTTATTTTATGGTACCGAAAGTGATCCGTAAAGCATGACCTCTACCCCTATAATACGTCTGGAGGACATTCGCAAGAGCTACCTCATGGGTCGTCAGGCCCTTCAGGTGCTCAAGGGTGTTTCCCTGGATATATTTAAGAATGAATATGTAGCCCTGATGGGGCCCTCCGGCTCGGGGAAAAGCACCTTGATGAACATCCTCGGCTGCCTGGATACCCCCACCGCCGGCACTTATATTCTCAATGGACAGAATGTAAGCACCATGCTGGACGACGCCCTGGCCGATGTCCGGAATATAGAGATCGGGTTCGTCTTTCAGCAGTTTAACCTCCTTCCCCGTCTGACGGCCCTGGAAAATGTAGCCCTTCCGCTGGTCTACGCGGGAACCTCCAAAAAAGAGCGGCTCGAACGTGCCATGCAGGTCCTGGAAAAGGTCAGTCTCACGGACAGAAGTCACCACAAACCCAATGAGCTGTCTGGCGGTCAATGCCAGCGGGTAGCCATCGCAAGGGCTCTCGTCAACAACCCCTCCCTCATACTGGCCGACGAGCCTACGGGCAATCTGGACACCAAGACCTCTATCGAGATCATGGATATCTTCACACAGATACAGGCCGCCGGCAATACGGTCGTGCTGGTCACGCATGAAGAGGATATCGCCAATTATGCCCACCGTATCGTAAGACTGCGGGATGGGGTGATAGAAAGCGACAAGCGGCAGGCTCCCGTAGCCATGAGCCACTAAAAATCATTCCCATGGCATTTAAAATATATACCAGAACGGGCGACAAGGGTAGAACATCCCTTATCGGTGGCACCAAGGTTCCCAAAAGCCATATTCGTATTGAATCGTATGGCACCGTGGATGAATTGAACTCGTATATCGGGCTCTTGAGTGATCAACTGGCGGCCGCCGCCGGACCTGTCAATCATCTGGAGTTGCCCCTGGCCGGATCCGTCAGGATGCTCCGGGAGATCCAGGACCGTCTCTTTACCATTGGAGCCTCTCTGGCCTGCGATCCGGATAAAGAGTCGAAAATGAAGATCCCTGACCTGAAGGAAGAGGATATAAAGGCGCTGGAGGATGACATCGACAGGATGAATGAAGTTCTACCCGAGATGAGGTCATTTATTCTGCCTGGCGGCCATGTGGCCGTATCCACTGCGCATATAGCACGCTGTGTATGCCGCCGCGCTGAAAGGATCTGTGTACAGATGCAGGAAGATCAGCAATACATCGAACCCATCGTATTAAAATATATTAACAGACTTAGCGATCACCTCTTTACGCTGGCCAGGTATGCCGGTCATCTCCTGCAGGCGCCGGAACTGCCGTGGAAGCCGAGAATTTGAGGGCGTCGCTGGCCTAACCCTCCCGCTCGATCAAACCATCCCTCATATGAAGGACGCGGTCACTCATCCGGGCGAGGTCTTCGTTATGTGTGACGATCAGGAAGGTCTGTTCCATTTTATCCCGCAGGTGGAAGAAAAGTTCGTGCAGCTCTTTTGCATTGGCCGTATCCAGGTTGCCCGTAGGCTCATCTGCGAATACGATATCGGGATTATTGATCAATGCCCGGGCCACCGCCACACGTTGTTGCTCCCCTCCCGAAAGTGCCCCCGGCTTGTTGTCGATGCGATGCCCTACCCCCAGCACATTCAAAAGTTCCGTAGCCCGCTGCTCTACCTCCGACCTTTTGGATCCGGCGATCCAGCCGGGTATACAGACATTCTCGAGGGCGCTGAATTCAGGCAGCAGGTGGTGGAACTGGAAGACAAATCCTATATGCTGGTTGCGAAAATCCGCCAGCTGGCGTCCTTTTAACTCGCTGATCTTTTCATTTTGCAGGGTCACGTCCCCCTTGGCAGGCATGTCCAGGGTTCCCAGGATATGGAGCAAGGTACTTTTTCCACATCCCGACGGACCGACGATACTCACTATCTCCCCTTTTTGGATGTGAACGTCTACCCCCTTCAAAACCCACAGGTTCCCGTAATATTTTTCTATTCCTTTGGCAGTTAACATACTAATATTTTAATTCCAGCGTATTTACGGTTGCACCGGCCGCTCCACATGTGTCTTCCTGGACTTATCGCTTGCAAACGTACACGTTAGGGTTGACAATGGGGAAAGAATTTTAGGCTGTTTATAGATAGGAACCCTGAGTTGTAAAGGTTAAATTTTAACTGATATTTGGTGGTTCGGTATTAAAAATTACTTTTGCGAAAAATTAAGAGTAATGTTTTGGACACTTGAATTAGCCAGCTACCTGGAAGACGCCCCCTGGCCGGCTACAAAAGACGAATTGATAGACTATGCCATTCGTTCCGGTGCTCCGATCGAAGTGGTGGAAAATCTGCAGGAATTGGAGGACGAGGGGGAGATTTACGAAGGCATCGACGATATCTGGCCGGATTACCCGAGTCAGGAGGATTTCTTTTTTAATGAAGACGAATACTAAATCAAAATAGAAAGGGCGCTCTCGGAGCGCCCTTCTTGTTAGCTTATTTTGTTGCCATGTTGTTGATCACGGCCTCCGTTACCCCCGTGAACGAGAACCCTCCGTCATGGAAGAGATTCTGCATGGTCACCATCTTCGTAAGATCACTGAACAAGGTCACACAATATCCCGCACACTCGTCCGCGCTGGCATTGCCCAGCGGGCTCATCTTCTCAGCATAATTGATAAATCCGTCAAAACCCTTTACTCCGCTGCCCGCTGTCGTACGCGTCGGGGACTGGCTGACGGTATTCACCCGCACCTTCTTCTTCACGCCATAATAATAACCAAAGCTGCGTGTCACACTCTCTAGCAAGGCCTTGGCATCAGCCATCTCATTATAATCGGGGAATACCCGTTGCGCCGCGATATAGGTCAAAGCTACCACACTGGCCCCTTCATTCAGGGCATCCAGGTCCCATGCGGTGCGCAGCACCCGGTGCAGCGACATCGCCGATATATCCAATGTTTTCTTATTCCATTCATAGTCTATTTCCGTATAGCTCTTGCCTTTACGGACATTCAGGCTCATCCCTATGGAGTGCAGCACAAAATCGATACCTCCGCCAAAATGCTTCATGGATTCTTCGAACAGCTTTTTCAGGTCATCCATATTGGTTACGTCCGCCCCGATCACCGGCGCCTTTACGGCCTCGGCCAGCTTATTGATCTCACCCATACGCAATGCGACGGGAGCATTTGTCAATACCAGCTGCGCGCCTTCTTCATGACAACGCAATGCGGTCTTCCAGGCAATGGAATTCTCATCCAATGCCCCGAATATGATACCTTTTTTTCCTTTCAAGAGGTTATATGCCATAGATTGAATTTTTCAGGGCACAATGTTACCCTTTTTTTCCCTTAGGATCAAATCCGCAAATGTCCGGACATTCGTCGAGCAGGCAGTTTAAAAAATAAATTGGTTGATATATCAACCAATATTATCTTTGCCCTATGAAACGCAATCAGTCTTCGCCTGCCCCTCCATTACTGCTCCGGCAGATCGGTGGTTTACACAAGAAGATCTATAAAGAATGCGACCGGATATTTCGCGAGCTCGATTTCCCGCTGGAGATGGATCAGATACCCGTGCTGATGCTGCTTTATTATAATGGAAGCGCCTCCCAGCAGGAGATATCCGCGTCGCTGTTCAGGGACAAGGCTTCCGTCAATCGGACGGTGGGATTCATGGCACGGGAAGATATGGCCATAGTGATCCAGGACGCAGTTGATAAACGCAAGACCAGGGTAGAACTGACGGCAACAGGGAAAAGTCTTGCGAAACAAGCCAACGCCGTAATTACGGAGTTCGATGAAGGTCTGACAAAGGGCTTCTCTCCTGAAGAAAAACAACAACTACATTCCTTACTGAATAAGCTTATCGAGACAGTCAATATTACCCACGTAAACTTTTAGTTCCAGCATCCCAGCCATATGGATGAAGCAGGTTCAGCATCTGAGCCTGCCATAGAAAGCTTTTCCCATTTTTTATCATAAACCAACCAAAAATGAAAAAAGGTCTCATTTTAGGAGGCATTCTATTGCCTTATCTCATCCATGCCCAACACACCGACAGCGTCCGGTCCCCGCTTGTCACCACTGCTCCACGGCTGGGCGGCGTCACGGTTAGCAATCTTGTTGCTCCTGTTAAGACCAATGGGAATACTTTCCTTTTGCAATTGCCCGTGGTCGACATCAGCGTCCCGCTGTACAAGAATTTTTCGTCGGTGCATGCAGTGCTCATCAAGACAGGCATCCGGTATGAAGGGATGATGCTTAACGACGAAAAGAACATCGGCAGCAGCAATTTTCACAGCCTGACCGTCCCTTTCGTGGCCAGCTACTCCTTCTCCCGTAAAACCAACCTGACCCTTATCGGTCTGGCAACTATCGCCTCGGACTTTAAACAGAACATCGTGGCGGACGACATCCTTTATACCGCAGGCGTCCGGATCGGCTTCCAGCCAAAGAGCACGTTGCGTTATGGCGTCACGTTCACCTATATCCACAATTACTCCGGGGATTTCTTCCTCCCCCTGCCGGACATAGACTGGATGATCAGTAAAAAATGGAATCTTGCCGGGGTATTGCCGGCCCGGATGTCATTGAAATATAAATTTGTTCCGTCCCAATCCATTGGTATTACCGCATGGTCGCTGGTCAACATGTACCGGGTCAACGATGGACCAGAGAAGCAATATCTCAATCTGCAACAGTACAGCGCCGGGCTCATATACGACCTGAACCTGGGCGGGCGATGGAAGGTGACGCTTAGTGCCGGGCATACTATGATGCAAAGGCTGGAGACTTTTAATATGGATCAAAAGGTATCCTTTAACAATTTCAGCAAACTGTACGACAGGACGCCGAACGTTTCCTACAGGCAGAATTCTTTTGTTGCCCAGGGCGGGATCAGCCATCAGTTTTGAGCGCGCCCCCGGGCCGGCAGGGACTTTAAATTATCCGTATGATCGAAGTATTCAAAACAAATATAGTATACGCGGGCCAGGAGACACCGATATTAAAAAAACTCGGGACGCTCCTGCCCCATCATAAAATAAATTTTGACCTGGAAGACTGTGACAAGATCCTGCGAATAGAAGGCGAGCATTTCGACCTAAAGGCTGTTGTGGAGGTGTTGAGGGAGAACAATCTGGTGTGTGTGCGGCTGGAGTGAGCTACTTTCATGGCTGATATTCAATTTTTGTAAGTAAATCGCCCTCCACAATTGTTATATATTTCGGATCTCTCGCCTCTTTGTAATTCTTTTCATTATTCATTTCAATGAAAGTGTATTTGTTTTCCTTTTCTAAGCCATCGGATTGATCAGTTCTGTCAAAATATCCTATTAATTCTTTTCGGGTTAATAACGTTAATTTTACGGGTATGTCTGTAGGAGCATACACACCAGGATGTTCACTGTTAATTGCCTTACCTATCATTTCACCTGTCATGCCCATACGAATAATCTTATGTCGATAGGCATACTCATATTTTTCTTTTGCTATTTTATTTAAAAATGAGTGATTTATCATACCTATAACCTTATCGGTCGAGGATAAGAGTTGAGTTAATATCCTATCCCGACGTATAGGCACAATACCTATTTTATCCGCTAGCATACGGAAGTCTGACTGTCCATAATATCCGTAAATAGAATAAAATGGACTATCCATGGAGTCAGTATACAAATCCAAGGCAGTATCTGATTCCAAAGGAGTATGTAATACGGTACACATAAGATCATATGCAGCGGACAAGGTATAATCTCCCATTTCAGTTTGAATAAGAGAAAAATTTTTTAAATGCGCATCGCCGTTTGAAAACAAATAGTTAAATACAACTATTCGGAAAAATTGCTCCAGAGCAGGAGGGTATGCAGCTACATATTTGGAGATCAAATGGCCAATTTCCTCATAGGTCCCATCGTACTTAAATGTTTCACCATGTGTATTTCGGGTTCGGCCACTAAGCTGCGCCATATCCTCTTGTTGATATTTTCCTCCGGCAGATTTTACATCAAAGCGCTTAGTAAGATATGCCGCGGCGCCATCCCTAAAATAGATCAAGCCATTAGCAGCTGTATAAATACCAAATATTTGAGCCGCTATCTGCATAGTCAAATGTTCATTCTCAGACGCTTGTTCTCTTTCGACAAGTTGTGTGGTAGGAGGGATCGGTTTTAATATACATTCTCCTCCTTCTTCAGTTAGATTCAGATCCTTTCCTTCCCGCCGCACTGAGTATTTCAATTGGACTCCTGAAATGGACAGACGCTTTGTTTTTTCCTGGAATAGCTCCAGGTTATCAGCATTTGGTGTGTCAAAAGGTAGAATAGAGTGCACCCGATGACCATCGAAAAGCCGCCTCCGACAGTCGGGGCAATAACCCTCTACATTTTTTTTATAGCAGCCGTGACAAAGCATTTTATCTTTGTATTTCTTTAATGGTAACAGCGCCAATAGTATCTTCCCTTGCAGTTTTCAGCAGTCGGGTAAAATCGTCCTGCTCATCTATCTTTAACAAACGGCACTGAATGTCTTTATTTATCCCCTCCGCTAACAATCCTGCAAAAAAAGAGAAAAGCGTTGGGCTTTGATATTCTTGTTGCGTTTTCGGGAGTGTCAAGCTTATAGCAGGGAGAGATGGATTTTCCCGATAAGCGTCGTCATAGATAAAATGATAATCAGCAGGTCCTCTTTTTTCCAAAAAACCTGCCAATATACCATTGTTATATACTTCAGCTTGGGGCATTAACTAATCTTCTTAATCTGTAATAAAAGCTCCAGACCAAGTACCGTCGCAATCTTTTCCAATGTTGCTATGGACGGATTGCCTAATCCAGACTCAATAAGATGAATGGTCTTGATTGCAACGCCGCTCATTTCAGCAAGGTCCTCCTGCCTAAGACGTAGAGATTCTCTTCTTTGTGTAATTAGTTTACTTATGTCTTTTATTGTCATCAGTAATATATTGCCGATTTATTGCAAATATAGGTTTTTTGACTAAATAAAACACCTTTATCAGTAATATATTTCCGATAAGCTCAATTTTCGGTATTTCTTCGGATTTAAGTCGGTCTATCTGCAATATATTTCCGATACATGCATAATTAACATAGTATCAGGAGCTTTTTGAGCTTTTCAAGCAAGTGAAGTCTTTCAATTGAATTCTTTACATCAATAAAACTACTCATCAATTCAAGCAATTGCGACTCATCGACAATTTCTTTTGACCATCCTGTTGCATATAACTTCCTATTTAAGCTATTGAAACGCCGGGATTAACCCGCCCCTACTTCAGCGGAAACAGCCTCACCACAATCGCCACCACCGTCATGGTGTACACCACGATCAGGAAAAAATTCGCAAAAATGAAAAGGAAAAAACGCTCTGTGCCCTCCCTGGGTCGTATGGCCTTCTTGAGCGCCCGGTTGATATAATAGACAGGGATCAGTGCCAGTGCAATGATAAAAAGTATCAGGAGTGCCCTCAGTTTCGTCTTCATACCTCTCCTCCTACCATCTCCCTCGCATTCTCCAACGCAGCTGCCGTCGGTTTCTCACCTCCCAGCATCTGGGCAATCGCCGTGATACGCTCATCCTTCGAGAGCAGCCGCACCCCGCTCTTGATATGCTGCCCCTTCACCTCTTTAAAGACAAAATAATGCGCATCCGCCTTACCGGCAATCTGCGGCTGATGCGTGATACAAATAACCTGTCTCTTCCGGGAGAGCCCCTTTAAAATGATCCCTACCTGTCGGGCAGCCTCGCCGGATATACCGGTGTCAATCTCGTCGAATATCAGTGTGGGCAGGTCGATGGATTCGGCTACCAGCGATTTGATACATAACATCAGCCGGCTCAGCTCACCACCCGATGCCACTTTCCGTATAGGTTCGAACCGGCCGCTCTTATTCGCATCAAAGAGAAATTCAATCGCATCCATGCCCGCCGCCTGCAGCTCGGTGGGCTGCATCTGTACTTTCAGTCTTGCATTGGGCATTCCCACCTGTCTGAGCAGCTTATTCACCTGCTCCTCCAACGGCCCTATCTGTGCCTCGCGGCGCTTTGACAGCCCCGCGGCCAGTTTCTTTGCTTCCTCCAGTAATTTTGCTACTTCCTTCTCACGGGCAGCAATAAGCTCATCCACGTTCATTGACGTCCGCAATTTTCCCTCCAACGCATCCCGCAATGCCAGCAGTTCGGCTGTAGTCTGCGCGCCATGTTTCTTCAGCAGCTTATACCCCATCGAAATACGCTCATTCACCTCTTCGATCCGCTGAGGGTCATAATTGATGTGATCGCTGACCCGTTCCACCTCACTGGCAATATCCTGCAGCTCTATCTGTACGGATTGCATACGCTCCGCCAGGATAGGCAGTTCAGGATGATAAGCCGAAAAAGATTGCAGGGAATGCTGCAAAGATTTCAACTGCTGCACCATGGGATGCTCTCCCTCCCGCAGCTCAAAATATACCTTCCCAAGGGCGGTCTTGATGCCCTCCGCATTGTTCAGTAATTTCAACTCCTGGTCCAGCTCCTCCAGCTCATTCCCCTTCAATCCGGCATCATTGAGCTCGTCAAAAAGGAATTTATTATAATCCACCTCTTTATTGAACTGCGCTTTCTGCTCCTGTAGTTTGGCAAGCTCCCGGCCAGCAGCCGCCCACTGTCTGTATACAGCCTGATATTTTTCCAGCGCCGTCATCTGACCGGCCAGCGCATCCAATACCTCCCGCTGGAAGTCCGACTCACCCAGTTCCAGGGTGTCGAACTGACGATGCAGGTCTACCAGTTCAGAGCTCAGCTTACGCAGCTGCTCCAAATTTACAGGGGTGTCGTTGACAAATGCCCTGGACTTCCCGCTGACGGCTATCTCACGACGGATGACGATCTCGTCTTCCACATCCAGATCATTCTCCTTGAAAAACCGCACGACCTCTTTCTTGCCGGCCAGCGTAAACACGCCTTCCACAAAACATTTCTTGTCCTTTTCCATCAACACAGCGCTGTCCGCACGATCCCCCAGGATCAACGACAATGCCCCCATGAGTATGGACTTACCCGCACCTGTCTCACCTGTAATGACATTCATCGCACCCGAAAACTCAATGGTAAGGGCGTCGATGATCGCATAGTTCTGTATATGAAGCTTTTGTATCATGACTGTCCGGAAGATTTATGGAGGACGGGCCGTCGGCCCGTCCGGCAGGCAAATTAAGAAATATGGCCGTTATGAAATTCAGAAGATTTTCACAGGCCTGCCCGGCAAGGGCCGGTTATTTACATCGCTCGATCCCCGCCTTGGCCTTCTGATCCAATGAATTCTTATAATCGTGATCCTTTAGTGAAAGACATTTCTGAAAATAATCGACAGCCGTCACCTTATCACCCTGACGCTCATAAATATACCCCGCCTGTAAAGCCGCCCTCGCGGCAAAATACTCCTTCAAATGCTCCCCCGTCCTGATAGCCGTCAAATACGCAGAGACGGCCTCACTCCCCCTGCCCAGCCCATCATAGATCCGCCCCAGCCGGTAGGCAAACTCACACTTATCCTCGGGCGTCTTAAAATCCCCCGACCCCTTGCCCTGCAAGGATTGCAACGCCTCCCCATAGTACCCGCCATCACAAAGCAATCGGGCTTTCAACAACTCCCGTTCAGGCCACCTCCCGCCCTTTGCCTCCTTCAACGCCTGCTTGTCGGCATCGGACTCCGTCCCACCTTTCGACAATATCTGCGACCTGTATTGCGTCGCCCGGGTCATATCCCCATTGAGATAATAATACCAGCTCAGCTTCTGCAACGCGTCCTTCACATAAAAACTTCCTTTGAAAGTATTGACAAATCGCTCCAGATATACATGCGCATCCGGCGACTGATGACACAAAAGCACGTACCCCATCTCCAGGTCCCATACAGGCATCGCCAGATATCCTCCATCCCTGCTTCGCTGACGCATGACCTGCTCGGCATATGCAGCCTGCTGATCGTTGATAGCCAGATTTGCCGCGAGATACGAAAAAAGATAGTTGTTCTTTATATCCAGGTTGTGCGTCCGTATGTACGCAAAGACATCCTCATGCTTGTTCTCGATATAGAATTTCAAGTAGAGATAATAAAAGGCAGCTTCTTTCCGAAACCAGTGAGAAGTAGCATCGTCGGCCATCAGCACCTTGTCCAGCTTGTCCATCCCTTCTTTGATATTGCCTTTGATACCCAACAGACCGCTGAGCCACTTGTACCCATCGGGAATGGTACCGGCCACCACCTCCATGGCCCCGCTCAGCATCCGGGCAGGCACAAAGGAAGGGAACTTCTTTTCCGACTCCCTGCTCTGCAGGAACGATCGTCTGAACTCCCATCCGGCATCCCAATGGTCACCAAACTTGATCTTGATGGCAGCCCACTGAAAATGAATGACGCTATGGGTAAAAAGATAGAAAGGCGAGGACTCGGGACCTTCGTTCATCCACTTGATCCGCTGGTCCAGCATACCCTTCCGGGCCTGGTATTCCGCGGGGTCCTCGTTAAAAAAAAGAATGAAGAAGTCGATATAGTTCTCCAGGAAAAGGGGTATCAGGTTATCGGGGTCCCTCCTCTTCTCCTCATCCAGTCTCTTCTGCCCGGCATCGAGCTTTAGCTGGATGATGTCCTGGTAGGCCTCCTGGCACTGCGTATTGAAGTCAAAACGCTTCTCAGCATGAACGCAAGAAGGAAACAAAAAAGGCAGTAATAATACTATTACTGCCCCACTTCTTTTTATCGCTGTCCGGTACTTCACAGTGTCCGGTCGGCGTTATTTTACTTCGATCTGGTCATTCAGCTCATTGTCGACCAGGATACGTCCACAGTTCTCACACACGATGATCTTCTTACGCTGACGGATCTCGCTCTGGCGTTGAGGGGGGATAGCGTTGAAGCAGCCACCACAAGCATCACGCAACACGGGTACAACGGCCAGGCCGTTCCGGTAATTGCCACGGATACGATCATAAGAATGTAGCAACCGGGACTCTACTTTCTCACGGGCTTCAACAGACAATTTATTAAAATGTTTTTCTTCCTTTTCGGTAGTAGCGATGATCTTGTCCAGCTCATCCTTCTTGTTCTTCAGGACGCCTTCCTTGGTGGCGATGTTCTTCTTCGCCTTCTCCAGCAACAGCACCTTCTCGGCTATTTCTTCATTGGCATCCTTGATATGCTTTTCAGCCAGCTTTACTTCCAGCTGCTGCATCTCTATCTCCTTGTTGATGGCTTCGAACTCGCGGCTGTTCTTTACATTCTGGCTCTGCTTGTCGTATTTCTTGATCAGCGTATCAGCTTCCTTGATCGCCTCTTTCTTGGAGTTGATAAATTCCTGAATGCCGTTGATCTCTTCTTCCACACGGGTCTGACGGGAATGCAGACCCTGGATCTCGTCCTCCAGGTCGCTAACCTCCATGGGCAGCTCCCCCTTCAATATTTTGTACTCGTCTAA
>Ga0105237_10006943_pt1 | contig 12482 bp, 8 predicted proteins | sample KBSC24metaG_FD_81520 | JGI IMG/M metagenome (GOLD analysis project Ga0105237, IMG submission 81520) | Corn rhizosphere microbial communities from Kellogg Biological Station, Michigan, USA - KBS C2-4 metaG | ecosystem: Host-associated > Plants > Roots > Rhizosphere > Soil | place: Michigan, USA...
GAAAGCGCGCCGGCGATCGCCTCCTTCGCCGATTGGGCGCTGAAGCAGGAAGCGATGCGGATCCCCTGCGATGCGCGCAAGCTGCTGTGGGTGGGCGCGGATGGCTCCGTGATGCTCTGCTACGTGACCTTCCCGCTCGGCAACCTGCATGAGAAGCGACTGAGCGAGATGCTCTACACAAAGCCGCATCACGATGCGGCGCGGGCGGCCTTCCGGCTGGAGTGCCCGAACTGTCATTGCGAGGCGGCGTCCCGCGTGGAAAAGCACGCCCCCTCCTTGCGCCTCTATGCGCGGGACGCGGCCGAGCGGCTCGGGCGCTGACGAGGCGACCTGTGATCCGGGTCGCGCATCTGCTGCCCAATATGGTGACCGGTGGACGCGAGCGGATCGTCGCCGATCTCTGCAGGCATTCCGTCGATGTCGGCATCTCCCCGAGCCTGATCCTCTATGATCCGGAAGCCGAAGGGCGCCAGATCGATGCCGGGGGCGTGCCACGACATGCGCTCGATCGGCGACGGCCGGATTTTGCTGGGGCGTTTCGCGCTGTGCTGGCACGCGAACGGATCGATGTGCTGCATGCGCAAGGTCATGTCTCCGCCGCGCTTGCGGTGCCAGTGGCAGGCACGGTACCGATCGTCACGAGCCTGCACATGGCTTTGGGGACCGGCTGGAGGTGGGCGCCGGCGATCGCGCGGGGTCTGCGCGCGTCGGGCGCGGTAACGGCGGTCTCGGCGGATCTCGCGCGGCGCTTTCGTTGGCTTTCGGGCCGCGAGATCGATGTCGTGCCGCCGGGCATCGACATATCGGCTCATCACGTCGAGCAGCGGCGCGCCAACGCCGTGTTCACGATCGGCATCGCCGCTCGCCTGCATCCGGTGAAACGCCATCGCGATGCGATCGACGCCGTGCGGTTGCTGCATTCGCGGGGCGTCGCGGTGCGCCTCGAAATCGCGGGGCAGGGGGCGCTCGACGCGGAACTGCGCGCGCGTGCCGCCGGGCTCGATGTGACATTTCACGGCGACGTGGCGGATATGCCGGGCTGGCTTGCGGGCCTCGATGCCTTCCTGCTGTGCTCCGATCACGAGGGCATGCCGCTTGCGCTGATCGAGGCCTGCGCAAGCGGTTTGCCATGCATCGCGACGGCCGTTGGCGGTATTCCAGAAGCGTTCGGCGAGGCCGTGCTGACGGTGCCCAAGGGGCGACCTGGCGCGATCGCGGCGGCTATCGAACGGCTGTCAAATGCGCCCGCTCTGTGTAAAATGCTGGGGCAATCCAGCTTTGCACTTGCCTCGAAGTTCGCCTTGGATCGAATGATCGCCCGGTATCAGGCGATCTATTGCGCAGCGCTCATCAGAAATTAGATCGACCTGGCTGCCACAACAGGTCAAGAAGCGTACTCGACACCTCGAGTGACCGCTTCTGGGTCATTCCGTCAGCAGCACCAGCATCGATGGTTCTCGCTTGAGGCTTCCAGCCGGCCCATGAGCGACCGCTATCCTGCGTTGCCATCCCGTAAGCTGTCGGCTTCAAACCGGCCAGACCATGTCGCAAACGGTCAGCGGAGTTTGTGGATCGCATGGTGCCCGCTTTGTCCGGATCGTTCCCGGATCAAAGAGAAGCCGCAATACCCTTTTTGATACGTGCAGCGATCACGGCCATCCCAAGCAATCCGACGGACAGCAGCATGAAGATGGGGCCGTAGCTTCCAGCCAAGTCGTATGACGCGCCAATCGTGACCGGACCGAGTGCGCCGCCCACGGCCTCAACGGTGCCGATCGCGCCGACGATCCGACCGATCGCAGGACCCGAGAAGAGATGGGTCGCGAGATATTGCAGCAGCGTGTAGTTGCCGCCCCATCCCACTCCGAAGAGGATCAGGGCGACCCAGGTCATCCCCGCCGGACGCAGGCCCAGGAGCAGGCACCCGGCCGCCATCAGCAGAATGCAGACGACGTGCACGATACGGGATTCGAGCCGGTCGACCAGTATTCCCGTCGCCAATTGCGTGACCAGCACGGTGGCGAACAGCACGAAGCTCATCATGTCCGCCGCCGATGAGGCGAAGTGGAGCTCGCGCGTGAGATAGAGCACCATATTGCTCATCGTGCCGATCGCGGCGAGATATCCCAGCGCCGCGACGGTCGACAGCAGCCAGAAATTTCGGTCCCGAGTCGCTTCCCGCAAGGACCCCTGCCTGGAACCGCCGGAGCGCTGCCCTGTGCTGCGTGGAATGAGAACAAGGATCGCCGGGAGCATGAGCAGCGTCGCCAGCGCAATCCCGCGCAGGCTCGCTTGCCAGCCGATCGCCGCTGCGAGGAGGGACATGGTCGCCGGCGCGAGGCCCATGCCCAGGCTGGCCGAGGCCAGCAGGCAGCCGATGGCGAGCCCGCGATGTCGGTCGGTGACGGCGGACACGACGACGAGGCAGATGAACGCGCCCGAAAAGACGATGCACTGGCCGAACAGGATATGAATCAGCCAGACCTGCACGATCGTCGTGGCATACGAATAGAGCATCATGCCGATCGACATCAGCGCCATGCCCATCGCGAACAGCAGGCGCGGCCCGAAGCGATCGATCAGATAGCCGGCCAGGGCCGCGCTCGATGCGATCGTCGCCATGGTGATGGTATCGCCGATCTTGAGCGTCCCCACGGTCACGCCCAGCCGCTCGATCATGATCGGATCGAAGACCGATACGCCAATGAACATGAAGCCGTTGTTGAGAAACATCGCGAGCGCGCAGATCGTCACCGCCGCGATCGATCGACCTCGCGAAAAGGAAACGGCAGGGGGATGCTGGGTGACGGGGTCGGGTATCTGGCCGGCGTCCACCATCTCGCCAAGCTGCATCGCCATTCTTCGCTCCCCATGAGAGACGCCGCGCCCACCGCGCTGCCCGTCCAGCACCTCCTCTCCGTCCGGTCGCCGGCTTTGCCGGCTTGTTCTGGGCGCCGTGTCCGATCAGAGCCGTTGGCGCAGCACCGTCACGGCGTCGGCCAGCACGCGCGCGCCGAGAACGATATCGTCGTCGTCAGTATCTTCGCTGATATCGTGGCTGCGGCCGTTGATGCTGGGCACGAAGAGCATGCCGGTCGGCACGTGGCGGGCCATGACCATCGCATCGTGCCCGGCACCGCTCGGCATGGCCAGCGGTTCCACGCCACGACCCCGCGCCGCCTCGTCCAGGATATCGACCAGATCCCCGTCCATGCCCGCCGGCGCGAGCGCGAAGATCGCGTCCGCATGGGCGATGACGCCATGTTCGGCCGCGACCTCCGCGGAGATGCGCTCCACCGCGCCCGCCAGCGTGTCGAGCAGGAGAGCGGATGGATCGCGAAAGGAGAGGATATATTCGGCGAGCGCCGGTACGACATTGTGGGCGCCCGGTGTCAGCGTGATAGCGCCGCCGTTCCAGACCGTGTGGGCCGATCCGTTGGCCTTGCAGAAGGCCGCGAAGCGCACCGCGAAATCGCAGAGCGCCGCGCCGGCATCGGCGCGCATCGCCATGGGCGTCGTGCCCGCGTGATCGGCTCGACCCTCGAAACGGATCTTCCAGCCCCGCACGCCGACGATCGCCGAGACGACCCCGATCCGCAGTCCCTTCGCCTCCAGCACCGGTCCCTGCTCGATATGGGCTTCCAGGAACGCGGCGTGCACGGCAGGATCGAAGCGGGCGAGGGGCGTATCCGCAAGGCCCGCGGCCGTCACCGCCCGATCGAGTGTTTCGCCATGCTCGTTGGCGAGCGTTCGGGCGGAGGCGACGTCAAGCTCGCCGACATAGGCCTGGCTGCCCAGCAATGCGGTGAAACTGCCTTCCTCGTCGCAGAAGGAGACGATCTCCAGCCCGATCTCGCCTTCGCCGCCCGCGGCCATGAAGGCGCGGGCGATCTCCAGGGCATAGATGACACCCATCGCGCCATCGAGCCAGCCGCCATTGGGCACGGTATCGGTGTGCGACCCGATGACGATGCGGCGGGCGTGGGGCGTTCGGCCCACCACGTTGCCGATGCCGTCGATCGACGCTTCCAGGCCCGCCTCCCGCATCCGCCCGACAAGCCATTGCCGCGCCTCGATGTCGATGGCGCTGAGCGCGCGACGGTGGACGCCGCTCCCCACCTTGCCGAACTCCGCCAGTCGCCGCATATCGCCGAGCAGCCGTTCGGAATCGATCACGATCTCGGCGATGTCATTGCGCCGCCGGGGGAGTTCGAGGGGCATCAGGCCTCCGCGGAAAGCAGGCGATTGGCCCGCGCGGCATCGGCGGGGGGATCGGCGAGGAAGATCGTACGGTGCCACACCGTGGCGATCAGCTCCGCCAGTCCGGTGACGGTGCCGCCGGTCATTTCGATCAGGTCGCTCGTGCGCCGGACGAGGCCCTGGTAGATCAGGCCCTCCGTAATTGCGCCGAGCACGAAGGACAGGGCCTCCGCCCGTGCACGCGGCCCGATGCCCCACATCATCAGCTGATCCGACACTTTCACGTTCCAGGCATGGGCATTGGTGTTCCAGATCTGCGAGAAGCTGTTCTCGTCGTCGCTCTTGCCGAACAGGCAGGCCAGGATGCCGGGATTCTCGCCGAAGGTGCCGAGCGCGATCTCATGCACCTGCACCATCCAATCGAACCGGCTTTGCCGACCCGATACCTGATCGAAGGAATCGACGAGCTCCCCGAACATGTCCGACGTGATCTCGATGACGATCGCGTTCAGATCCTCGAAATATCGATAAAAAAGGCCGCTCGCGACGCCCGCCTCCACCGTGATGTCCTGCACGCGAAGATCGCGGAAGCCCATACGATTGATGCAGGCCACCGCCGCCGCTTTCAGCTTGTTGCGGCTGCGCTGGGCGCGGGGGCTCAATCCCTGCTCCGGCACGCGCTGCGAAGCGGGTGCCGGAGCGGAATCGAGGAGAGGCGTGTCGGTCATGGTTCCGTCCGCGGATGTGAAAAAAAGGAACGATGGCCGACCACTTCAACCTCAGAACTTGTATGTCAACTCGCCGCCCGCAGTGCGCGGGGCGCCGTAGGTCAGGAGATCGAAGCCGAACGCGGACGAAAGATCATAGGCGGCCGACTTGTAGCGTTTGTCGGCGATATTCTTGACCCACACCGCGACTTCCCAGCGGCTGTCGCGTCCGCTGAGCGCGATACGGCCGTTGATCAGCGCATAGCCGCTCTGCTTCAGCACCGCGCGATTGTTCGGTTCCAGGAAATGCGAGGTGAAGAAGGTCGCGTCGAGCTGGAAGCTCGTCTTCAGATCGTCGTTGAGCGGCAGGTCGTAGCGGGCCAGCGCGTTGCCAGAGAATTTAGGCGCGTTGGGCAGGCTGTTGCCGGTGATCGTGGTGGCCACCGTGCCGCCATAGGGAATCAGCACCACATTGCTGCTGACGATCCGGGCATGGAGGTAGGTGACGCCGGCGCGCAGGGTCAGCGGCGAGACGGGCTGGGCTGTGATATCGAATTCGCCGCCATAGATGTGGACGTTGCCGATGTTCTGCAATGCTGAATTCGCGGCGCCCTGTGCCGTGAAATTCGCTTGGTAGCCCTTGTAGTTATAGTAGAAGGCGGCGTTGTTGAACTGGAGCTTGCCATCGAGCAGGCGAAGCTTGGAGCCGACCTCGTAGTCGGTGAGCGTCTCCGGCTTGTAGGGCTTCATCGCATCCTGCGAGAAAATGATCGCCGACGAGAAGCCGCCCGAGCGGAAGCCGTTGCTGACGCCGCCGTAGAACAGCCAGTTGGCGATCGGGCGATATTCGAGCTGCGCCTTGAAGTTCACCTTGTTGGCATGGACCCGATCGGGAAAGTCGAACGGTCCGCCAATGCGGGGGTCGCCCGCCGGCAATGGCAGCGCCGAGAGCACCGGCGCGCCCGAAGCAAAGGCCTGATCGATATTGTCGAAGTTCCCGATGAAGGAGCCGCCATGCCAGCTGCGCGATTCATGCGTGTAGCGAATGCCGCCAACCACATCGACCTTGGGTATGAGCGGCACCGTCACGGTGGCGAACACGGCTTCCGAACGGGTGCGCTGATCGGCGAAATTGCTGGTCGGGAAGCCGATCGAGTCGGTCAGGTCGATCTGCTGGGCGAATTGTACGCGATCATAGGAATAATAGGCGCCGACGATCCAGTCGAACCCCCACGACTTATCCGAGGTGAGCCGGACCTCCTGCGAGAAGGCATTGATCTGGTCGCGATTGGGGTTGTTCGCCTCGACCAGTGGACCGGCGTCCAGATCCTGGTTCTGGACCCGGTTGAACTTTTGATAGGCGGTGATCGAGGTCAGCGAGGCCCGGCCGAAATCATAGTTCAGGTTAAGATTGGCATTGCGATCGCGAAGCCGCAGGTTGTTCGGAAAATCGGTCTCTCCGACGTAGGGCTGATTGGTGGGCGACGCGTAGCCGGCATTGTCGACGCAAGGGCCCTCGTCACGACGCCCTGCCAGCACCGGAGCGCAAAATTGGCTGCGGTTGGTGGCCGACTGGGTGCCAACGTGGGCGAGCTGCGCGGTATCGTCCTTTCCGCGCCCGTAGTTGAGCGTCAGGCGCGCCTGGAAATTGCTGCCCGGCTTCCACAGGAGCTGACCGCGAACCGCGTTTTCGTTGCGGTAGCCGAGATGGTCACCATTGGAGAGATTGGTGAAATAGCCATGATGCGGCGCCTGATCACCGGCAAAGGAGATCCTGCCGAACAGGGTCGAAGTGATCGGTGCGTTGACGACCGCCTCGTAATGCTTGTCGTCGAAGCTCGAATAGCCGAGACGAACATAGCCTTCGAAATGGTCGACCGGCCGCTGGACGATGAAGTTGACCGCGCCGGCCGTGCTGTTGCGGCCGTAGAGCGTGCCTTGCGGTCCCTTCAGGACCTCGACCCGCTCCATGTCGAAAAGGCCGAAATTGGCCATTTCGGGTGCCGGTTTCGACACTTCGTCGACATAGATGCCGACGCTCGGATTGGTGGTGCTGGTGAAATCGGCGAGACCGACACCGCGCAGATAGAATTCGACCTGGGACGCGCCGTTACCGGAGTTTTTGGCGAGCAGGCCCGAAACCTGCTTGCCGAGATCGATCGGAGCGTTGACGCCCAGTTCCTTCAGCTCCTGGCCGGAAAAGGCGCGGATCGCGGTCGATACGTTGTTGACCGTCTCCTGCCGTTTCTGCGCGGTGACGACGATGTCGCCGACCTGCTGCTGGGCCTGGGCACTCGCTGCCACCAGCGAGGTGGCCGAAACGGCGAGGGACAGATACGCTAAGGAATGGTGTCGCTGCATGATAACCCCCGATCGATGATGGCTAGATGGCAGTCCCCATCGTGGTCGGTCTGACGCCGACGCTGATGATGAGGGATCCGGTTTCCTCCCGCCTGAAGTCGCAGTCGGGTGGCACAACGGTGGTGGAATCCCGCTGCAACACGATCGCTGGACCTTTTATGATTTCGCCCACGGGAAGCGCATCCCGTTTGAAAAAGACCGTCTCGTGGGCATCGAGCCGCTGCCCCAGACGGAAATAGACCTGCGCGGAAGCGACCCTGGCCGCTTCGATCGAGCCGCTCGGCGGCATCGTCATCGCGCCGATCTTCGGGATCGTCCCCGTCCCCGTCATTCGTATATTGACGATTTCGATCGGCAGGCCCGGAAAGGCATTGCCATATTCCGCCCGGTGCGCCTCGTGGAAATGGTCGGTCGCGTTTTCGATGACGGCGCCGTCGATCGCGCCGTCGGGCAACGCTATCCGCAGCTCATAGCCCTGTCCGACGTAGCGGATATCGGCGAAGCGCAGCAATTTCGTGGCCTCAGGTGCGATTCCGTCCGCCGCGAAACGGCCGGCGAGCTCGGCCGCCATCGCATCGAAATCCGCATTGAGGCGATGGAGATCGAGGTCCGTCGCCTTGCGCAATACGCTCTGCACCAGATCATATTTGAGATCGGTGGTCAGCAGCCCCATGGCGGAGGTCAGGCCCGGGAAAGGCGGCACGATGACTTCGGCGATACCGAGCTGACGCGCGACCTCCGCACCATGCAGAGGGCCGGCGCCACCGGCGGCGACGAGCGCATATTCGCGCGGATCGATGCCTTTCTGCACGGTGCGCGCGCGGATCGCATTGGCCATGTTGGTGTTGAGGATCGTGAGCACACCTTCGGCGGCATCGTGGAGCGACAGGCCCAGTCGTTCGGACAGGTTGCGAACCGCGCCTTCCGCAGCGTCCGCGTCGAGACGCATGTCTCCGCCCAGCAACCCGCCCGATGTCAGCCGGCCGAGCACCAGGTTAGCGTCGGTGACCGTCGCTTCGGTTCCGCCCGCGCCATAGGCGGCGGGGCCGGGCACGGCACCGGCGCTTTCCGGGCCGACGCGGAAGGCGCCGGCCGGATCGCGCGATGCGATCGATCCGCCGCCCGCGCCAATCGTATGCAGGTCGATCATCGGTATCATGATCGGATAGCCGGCCACGAAGGTGTCGCGCGCCGAAGCTTCGGCGAAACGCCCGCCGCTCACGACGCCGATGTCCGCGCTGGTGCCGCCGATGTCGAGGCTGATCAGGCGATCCCGCGAGACGTCGGCGGCAATGCGCGCGCAGCCGAGCACGCCTGCCGCAAGGCCGGACATCAGCGTGATCACCGGTCGCTCGCTGACCAGACCGGGCGACGCCACGCCGCCGTTCGATCCCATGATCCGAAGCTCGGCCGTGAAGCCCGCTGTCTTCAGGTCTTCCTCCAGGCGGCGGACATAATCGCGCACGAGCGGGCCGATGAAGGCGTTCATCGCGGTCGTCGTGAAGCGCTCGAACTCGCGGAATTGAGGGGAGACCTCGTGCGAGCAGGTCACGAACGCCTGCGGATGCTCCGCCTCGACAATCGCCTTGGCGCGCTTTTCATGCTCCGGATTGAGGTGGGCGAACAGGAAGCAGACCGCGATCGCCTCGACGCCAGCTTCTTTGAGCGACCGTGCCGCCGCACGCACCGCCGCTTCGTCGAGCGGGACCAGGATCTCGCCCGTCGGCGGGACGATGCGCTCGGGCACGGTCAGGCGATGGCGACGCGCGATCAATGGCCGCTGCTGCCACGGAATATCCTGCTGAATGGAATAATGCTGCGGCCGCTGGTGCCGGCCGATGTGGATGATGTCGCGAAAACCATCGGTCGTGATCATTCCGGCAACAGCACCACGATACTGGATAGCCGCATTGGTCGCAACGGTAGTCCCGTGGAAGATATGCGTGATGGACGCGTGCTCAATTCCCGATTGCGCACAGATCTCGACGATGCCCGTCATCACGGCGAGCGATGGATCCTTAGGCGTGCTAGCAACCTTGTGAACACGGGTCTCACCTGTACTGGAGTCATACAGGACGACGTCCGTGAACGTGCCGCCGACATCGATACCAACGAGTATCATGAACGCCCCTTGCCTGTCCGAATACCGGGCGAGGATTCGACGCCCCGCTTCATGACAGTATTTGGAACTCAAAATGAGACTGGCGTCAACTTCGTTTTTGTGAAATTGTTTGGCCATGATCGGAAGGGCGATCAGCACCGCCCGGAACAAGGAAAAAGCCATGGCGACATCAGCAGACCGGGTTGGGCGTGACGACATCCGACAGACCCGCGTGGACCCTATCACCGCGAGCATCGTGCACGGCGCGCTGGACAACATCGCCGTCGAGATGGGGCACAAACTGATGCGAATGAGCTATTCGAGCATCATCCGCGAATCGGAGGATTTCGGTGCCGCGCTTTGCGACGCGGAGGGGCGGCAGCTGTGCGAATGCTCGATCAGCACGCCGCTCCAGTCCGGCCCGATCCCCGGCTATGTGCGCGGTATCCTGCGCCAGCTGAAGGCGCGCGGCGACACGGTGCGGCCGGGGGACGTCTTCGTCCACAACGACCCTTATGGCGGGGCTTCGCACGCACCGGACATCGGTTTCTGCCTGCCGATCTTCCATGACGGAAAGCTGGTCGCCTTCTCGGTGACGACGGCGCACCATCTGGATATCGGCTCCTGCCAGCCGGGCAGCGTCGGCGTCGTCAAATGCGCCGACAATTATGCCGAAGGCATGCAATTGCGCGCTCTGCGCATCTTCGATCAGGGCCAACGCAACGATGCGCTGTGGCAGATGATTTCCGACAATGTCCGCGTGCCCGATCTCGTCATGGGGGATATGGAGGCCCAGATTTCCGCCTGCCGCACGGGCGCGGCGCGGCTGCTCGAGCTGATCGAGCGGTTCGGCTCCGCGACGCTGTTCGATGCGGTGGAAGACCTGTTTGATTATTCCGAGCGGCTGATGCGGGAGCGGATCGGCGCGCTGCCCGACGGCAGCTATACGGCCATCGGTCATGTCGATGGTTATCTCGACGCCGAGGATCCGGCGCTTCGCAACCTGCCGATTCAGGTGACGATCACGATTTCGGGATCGGACCTGACGGTCGATTTCACCGGCACTTCGCCCCAGCTCGACGGGCGCGCGATCAACATGCCGTTCGAGGGGACGGTGGACGTCGCCGTGTGGCTGACGCTGCGCTCCATCCTGCTCGATTCCGACCGGTTCGGCATGATCCCGCAGAATGACGGGCTTTACCGGTCGGTGACGATCGCCGCGCCCAAGGGCTGCCTCGCCAATCCGAACGCGCCGGCGCCGACGATCGCGCGCTTCGTGTCGGGCAATATCGTCGCCGATACGGTGATGCGCGCGATGGCGCAGATCGTGCCCGAGAATGTCAGCGCCGGAATCTCCAACCTCAAGGCGCTGGCCTTCTCCGGTCTCTCGAACAACCAGCATTGGGTCCATATCGAAATCTTCGAAGGCTGCTACGGCGGCCGCTACGGCAAGGACGGGCTGGACAGCGTCGACACGCTCTACGCCAACACCCGCAACAACCCGATCGAGGATATCGAGGCGCACACGCCGCTGCGCGTGCTGCGCTACGAGTTGCGCGACGGCCAGGCGGCGGCGGGCAAGTGGCGGGGTGGCCTCAATTCGGTGAAGGAGATCCAGTTCCTGGCCGACGGTGCGGTCAGCGTCGAAGGCGACGGGCATGCGCACCGCCCCTGGGGGCTGGGCGGCGGCGCGGAGGGCACGACGGGTGGCCTGACGATGCATCGCGCCCTGGGTGGCCGGATCGATCTGCCGTCCATGCTCGAGGCGACGTCCGCTGCGCTCGGTGACCGGCTGACCGTCTTCGGCGGCACCGGCGGCGGCTATGGCGATCCGCTGGAGCGCGATCCGGCCATGATCGAATCGGATCTGGCCGATGGCTACATCACCCAGGCCGACGCGACCGATCTCTACGGCGTCGCCTTCCAGGACGGTGGCATCGACATGGCCGCCACCGCACGCCTGCGCGACGAGCGCCGGGCGGCGTAATGGGAGGGCCCCAGTTTCCCGGCGAGGAAGAGCAGGCGGCGCGGCGGGATCTCGCCATGCTGTACCGCCTGATCGATCATTTCGGCTGGACGGAACTGATCTTCAACCACGTCTCGCTGCGCGTGCCGGGCGAGCCGCGGCATTATCTCATGAACCCGCTCGGCCTTCACTACAGCGAGGTGACGCCGGAAAGCATCATCAAGGTCGATGCCGCGGGCAGGCCCGTCGCGCCGACCGCGAATCTTCCCAACCCGAGCGGTTTCGCGCTGCACGGCCTGATCCATGAGGCGCGGCCTGCCGTGCATTGCGTCGTGCATGTCCATACCACCGCGATATGCGCGATCGGGATGAAGCAGGATGGGCTCGATCATGACAGCTTCTACGGCGCGCAACTGGCGGGCCGGATCGGCTATCACGGGTTCGAGGGCCTCTCGCTGGGCGACGATGAGAAGGCTCGCGTGCTCGAGGCGCTGGGGAGCCACGACGTCCTGATCCTCGCCAATCACGGCGCGTCGGTCTGTGCGGCGGACGTGCCGCGTGCCTTCCTGCTGCTCTGGCAATTGCAGCGCGCCGCCGAGATCCAGTGCGCGGCGGGCGCGATACCGGGGCCCAACCGCCGCTTGTCCGACGCGGTGCGCGCAAGCTGCGCTGCTGATTTCGCACGCTATGTCGATGGAGACGGGGTTGCCCGATTGTCCTTCGAGGCGATGATCCGGGTGATGAACGCGAAGCGATCGGCCGATGGACGGCCCTGACGTCCTCCAACTTGCAGGCAAAGCCGTGCCGGTTCGCGCGCAGCGTGTCGATGGGGCCGCGCGCATCTCGGCGCATCGCGATCGCGAGGGTCGGTCGCGCATCATGCATATCTACCAGCGCGCGCCTGCTCGCCTGCTCTTCCCGCAGGGCCCGCCCGGCGAGCCCCCGCTCGCTGTGGTGGTGACGACCAGTGGCGGCCTCACCGGCGGTGATCGGGTCGCGATCGACGTGACGGCGGGAGCGGGGGCAACGGTTGCCGTGACCAGCCAGGCCGCCGAAAAGATCTACCGCTGCGAAGACGCCGACTGCACCGTCCGGATCCGGCTCGATGCAGGGCCCCGCGCCACGATCGAGTGGCTGGCGCAGGAAA
>Ga0105237_10006944_pt1 | contig 12482 bp, 9 predicted proteins | sample KBSC24metaG_FD_81520 | JGI IMG/M metagenome (GOLD analysis project Ga0105237, IMG submission 81520) | Corn rhizosphere microbial communities from Kellogg Biological Station, Michigan, USA - KBS C2-4 metaG | ecosystem: Host-associated > Plants > Roots > Rhizosphere > Soil | place: Michigan, USA...
ACTGAGTGTATTTCTGCTGGATATGCCTATCAGGGGTAATCTCTTACTGCTCTTTGCGGAGAGTACGCTGTTTATCATAACCTGTTTGTCATTAGGATTAATGATATCCAACATAACCACATCACAGCAAACCGCTATGCTTTTTTCCATGATGGGTATGATGCTGCCAACACTTTTATTCACCGGTTTTATTTTTCCTCTGGAAAATATGCCGGTTCCGCTGCAGGTCATCTCACACATTGTTCCCGCAAGATGGTATTATATCATTGTAAAATCGGTAATGCTTAAAGGGCTTGGCTTTGCTTCTGTGTGGAAAGAGACACTAATACTATCGGGCATGACAGTCTTCTTATTGTTTATGAGTCTCAAGAAGTTTAAAATAAGATTAGCGTAGTATAATACCAGCACGCAGTAATTGAAAAAGTAAAACAATGCGAACACTAAAATTTTTATTGCAGAAAGAATTTCGCCAGGCTTTTAGAGATAAAAGCATCCTGATAATGATTTTTGCAATGCCCACTATACAGTTGCTTATTATGCCATTGGCTGCAAATTTTGATGTTAAGAATATCAACCTTGCTATTGTGGATAATGATCACAGCAGCTACTCACAAAAGCTCATTACTAAAATAGGTTCTTCCGGATATTTTAATATTGCTGCAACGCCTGTTTCTTATAAGCAAGCCCTGCCTTTTATTGAAAAGGAAAGAGCCGATGTGATAATGGAAATTCCTTATGGTTTTGAAAGAAACCTTATAAAGGAAGGTTCACAAAAAATTGCGCTCTCTGTAGATGCTATTAATGGAACCAAAGCTCAACTGGGTGGCTCTTATCTTACCACTGTTATAAATGACTTTAATGATAACATAAGGCTTATGTGGATATCGCCACAAAAGTTTAATGCTTCACCGGTAATTGATGTAACATTTTCCAACTGGTTTAACATAAGGGCGGAGTATAAATTTTTTATGGTGCCAGCCATTATGGTTTTGCTGCTTACGATGGTTGGTGGCTTTTTATCAGCACTAAACATTGTAAGGGAAAAAGAAATAGGCACTATTGAGCAAATCAATGTGTCTCCTGTTAAAAAGTGGCAATTTATTCTTGGCAAGCTCATTCCCTTTTGGATTATGGGTATTATTGTTTTTACCATTGGGTTATTAATTGCGCGGTTTGTTTATGGAATAATACCGGCCGGAAGCATTGCCCTGTTATACCTGTTTGCTGCGGTTTATTTAATAGCGGTGCTTGGGTTTGGATTGCTTATTTCTACTTACAGCAATACACAGTTGCAGGCAATGTTTGTTGCTTTTTTCTTTATCATGATTTTTATGCTTATGAGCGGTTTGTTCACCTCTGTTGAAAGCATGCCAAAGTGGGCAAGAACTATTTCTTATTGTACACCCGTAACACATTTTATTGAAGTGATGCGTATGATTGTGCTTAAAGGCAGCGGCTTTGATGATGTTAAAATGAAACTTTTATACGAAGTCGGTTTCGCTGTTTTGCTCAATGGTTGGGCGATTAGAAATTACAGGAAGACGAGCTGAGGTGAATGATGAAGATAGGAATGATCGCTAGTGGCGAGTGAGAAATGATAAGTGGTGTTTTGTATGATACATTAAAAAGAACGGAGCCTATAAAGAAGGCTCCGTTCAGGTAGTAAAGTATTTCATTTATTAAATCTCACCGGGGAAATTTGGTTATTCTTAAGACGTTACTGTCCATATATTTTGGGTGTTCACTTTTGCCGAAAAAGAAATTATGAAGAGATGATCACCTTGCAGAGGAACCTGAAGCTGCCACTTATTCTACAGATGAAAGTAATGCGACGCAACCAACGATGCTATAAAAAACAAATGCTGGTAATCAAGAAAAACAACGCTTAATTTTCGTAAAAGAATTGTTCTTTAATAATCTTACCATCTTTCCAGTGTTGTACAGAAATTTGTTTATACTTTCTATCGCCCCAGTCTTTATGCGTATAGTCATAATGCCATATAACTGTACTAAGATTTTCGCCAATAGCAACAGCTTCTACGCTTGCACCGCGAAACTCCGTAATACTTCCAAAGAAATCCAGTTCTCTTAAACGGTTTGCGTCTTTACCAACAGTGGGTTCTGTATGGTTTTCCTGCATTGCCACATCATCATGATAATACAATTCAAAAGCTTCCAAAGCTTTACCTTCTAACACCAGTTGATTGAGGTGTTCTATTTTTTTACTTAAAGTTTCCATATCAGTTTGTTTTTTGTGTTTAAAAATTTTACATCACAAAGTTGCTATTATCATAAAGCCTTTTCCATTGATTTATGGCAGGAAATTTTATTGATCCAGATCAATAAAAATTGTATGCCGCCATCTTTGTAAACAAGTATTGCATATGCATCAACAATTAACAAGAGTTAACTGTACCGAATGTTGCTCAATATTATTTATGAGCTAATTTTGCACTGCCTTCACCAACTGTTCTTTTCTGAATTTTAAAATCAGTCATGGAAAACAACACAGTTACCTTTCGTTTTTTAAGTGAACCTTCCGATGTAAATTTTGGCGGCAAAGTACATGGCGGCGCTGTAATGAAGTGGATTGACCAGGCGGCTTATACCTGCGCTGTTAACTGGAGCAGCCAATACTGCGTAACAGTTTATGTAGGCGGCATACGCTTTTTAAATCCTATTCTTATTGGAGATATGGTAGAGCTTCAGGCCAAACTTATTTATACCGGAAGAAGCAGCATGCATATTGCTGTGGATATAAAAACCATTAATCCCAAAACAAAAAAAGAAACAAAAACAACACACTGCATTATTGTTTTTGCGGCAGTAGATGAAACAGGAAAAACGGTAACTGTGCCTGAATGGACACCACAAACTGAAGAAGAAAAATCTTTACAGCGTTACGCTATCAGGTTAAGTGATATGCGTAAACAAATAAGTGAGGAAATGAAGTCATATTTTACAGAATAAATTTATGTTATGAAAGTAATAGTTGTAGGCGGCGGTTTTGCCGGAATAAATTTTGCAAAAAAACTGGCAGGCAATAATCATATAGATGTAACACTGGTAGACAAAAATAATTATCATTTTTTCCCGCCACTGTTGTACCAGGTATCCACCGCTTTTATTGAACCTTCCAATATCAGTTACCCTTTTCGCAGAATGTTTCAATACAAAAACAACCTGCGTTTTTACATGGGAGAGCTAAAGAATATTTTTCCCTCTGAGAATAAAATTCTCACTTCTACGGGTGAGCTAACATATGATTACCTGGTGCTGGCAATGGGCACCGAAACAAATTATTTCGGGCTTGAAAATGTAAAACAAAAAGCATTGCCCATGAAAACGATTGACGATGCACTCAACCTGCGCAACCATATTCTTTTAAATGCTGAAAAAGCCGTGCGCTCAAAGGACCCTGCAGAAAAACGCAGGCTGCTTACCATTGTTATTGCGGGCGGCGGCCCCACTGGCGTGGAGATTTCAGGAATGCTGGCCGAGATGAGGCGTAATATTGTTGCAAAAGATTACCCGGAATTTTCTAACGTTGGTGCACGCTTATATCTTGTTGACGCAGGTAAGGCGCTCCTTGGCCCCATGAGTAAAAAATCTCAGGATGAAGCATACCGTGTTCTTACGCATCTTGGTGTGAATGTAAAAAATAATACCTCTGTTAAAGACTACGTTAACGATACCGTTTACCTTGGTAATGGAGAGACCATTGAAACAGGAACGCTTATATGGGCAACAGGCGTAATTGCCCGCGAAGCGCCTGGCCTTCCACCAGAAGTTATTACACGCGGCAGAAGAATTATGGTGGATGAATTTGACAGAGTGCAAGGCTTTCAAAACATATTTGCAATTGGTGATATCTCCTTTCAGACAAGTGATGAAAAATATCCTAACGGGCATCCTCAACTCGCACAGGTAGCTATACAACAGGGCACACATCTTGCAAAAAATATAGACCGCCTTATTAAAGGAGATGCCATGAAGCCATTTAGTTATTTTAATAAAGGAAGCATGGCAATTATATCCAAGTTTAAAGCGGTGGTTGATTTACCGAGAGGGTTTTTCAAAGGTTTTATTGCATGGCTTGTATGGTTGTTTATTCATCTTATACCCATTGCAGGGTACCGTAATAAAGCGAAGCTGGCATATAACTGGCTGTGGAGTTTTATTACAAACGATCCTACCTTAAGGTTAATCATTCGCCCCAAAAAGGAAGAGCTTGAAAAGGATATAATTAAATCGGTTAATTAAAAGGTTTTTTACCCGGCTTCATTACTGCTATGAAGCTTTTGTTGCGTCGCACACTTGTACAATTAGTTCAGTATTCGACAAGGTGCAACGTCTTCACTAATTTTCGGCATCTTACTATTCAATCGTATAAAATAAAAGAGGCTCTTTGCAAAGAGCCTCTTTTTAATTTTAATTCATTCCTGTTAAGCCGTACTTGTATTTATATCTCTCGTATAACTGTTTTTGTTTGGTATTTAAATCCACCTGCCTACCTTGAATAAAAGCATAAGTAAGAATGCTTGTACGCATGTCAAGTATATCACCAGTGCTTATAATAATATTGGCATCTTTACCAACTTCGATAGAGCCGGTTGTTGCATCAACACCCAGTATTTTAGCCGCGTTAAGCGTTATTGCCTGCAAGGCCTGCTCTTTAGTTAAACCATAGGCAACCGCAGTGCCTGCATTAAAAGGCAGGTTACGGTAACGGCTCTCTTCATGTGCATCATTCAATGCAAATAATACACCGGCCTTTTGTAATACTGCAGGAGTTTTAAAAGGCTGGTCCACGTCATCATCGTCTGTAGAAGGCAGTGCATGAAGATCATTAAGAATAACAGCAATATTATTTTGCTTTAATAAATCAGCTATCTGGAAGCTTTCACTGCCACCTACAATTACTACATCAAAACCAAACTCTTTTACAAAATCAACGGCTACCAGCATTTGCCTTACCTGGTCGCCATGTACAAATAGTTTTTGGCTTTTATCAAACAACCCCTTTACTGCTTCAAACTTAAGGTTAACGGCCTTATGAGAAGACTCCTGCAAGTATGCCTTTGCTTCGCGGAAGAAAGCTTTTATTTCTTCTGTTTTTTGCACCGCTTCTTTCAATACATCTTCGGCCCTGCGTTGTGGCGTACCAAGAAATGCAGCAAACGGGCTTGGCCTGTAGATGAAATCAGGAAGATCTATGTGTATAGCATTATCCTTTTTATAGGCGGCATCTTCCCAGTTCCATGCATCAAGCTGTACTACAGAGGAAGCACCGCTGATAGTTCCACCGCTGGGTGTAATACCTGCAAGTAAAATACCATTTGCCTTTAAAGTGTTGATGATTTTAGAATCAGTATTGTAAGAAACAATGGAATGAATGTTCGCATTATTATCGCCAAGCTCATTATAGTCATTAGAGCCTCTAACGCCATTGGCAATTTCTTTGAGACCTAAGTCTGTTACAGGTAAAATTAACCCCGGATAAACCTGGCCACCCTTTGCGTCAATCACTTTAACATCATCTGCCGGTATGGCTATGTTACTGCCTACCTGTTCAATCTTTCCGTTGTTTACTTTAATAATTCCGTTTTCAATTACCTGTCCGTTACCAACATGAACGGTTGCATTCTTTATAAATAACAACCCTTTGTATTCTTTGGCAGGATAAACATCTTCCTGCGCAAAAGTTGTTATGGATATTGTTATTAGAAGTAATGTTATTAATTGTTTCATTGTGTTTGTGTTTTTTAGTTGTTCAATGTTCAAAAGTTTAAAGTTCAAGGTTGTGGCTTCCTGTATTTCGCCCCTTTCATTTCTGAAGCCTGTAAATAATCGATTAGTTTTTGAATTAGCTTACTAATCCCGACAGCCATTTTATAAAGTTCTTCAAACTCAATTTTGCTGATGTATGCTCTATCTAAACATCTATAGAGTTGTGATCGAAATTCGCCACATGAACCTTTAGCAATGCATAAGAATTGTACAAACTCTTTATTACCGCTTCTTTCAAATCCTTCAGCAATGTTATCCATAATAGAACCAGATGAACCTTCTAATTGACCTATTAATCTGTAATTCTTTTTAAACCTTTCTTCATCAATTATCTTACCTACCTTATCACATAAAAGCCTGGCCTTTTGCCATGAAAGAACGTCTTCGAAACTTTTTATAGTTGCCATAAGTAACGGTATTAAAAGAAATCAAAGTAACACTTAAAAAACTTTGAACCTTAAACTTTAAACCTTGAACTTGTTTTAGAATTCCATATCCTTTCCAACAGTAATAAGCCCGTCATGATGATCATTTTCGCCGCAACTATTAATATGCCTGAAACTAGGTGTTGCCGGACCAACTGATCCTCCTCCTTTCTTTTCCGCCAGCATTTTATTGATAAGCCTTGCACGCTCTGCTTTTATTTGCTGACGAAGCATCGCATCCCTTTCAATGTCATAATAAATAATGCCATCAACCATTGTCTTCTCTGCACGCGCATAAATGCTTAAAGGATTATCACTCCACAAAACAAGATCAGCATCTTTACCAACTTTAATGCTGCCTACTTTATCATCCACATGCAAAGCTTTTGCAGGGTTAAGCGTTACCATTTTAAAGGCGTCATCTTCACTCATGCCACCATATTTTACACTCTTTGCAGCTTCCTGGTTTAAGCGCCTTGCCATCTCAGCATCATCAGAATTAATACAAACATTCAGGCCAACTTTCTGCATAATGGCAGCATTGTACGGTATAGCATCCTGTACTTCCATTTTGTAGGCCCACCAATCTGAGAAGGTGGAAGCATTTGCACCATGTGCTTTCATTTTATCAGCCACTTTATAACCTTCGAGTATATGCGTGAATGTATTTATTCTAAAACCGTATTTCTCTGCAACACGCATGGTATAAGTTATTTCCGGTTGTACATAGGAGTGGCACGTGATGAACCTTTTCTTGTTCATAATTTCAACCAACGCATCCAGCTCTAGATCCCTTCTTGCATTTTTATCAGTAGCCATTAGTTTCTGGTAATCTGTCGCACGCTGAAATGCATCAGTCAATACCTGTTCCACACCCATTCTCGTATCAGGGAAACGATTATTGTTGGGAGAAGTCGTACGCTTAACATTTTCACCTAAAGCAAACTTGATAAAAGGATCGGCGCCTTTAAATTTCAATGCATCATCATCTACGCCCCAGCGCAATTTTATAAGCTGTGTTTGTCCGCCGATGGTATTAGCAGAACCATGAAGAATATGCGATGTAGTAACACCACCTGCAAGTTGCCTGTAGATGTCTACATCATCAGGGTCAAGGTTATCGCCAATACGCACTTCGGATGTTACACTTTGCGCACCCTCGTTAATTGATGCAGCAGCAATATGTGAGTGTTCATCGATAACGCCGGGGGTTAAAAATTTGCCTGTACCATCAATAACTCTTGCACCTGTTGAAGAAAGATTCTTGCCGATGGCAGAGATTTTTCCTGCCTTTACAAGCACGTCTGCTGCTTCAAGTCTTCCTTCTTTTTCGTTGGTCCAGACAGTTGCATTTTTAAAAAGCACAGTTTCCTGTTCTGGCAATTTCTCCCATCCATAACCATCGAAGGGATAAACCACTTTGCCTAACTGCATAGGCGGTTTTGTTTTGCTTGAATCTTTCTCTGCTTCTGAAGCTTTTACCAGTTTCGCGGACCATGTGAGATAGTTGCCTGCTGTATCAAGGCCCGTGCCCTGCCATACATCATTATTATTAACACCACTTAGGCGAATGGCTGATTTGGATTTTTTATTTTCGGAAAAACTAAGCTTAACAATTTTTCCATCATAACTAAACTTTGTTTTAATAGTGTCTTTGGCTATGATGTTTGCATTGTCTCCTTTTACATCAAGTGTATAATTAGTAATGGCGCCGTTGTTAGACACAGCAAGATTATAACTGCCGTTAATGCTAAACCAGTCATCTTCTTTTACACTATACTTTTTACCATTTACCCAGTTTTGAAGAAAAGAAGTTTTTTCTTTAAACACCGGCCCATTAGTGATGATGAAGTTGGCTACTTTACCGGCATCAATACTTCCTACTTTATCATAAACACCAAGTATTGTTGCAGGTGTTTTGGTAAGCGCTTCCAATGCTTTTGTTTCACTCAATCCATATTCCATTGCTTTGCGCAGGTTACTCAAAAACTGTTTCGGGTCTTTTAAGTCTGCCGCAGTGAAACAGAAAGGAATGTTGCTTTTTTCAAAGACGCCTGCTTCTGAAGGAGCAAGCTCCCAATGTTTCATATCGGCAAGAGAAACAAATCTTGCTTCGTTAGGATCTTCCACATCCTGCGCCTGTGGAAAGTTCAAAGGCAAAATAAATGTAGCTTTTGTTGCAGCCATTTCGCTAATGCGCTGGTATTCGTTACCGCCTGCCTTAATAATGTACTGTACACCAAATTCATCACCAATCCTGTCTGCGCGCAGTGCGTTCCATTTATCATTGGCATCAAATATTTGCGGCAGGGTTTGTTCATCGTTCCAGTATTTAAGAGAAAGGTTAACGCCTTCCGCTTTGGGATTATTCTGGTACCACTTTGCATCGAGATAAGTTTGCCTTAGCAATGCAATGCTTCCCATCATACTTGTGGGATAGCTTTGTGTGGAAACGCCTTTACTGAAAGAATAGTGAGCAGAAGCTTTGTCTTTAAGCATTACGAGATTTGCTTTCTCATCAGCCAGAACAACCAATGCGCCGGTACCTCTTGCAATACCATCTTTCTGATGTGTAAGCACAGTGCCGAAACCAATTTCGCGTAATGTTTTTGCCTTACTTTCATCAGGTACAAAAAGTTTAGATGCGTCTACATCTGTCCTTATTGCCTGGTTCCAGCCAAATGCTCCTTTTTGGTTAGATACTAATTGTGCAGGCGCACGGTAATCAAATCCTCTTGACGCACGCTCAGGTGCAGGCACGCCATAGTCGCTGTAAATGTCAATGAAAGAAGGATAAATGTATTTACCCTTACAGTCAATTACTACAGCATCTTTAGGAACGGATACGCTGGCGCCAACTGATACTATTTTGCCATCAGCAATTACCAGTGTGGCATTTTGTAAAGTGGTTGCTGCATCTTTAACAATGGTTGCATTGGTAAAGGCATAAATACCATCCCGATTGTCTGCAACACCGTTAACAGGAAACGTTTCCTGTGCACGCAACAAAGAAGAAAAACATAAACCCAGTAGTAGTACTTTCCATTTTTTCATAAGCTGTTATTTATTATACAAGAGATAAAACTAAGCGATTAACCAAAACGTATAAACCTTATTACACCGATGAATATTCTTCAACAACCGAAAAGATGATAAAACAAACGGGATAGCAGTATTGAGTTTTTAACTCTTGCTTTCTCGTATCGTTTGCCTTTAACGGCTTTCATGTTTATTCCATACCTTAACAATATGAAAAACATATTCATTCTTCTTTTGTTTTTATTCAACTTTTCTTACGCACAAACAACGGCTGACATTCTCTTAAAGCACGGAAAAATAATAGACGGCACAGGCAATCCGTGGTTCTATGGCGATGTGGCAATTAAAGATGGAAAAATTGTTTCGGTTGGTAATTTAAACGGATGGCAAAGTACAAAAACAATTGATGCAACAGGATTAATTATAGCACCAGGTTTTATTGATGTGCATACGCATATAGAAAATGACGAAGTAAAAAATCCTTTTGCTACCAACTTTATTGCGGATGGTGTAACCACGGTGGTGACAGGTAACTGCGGATTATCTAAACTTGATTTGAATAAGTATTTTCACCTTCTTGATAGTGTAAAACTTTCTATTAATGTAGCTTCTTTAATCGGTCACAATGATATAAGGAAAGCAGTGATGGGCACTGCCAACCGCCTGCCCACAACTGAAGAAATGCAACGAATGGAAGTCCTTACAGAACAGGCGATGAAAGATGGTGCCGTAGGTCTTTCAACAGGGCTAATTTATATACCTGGCACTTATTCAAAAACAGAAGAAGTCGTTGCATTGGCAAAGATTGCCGCAAAATATAACGGCGTTTACTCAACGCACATGCGTGATGAAGGCGACAGCGTTACACAGGCCATTGATGAAGCGTTGAACATTGCAAAGCAGGCAAATATCCCGCTTGAAATTTCTCATTTTAAATTAAGCGGGCAACAAAATTGGGGCAGAAGCAAAGAAACATTGCCCATGGTGATCAGGGCGAGAGAAGCAGGGCTTGATGTAACCATTGATCAATACCCTTACACGGCCAGCAGTACATCATTAAGTACTTTATTGCCAGATTGGGTATTGGCAGATGGACAGGATTCCATCAATGCAAGACTAACAAATCCAGGTATTAAAGAAGGTGTTATTGACTATATGATCAGGAAACTTAAAAGAAGAAAACTTAAACATTTCAGCTATCCTGTAGTAGCTTACTATAAAGCTGATACGACGATGAATGGTAAAAGCATTGAGGAAGTAAATCTTTTATACAACAGAAAACATAAGGCCAAAGAAGAAGCGCAAACTATTATTGATATGATGATGAAAGGCGGAGCCAGCATGGTATTCCACGGTATGAGCGATGATGATGTGGTGCACATTATGCAGTATCCCTTCAACATGTTTGCAAGTGATGCAAGCATAAGAATTTTTAATGAAGGCTCACCTCATCCGCGTGGGTACGGTACCAATGCAAGGGTGTTAAGCAAATATGTACGTGATGAAAAAGTGCTTACACTGGAAGAAGCCATTAGAAGAATGACTTCGTTGCCTGCACAGAAATTTCATTTTCATAACCGTGGTTTGTTGCGGGAAGGCTTTGCTGCTGACATTGTTTTGTTTGATGAGAATGTGGTAAAAGATTTATCTACTTATGAAAAGCCACATCAATATTCTACCGGCTTTAAAGATGTGATTGTGAACGGGCAAATCACTTATGAAAATGGTCAGCACACAGGAGTAAGAAATGGAACGATATTGAAGAATGGACAATGAGGAGACGAAAAGCATATGCATGATCCCGTCAGCATCCATATTTATAAAAGATGAATAATTATATGAATAAAAAGACGACCGCTTTACTTGTTTCCTTTTTGATATCGTGCACACTAAATGCACAATCTTATATAAGCATACATGACAAAGCAATTGTTGTAGACACACACAACGATATTCTTACTACCTGTTTTGAAAAAAAATACAGCTTTGACCAGGACCTGAAAGGAAAAACCCACAGCGATTTAAATCGTATGCGGGCCGGTGGTATTGATGTGCAGGTATTCTCTATATGGTGCGATGGGCTTCAACAGAATCCTTATGCTTATGCCAACAGGCAGATTGATACGTTATATGCATGGGTTGCACGCAATCCTTCTGCAATGATGATGGTAAAGAAGCCCTCCGAATTAATACAAGCGGTAAAACAACATAAACTTGCCGCCATGATGGGAATGGAAGGCGGCCACATGATAGAAAACGACATTAATAAACTTGATAGTCTTTACAATCGTGGTGTTCGCTACATGACGTTAACATGGAATAACTCAAATCCATGGGCCACATCAGCAATGGAAGAAACAACAGACTCCTTACTTCATCAGCCCAAAGGATTAAGTGAGTTTGGAAAAAGAATTGTCCGTCGCATGAATGAACTCGGTATGATAGTAGACTTGAGTCATGTAGGTGAACAAACTTTCTGGGATGCTATCAATACAACAACAAAGCCTGTCATTGCATCGCATAGTTGTGCATATACATTATGCCCCGTCTTTAGAAATTTAAAAGATGATCAGATTAAAGCCATTGGCAAAAATGGCGGTGTTATTCAGCTTAATTTTTTCTCAGGCTTTTTAGATAGCAATTATCAAAAGAAAAATGATGCTTTTACTGCGAGGCATAAAGCTGAGAGAGATTCCTTATTAAAGGCACGGCCTGAGCCTTACTTCGCAGATGATTATTTGTACGCGAAGTATAAAGATGAAGTGCAGGATATTCGTGCTCCATTTACGCTGTTATTTGATCACCTCGCATATATTATTAATCTAATTGGTGTAGATCACGTAGGATTAGGCAGTGATTTCGACGGTATTAATTCCTCACCTCAACAACTGGATGATGTAACCTGCTACCCGCTTATCACTAAAGAACTACTCAACAGGGGATATAGCAAAAAAGACATTGATAAAATTTTAGGAAGAAATTTCATAAGAGTCTTTAAAGCGAATATGAATAAATAAGTTCCTTGATTGGCTACTTTATTGTGATGCGCCTGGCAATTGAGATAATTCTTTCTTAAGTAACGGCCAGTCTTTGTTTGATGTATGTGCCTGCTGCATAATCTCATCCATCTTTTTTACAATATCCGGAAATTGCGCGGCCAGGTTGTGCTCTTCTGCCGTATCTGTTTCAAGATTATAAAGCTCTGTTGACGGATTCTCTATCGTGTTC
>Ga0105237_10006945_pt1 | contig 12481 bp, 8 predicted proteins | sample KBSC24metaG_FD_81520 | JGI IMG/M metagenome (GOLD analysis project Ga0105237, IMG submission 81520) | Corn rhizosphere microbial communities from Kellogg Biological Station, Michigan, USA - KBS C2-4 metaG | ecosystem: Host-associated > Plants > Roots > Rhizosphere > Soil | place: Michigan, USA...
ACCTCCGGCGGGCGGCTCACGGCGCTCACAAGCTCCACGTCGGTCTCCGGCCAGCCCAGGCGCGCGCACGCCAGTGCGAGGGCCGAGGGATGCGGATGCACCGTCAGCCGGTCGGGGCCGAGCCTGCGAGCCAGCGTGGCGCCGATCCCGTGGAGCATCGGGTCGCCGCTCGCGAGCACGCACACCGGGTCACCGCTGTCGTTCGCCACCAGCTCGTCCACCAGTGGGTCGAACGGCGAAGGCCAAGGACGCTTCGTCGCGTCGACGTCGGGCAGCAGCGCGAGCTGGCGTGTGGAGCCGACGATCGTGTTCGCCCCGACGATCGCGGCGCGGGCGCTTTCGCCGAGGCCAGCCCAGCCGTCTGCCCCGATGCCCACGACCGTGATCACACGCACTCCGTGAGCGCCGCCGCGAGGCGTGCGTTCTGCTCCGGCGCGCGCGCGGTCACGCGTAGATAGGAGGGGCCGAGGCCCGGGAAGGAGGCGGCGGGGCGCACCGCGATCCCGCGCTCGCGCAGCGCTCTGGCCACGCGCGGCCCGTCCGGCACCCGTACCAGCGCGAAGTTCGTGCTCGACGGCCACACGCGCAGGCGCTCGATGTCGCACAGGCCGCACATCAGGTCCTCGCGCTCGGCGCTTGCGCGCTCGGCCACGGCCGCCAGCTCCTCGGGGCGGCGCGCAACAGCCGTCAGCGCAGCCAGCGCGAACGCGTTCACCGACCACGCCGGGCGCACCGCGCGCAGCTGCTCGGCGAGCGCCGGCGCGGCGACGGCGTAGCCCGCGCGCACGCCCGGGATCGAGAGTGACTTGGTCAGGCTGCGCACCACGATCACGTCCTCCGGCGCGTCGCGGACCAGGCTCCCAGCCTCTCCTGGCACGAGATCCATGTAGGCCTCGTCCACTACCACCGTGCGGCCGGGGCGGCGCAGGGCCAGCACAGCGGCGGCGCGATCGAGGGTTCCCGACGGAGACGCGGGGTTGCCCACCAGCACGAGGTCGGCAGCCTCAGGCACGGCGGCCGGGTCCAGCGCGAAGCCGCGCTCGGGATCGCGCAGCACGCGCAGCACCGGTAGGCAGTGCGCGCGCAGTGCCGCCTCGCCCTCGGTGAAGCCGGGGTGCACGCACGCGGCAAGCGACGGACGCAACGCGGCCGGCAACAGCCAGAGCGCCTCGGCGGCGCCGTTGGTCGGCACTATCTCGGCCGGGTCGCGCCCGTGCATGGCGGCCAGTGCTCTCACCGCGTCGGACTCGTCGGGATAGGAGGCGACACGGTCCGCCAGCGCGGCCTCGAGCTCCTAGCGCAGCCACGGCGGTGGCCCGCCCGCAACCACGGTCACGGCGTGGTCGGCCTGGCCTGGGCGCACGAGCCGATCGCCGTGTGAGCGCAACCCGTCGACCGCCACTGGCGCGCCGACCACCAAAAGCGGCCGGCCGGCCACCACCAGCTCGACACGCTGAGCCTTCGCGGCCAGGCGCTGCACCGCGTCGCCCAGCAGGTCGAGCCACGCGCGCGAGCCGCGCTCCATCGGCAGCAGCCCTTGCCCGGCCTCCTCGGCAACGACGATCAAGCAGCGCTGGGCGCTCGCGGCCACCATGGCGTCCACATCGCCGAGCACCGCGTGGCGCACTCGCGCGAGGGCGACGTCGTCCGCGAACGCGCCGCCCTCGTGCAGCACGCGCGCCAGCCATGCGCCGAGACCGTCGACCAGCACGCAGGCGCCGTCGTCGGGCCCGAACGCGTCGGCGAGCGTGCCGTTGGCCTGCACGGTGGTCCACTCCACCGGCCGGCGCGCCACGTGCGCGTCGATCCGGTGGGCCATCGAGGAGTCGCGCGGGTCCGCGGTCGCCACGTAGCGCACGGGCAGGCCGCTGGCGCCAGCCAGCGCCTCGGCGCGCAGGCTCTTGCCCGAGCGCGTGCCGCCCGTTACCAGGGTCAGGCTCACGCGACTGCCGCCGCGCTCGCGGCCCGCACGAGGCGCCACGCCAATCCGGTGTTCGCCGCCCAGTGCATGTGCAGGTAGCTCGCCTGCACATTGCCCAGCGCGAATCCCTCGAGCCGCTCCCGCCCGCGCGCGGCGAGCGTCCAGGCCGCCTGCTCGCCGCTCCCAGGCTCGACGCGGGAGTAGTGGAACTCGTGTCCGCGCACGCGTTCGCCGACCTCGATCCAGGGCGTGCCCGTAGCCGCGGTGGCCTCGCGGTAGCCGAGGCTCAGCCGTCCCGTCATCTCCGCGTCAGCCGGCAGCACTGCGCACATCTCGCGGCCGTCCAGCTCGCGGCATAGGAACAGCAGGCCGCCGCACTCGGCCAGTACGGGGCGCCCCGACGCGGCGAACTCGGCCACCGCCGCGCGCAGCGGCGCATTGGCCTCGAGCTCTGGGCCGAACACCTCCGGGAAGCCGCCGGCCAGCACCAGCGCGCCGCAGTCTGGTGGCATCTGTTCGTCGCTCAGCGGGTTAAACGGGGCCAGCTCCGCCCCGGCCGCCTCGAGCAGCTCGAGGTTCTCTTGGTAGTGGAAGGAGAACGCGGGCCCACGCGCGATGGCGATCCGTGCGGGCGCCGGCTCGTGCACCTCGGGGCTCCACGCGTGGCCGGGCAGCTCGGGGGCGGCCTTCGCCAGCGCCATGATGGCGCCCAGGTCAAGATCGCGCTCGGCGACTCCGGCCAGCGCGTCGATCGCCGCGCGCGCGCGTCCCTCCCGCTCGCTGGCGGGCACGAGGCCTAGATGGCGCTCGGGCGCGCTTACCCGCTCGTCACGCCCAAGCGCACCCAGCACCGGTACGCCGAGCGGTTGCACGGCCTCTCGCAGCAGCTCCTCGTGGTGCTCGGAGCCGACTCTGTTGAAGATCACCCCAGCGACGTTCACCTCGGGGTCGTAGCCGCAGTAACCGTGTACCACCGCGGCGACTGAGCGTGCCATCGCCGCTGCGTCCACCACCAGCACGACCGGCGCGTCCAACAGCTTGGCCACGTGCGCGGTGGATGCCAGCTCACCACGACCGGAGGCGCCGTCGAACAGCCCCATCACGCCCTCCACCACAGCCACGTCCGCGTCGCGTGCGCCGTGGCGCGCCAGCGGGGCGATCAGCTCTGGCCCGCTCAGAAACGCGTCGAGGTTGCGCCCCGGTCGTCCCGACGCCAGCGCGTGGTGGCTCGGGTCGATGTAGTCGGGGCCGACCTTGAACCCCTGCACGCGGAAACCTCGGCGGCGCAGCGCGCCGATCAGCCCGCAGGTCACAGAGGTCTTGCCCGCGCCCGAGCTTGTGCCGGCGATCACGACGCGAGGGATCACGGCGCCACCGCCGCCAGAGCCGCCAGCTCGCCCGCCGAGGCCACGGGCGCGCCGGCGGCGGCGCGCTCGGTGAGCCTGTCGGGCCCCGCCGGGCTCACGCCCGCGCCCCACACCACGGCCGGCACCGGGGCGTCACCGTGCTGGCCGTTGAATGGGTCCGTGAAGTGGTCGGGGCACACCGTGAGACGACCGCTCGCCGCTCGTACCGCCTCGCGCAAAGGCGCCAGCAGCTCGGCGTCGAGGCGCTCGAGCGCGGCCACCACGCCATCAGGGTCCCGTCTGTGGGCGGCTTCGTCGGGCGCGCCGACGTGTACGACGATCCGCTCGGTGCTCGCCCGCATCGCGGCCAAAGCCTTTGCGCGTAGGTCGGTGTCCACGTCACCGGTCGCGCCCTCGGGCACCACCACCTCGGCGCCCAGCAGCCGCCCGCAGCCCGCGGCGGCGCCGGCAGCGCAGATCACGACGGTGGCGGGAATCGAGCCCGTGGGCGGCGGTCCGTCGTGCCACACCCGAAGTTGCAGGCCGAGCATGCGCGTGTCTGCGGGCCGCTCGGCGGCCAGCAGCAGCAGCCGGTGGCCGCCCACGGCGTACGCGTCGGACCCCAGATGCGAGCAGATGTCGCGCGCCTGGCGCACCGATCCCCGCTTGCCGTTGCGGTACACGAGGTCCGCGCGCCACGGGGTCATGCCGTCCGGCACCTCCACCCCATAAGCGGCCGCGTCTACCCATCCGCGCCCGACAGGCTGGCTCGGGGGCGCGCCCAGAAGCGTCGAGACCCCGGTCTCCGAGCCGGCGGGCAACCGCTCTGGGGTGGTGGCCACGCGCATCACGACACCCTCGCCCGCCAGCGCATCCAGGACAGGCGTGTACGCGCGCTCCAAGGCGGTCGGAGCGCCATCGCGCGGCGGCTGCGCCGCGCCGTCGGGGATCACCAAGACGTCTACCACTCGATCCCCTGCTGTGCGCGGATGCCGGCGTCCATCGGGTGCTTGACCTTGACCACCTCCGACACCAGGTCGGCGGCCTCGACCAGCTCCGGTGCGGCGTCGCGACCAGTGATCACCACGTGCTGGAAGCCCGGCCGCCCGCGCAGCGTCTCGACCACCTCGGCCACGTCGATCCAGCCCCATTTCACTGGGTAGGTGATCTCGTCGAGCAGCAGGAACTCGTAGCGCTCCTCGGCGATCGCGCGGCGCACCTCGGCCCAGCCCTCGCGGGCCAGGTCAGCGGACTCCTCGAGATCCCTCGACAGCCACGACCAGCCGTCACCCATCTTCTCCCAGTCGATCCCGCCGAGCGCGGCCGCGGCCTTCGCCTCGCCCACTTTCCACTTGCCGGACTTCACGAACTGGAAGACCCCGCAGCGGTAGCCACGCGCCCAGGCGCGCAGCAGCATGCCGAACGCCGAGGTGCTCTTGCCCTTGCCGTGGCCGGTCACCACGATCGTGAGCGGGTTGTCGCGCGGCTTGCGGCGCTTGGGCTCGGCGCTGCCGCGATCGCCGGGACGGTGCGGCACATCCACCTCGCTACCGCCGTGCCGGGTGAGCGGGGAATCGCTCATGCGGCCGTCCTCAGCGGGTGCAGCGCGCCGCCCGCCGAATCGGCGAGCGCGGCTGCCAGCCCGACGCGGACGGGGCCGTCCTCGGTGTCGATCACGTGCACCGCGGTGGCGGCCCGGCCCAGCCGTGCGGCGGCCGTCCGCACCTCGCCGGCAGGGTCCGCCACACGGCCGTCGGTCAGCACCACGGCTACCGCGCGCCGGTCGGGCTCGCGCATCGCCTCGCGGCGCAGCAGTAGCACCGCCGCCTCCAGGCCCGCGGCGAGCGGTGTGCGCCCGCCGGTGGGCAATGCGCGCACAGCCTCCGCCGCGCGCTCCAGCGGTGCGCCGGGCGCCACCAGCAGCTTGGCGCTGCCGTCGCGGAATGCGATCACCGCCACGCGGTCGCGTCGCGCATATGCGTCGCGCAGCAGGCCGAGCAGCGCGCCCTTCACCCGCGCGAGGCGTTGGCGGGCCCCCATCGAACCGCTCGCGTCCACCACCAGACAGAGCAACACAGCCTCGCGCCCGGCGCGCACGTGCTCGCGTAGCTGGCCGGTGTCGGCGCCGGTCAGACGCGCGCGTAGCGTGGCCACTACGGCGATGTCGGCGGCGTCGGCATCCGCCGGGCGACTGTCGATCGCGCCGGCGTCAGGACCGCGCGTTCGCGCCCGGCGGCCGTGAGGCCCACGCCCGGTGTCCGGGGGTTGCAGCGCCTCGATGGGGAGCCGGGCGGGCGCAGGCGGGTCGCGCCGCTCGCGCGCCGGTGCGTTATCTGCGCGCGTCGGCGCTCGCTCGCCCTGCTGCTCGGCGTGTGTTCCGCTGCCGTCCACGCCGCGGCGCGGCGGCCGCGGGCCGCCGCCGTTCGGCGGGTCGGTGGGCGGCTCGTCGTCGTCGAGCGCGCGCTGCAGACTGTCCACGGCGTTCTGCTCGCGCTCGAGCGGGTCGCGCCGGAGCCGGTGCGCCAGCGCGAGCGCGGCGGCGCGCCGCACGTGCTGCTCCTCGACCTCGTCCTTGCCCTCGAGCGCCGCCAGTGCGCAGGCCGCGCGGGCCGACACGATGTCGCCGCGCACGCCATCCACGCCGAGCCGCGCGCAGGCACCTGCGATCCGCATCAGCTCGCGCTCGGGGAGCCGTACGCGCTCGAGCTGCTCGCGACCCAACGCGATGCGCTCGCCCAGGGCCAGCTCGTCGGCCTCGTATCGCTGCACGAAGGCGGCGGGGTCGCGCTCGAACGCCAGCCGCCGGCGCACGATTTCAGCGCGCACCGCCGAGTCGCTCGGGCCGCGGACCTCCACGCCGAGCCCGAAGCGGTCGAGCAGCTGTGGGCGCAGCTCGCCCTCCTCCGCGTTCATCGTCCCGACAAGCAGGAAGCGCGCGTCGTGCTCTATCGACAAAGCGTCACGCTCCACCCGTGCCACACCCGATGCGGCGGCGTCGAGCAGCGCGTCGACGAGGTGGTCGGGGAGCAGGTTCACCTCGTCGACATAGAGGATCCCGCGGTGGGCCCGCGCGAGCAGGCCAGGCTCGAAAGCGTGCTCGCCGGCTAGCGCGCGCTCGAGGTCGAGCGCGCCGACCAGGCGGTCGAGTGTGGCGCCGAGCGGCAGCTCCACGAGTCGCGCCGGGCGCTCCTCCACGGCGGCGTCGGCTGGGATCGGCCCATCGGGTGCGCGTTCGCCGGGCGCGAACGCGAACGGATGCCCGGCGGCGGGCACCGGCGGCAGCAGTGGCGCCAACGCGCGGACGGCGGTGGACTTCGCGGTGCCGCGCTCCCCGCGCACCAGCACGCCGCCGACGTCGGGGGCCACGGCGTTGATCAGGAGCGCCTCCACGAGCTGCTCTTGGCTGACGATGGCGCTCAAGGGAAACGCGGTCACGCGTGCGCCTCCTCCAGCTCGCCCTCGAGTGCCAGGAAGCGGTCGCGGATCGCGCTCAGCGTCGCCTCCCCGGGCTCAGCCCACATGCCTCGGTCGGCCGCCTCGAGCAGCCGCTCTGCGATCGCGCGCGCAGCCCACGGGTTGGACGCGCTCATGAAGTCGGCCATGTGCTCGTCGAGCAGGTAGCGCTCGGCCACCCGCTCGTACATCCAGTCTTCGGCGACGCCGGTGGTGGCGTCGTAGCCGAACAGGTAGTCGACGGTGGCCGACAGCTCGGCCGCCCCCTTGTAACCGTGGCGGATCATCGACGCGATCCAGCGGGGGTTGGCCACCCGCGCGCGGAACACGCGCCGCGTCTCCTCGGCCAGCGTGCGCACGACGGCGCGAGCCGGGTCGGAGCTGTCGCCGAGATAGGCGGCCGGCTCGCGCCCGCTCAGCGCGCGTACGGTCGCCACCATACCGCCGTGGTACTGGTAGTAGTCGTCGGAGTCCAGGATGTCGTGCTCGCGGTTGTCCACGTTCTTCGCCGCGACGTCGATGCGCGAGTAGCACTTGCGCATGGCCTCGGCGGCCGCCGCACCGTCCAGTCCGCGGCCGTACGCGTAGCCGCCCCAGGCCTCGTAGACATCGGCCAGGTCGGTGTCGCTGCGCCAGTCGCGCGTGTCGAGCAGCTGCAGGAGCCCGGCGCCGTAGGCGCCCGGCTTCGAGCCGAACACGCGCGTCGTCGAGCGCCGCCAGGCCTCGCCCGCTCCGAGCTCCGCCGCGAGCCGCTCCGCGTCCGCGCGCGCGTGCGCCGCGACGAAGTTGTCCTGGGGCGGCTCGTCGAGTGCCGCCACCGTGGCCACGGCGTCGTCGAGCAGGTTCACCAGGTGCGGGAAGGCATCGCGGAAGAAGCCGGAGATGCGCACGGTCACATCGATGCGCGGACGGCCCAGCTCGGCGAGCGGGATCGGCTCGATGCCGCTCACGCGGCGGGTCTCGGGATGCCACTTCGGGCGGACGCCGAGCAGTGCGAGGATCTCGGCGACGTCGTCGCCCTGTGTGCGCATGGCCGAGGTGCCCCAGGCCACGAGGCCCACCATCCGCGGGAGCTCGCCGGTGTCGGCGCGGTGGCGCTCCAGCAGGGCGTCTGCCAGCCGACTCCCGACGTCCCATGCCAGCTCGGACGGCAGCGCGCGGGGGTCCACCGAGTAGAAGTTGCGCCCGGTGGGGAGCACGTCAAGGCGCCCGCGGGTCGGGCTGCCCGACGGCCCCGCCAGCACGTGGCGGCCGTTCAGCGCGTCCACGACGGCCGTCAGCTCATCGCCGGTCTGACGGATGTGCGGCACGACCTCGCTCGCGGCGAAGCGCAGTACGCGCTCCACACGCTCGTCGGAGCGGCCCAGCACCTCGGCGCATGCCTCACCCGCCAAGTCGCCGTCCCAGTCGCGCGCGCCAAGCGCGTCGAGCAGCTTCATCTGCGCGGCGTCGAGCCGGTCCACCACGTCACCCGCGCTTGCCGCCGGGCCGCGGAAGCGCTCGATCAGCCCTGCCGGCGCATCCGGTGCGGGAGCGCCCGGCGCCGCTACGAGCGCCGGCTCGTCGAGCCCGAACGCGGCCCCCAATGCCGCGCGCAGACCGGGCAGCTCGCCGGTGCCGAGGCGCAGCATCGCCGCCGTCAGCCCGCGCAGCTGCTCGCCCTCCGGCGCGCGGCCCAGCACGTGCAGGCCGTCCTTCACCTGGATGTCCTTCACCTCGCAGAGGTAGCCGTCGATGTGCTGGACCAGCGCGCCAACGTCCTCGGGTCGCTCGCGCACCCCGAGGTCGGCCTGCAGGTTCGCGTTCTCGATCGCCGCCCAGATGCGTGTCGCCAGTGCGGGCAGCTTTGCAGGGTCGAGCACCTCCAGACGCGCGTACTCGTCGAGCAGCGTCTCGAGCTCGGCCAACTCGTCGTAGCTCTCGGCGCGCATCATCGGCGGCACCAGGTGGTCGACGATCAGAGCGTGCGCGCGGCGCTTGGCCTGCACGCCCTCGCCGGGATCGTTGACCACGAAGGGGTAGATCAGCGGCATGTCGCCGAGCGCAGCGTCCGGCGGGCACGCGGGCGACAGCGCGAGCATCTTGCCAGGCAGCCACTCGAGCGTTCCGTGCTTGCCGAGGTGCACGATCGCGTCGGCTCCCCAGACGCTGTCCATGAAGCGGTAGCAGGCCAGGTAGTGGTGGCTGGGCGGCAGCTCGGGGTCGTGGTAGATGCCGACCGGGTCCTCGCCGTAGCCGCGCGGCGGCTGGATCGCTACCAGCACGTTGCCCAGCTGCAGCCCGGCGATCACGAAGTCCTCGCCGTCGAGGTAGCGGTCGCCCGGCGGCGGGCCCCAGCGCTCCTGTACCGACTCGCGCAGCTCGCGCGGCAGCGTCTCATACCAAGCGAGGTAGTCCGTGACCGCGATCCGCAGCGGGGCCTGCGACAGGTGCTCATCGGTTAGGAACTCCTCGTCGTGCCCGCCGCAGGCGATCAGCGCGTGCATCAGCGCGTCGCCGTCCTCGAAGTCGTGCTCCACGCGCATCCCGTCGGCGCGTAGCGCGTCGAGTAGCTCGAGCGCGCTGGCGGGCGTGTCGAGCCCTACTGCCATTCCCACGCGCGCGTGCTTGGTGGGGAAGCTCGTGAGCAGCACGACCACCCGGCGCTCGGGGGCCGGCAGCCGGCGCAGACCGGCGTGGCGCACGGCCAGCCGTGCCACGCGCGCGCAGCGCTCCGGGTCCGGCACGTAGCGCGACACCGGGACGCCCACCGGCGAGCCGCCCGCGTCGCGCTCCTTGAACGAGATCACGCTGCCTGACAGCCGGCCGTCGAACTCCGGGATCGCGACCTGGGTGGCGGCGTCGAGCGGCGCGAGGCCGAAGTCGGAGGCCAGCCAGTCCGCTCGCGAGCCCGTGGCGCATACGGCCTGGATCACGGGCACGCCCAGGTTGGCCAGCGCGCGGGCGTCCCACTCCTCTCCGCCCACCGGGGTGGACCCGCCGGTGGCGAGCATGGTGGTGATCAGGGCGTCGATTCGCCCGTCGAGCAGCTCGAGCGCGGGCACGCGCCCGTCGCTGTCGCGCCGCAGCGTGTAGCTCCACACCGCCAGCGCGTTCCCGCCGGCCTGCTCGATCGCCTCGCACAGCCCGTCCACGAACGCCGTGTTGCCCGTTAGGCGGTGCGAGCGGTAGAAGCAGACGCCGATCGTGGGCCGTGTGGCGTCGAGCCGCGCGAGCGCGTCGTCCAGCTCCACGTCACCTGTCCGCGACAGGTACACGCCCAGGTCCGCCACCTCGTGAGGCGGCTCGAAGCCGTGGCCTTCGAGCAGGAATGTGTCGGCGAGGAAGCGCAGCAGCTGCTCCACGTTCTCCACATCGCCGTGGCGCAGGTACTCGCCTGCCTGCGCCACTGCGCCGGCAGGTGCCAGCGACAGCGCGGTCATCTCTGCGTCGGGTTCGGCCTCTCCGCCGAGTGCCAGGAGCGCCACCTTGCGCTCGGCGCAGCGCTCGCGCAGCAGCGCGAACCCCTCAGGCCAGCCTCTACGCCCGCCGAGGATGCGGCACAGCACCAGACGCGCACCGTCGAGGAGCTCGTCGATGAACGCGGCGGGGTCGGCGGCGTGTGCCGGGTTGGAGCAGCGCACCTCGGGGAAGTCCTCGGGCAGCCGTTCGACCGCGGCGGCGGTTGCGAGGATCTCGGTGTCGGCCGTGGTCAGGACGCGTAGCACTCGCGAACCTCCGTCATCACGGTGAGCAGGTCCTGCGGCGGGCCGTCTTCGATTAGCGCAGCAAGGCGGGCAGTGTCGACGTGGTCGGCCACGAGGTCGCCCAGCGCGTCCAGGCGCGCGGTCCTGGCCGCGGCGAACGGTGTCGTGCCCGGCACGAAGCGGCGGCCGCGCGCCTGCGCAACCCAGCCGAGCAGCGCGCGGCGGAAGTCGTCGTGCTCGAGCGCGGCATGCCAGGCGAAGCCGACCACGCAGCCCGCGCGGCAGCCCTCGTCCTCCATCACGGGCTCGCCACCATGGCGGTGCACGCGCCCATGGCGGATCTCATAGCCCGCGGCGCCGGTGCCGAGCCACTGCGAGTGCCCCTCGCGCCGGCTCAGCAGCTTCTCAGGCGCGAACGTGGTGTCCACCGGCAGGAGGCCGAGACCCGCCACCGTGCCGCGTCGCGACTCCACGTCGTCCTCGATCCGCTCGCCCAAGAGCTGGTAGCCGCCGCAGATGCCCACGATCGGCCCCCCCGCCTCAGCCCGGGCCGCCAGCGCGCGGTCCAGACCCGCCGCGCGCAGCAGCTCGAGATCCTCGACCGTGGCCTTCGTGCCCGGCACCACCACCAGATCGGCGCGCTCGACATCGGCGGGGGAGCGCGTGAAGCGCACCCGCACGCCGGGCTCGGCAGACAGAGCATCGGCGTCCGTGAAGTTGCTGATCCACCGTAGCCGCAGCACGGCGACATCGAGCGTGTCTGCGTTCGCAGGCTGCTCCGGCCTGTGCGCGTCGAGCGCCAGCGAGTCCTCGGCGTCCATCCAGAGGTCCTGCACATGAGGCAGCACGCCGAGTACGGGCCGGCCGGTGAGCGTGTCGATCCGCTCGAGTCCCGCGGCGAGGATCGACTCGTCGCCGCGAAAGCGGTTGATGACGAAGCCCGCAACGTGTGCCTGGTCGCTCGCGTCGAGCAGTGCGAGCGTGCCGAACAGCGAGGCGAACACGCCGCCGCGGTCTATGTCGGCCACCACGATCACCGGCAGCCCGGCCTCGCGCGCCAGGCCCATGTTCACGAGGTCCGAGTCGCGCAGGTTCACCTCCGCCGGACTGCCGGCGCCCTCGCACACGACCACGTCGAAGCGCTCACGCAGCCCCGCGAGCGCCCTCGCCACCACGGGACGCAGCTCGTGCTTGAGCTCCTGGTAGGAGCGTGCGTCCGCGTCCGCGTAGAGGCGGCCCATCACGATCACCTGGCTGTGGGTGCTGCCGGAGGGCTTGATCAGGATCGGGTTCATCGCGGCCTCGAGCTGCACCCCGGCCGCCATCGCCTGCACGGCCTGGGAGCGTCCCACCTCGCTGCCGTCGGGTGCCACCACCGAGTTGAGCGCCATGTTCTGCGCCTTGAACGGCGCCACGCGCACACCCTCGCGAGCAAGCCAGCGGCAGATACCCGCGGTCACCACCGACTTACCGGCGTCGGAGTGCGTGCCGCAGACGAGCAGTGCGCCCCTCACGCGGTCGCCTTCCGGACGGTCCAGCACAACAGCGCCGCCGCGGCGCCCACCGCGGCGGATAGTCGGTTCGCGCGCCGCACGTCGTGGGTCGTGGGCGCGCCGCCGTCGCCGAGCGTCGGGCGCTGCTCCGCACGCCCGTCGTAGCTGAGCGGACCGCCCAACCTCAGGCCGAGCGCGCCGGCGAAGGAAGCCTCCAGGCGGCCGGCGTTCGGGCTCGGATGTGCCCGGCCGTCTCGCCGCAGCGTGCGCCAGGCTACGCGCGGTTGGCCGCCGACGAGCGGCGCGCAGGCCGCCGCGAGCAGCGCGCCCGCACGCGCCCCCGGCCAGCTCATCGCGTCGTCGAGCCGTGCCGCCGCCCAGCCGAACTGCTCGTAGCGCTCGTCGCGGCGCCCGACCATCGCGTCGAGCGTGTTGGCTGCCCGGTAGGCGGCCACCCCCGCAGGTCCTGCCAGCGCGCCCCACGCCAGAGCACACACCACGGCGTCGCCGGTGTTCTCCGCCACCGACTCGACCACCGCGCGGCACACGTCCTCCGGGGCGAGCCGCAGCGGATCGCGCCCA
>Ga0105237_10006948_pt1 | contig 12480 bp, 13 predicted proteins | sample KBSC24metaG_FD_81520 | JGI IMG/M metagenome (GOLD analysis project Ga0105237, IMG submission 81520) | Corn rhizosphere microbial communities from Kellogg Biological Station, Michigan, USA - KBS C2-4 metaG | ecosystem: Host-associated > Plants > Roots > Rhizosphere > Soil | place: Michigan, USA...
AACTATTGCTATTATGCTTAGAACTCATACCTGCGGCGAATTAAATATCAGCAACTTAGGCCAATCGGTTACTTTATGCGGATGGGTACAAAAATCGCGCGACCTGGGCGGTACCACCTTTATTGATGTGCGCGACCGTTATGGTTTAACTCAATTGGTATTCAATACCGATACTGATGCTGCCCTGCGCGATATAAGCCGCGAGCTGGGTAGAGAGTTTGTGATCAAGGTAAGTGGGAAAGTATTGGAACGCACCAACAAAAACCTGAAAATACCTACCGGCGAAATTGAGATTACCGTTGAAGACATTGAAATACTGAACGCGGCCAAATTACCTCCGTTTTTAATTGAGGATGAAACCGACGGCGGCGAAGAGCTACGTGCCAAATACCGTTACCTCGACCTACGCCGTGCACCTATACGTAACAACCTGGTATTGCGCCACAAAATGGCACAGGAGATCCGTAAATATCTGGATAAGCTTGATTTTATCGAGGTAGAAACCCCTGTACTGATCAAATCAACTCCCGAAGGGGCGCGTGATTTTGTGGTGCCAAGCCGCATGAACCCGGGCGAGTTTTACGCACTGCCTCAATCGCCGCAAACTTTTAAGCAATTGTTGATGGTGAGTGGTTTCGACCGTTATTTTCAGATTGTGAAATGTTTCCGTGACGAGGATCTGCGTGCCGACCGTCAGCCGGAATTTACGCAGATCGATTGTGAGCTGTCATTCATCACCCAGGAAGATATATTAAACATTTTTGAGGGACTAACCCGCCACCTGTTCACCACCGTAAAAGGTATCGACCTGGGCGATTTCCCCCGTATGCAATATGCTGATGCCATGCGTTTATATGGATCAGACAAACCTGACGTTCGTTTCGGGATGGAATTTGTGGAACTGAATGATATTGTAAAAGGTAAAGGCTTTGGCATTTTTGATAATGCGGAGCTGGTAGTAGGCATCAACGCCAAAGGTTGCGCCAGCTACACCCGTAAACAAATCGACGAACTGACCGAATGGTTAAAACGCCCGCAAATTGGCGTTACCGGCATGATCTATTGCCGTTATAACGAAGATAGCACGTTAAAATCATCGGTAGATAAATTTTACAGCGAAGACGAGTTGACTAACTGGGCAGCAGCATTCAACGCCGAAAAAGGCGATTTGATGCTGGTACTGGCCGGCAATACCGATAAAGTACGCAAGCAATTGAACGAGCTACGCCTGGAAATGGGCAGCCGTTTGGGCCTGCGCGATAAAAATAAATTCGCGCCCCTATGGGTACTGGATTTTCCGCTGTTAGAGTGGGACGAAGAAACCAGTCGTTACCATGCCATGCACCACCCGTTCACTTCGCCAAAACCGGAGGATATAGCCCTGCTGGATACCGATCCGGGAGCGGTACGCGCCAACGCGTATGACCTGGTGATCAACGGTACCGAAGTAGGTGGTGGCTCTATCCGGATCCACGACCGCGGTATGCAGTCGCTCATGTTTAAACACCTCGGTTTTTCACCGGAAGAAGCGCAAAAACAATTCGGCTTCCTGATGGATGCCTTTGAATATGGCGCCCCTCCGCATGGTGGTTTAGCGCTGGGATTTGATCGTTTGGTATCCATATTTGCTGGTCTGGATTCTATCCGCGACGTGATCGCTTTCCCAAAAAACAATTCGGGCCGCGATGTGATGATCGATTCCCCATCAACCATCGCCGATGCGCAAATGACCGAGCTGAAGATCAAAACAACAGTTTAAATAAAACAATAAAATAACAGAAGCTCTCTTCAAATTCCGCTCTTTAGCTGATATTTGGAGGGAGCTTTTTTGATTGAAACCTCACTGGCAAGGTTTCCGACTTCCCCTCCTTCCTCCGCTACGGTATACTATAGCTTATAAATACTGTGTTTTCACCTATTGCAGTGCTGAAATATTAACTACATATTGGTTGCATTCTTTAATTAAGAAATAAAATTTCAGACTTCATGCCTAAGCCCATCTTAAAAAAAGCACATTTGCTGTTATTGGCCTCTACCTGTTTGGTCGCTGTCATCATTAACAGCTGTAAAAAAGATTTTAATAAAGACCAGCAAAATACCGTTACTGATCCCACCGTATTGCAGGCTAAAAACTGGTATGAAAGCGCTTACCCAGTCAATATAAACAGTAAATTAAGCCTGCAAAGCCTGGCTGCCAGTGCCGATAAAGATTACAGCCAGTTTGTTAAACCCGACTGGAGCCGCGCCAAAACCTATACCCGGTTTGACCAAAAGGTGATTGAAATGCCGGTTGACCCATCGGCTAACATTGCCTTTACCTGGTTTAATGCCGCTAATAACCATGTGTTTTACAAAAAAGAATACAGCAGGAGCTATTATTTACTTTTAAACGATGGCAGTAAATACGATGCTTACATCATGACCGTAATTGCCGACTCGACCTATGTAAAAAACGATTTGAGCAAACTTGATCATAACACCTACAGCAAACGCGACAGCGATTTTAGCGGGGTGGTGATATACCATACACCCAAAGGTAAATACGTGAGTGGCTATAGTTATACCAAGGGGCATATCAATACCAAAACATCAACAGGGAACAGCACTGCCGTACAAAGCACTACTGGCTGGCCATTAAAAACCAATACAGAGCTTACGGTTGCACAGGTTTGTATTATAACATGGGAAATCACCTATATAGATGGGGAGGAAATGGGTCGGACAGAAATTGACCGCGACTGTTATCTGGAATACACTGGTGGCGGAGGAGGTGGTGGTACCAGTGGTGGTAGCCCGCCACCAGTACCACCGGTACCCTGCCCAACCACGAGCCCCGGTTCTGATCCAGGAACCGGATTGAAATCAGTAAGACCAATGTTGTAAATACGACACCAACCCCGATAAACCCGCCGGGCGGAGGAGGTGGTGGTTTTCCGCCTCCGGTGCCACCTGGACCTTGTACAGTAACTATAACAATTAAGACAGATAGCCTGGCAAAGCATTTTCCTTGTGCGGTAAAATTAATTATCGATAAATTAGGACAAACTGGAGCATATTCCGATTTAGTTGCTGCGTTTACTACTAACATGAAGCCTGATCTTACTTGGAGAGATGCGCCGTTGCCATGGAACAGTACTGGACCAATAGCAGGTCCCAACAATTACGAATTAGGTCAAACAAGTCAGGATCCAACTTCAGGGTTAGGACAATCATCTATCATTACTCTTAATAGTAATATGTTAAACAATAGTTCGACGTTACTTATAGCGGCAGCAGCGATTCATGAAACGTTGCATGCCTATATTAACTTCAATATAGCCACAGCAGACGATAACAAAAGACAGGGGTATGTCACAACAGGGACTTGGCTTTATGCACTGGATAGTTGGGCAACCATAAGTGGACTTCCAAGCAATTACAGGGATCACTATGAAATGTTAGACGATTATTTTGATAAAGCGACAGCTATTTTAGCTCAACTTGACAATAATGCACATACGCCAAAAGAGTATCAAATGGCAATGTTATTTGGGTTAGATAATGCAGTCGATGGGAACGCAGGTCAAAAAGCACTACTACAATCAGAGTTTAATTCGTTACTAACTAAGTATAGCATTACTCCAACTCAATTGAATGGTTTTAATTTAGCTAACTTAAACTCTACAACTAATAAATTGCCTACATCCGGCTGTAATTAGATTTATATGAAAACTATATCATTTATCATCTTGTTGTTCTGTTCCTTAAATGGATACTGTCAAAAAAAACAAAAGTACCCGCTTGATACTGTGTATTATTTAGCTGATACTAGTAAAACGCCAGTAAAGGATAGGATGATTAGTATCAGTGCTGAAGTATATTCAAGGCAGGGAAAATTAGATACAATTCAAGCTTTTCGTATAAATTGTAATTGTTTACCCTTTGGATATTCTCCAACGTTTACGCGCCATTTGAATCAAAAAAGGCGGCTAATAACAAGTAAAGATCTTGAAAAAATAAAGCTAATTTCTCTGCCTGATTTATTGAGTTTGGTTTTAAAAAACTATGATCATGATTTTAACCTTAAACACGCCGTCATCATTATTGAGGCCACAAAAAATGAGTACTTTTCTGGTGGGGTATTTTTAACTCATTATTCAGGTCCGGTACAATAGGAGTAGACTGAGCGAAGAAAAAACTCACTAATTCAATACCCCCGCTCCCGCAAGCATCCTGCTCGTGGTAACGTGCAATTGAACAACCGGGCTTATTACTCACCATAGAGGCCACAAGCGCGACGCTTGCGGTAGCAGCGGAGATTGTAAATAATACATATGAAAAGGATTCTTTTAATAGCATTGATTTTTTGTTCATTTACGGTAAATGCTCAAAATAAACCCCAAGTCGACTCTGTCTTTTACCTTCTGGACACAACCAAAACTTTACCTTCAGATATATTATGGCATACCTATAAAGAAGGCTTGGTTAAATTTTATGAATTGGAAATATACGCACCATGTTCAGAACTAATGAATAAACCAACATTTGTCTATAGTAGTCATTCTCAGCAACTAGTGACAATAAGCCGTAATCAATTTAAATCGATGAAAATAGCTTCACTATCTAAGCTGATTTATAAATTAAAACAATTTGCGCAAGAAGACGGAGCAATAAAACAGGATATTAAGAAACCATTTTATTTGTATATAATAGAGCCAAAATCTAGTGGCTTCACAATGATAAAAACACAACTTGATGGTAGCGGCCCAAAGAGTAAGGTCAATTAATCTCTCCTGCTGACGTAATTGTTTATGAGTCAGAATCACGTAATGGCCAACCCGAGCCAGTTCCTGTTGCGCTGCCACAAAATCTGGCGGACAAACTCAAGGTCTTATTTCAACGAATAAAAGCCAATCCAGAACATAGGGAACCGCTGGTCATTGCGTTTATCCGACAAAATCCCCAGATCGTACCTTATTTAAAAAGTGCCTCTGCGGGTATTATTATTGGGACTATTTTGGAAGATATAGCCTCCGATGGAGTTGGTATTTTGGATGACTGGGAAAGCTTTTTAATTGCAAGAACATTGTGGCGGGTTGCCGAAACGATAGTTACAATTTAATATAATAAAATAATATGCCTACATTATTTGTTGATCCTCAGATTACGGTGAACACTTTTCAGACATTGTACAAGAGAGTAATTTCCTTGGAGTTTACGAGTTGTATGGATATACAATTGACTCAATTATTCGAGTTGAAAACAGGTTTGAAAATCAATAAACAAATATCCATTTCTTCGATGTCTGATTACCGATTTTTTGTTGAAACAGGAGAAATCTCAAAAATAGCATTCAACATTTATGTAAACCACAATTGGAATCCTGTAACTGTTCTTTGGAAATCAAAATCCGGACATATTTACAAGCTGGAGGATACCGATATTGATTGCGATGACATAGAATTTTGGTTTGAGGAGCTGGATGTGGCTTTAATACACCGCCAAATGTTCCCTAACGTAAAGCTGCCGTTTAAGCTCAAAGATTTGAGTTATGAATTAATTGTTACCCGTATCAATATGGATTCGACCATTGAACTGCAATTAAAAGCGGATCATTTAAAAGATGAAAAAAAAATAGAATTAGAGATTGATAATTTTATTGCCGGGTTTAATGAAAAATCAGAAAAAAAGGACAGAATACACGGGGTAATCCATAACTGGAAAACAAGAGTTGAAGGTGACAAAATGATTTATGATATTGACCTGGGGTCAACGGGGCCATACTTTTTCAAAAAGCTTTTACCTGAGCTTTCGAAAATGAATTGTTTTATCAGGGTGGAACTTTGTTAACTGACAACTTGCGAGTATTATGAAACCCCTTTACATGATCATATTATTTTGCTGTATAATGGGCTTTAAAGCAACTGCGCAGGATACTGTATCGTATAAAAACTTACCTGCTTACGTTGGCAGAAAGGTAACACTCATTATGCCTGTATTTGGTTTTGATATGAGGAGGGAGTATATCTATCTTTATCTGGGAGACTGCTATCCCAGGCAAAAACTTACAGTTATAGTTAAAAGAAATAATGGTAAAAAGCGTATAAGACTTAACAAAGACATTATACTCGGCCAGGTAATAGCTTCTTTAAAGGGCTTTATCACCACTTATGATGGCGAACCAGATACCACCAAAAACTATGGCGATGACGATGTAAAAAAAGAGTTTGAAAAAGATCGGCCGGTTGAAATTATGGCATTTCATCAAGCTGCAACGATGCGTTATATATATGAGCCAAGAAAAGAGCCTATTGATTTAAGAGGTAAATTAGTGATGTTTATAACTGAACAAAAACAAATAGGAGCTACCTATGAGATACCTCAGCAATCTTCCAGAAATTTTAATTTCCCTTATATAACAGGCGACGACCTGCCTGAAAATTAAATAATTAACAGAATTTTCACTGTACACAGAAGCCAGCAATAAAAAAGCTTTATAGCCAAGCCAGCAATAAAAATAATATCTAAAGCTCTCTTCAAATTCCGCTCTTTAGCTGATATTTGGAGGGAGCTTTTTTGATTGAAACACTATGACCAAATACATTTTACTGTTAAGCGCTTTTGTAATATTCCTAACCTCATGCGGAGGTTCGATGTCGGGCCAGATGGCGGAGCAGGCTAAAGTTGATGATTCCCTGATCCGGGTATACCTGAAGGCCAATCCGCAGATCAAAGCGGTGAAAGATCCATCGGGCATATATTACCAGATCATAAAACCAGGTACAGGCATTGCCCCTACCGAAGGCTCAACCGTAACTGTTAATTATACCTGTTCCCTCATGGGTGGGCAGCTGTATGATAAAGGCAGCAATTTCTCGAGCCCCCTATCGCGCCTGGTTAAAGCCTGGCAAATAGCGGTGCCGCATCTAAAGCCCGGAGGCAACATTGTTATGTACGTGCCATCGCACCTGGCCTATGGAGCAGGTGGCGCCGGCCCCATCCCCGAAAACGCGGTACTGACATTTGACATCGACCTCATCAGTGTTCAATAAAAAAATCGGGCCAAAATATCAAACACTCAATTGTATCGTTTAAGAGATCAATACGTATGGCTTTATACGTAAACAGAAATTTATATACATGAAAAAAATTCTCCTATTATTGTTCGCTCCACTTTTAATTTTATCGGCCTGTTCCAAGAAAGATGATACCAATGTTGATCCTGTTAAACAAGCTGCGGCAGATGATGTAACCATCAAGACCTATCTTGCCGCCCACCCCGAAATTACAGCCACCAAAGACGCATCCGGGTTATACTACCAGATCATAACCCCTGGTACTGGCGCCAATCCAACAGCAACTTCAACCGTTACCGTAAATTATACCGGTAAATTACTTAACGGAACCACGTTTGATACAGGCACCGCTTTTACAAGCTCATTAAGCAGTCTTATTACCGGCTGGAAAATTGGGATCCCTTTAGTTAAAGCAGGTGGTCGAATTTTATTGATCATACCATCGGGCTTAGCTTATGGCAGCCAGGCCACTGGTAGTATCCCAGCTAATTCGGTATTGCTGTTCACTATTGATTTAACTGGTTTCAGATAGTGTCGCCTATAAACTCGATTTTAAAGATTTATCTGTCAAAACCTCTTTTCAATAATTAATGCTGATCCTGTTTCGAGATTGTATTTTATTCATTACTATTTCACTTTAATCGAGAGTTAAATTTATATTAGATGCACTCAAACTATATAGCGATATATGAACATGAAAAGATACTTTTTACTATTGGGCCTGGTGATCATCACCTTATCATCCTGCTTAAAAACAGAGCAGCAGAAACCACCCGTTGTGGTTGACCCCGTGGTACAGGCCGCCACAGATGATGCCGCCATAAAAACATACCTGGCAGCGCATACAGATATTGTAGCCACTAAGGATACTTCAGGTATATATTATCAGATCGTAACTCCTGGAACAGGTCCAAACCCAACGCCGGCTTCCACTGTTACTGTTGCCTATACCGGCAAACTGCTTAATGACATCCCGTTTGATACCAGCGCCGGCTTTACAGCGCAACTATCCACGCTTATACCGGGCTGGATAATTGGTGTGCCCTGGGTAAAAGCAGGTGGTCGTATCATCCTGCTGATACCATCAAGATATGGTTATGGCAGTCAGGATTATGGCCAGGTACCGGCAAATTCGGTGCTGGTTTTCACTATCGACCTTAAGAGTTTTCAATAATTCTACTTACCAATAATTTTATCAGCAGGCCCGGAAAATTCCGGGCTTGCTTTGTTTATCATCATCTTTCCCGCCGATAAAATAGCTTATCCCCTGTGTCATTATCTTTTTTAAAGTATTGTTCTTATATTAACTCGTTCAAAACTATTAGCGCACTCAACATCCCAGTATGAAAAAAGGTTACATTTTAATCTTCTCGTTATTCTCCTTTTCTGCATTCGCTCAAAATAACAATGCGGTAACTGCACAGGTAAGTACAAAAGCCGATGCTTTGCAAAGCAAGATAGTTGCCTGGCGAAGAGATTTTCATGAACACCCGGAATTAGGAAACCATGAGGTGCGTACATCGGGCATTATTGCCAAACACCTGCAGTCCTTAGGCATACAAGTGCAAACAGGTATTGCCACCACCGGTGTAGTAGGTATTTTAAAAGGAGATAAACCAGGCCCGGTTGTGGCCTTACGAGCCGATATGGATGGATTGCCGGTAATTGAACGCACACCCCTGCCCTTTGCATCAAAAGTAAAAACCACTTATAACGGGCAGGAAGTTGGCGTAATGCATGCCTGCGGCCACGACTCGCACATGGCTATTTTAATGGCGGTAGCGCAAATACTATCAACCATGAAAAGCGAGCTGCATGGTACCGTAAAATTCATTTTTCAGCCTGCGGAAGAGGGCGTTGAACCCGGTCAGAAAGGGGGCGCCGAAGAAATGGTAAAAGAAGGTGTATTGGAAAACCCAAAGGTCGACGCTATATTTGGCCTGCATATCAACTCACAAACTGAGGTGGGCAAGATCACCTATCGCCCGGGCGGAACGATGGCCGGGGTAAATGACATGCAGATCATTGTAAAAGGGCGATCTGCGCACGGGGCCTATCCATGGTCGAGCATTGACCCGATCGTGGTTTCAGCCGAGATCATTAATAACCTGCAAACCATTGTAAGCCGCAATATTGATGTAACGCAAAACCCCGCGGTAGTTACCATTGGCGCTATCAAAGCGGGTAATCGCTCCAACATTATCCCCGAATCGGCAGAGATGTTGGGTACCTTGCGGTCCTTTACTCTTGCTGATGAGAAATTGCTGATTGAGCGGGTTAAACAAATAGCCACCAAAATCGCCGAGGCACAAGGCGCCACTGCCGAAGTGAAGATCCCATACAGCAACCATTACCCGGTTACCTTTAATGATGTTAAGCTAACCGAAAAAATACTGCCGAGTTTGCAGCATACCGCCGGAACTGAAAATGTGTTGCTGCGCCCACCCGTTACCGGTGCCGAAGACTTTAGCTTTTACCAGGAAAAAGTACCCGGGCTTTTCTTCTTTTTAGGTGGAATGCCCAAAGGTCAGGACCCACTAAAAGCACCATCGCACCACACGCCTGATTTTTTTATTGACGAAAGCGGATTTACATTAGGAGTTAAAGCCCTTTGTAACTTAACTTTGGATTATATGAATAGCTATGGTAAATAGTACAGATCATATTAACGGCTTCTCAAAATGAAAAACATATTCACTATAGCATGTGCCGCCTTGCTCTTAACCTTTTCGGTTACGTACAAAACATATGCTGCAGGCATCAACGGTGTGGATACTGCAAAAACCATAAAAACAATAAAGCCCGAGGTTTTGGAAATTGTGAATACGGTTTTAAAAGCTTCTTATACTTTTAATATCGAAAAAGTATCTGAAGCTTATACCCCCAACGCGATGGTAAGCGATGAACAGCAGCCTTTTTCCTGGAACGGGCCATTGGCTGGTGTACAGTGGATAAATTCGGTACAGAAGGCGGTAAAAGATTTTAAAATAAAAGATTTTAAGGTTAATGTAAAACGGATCAAGGTTTTTCAGCAAACCGAAGAAGTAGCCTACCTGGTTGTTCCCGTTGAGTATACCGGCACCATAAACGGCGATCTGTTTGACGAAGAGGGCGCCTTTTCATTTGTGCTCCGTCTCGTGGGCGACAAATGGCTCATCAAAAGCCAGGCCTGGATGCCCAAAAATGGTCTGTGATCTATAATAGTTTAGCTCCACCCATATGCAACCTGACCTTATTACCTTTCAAACCTTTAATGACCCGGCTTTGGCCGGTGAGCTTACTGCCCTGCTTGAACAACATCATATTCCGCATGAAATAGAAGAAAGTCAGCTTTCCTTTAATCCGGCCTTTGTTAATACTGAGCTATCCAAAGATTACGCCGTAAAAATACGGGCCGTGGATTTTGACCTGGTAAACCGCTTGTTGAATGACAGCGAGCGTACAAATATTGATCAGGCAGACCCGGATCATTATTTGTTTGGCTTCAGCAACGATGAGCTTATAGATGTTTTAGCCAAAGCCGATGAGTGGAGCCCATTCGATTATCAGCTGGCCCGTAAGATACTCACAGAACGGGGAGTTGAAATAAATGACCAGGAATTGTCTGGCTTGCACAAAAGCCGGATAGAAGCCCTTAAACAACCGGATCCACCACAAACTATCTGGATTGTTATAGGATATATATTTGCCCTTGCTGGCGGCTTATTGGGCCTTTTTATTGGCTGGCACTTGTCATCCTTCAAAAAAACACTGCCCGATGGCGAGCGGGTATACGGCTATAACGACAATGACCGGAAACAGGGCAAACGAATATTTTATTTGGGCCTAGTGATGTTGGCGCTAGCCATTGGATATAAGATTTTCCCGGCCTTTTCTTGAATTGATATAAAAATAACAGCCATTGTCTACCCTCCTTTTCATCTGCAGTAAAAATCAATGGCGAAGCCCAACTGCCGAGCTTTTATTCAAGAACCATCCCTTGCACCAGGCATACTCTGCCGGCACCAGCGACAAAACGCGTATCCGGGTAAACCAGAAAATGATCGACCAGGCTGATGTTATTTTTGTGATGGAGCGCAAACATCAGCAACTATTAAAACAATGTTTCGATATCTCAGGCAAGCAACTGGTAGTGCTGGATATTGAAGACAACTACCGGTTTAATGATCCGGAGTTGATCTCGATATTGGAAGAGGTTTTGAGGGAGTATTTGTAAATCCCTTTGTCATCCTGAGGAACGAAGGATCTTCTTCAACAAGCGTTATCGTATATATAGATGCTTCACTGCGTTCAGCATGACAAGATATATTTTTTACCCCAATATCTCCCTGATATCATCCGCGGTAAGCGACTTGATAAAGCTTTCTTCGGTGGTGATAAGTGCGCGACTCAGGCTTAGTTTGCGTTGCTGTAGGGCCAGGATCTTTTCCTCTACCGTATCTTTAGTGATGAATTTATAGATGAATACGTTTTTGGTTTGGCCGATGCGGTGCGTGCGGTCAATGGCTTGTTGTTCCACAGCCGGGTTCCACCAGGGATCAAGTATAAATACATAATCGGCCTCGGTAAGGTTTAGTCCTACCCCACCGGCTTTTATAGAGATCAGAAATACGCGGGTTTTTGCGTCTTCCTGAAATTGCTTTACCACGTCACCGCGGTTTTGGGTACTGCCATCCAGGTACACATAAGGTATACCTTCCCGCTCAAAATGCTCGCGATAAATACTCAGCTGCTTTACAAACTGCGAAAATATAAGCACCTTATGCCCGCCATCCAATACATTGGCCAGGGTATGTACTACGTTTTCAAATTTGCCGCTATCGCCCTCATAATCACTGTCTATCATGATCGGGTGATTGGCTATCTGCCGCAGTTTGATGAGACCTTGCAACACCTGTATCTGGGTTTTGGCGAAAGTACCATCTTCCAGGCTTTTGAGTAGTTCGTTACGGTATTCTGATTTTACTTTTTCATAAACAGATGCCTGCTCTTCGCTCATCTGGCAATAGAAAAGGTTTTCGGTTTTTGGCGGCAGCTCGGTAGCAACCTGTTCTTTGGTACGGCGTAAAACAAAAGGTTTTATTAATGCCTGCAATTTGCGGGCTTTGTCCTCGTCCTTTTTCTTTTCAATAGGCGTTACAAACTCATTCTGGAAAAACTGTTGACCGCCCAGCAAGCCAGGGTTAATGAACGACATTTGCGTCCACAGGTCGTTCACTGAGTTTTCAACCGGGGTGCCACTCAGTATGAGTTTAAAGCGCGATTTCAATTGCTTAACCGCCTGGAACGATTTGGATGATGGGTTTTTGATGTTCTGACTTTCGTCCAGTATCACATAATCAAAAAAGTACTCTTTGAACATGCCGATATCAATGCGACTGATGCCATAAGTAGTGATCACCACATCGTAATTGGCAAACACATC
>Ga0105237_10006949_pt1 | contig 12479 bp, 12 predicted proteins | sample KBSC24metaG_FD_81520 | JGI IMG/M metagenome (GOLD analysis project Ga0105237, IMG submission 81520) | Corn rhizosphere microbial communities from Kellogg Biological Station, Michigan, USA - KBS C2-4 metaG | ecosystem: Host-associated > Plants > Roots > Rhizosphere > Soil | place: Michigan, USA...
CTTCGATCAGCGCGTCGGCGAGCGCGTCGCCTTCCTCGTGCCCGCCCTTGATCAGGACCGCGCAGCCATGCGCGCCGACCAGGTGCAGGGCTGCGGCGACCGGGTCGTCTTCGGAAGTCAGGCGATTGAGCTCGGGCAGGTTGGGTGTGGCGATCGTCGCGACGTCCATCAGGCGTCCGAAGGCCGCGACCGTCGGTTCATCTGCGAGCGCCGAGCCGCTGGTCGAGACCATCACGGGATCGAAAACGATAGGGATGTCCGGCTGAAGCGACTTGAGTTCGTGGAGGCGAGCCGCGACCTGCTTGGCGGCGAACGCGCTCCCGATCATGCCGATCTTTACGGCGTCGACTCCGATATCGCTGACAACCGCTTCGATTTGCGAGAGAATCATCTCCGCTGGAACGGGATGGACGCTGGTCACGCCGAGCGTGTTTTGCGCCGTGACAGCGGTGACTGCGGTCATGGCGTGGCCGCCGAGCATCGTTACAGTCTTGATGTCCGCCTGAATGCCTGCGCCGCCGCCCGAGTCCGAGCCGGCGATGATCAGGATCCGAGCCGTCGACGTCATACTCCGCGTCTTCGACCCCGCCCCGGGCGCGAAGTTGTCCATGTGCACGGCTTTTTCGTTAGGCCCTCAAATACCAAGAAAAGGTTCACGCGGCGGTCCGGACGGCCTCGCAGATGTCGTCGACGAGGCGTTCGACCAACGCCGGGTCATCACCCTCGGCCATCACGCGGATGAGAGGCTCGGTCCCCGACTTGCGGATGACGAGGCGCCCGCGCCCTTCGAGCTCAGCTTCGGCGGCGGCGATGCGCTTCCGGACGCTGTCCGCCTCCAGCGGCTCACGGCCGCCGTTGAACCGGACGTTCTTCAAAAGCTGCGGGAGGGGCTCGAACTGGCGCAGGAGCTCACTCGAGGGCCTTTTCGCCTCGACCAGCGCTGCCAGCACCTGCAAGCCAGCGACGAGGCCGTCGCCTGTCGTCGCATGATCGGCGAGGATGATGTGGCCCGATTGCTCGCCGCCGACGTTGCAGCCGGACTTGCGCATCTCTTCGAGCACATAGCGATCGCCGACTTTGGTTCGGACCAGCTTCAGCCCCGCTTCGCCGAGCTTACGCTCGAGCCCGAGGTTGGACATGACCGTCGCGACGACCGCGTGACCCCTGAGCTCCCCCCGCGCCTGGAGCCCGAGGGCAATCAGCGCCATCAGCTGGTCGCCGTCGATGATCTCGCCCTTCTCGTCGACCACGATCAGCCGGTCGGCGTCGCCGTCGAGGGCAATTCCGATGTCCGCGCCGCTCGCGACGACCGTCTCCTGAAGCAGCTGCGGATGTGTTGAGCCGCACTCGTCGTTGATGTTGAGGCCATTGGGCGTGACTCCGAGCGGAATCACCTCCGCGCCAAGCTCCCACAGTGCGTCGGGCGCCACGTGATAGGCCGCGCCATTGGCGCAATCGACGACGACCTTGAGACCGTCGAGCCGGAGGTGCTCAGGGAAGGTATCCTTCGCGAACTGCACGTAGCGCCCGCGCGCATCGTCGATCCGGCGTGCGCGACCGATCAGCTCGGACTTTGCTAGCTTCGGCTCCTTCTCCAGCCGTTTTTCGATCGCCTGCTCATCGGCGTCGCTGAGCTTGTAGCCGTCAGGGCCAAACAACTTGATTCCGTTGTCGGCGAAGGGGTTGTGTGAGGCGGAGATCATCACGCCAAGGTCGGCGCGCATCGATCGCGTCAGCATGGCCACCGCCGGAGTCGGCATCGGGCCCAGGAGCACAACATCCATGCCGACGCTGGTGAACCCCGCGACCATTGCCGATTCCATCATGTAGCCGCTGAGGCGCGTGTCCTTGCCGATGACGACGCGGTGGCGGTGCTCGCCACGAAGGAAATGCGCGCCCGCCGCCTGCCCGACGCGGAGCGCTGTCTCGGCCGTCATCGGCTCGAGATTGGTGGTTCCACGGATTCCGTCAGTGCCGAAGAATTTGCGCGTCATGGCCGCGCTTTAGCGCGGTTAGCCGACCCAGCGCCAGATTCCCGCTGGCATGTGCGCGATCGGCTCGTGCAGCCACGTCGCGAGCAGGAACAGCAGAGTGCCGCCGACGAATGCTGTCGTGCCCGGATAGGCAATGCCGCGGGTGAACGGCACGAACGCAGTCTGAGCCGTCCAATCATGCCAGTCCTCGCCCATCTGGCCCGCTTTCTTCCGGTCCTGGGCTGCGGCGCCGCCGATTGCGAGGATGATGATTGCCGCATCGAACACCAAAGCTTTCGCCTGGCCAAGGATCATCAGGTGCACCGCGGCCCAGAGCGCGAACGACCACATCATTGGGTGGCGGGTGATCCGAAGCACCCCCTGCGGTCCGCCGCGCGGACCCGGAGCGCCGACCAGCGCCGGATTGCCGATGAACGATCCCACGAACAGGATCGAAGCGAGCCACATCAGGATCGTCCCGACGACCCACGCGGTTTCGCCCGATTGCCACAGCGCCGGCGGCTCGCGGCCGATGATCCGGTAGAAATAAATCATCAGCCCGAAGGTGATGATTGCGACCAGCGAATAAAGGCCCTGGAACGCCTTCTCGCCCATTGCCCGCACCAATGGGCCTCTCAGTGGATGCGAAAGCAGGAAGTGCGTCCCGACGAACAGGATCGCGAAAAGCAAAAGCCCCATTTGCGGCGTCATCGCCGGTAACCCCCCGCTCAAGCCGCGCCGAACAGCCGCGCTATTTCACGCCGTGCATGATCTTCCTCAGCCACGGGGAAATCGCAAGCAGGATCACGCCGGCGACCATCGTCGTCTCGCCGCCGACCATGAAGGTGTGGGCATAGGTTTGCAGCGCGAGCTGCGGATTGGTGACCTCGCCGCCGACGGTCTGCACAGATGCGGCCTGCGCCGCGGCTCCCGCAAGATATTCGCCGATCGAGATCGAGAGGAACCAGACGCCCATCATCATGCCGACGACCCGCGCGATCGACAGCTTGGTGATCATGCTTAAGCCCACCGGCGAGATGCACAGCTCGGCGATCGAGTGGAGGAAATAGGTCAGCACCAGCCACCACAAGGCGACGCGAAAGTCCGCGTTCGCGGTCGCAGTGCTCCAGGACAGAACGACGAAGCCGAGTCCGACGAGCAGCAGTGCGATCCCGAACTTCACCTGGATCGACGGCTCCCAGCCTTTGTTCGCAAGCGCAACCCAGAACCAGCTGAGGATCGGCGCGAAAATGACGATGGTGATCGGGTTGAAGTTCTGGGTCTGCGGCGCCGAGATGAAGATCCCGAACAGCTCGAGCGTCGTGTTGCGGTCCGCGAACAGGGTTAACGACGATGCAGCCTGCTCGAACAGGGTCCAGAAGGTCACATTGAAGACGACGAGGATGATCGCCGCGAGCATCATCTGGAATTCTTGCCTATTGCCGACTTTCCAGGACCAGATCGGGATGCCGATAACGGCAGCGAGGAATGTGATGAACAGCACCTTCCCAAGGAAGGGCGTCGCGACGATGTAGCCCCACAGGCCGCTTCCGGCTGCCGCTTCCTGTGTGTTCATCACGTTGCGGAAAATGAGCCAGAAGACCGGGACCGAGACGATCGACAGGATGTAGATCAGTATCGCCCGATCGGGTCCGCTGCGCTCGGGCGGTTCGCCATAGCCATCGAGCCGCCCGCCATCGAACTGCATGACCGCATAGCCAATCAGCATGCCGACGACGACGATCGCAAACCCGGCCCACCATCCGAACCAGTTGGCGAAAATCGGGCAGAGGATTTGCGACCCGATCGAGCCGATGTTGATTCCCATGTAGAATATCGTGAAACCGGCGTCTCGCCGGCGGTCCCCCTGCTTGTAGAGAGAGCCGACGATGGTCGAGATATTCGGCTTGAAGAAGCCGTTGCCGATCACGATCAGGCTGAGCGCGATCAGCATCAGCGTCAGATAGAAAGGCGGCCGGTCGGCACCGGACTTGAACCCATCTTTCGCGACGGTCTTGGCGACCTGCCCATTGTCGCCGACCAGCTGGACCGAGCCGTCCGGAAGCCCATGGATGGCGAGGCGCTGACCATTGGCGACCACCCACTGCTTGGTTTCCTTGGTGTCCAGCAGGGAGCCGCCGCGCTCGACCTGGACTTCGTAGCGCTGCCCGTCGATCGTCGCGTAAGGCTTCGCCTGGTCGCCGCCGAAGCATAGCAGCAGGTAGCCTGCGGCCATGACCAGCGCGCCCCATTTCACCGAGCGTTTCGAGCCGAGGTAATAATCGGCGAGCCAGCCGCCGATCACCGGCGTCAGATAGACCAAGCTCAGATAGCCGCCGACGATTCCGTTCGCCTGATAATCCTGGAGCAGGAAATGCTTGGTAAGATAGAGCACCAGCAGCGCTCGCATCCCGTAGAAGCCGAATCGCTCCCACATCTCGACCGAGAACAACCGCGCGAGCTGCCGCGGATGGCCGAACCAGGTCTTCTCGGCAGAAGGATCGACATGCGTGATGTCAGGCGAGGACGGCGCTTCCGCCCCGGGCGTATCGACCATATTTTCTCCCCTCGCGTGAGCCCTCACGCGTTCGGACCAGAGTCGTAACGAGCTAAATGGTCTTGTGAAGCACATTGTTGCGAAGGCGTGCGGCCCCTAGATGCCGCAGCCATGCTGAACGACCGCTCCTCCGCTTTGTCGCTCCTCGAAACCCGCCGCTCGGCCAAGCCGCGCGAACTGATCGGCGCAGGCCCGACGCCCGAGGAGATGGAACGAATTCTCACCATCGCGGTGCGCGTTCCGGACCATGGCAAACTCACGCCCTGGCGCCTCGTTACAGTGGGTGAGGACCAGCGCGACGCCCTGGCTCGATTGCTCAAGCAGGCGCTCGCCGACGAAGACCCCAATGCGAAGGCGGCGCATGTCGAAAAGGAGGACGAGTTCGCCCATTACGCCGGGCAGCTCGTGGTGCTGATCTCCGCCCCGGTGGAGAACCACAAGATCCCGGTGTGGGAGCAGCAGCTGTCGTGCGGGACGGTCGGCATGAGCCTGCTGCTCGGTGCGCACGCGCTTGGTTATGTCGCGGGTTGGGTAACCGGCTGGCGGGCCTATTCGCCCAAGGTGAACGCGGCCTTCTGCGGACCGGGCGAGCGGATCGCCGGGTTCATCTTCATCGGCCATCCGCTCCGGGAGCTCGAGGAGCGAGAGCGGCCCCCACTTTCCACGGTTTCCAGGCAGTGGCAGCCGTTTACGTAGGATATTGAAATTTCTCGCGAGCCGCTGTATTACTACAGCATGACGCTCCGCACCCAGCACGACAAACCGGTCTACGTCCGCCTTCGCGAGACCATCGCGGACGCGATCCTCGCCGGCAAATATGCCGACGGCGACCCCCTGCCCTCGGTCCGCGCGCTGGCCGCCGAGGAGCAAGCGAACCCGCTGACCGTCGCCAAGGCCTATCAGGGCTTCCAGGACGAGGGTCTGATCGTGGTGAAACGCGGTGTGGGGATGTTCGTGGCCCCCGGCGCCCGGGCCCGACTCAGCGATTCCGAACGCACCCGGTTCCTCAACGAAGAATGGCCCGAGATTCGCGCGCGGATGCGCCGCCTCGGAATTGACGCGGCCGAGCTGCTGGAGCGCCAGAGCGCGTGACCCCGTCCTGAGTGCCGCTTAGGTCCATGCCCCCGGCATGGCCGTCGCGTCACTTGTTTCAGGACCCATTTTCGTGAAGGGCAGCGTGCCTCTCAACAATGGATGCTGAAACCAGTTCAGCATGACGAACACTCGAGTCCTGTCCTTTTCCGACGAAAGCCTCGCCGAAGCCGCGCGGCTGATCCTCGCCGGCGAGCCGGTCGCCGTTCCGACCGAGACAGTCTACGGCCTCGCCGCCGATGCGACCAACGCCGAAGCCGTTGCGCGAATCTACGAAGCGAAGGGAAGACCAACCTTCAACCCCTTGATCGTACATGTGACCGACATCGCCGCAGCCGAGCGGATCGGTGAGTTCAACGAGGCTGCTCATGAGCTCGCACGCCGCTACTGCCCCGGTCCGTTGACGCTCGTCGTTACTCTGCGCCCCGACAGCGGGATTGCTTCCATCGTTACCGCCGGATTGTCGACCATCGGCCTCCGCGTTCCGGCGCATCGGGCTATGCAGGCATTGCTTCGCGCCGTCGGCCGGCCGCTCGCGGCGCCGTCTGCCAATGCCAGCGGCTTGATCAGCCCGACGCGGGCGGAGCACGTGCTGAAGAGCCTCGGCGGACGCATTCCGCTGATCATCGACGGCGGCGCAACGCAACGCGGCCTGGAGTCCACCATCGTCGCGACGACGGGTAATGCGCTGCGGCTGCTGCGGCCCGGTCCAATCGAGGTCGCTGCCGACCCGGCTCCAGACGGCAAGATCGAAGCGCCCGGCCAGCTCGCCAGTCATTACGCGCCGTCGAAGCCGCTACGGCTTAGGGCGACCTTGGCGGAAGCGGATGAGTATCTGATCGGGTTTGGCGAGGTCGCCGGAGAATCGAACCTCAGTACATCCGGCGACCTGGTCGAGGCGGCCGCGCGGCTGTTCGATCTGCTTCACGCCGCGGACGAATCAGCGAAGCCGCGCATCGCCGTTGCGCCGGTGCCGGAACGTGGCCTCGGCGCGGCGATCAACGACCGCCTGCGGCGAGCCGCCGCCTAGGCGGTCGCTGCTGCGCTTTTCGCTCTCGCTTGAAAGCTCTTCCTCAGCTTCTGAAGCTTCGGCGGGATGCTGGCGATGCAATAGGGATTGCGCTGCCCTTCGCCCGCCCAATAGTCCTGGTGGTAATCTTCGGCCGGCCACCATTCGCCCTTCGGCTCGATCGTGGTCACGACGCGCCCGCCGAGTTCCTGGTTCGCACGCGCGATCGCCTCGCGCGCCGCACGCTCCTGCTCCTCACTCTGCGGAAAGATCGCGGATCGGTATTGGGTCCCGATGTCGTTGCCCTGTCGGTTGAGCTGGGTCGGGTCGTGGGTCGCGAAGAAGATGTCGAGCAGCTCGCCGTAGCTGATCTGGTTTGGATCGAAGGTAACCCGGATCGCTTCGGCATGGCCGGTGTCGCCGCCGCACACCTGTTTGTAGGTCGGGTTGGCGGCAGTGCCGCCCGTGTAGCCGCTCTCGACGGACTTCACGCCGATGACGTCGAGGAAGACAGCCTCGGTGCACCAGAAACAACCGCCGGCGAGGACTGCGATTTGTTCGGCCATGCTTTCCGCTCCTGCTGTTGGGAGCGAAATAGGGTTGCTCAGGCGGGTTTGTAAGACGCCTTGAGGCTGGCGAGCTCGAGCCGCTTGCCGATCCACTCCGAAAGCTCGTCGAAGTCGAGCGCCCGCTCAAACACGATTCCCGCGCGACGATCGCTGTACCAGCGGACCTCGCCCTTGATCGGGCGCAGGCTCTCGACCGCGACAACGACCATCTTGCCGACGCAATATTCCTCGATCGGCTCGACCTTGATGCCGCCGAGCGAGATGTCGTGCACGTCGACTGTGTAATAGGTTTTGCCGACCCGCACGGAGGCCTTGCAGGCGATATCCAGGCGCGGAGGACGCGGGCGGAACCCATGACGCGGCTTGCGGCCGGCGAGCAACTCTCCGAGATCGATGTTCTGCTCGAACCTGAAACCCGCCATGTCGTCGCGGATCCACACGACCGAAGCCGGGATGCGCTCGGACGACAGCTCGATATTCACCTGCTCTCCGACGGCGGGCGGACGCGTGACGATGGCCATCACCCCGCCTGCCGAAAGGTTCTTGACCTTGATCAGCTGCTCGCCGCCTGAGGAATCCGTGAGCTTGCCGACGCGGAGCATCGCGGAGAAACGATCCTCGTTGCGCCGTTCGGCCGGCCGCGGCACCCCGGTCGAAAGCGAAACGGTGGTCGACTCGAACGCAGCGTCGCTGCTGCTGAAAGCCTGTTGCCCGAATTTCCGCCGGATCAGCTCTGCGAACATGCCGAAAAATGCCTCCGCCCGACGCAATTCGCGCCAAATTGGGACTTTATTTGTAGTGCGGTTAAAAAGGCGTTGAGAAAACTTGATCTGGAGCGTTGTTGCTGCCTACGCCCCGTTGGGGGAGAGAGTTAATGTCGCAGCCGCGTTTGCTGCTGATCGATGATGAACCCAAGTTGGCCGAGTTCATGGCGAACGCGGCCAAGGCATCCGGCTTCGACCCCATCGTCACGGAACGGGACGAGGAATTCCGCGAGGCCTTCATCGCCAACCGCCCTGAAATGGTCGCACTCGACCTCGGAATGCCCGGAATGGACGGAGTCGAGCTGACTCGCTTCCTCGCCGATCAGGATTATCGTGGACCTGTGCTGATCTTCAGCGGCTTCGACCGGCGCGTGCTCGAATCGGCATTCCGCCTCGGTGAGGCGCTGGGGCTCAACATGGCGGGCCCCGTCGAAAAGCCGGTGCGCCTGGAAGCGCTCGAGGAACTGCTGGCCAAGCTCAAGGCAACGCTGGTCCAATGAACGCTATCGCCGAACTGCAGCTGCTCAGCGGCCTCCAGGAAGCGCTCAGCGAGCAGCACCTGCATATGGTGTACCAGCCGAAGGTGTCCTTGCGTGACGGGTCGCTTCGGCAGGTCGAAGCGCTCGTGCGTTGGAACGATCCGGAGCTCGGGCCCGTGAAACCCTCGCGCTTCGTGCCGCTGGCCGAAGAGCATGGGCTCATCGATGAACTGACGTTGTGGGGCCTGAGGACGATTCTCAGGCAGTGGCTCGACTGGCGCGAAGCCGGGCTCGACACGTGCATCGCCTTCAACATCTCGGCGCTCAGCCTGGAGCACCTGGATTTCCCCGATCTCGTCGAGCGGATGTGCCGCGGGCTCGACGTGCCGCTCGACAGGATCGTGCTCGAGCTGACCGAGGGGGCGACCCAGCCTTTGGTCAAGCTGATGGATGCGCTGACCCGGTTCCGGATCAAGGGCATCGGCCTTGCGATCGACGATTTCGGGACGGGCTACTCCTCGCTCATGCAGCTTCGGCAGCTACCTTTCACCGAAGTGAAGATCGACCAGGCGTTCGTTGCCGACGTGCCGCACTCGCGCGATTCGCGACTGATCGTTCAGGCGGTGACCGAGCTTGCCCATGGCCTCGGCCTGTTCGCGACCGCCGAGGGGGTGGAGACGATCGATCAGCTGAGGACCGTACGCGAGCTCGGCTGCGATTTGGTGCAAGGTTATCTGGTCTCGGCGCCGCTCGATGCGAAGGCGCTCAAATGCTGGGTTCAGAAATTCCGTCGCGCCTGGCCGGCGATGATCGCGGAGGAGAAGCTCGCTTTATGGGGGGATGCCGAAGCGGACCCCCTGAGCGAGTGGCAGATCTGAACGACTTCAGGCGATCACGAGCGGTTCGAAGCTCTTCACCAGCTGGTCGATGGCCTTGATCTGCTCAAGGTAGGGCCGCAACGCAGCCAGGGGCAGCGCCGAGGGCCCATCACAGAGTGCTTTGTCCGGATCGGGATGCGCCTCGAGAAATAGCCCGGCGATTCCAAGCGCCATTCCGGAGCGGGCGAGCGCGGCAGCCTGTTGCCGCCGGCCACCCGCACTGTCGCTGCGGCCGCCCGGCATTTGCAACGCATGCGTTGCATCGAACACGACCGGCGCCATGTCCTTCATGAGATCCATGCCGAGCATGTCGACGACGAGGTTGTTGTAACCGAAACTCGTTCCCCGCTCGCACAGGATAACCTGCTCGTTGCCGGCCTCGCGGCATTTGGCGATGATGTGCTGCATCTCCGCCGGCGCGAGGAACTGCGGCTTCTTGATGTTGATGGCGCGGCCGGTACGGGCGAGAGCGACGACAAGGTCCGTCTGACGCGCCAAGAAGGCAGGAAGCTGGAGTATGTCTGCGACCTCGGCGACCGGTCCCGCCTGGAAGGGTTCGTGAACGTCGGTCAGGATCGGTACGCCGAAGCGCTCCTTCACCCGGGCAAGAACCTGCAGCCCCTGCTCCAGTCCCGGGCCGCGAAACGAGTTGATCGAAGACCGGTTCGCCTTGTCGAACGATGCCTTGAAGACGTAGGGAATGCCGAGTTCGCTGGTGACGTCGACGAAGTGCTGAGCGACGGTCATCACCGTTTCCTCGCCCTCGATCACGTTCATGCCGCCGATCAGGACAAAGGGCCGATCGTTCGCGAAGGTGATGCCGTGTTCGAGCCTGACTTCAGCTGTCATTGAGGATCCTTGGTTCTGCGGTTGTGCTGGCACTTCGGCGGCTCAGGGCGCGAGGTCAAAGCTTATGCCTTGAGCGAGCGGCAGATCTGACCCGTAATTGATGGTGTTGGTCTGCCGCCGCATGTAGGCGCGCCAGCTGTCCGACCCGCTCTCGCGTCCCCCGCCGGTCTCCTTCTCGCCTCCAAAAGCTCCGCCGATCTCCGCGCCGGACGGGCCGATGTTGACGTTGGCGATGCCGCAATCCGACCCCGCGGCCGACATGAACTGCTCAGCCTCCCTGAGATCGTTGGTGAAAATCGAGGAGGAAAGGCCCTGCGGAACGGCATTGCTCAATGAGATCGCCTGCTCGAACTCCCGGTAGCGCAACACGTAGAGAATCGGCGCGAAGGTTTCGCGCATCACGGTAGAGTCCTGCCCTTGGACTTCGACCAGCGCGGGTCGAACATAGAAGGCGCCGGGGGCCGCATCGACGCGCTCGATACTGTCGCCCAGGACATCGCTCATGGCTTTGAACGCAGGTTCGTCGATGAGCGGACCGACGAGCGTGTCCGGCTCACGTGGGTCCCCGACCTTCACCTGGGCAAACAGCCCCCTCAAGGTTTGGACGAGCTGGTCCGCGACGCTCTCATGGACGATCAGCCGCCTGAGTGTCGTGCAGCGCTGCCCCGCCGTCCCGGCCGCAGAAAAGAGGATCGCACGGGCGGCGAGCTCGAGATCGGCGGACGGACAGACGATCGTCGCGTTGTTTCCGCCAAGCTCGAGCAGTACGCGGCCGAAGCGTTGGGCGACGCGCGGCCCAACGGCACGTCCCATCGCCGTCGACCCGGTTGCTGACACCAGGGCGATGCGGCTGTCGTCTACCAGGGCCTCGCCAATCTCACGCTCGCCCTGCACCACCTGAACGAGCCCTTCGGGTGCAGCGCCGAATCGCTCCAGCGCGCCCCGTACCAGCGACAGCACCGCTTCTGCGCAGAGCGGAGTCTTCTCGCTCGGCTTCCAGATGACTGCATCGCCGCAGACCAGCGCCAGCGCAGCATTCCACGACCAGACGGCAACGGGGAAGTTGAACGCGCTGATCACCAGCACCGGCCCGAGCGGATGCCATTGCTCCATCATCCGGTGGTTCGGCCGTTCGCTTGCGATGGTCAGGCCGTAGAGCTGGCGCGAGAGGCCGACCGCGAAGTCGCAGATGTCGATCATCTCCTGCACTTCGCCGAGGCTCTCGGCGAGGATCTTGCCGCATTCCAGGGTGATCAGCCGCGCCAGCGGCTCCTTTGCCGACCGCAGCTCCTCGCCCAGCAGTCGGACCAGTTCACCGCGGCGAGGCGCAGGCACCGTCCGCCAGCGCAAGAAGGCTTGAGCCGCTCTGCCGGCGGCCTGATCGGGATCACCAATGCGGACACTGCCGATTGGCTGTCCATTGATGGGCGAACGGCTGACCAGCTCGCCCGAGCTTTCGATTGCGAACTGACTCAGCAGTTCGGCCGCTTCTTCCGACGGGCTCATGCGAGCTGCTCCTTCGCCCTTGCCATAGCAGCCACGCCCGCGTCGATCGTCTCGTCCTTCTTGCCGAAGCACAACCGAACGAGGCCGCGCGGCGGGTCGCGCTCGGCGAACGCTGACAGTGGAACGACTGCCACCCCGGCTTGCTCGACGGCAGCAATTGCGAACTCCTCGTCGCCCATCGCAAGTCCGGACGCCTGGAGGTCGACGCAGAGGAAATAGGTCGCGGCGGAATCGAGCACTCGATAGCCCGCGTCACGAAGGCCCTCGGCCATGCGGTCGCGCGCCCGCTGAAATCGGGAGCGCATCGGTTCGAGCCAAGTGTCGCCCTCGCTGAGGCCGAAAGCGACTGCGGCTTGGAGGTTCGGCGCCGTCGAGAAGGTCAGGAACTGGTGGGCCCGGGCGAGTACGCTTGCGAGTTCCGGCGCAGCGACCATCCAGCCGACCTTCCAGCCGGTCAGCGAGAAGATCTTGCCGGCAGAGCCGACCTTGATCGTCCGCTCGGCCATGCCAGGAAGCGTCGCGATCGGCGTGAAGCTGCGATCGCCAAGGAGCACGTGCTCCCATACCTCGTCGCTGATCACGATGAGGTCCTTTGACCGCGCTACGGCGGCAAGCACTTCGAGCTCCTTCCGGTCGAACAGACGCCCCGTCGGGTTATGCGGATTGTTGAACAGGACGGCGCGCGTCCCCGGCGTGACTGCAGCCGCAAGCACCTCTCGCTCGATCCGCCACTCCGGCGGTTTGAGCGCGACCTCCACCGGAATCGCCCCTGCCCTGCGGATGGTCGGCGCATAGCTGTCGTA